>FRDC01000324.1_pt1 | contig 55921 bp, 70 predicted proteins | sample 1106171 | NCBI WGS metagenome assembly FRDC01 (sample SAMEA3930566, study PRJEB13176) | freshwater metagenome | biome: Drinking water system; feature: drinking water; material: water | place: Singapore | collected 2014-12-20 | reverse complement strand
AGTGGCGCCGGCGCGACTGGGGGTATTCGAGCCGGCGCGACAGGGGTAGTGGCGCCGGCGCGACTGGGGGTAGTCGCGCCGGCGCGACACAAACCGTCACTTAGATCCGTCAATGAACCGTCACTAGTTATCTCGTCGGCTGCCGCCGACAATCGCGAGCCGGTCGGGGAGGGGGATCGCTTTGACGAGTTCTGGCGGAACTTCCCGAAGAAGCGTCCCGGCAGCCGAAGCAAGGCCCTCGCGAAGTACCGGTCCCTCCTCCGCTCGGGAACCGTCACCCACGACGAGCTGGTCGCCGCCGTGACCAAGCGTTGCGGCATGGAGGCCGATCCTGAGTTCTCGCCGATGGCGACCTCGTGGCTCAACGCCGAGGGCTGGCGCCAGGATCCACGCGCAGCTCGCGGCAGGGCGCCGCAACGCGAGCGGCCGCCCGCGCCGACCGTCGACGCGACTGCGGAGCACCGCAGGGCATCCATGGCCATGCTGGCGGGTGACGAGCCGATCCCCGACGGCTGGGTGTTCGAGGATGACCTCGCCGATCGAGACCCGCGCAATCGTCGACGAATCCAGGCCCCGGTCGTCGATGTTGAGCCCGAGTTCGATTTCGGCCACCACGTCAACGGGCGCGATATCGCCCCGGTCGACGATGAAATCCCGTTCTGAGGCGGGACGGCGCACACTCAGGGCTTGACGACGCCCCGCGAAGCAGTGCATTCGCGCTTTGTTAGCAACGCTAACAGATTCGGAGGATCGGCATGCAGCGCGACCGCGGGAGGTTCAGCGAGGACGACATCCTGGCCGAGGTTCGCATCGTCGTCGCGAGCCGTTCGCCCGGAACGTATCACCCGGCGTCTTGCCCGGAGTGCACGCATACCCGCAGTCGGGCCGGTCAGCGCAAGCGCGACCTCCGGGTGTTTTTCGACGAGGTCGGATTCCGATGGCGGTGCCACCACTGCGGATGGCACGGGGCGCGGATCACGAAATTCGATGGGGGGCATCATGGCGGGATCGACCGGTCTGGAGGCGCTCACGCTCAGCGCCGAGCACGCGGCGGACCTGGAGGAGCGGCGGCGCATTCCGTGCGAGCTGGCCGCGGCGCTTGGAGTGGTGAGCCGAGGCAAGCAGATCGGGTTCCGGTTCACGCGGGGAGGGCGACTTCTCTACACGAAGTTTCGCAAACCAACGGCACCGGGCGAGAAAAAATCATTCACCCGGGAGCCGTCCGGAACGCCGAGCGTGTTCTGGAACCTCTCGGGTATATCCGGGGCGAGCGCCGGATCGACCCTCGTGATCACCGAGGGTGAATTCGACGCGATGTCGGTTCTTGCCTCTGGCGCCGCCTCCTACGTTGTCTCGGTTCCCGATGGGGCCCAGGTCGACAGGCCGAGCGAGGTCGCGTTTACGCCGTCGACCGACGTGTCGGCGTTCCGCTACCTCTGGGAGGCCGGGCCGACTGGCGTCGTCGATCTTATCCCCGAGCTGGCCCCGTTCTCGCGGTTCATCCTCGCCACCGATGGCGACGCCAAAGGCCGGCTGCTACGCGACGAGCTCGCGATCCGCCTTGGGCGCCGACGCTGCTGGTTCGTGACCTACCCCGAGGGCTGCAAGGACGCCAACGACGTTCTCGTCAAGCACGGTGAGGCTGGGGTCCGCGCCCTGATCAATCGGGCGCAGCCGATCGTCTCGGACCGGCTGATGCCGGTATCCGGGATCATCGAGCGGGACGTGCAGGCGTACTCGCTGGGGTGGACGGAGTTCGACCGCTACGCGAAGTTCCACGCTCCGGAGCTGGTCGTGATCTCCGGTGCGCCGAACGCCGGCAAGTCTCAGTGGGCCCTCAACGTCGGGCTCAATCTCGCGCGCAAGGAGAGGCTCAAGGGAGCGCTGATCCAGGCCGAGGACGACGATAGCCGGATCAAGCGGGACATCATCGATTACGCCCGCGAGTGGCGCTACGGGCTGCCGATGGACCCGGAGGCCTGGGCCGACGCGATGATCCGCGTCACAGCCGCGCCCGAGAATATCTCCGAGACCGACGAGAGGACACTCGGCTGGCTTCTTGGCGTCATCGAGGAGGCGGCGACGCGGCACGACTGCAAGTGGATCATCGTCGATCCTTGGAACGAGATCGAGCACATCTGGGCGAAGGGCGAGACCGAGACGTCCTACCTGAACGGGGCCCTGAAGACGATGCGCGGCGTTGCCCGCACCTACGGCATCATCCTGATCATCGTCGCGCACCCGACCAAGGGCATCGCTGGAAAGTCTATCGACGACATGAGCCTCTATGACGTGTCGGGCTCGACGGCTTGGGCCAACAAGCCGGATCACGGGTTCATGCTCAAGCGCGAGGACAACGACGAGGTCACGATCCGCGTCGCGAAGGTGCGCAACCAGCGCATCGGGGGCCACCCTGGCATCGCCACGTTCGCGTTCAACCGCCGGGCTGCCTCGTTCACGTTCGTTCGTGACGGCGCCTGACGGAATAATTCACCCGAGGATAGCACAATGCAATTGCGCCGCTGGCAGGCCGAGTGTCTGGACGCTCTCCGCGCATCGCGTGAGCGCGTCGACCTCGTCAATGCGACTCCTGGCGGCGGAAAGAGCCTGCTGGCCGTCGTCGCCTCCCGCGACCTCCATCTCGACCGTGACCCGCGTGCCGGTCTCGTGGTGGTCGTCCCGACGGACCACCTGCGCACGCAGATCGCGGCCTCGTTCGCCCGCCTCGGCGTCGAGCTCGACCTCACGGTAACGCCGCGTCCGGGATTCCGCGGTCTCGTCACGACCTATGCCGCGCTGGCCCGCACCCGCAACGCCGACGCCGTCGCCCGCTACTGCCGCGAGCGACCCGTGCTCGCCTTCTGCGACGAGATTCACCATGCCGCGGGCCAAGCCTCCTGGGCGGCCGGCGTCGAGAGGGCCATTGCGCCCGCGCGCCGCATCATCGCGCTCACCGGGACCGCCTTCACATCGAACGGCCAGCGCATCGCGTTCCTACCCACCCGCGAGGTCATGGGGTCGGAGGGAGATCCAGCTGCCGAATACGTCGCCACCTACACCTACCCGTTCGAGCAGGCGCTTGCCGACCGCGTGATCCGGCCGGCCACCTTCCACCCCTGCGACGGCGTCGCGACCTACCGAGACCGGCGGGGCATCCACACGGAGCGCCTGTCGAGCGCCAAGCCGAGCAAGGCGTCTGACGTGCTTGGGCTGCTGCTCGGCGAGGAGCAATTCGCGAAGCAGATGCTCGAGCGCGCCGCCGCCCTCCTCGATCGCCGCCGCGAGCGCCACCCGGATGCCGGCGGCCTCGTCGTCGCCGTCAACACCGCGCATTGCCTGCGCCTCGCGGCGCTGCTCGAGGAGATCACCGGCGTGGCGCCTGACGTCGTCGTCAGCGACGATGCAGCGGCGACGTCCTCGATCCAGGCATTCGCCGACGACACGCGCCGGCGATGGATCTGCACGATCAAGATGCTCTCCGAAGGCGTCGACGTACCGCGTCTCGGCGTCCTCGCCTACGCGAGCAACGTGCAGACGCGCCTCTTCTGGCGCCAGGCGACGGCGCGGGTGCTGCGCGAGCGCACCGGCTCCGACATGGGCGCCGACATCGTGTTCCCGGCGGCGCCCGAGATCATGACGCACGCCCGCGAGATGGAGCTGGCGATCATGGAGGCCGGCGGTACGGCCGAGGCGACGGCCGAGGACGCGGAGCCGATCGGTGCCGGCCGTCCGAGGTCCAGCAAGGAACTGATCTCGGCGACAGTCGAGTGGCAGCCGTCGATCGTCAAGGGTGTGCAGGGGAGCCTCGCTATTGCCGGCAAGGTGTTGCCGGTGCCGCTCCACGAGCGCATGGACCAGCTCCGCTCGACGATCCAGGGGCTGGCCGCGCGCCTCGCCCGCGCCCGACGCATCGAGCCGCGCACGGTTCATGTCGAGTACCAGAAGCGCGTGGACCCCAGAAAGCAGGAGACGCTCGACCTCGCCGGGCTCGAGAGAAAGCGCGCCTGGCTCGAGCAGAGGCTCGGAATTTCTACTGCGCGTGAGGCGTGACACCGGAGCGATGGGAGATGGGAATGTCCGACCAGAAGGATCGCGGCGAGCGCGTGAAACTCGGGCGCGTCAAGCAGCTGACGACGAAAAGCGGCGGCACGTGGTTCGTCGGCAATATGGGCGGAGCGACGAAGATCGTCCTTCTGCCGGCGCGTCGCCAGCGCGACGACGACGGCTCGTGGGAGACAGTCCCCGACACCTACGAGGTGTTCCTGCAGGCCAAGACCGCAGACGAGATCGCCCGCGATCGCGAATTCTGGGATGGCAAGCGGAACGGCGGCGGCAACGAAAGCAGAGAGAGCAAAGAGCGCGGCGCCGCCGTTCGCGAGGCTCCAGCACGGCGATCTGCGGCCCCGTCCGCCACCAGGTCGTCGCCTCCGGCGGCGGCCAATGGGCATCACCAGACCGTCGACGATCAGATCCCGTTTTGAGGTCGCCATGGTCACCGCACACGCCATCGTCCGGTACGTCGAGCGGGGGATGGGATACGACCTCACGGATATCAGGCGAGAAGCCGCGGCAGACATCGCGCCGACTGTCGACGTGGCGATCGTCAAGCGCCTGTGCGCCCTCGGCTTCGACATCGCGGCGATCGTCGATACGCACATTCTGACGCCGACCGTCAGGGCTGCGATTGCCTGCGGGGCGATCGGCGCCCGGATCGGCCCGAGGCTCTACGCCGTCATCAAGGATGGTCACGTCGTCACTGTCGCGCCATCGACGATGACGGCCGAGCGCTCTCCCCCGCGACCTGTATCCGTGCACTCCCCGCATCTCAGGACTGGGCGTCGGAGGAGCAATGCGCTCGCGCCCGGGCGGCGACACAAGGACCGCATGCTGCGCGAGATGGCCATTGAAGCGGGAGGGGATACGTGAGGATCGGAGCCGATTTCGCGACGCCCATGGTTGGGGATGACATCGCCGCTCACCGTACGGTCCCGGGCATGGCACACATCGCCGGCACGGGGCCGGCGGGGCAGCGATGCCGGACATGCGAAGCGTTCGAGCTAGAGCGCGGATCAAGCCGGGCCGGCCGCTGCGGCACCTTTCACGCCATGGGCGGCCGGCTGCCGAAGTCGACGTCTGGATTGATCTCGAGCGACACGCCGGCCTGCAAGCACTGGAGGGCGCGGACATGAGCGGCACTGCAATCATCGAGATCGCGGCTCGCCGCAAGAAGGCGCCGGCCATCCAGCAGCCTTCCGAGGAGGCGCTTCAGCGCACCGTCATAGCCATGCTGCGATGGGCGGCGAAGCCCGGGGTCTACTTCTACGCTGTGCCGAACGGGGGGCAGCGCAACTCCATCGTTGCTGCGAAGATGAAGGCGACGGGCACGGTCGCGGGCGTCCCCGACATTGCTCTCGTGATCGATGGCTGCGCCCATTTCCTCGAGCTCAAGCGCGAGCGTGGCGGGCGCCTATCGGACGTCCAGAAGGCGCAGCACGAGCGCATCGTCGCCGCGGGCGGCATCGTCGCCACCGCGCGTGGACTCGACGAGGCCCTGGCCATTCTGGAGGACTGGGGGGCGATCCGCAAGGCAGGCTCCGGGAGAGACCACCAGGAGGAAGCGTCATGAGAAACAGCATCACCCGGTGGCTTGCCGACCTGCTCGATCGATGGGCGGTCAGGCACATGGACAGGCGCCTCCCAGACGTTGTGATAGGCGGGAGTGAGGCGCCGTACCTGATGCGATGGTGGGTGATCCCGCGCAACCCCATCCTGAACGTCTACCTGCATGAGTTCCGCCGCGACGACGATGATCGCGCCGAGCACTGCCATCCATGGCTCAGCCTCTCTCTGGCTCTCGGCGGCGGTCGGATGATCGAGATCATCCGACACGGCGAGCAGGTCTACAGGCTTCGTGAGATCGGCCCCGGATCACTCGTCTTCCGTCGCGGTGTTCATGCGCACCGCATGACGATCGACGGCATCGGCAAGCCGCGCACCCTCTTCATCACGGGGCCGCGGTTCCGGGAATGGGGCTTCTGGTGCGCCAACAGCCGATGGGTGCATTGGAAGGAGTTCACAGCCCCGACCGACAGCAGCCGCATCGGCAAGGGTTGCGGAGAGGCCTGAACAGCCCCTCATCGAGTGCGCGCGTCAGACCACAGGACGACACGATGACGACGATCGCGACCGCCACCGCGCGCGACCTCAAGGGCCGGGCACTGCGCCGCGCCCGCATCCAGGAGAGCCGCGGCAGCGAGACTGGCCTGCGCGAGGTGCTCGGCTCCCTTCTCGACAAGGGCGCCCTCACGCAGCGCCAGATCGCCGCCGGCGAATGGCTCTATGGACTCATCAACCGCCGCTCCGGGTGGACGGGATCGAGCTCGATGAACTACATGGAGCGCATCCATAACAGCCGCCGTCCGACGTCGAGCCCCGCCGGGTGGTCGGAGGCCGACGACGACCTGATCTTCGTTCTCGACCGTCTGCGGCCTACCGAGCGGGACCTGTTGACTTTCCTGTTGCTCTTCTCTGAGCGCCCGACGGGGCGCCGGGCTTTGCACTACTGGATCACCGAGCGATGCGGCATCGATGCCGAGCGGACCACGGCGACGCGCTGGGCCACTGGGCACGTGCAGGCTCTACTGAACGGCATCGCAGACCTCCGGGACATGCTCGTGTCGGGGCGGTCGACGCGGGTCCTGACGGCCGCCTGAAACGATGAAGGGCGCCGCAGGAGCGCCCTCGTCGCACGTCGTCTCTGTGCTTCCTGGTCAGGATGCCCGCCCGCCCTGAATCGCGACCAGGGCCTCGGTCTTCGCGCCCGCGCCCGCCTCTGGGCGGCCACGGCGACGCCGACGCTGGCGACGCTCGCGGGCAGCCGGATCACCCAAGCCCGGCTTTGCCACCGTACGCGACAACGCGTAGCCACCGAACGCGCCGAAGACCTCGAACGTCACCGCAAAGGCGACGGCGAGGCCGACCTCGATCTGCTCGGCTCGAGTCAGCGGCAATAGCTTCTGGATGAAGGCGACCTGAGGATCGGCCTCACCCAGCTTCGGGACCGGAGGGGCATCCCTGCGCAATGCCGCCAGCTCACCAACTTTCGCCAGGTACTCGTGGCAGAAGGTGATCGAGGTCGGCGCTGTCGCTGCCATGCACGATCCGGTCGACTTGTGGATCGGGTGCTCGTCGGTCTTGCGGGCTTTCGCCGTCTTGGCGACCTCGATGTCGTCCTCGAGCTTCTTTACCCGCCTCTTGTGCTCCTCATAGGCGCGCGCCGCCTCCTGCCGCTCCGCGACCACCTTCGCCCGGGTGGTGCCGGCAAAGCCCATGGCGGCGGCGAGCGAGAAGCTCAAGGCGAACACCCAGAGGCTTCCGATGACGATCGACTTGATCCAGGCGCCCTTGATCCAGGCGATCACCGCGAGAGGCAAGAGAAGCATCTTGGCGATGTCGATCGAGACGGCCGCAACGGCGAACAGGGATCGCTCGAGGTCGGTGTGACCACTGTTCCATCCGAAGAGTGCGTTCATCGCCATGCCGGAGCCGGCGATGGAGACGAGCGCCGCGGTTGCAAGGCCGCGGGCGAATTTGCTATTCGGGTCGATGTGCATGTCGTCTCTCCTGAGCTTCGTGCAAGCGCGCCGCCGACGCTTTTTCCCGCTAAGGACCAGCGTCGGCGGCGATGCGCCCCTCATCCATTGGTTCCGTCCCGCCCGTCGGCGCTGATCGCGGGCAGGGCCAGGGCGATGCACCCGAGGATCGCCAGCGCGCCGACGATGGCGAGCGGGGCGATGAGTGCGGCGATGACGATGGTGTCCATCCGGTCCTCCCCCTTCACCGCTTCACGGCGCCGAGGAGCGCGAGCTTCATCGCGTGCTCCGCGATGTCGGTCGCGATGCGCGAGGCATCTAAGGCCGCCTCCGCGATGTCGGCCCACGATCCATCGGCGTGGTGGAAGGTGTTGGAGAGCGTCTCTGCCGCCTCCTCGAAGGCCTCGAAGGCCTGGTGGGCGGGCGGCAGCTCGACCAGCTCGCCGTCGATAGTGATGGTCGTCGTGTCGTAGGTCATGGGATGTTGTCCCGCTCGGAACGCGTGCACGGGGTTTCTCAATGGTGCGTGGTGCCGTTCATGCCGGCGTCGTCGGTGGTGCTGCGGCTGGCCGCGAGCAGCTCGCCGAGCCGGGCGACGCCGCGGGTGGTGACGCGAACCTGTGTCACCGTCTTCTCGCTGCCATCGGACCGCGACACGGTGGTGGTCTTGTGCTCGAGGTATCCGGCGAGGATCTTCGACTGGTAGCCGATGTCTGATGCGCTGCCGGCGCGGCGGTAGATCCAGCCGTTGCGGCGCAGGTAGTCGAAGAGGTCTTTCGGGCGGACCTGCAGGGTTTTGGCGGCATCGGTGATGCAGAACGATCCGTTCGAGGCCGCGATGGTCTCGAGGGCGGCGATCTTCGGGGCCTGGGCCTCGATGGTCGCGGCCTGCTTCTCGACGACGGTTGCCTGGACGTCGATGGTGCGTTGCTGCGTCTCGACGATGACGGCCTGCTCGCCGAGCTTCTCCTCGGCGGCGAGCAGGCGCTGGGCGTACTGGGTGGTCAGGGCGAGGAGCTGCTTTGGGTCGGCGAGGACGGCCATCGGGTCTGCCGAGGCGGCCTTGGCGCGGCGTTCGCACTCGATGAAGTAGAGGCGGGCCTTCTTGCCCTGCTCGTTTCGCTCGACCATGGCCAGCTCCTTGGCCATGTCGAGGGTGACCAGGTAGTCGATGCGATCGGACCCCGCTAAAAAATTAGCGGCAAGAAAATCAACACCTTGCACGAAGCCGAAGTCGGCGATGCGGTTCTTGATCCAGTCGCGGAACTGCGACTTAACCTCGAGGAATGCGTGCAGTTCGCGGGCGTCGACGGCCTTGCGCATGGCTCCGTCGAGGGTGGCCTGCGTGATCGCGATGAGATCGTTCATGTGCGTCTCCCTGCTGGCGACGCACCACCCATAACGAAAAACGTTGAACGTTACAAGCGCGGAAGCGAGTTTTCGGCATCACGTCTTCGTGAACGAAAAATGTTTGCTATTTCTAGTGCGCTCGGATAGCCATCGCGCCATGGCAAGACCGAGACGAGGAGAGGAGAAGAATAGGCCCAACCGGGTCGGATTCTGGATCTCCGAGGACGTTCGCCGCGCCCTGGAGGCGCGCGCAGAGAGAGAGCGCGTCTCTATGGGGGACGTCGCGCACGAAGCCCTTGAAAAGCACCTAGGTGTCACCACCGAAGTCGGGCGCGGGAAGGGCGCGAATCAGGATGATCGGAGGGGGCGGTCGGGATGATCTTGTTCGTGGCGTTTCTTTTCTGGGGTGGGTTGTTCACCCTGTTCTTCATCAGCCCGCTGCACGGCATCGGCATGCTTGTGGCGGCGCTCGCCATCATGGCCGGTGGCAGCTTCAATAGGTAGGGGGCGCGCCGGCTCCAACACGACTCATCGAAGATTGTAAAAACGTCACGTCACACATGTAAAATCTATTGATTTTGAATGAGAATTTGGCGTTGTGGCTCCGCGGGCAGGATGGAAAAATTCATGACAATCAATGGTTTTTACGGATCGTGCTTCATTTGTTGTCGCAATCGGCGTCACTGAAATGCAAGGCGAATTCGTCCGACTGTAAAAGGAACGACCATGAACGGCAGCGCATGTCCCCTCTGCCAGGGGCGAGGAACCATCGTCGTGAGGGAGGCGGGGGAGGTCGAGGGGGAGGCTGGCGATCGCCAGATGCGCGCCGTCCGCACGGTGCAGATGCCGTGCCCCATGGGCTGCAAGGCGCCCAGCGCCCTTGTCGGGCGGGAGATGGCCATGGGTGAGCTACGATCGCGTGTGCGCGTCAAGGCCGGGCGCAGACCCGTACCCGAGGAGCGAGACGATGACTACGGCTTCGAGGGGAATGAAGACGAGGAGCGGACGGCGGCTGAGGCACTGGCTGCGCTCCGTCGCTTCTACCGCTTCTGAACCGCGCGCGAGCGCGATTGCGCAGGGCAACCAGGAGGGCGCCGAAAGCTCTGGGTTGCGTCTGGCCCCGGCGATGCCCCTCGAGGACGAGATGGCGGCGTTCGACCGCCTGCCGGCATCCTCCCGCCGCGTCCTGTCCGATGGGCACTATCCATTAAGCGCCATCGAGGTTGCGCGCATCGTCGCAACGCTAGGACCAGAGACTGCGCGGTCTTCGATCCTCTACAGCCTGCGCAGGGTCCACGCTGGGCTCATGGCCGCCGGCCGGGCGTCGCCGTCGTTCGGGAGCGGCATCGACGCTCGCAGCGGCAAGTCCGGGTGCCAAGCCGGTCGCCGGCGGCGGCGGATTACCCGCCGGCTTTCGGCGACGCTTCGGGAAACCTCTCCCTGATCGCGGCGCGGCATACCAGCTTGTCCGCCGATGTCTCGCGATGCGCAGAGCGGGCCCGCTGCAACGTCCCGACGACGGCCTCGACACTCGCCCCGCGATCGCCCTTGTCCATGGGGATCGTGGGGAACGGCCGCGGATCGCTGTAGCACTCGGCCGGCAACACTACAGGCGGCGGGTCAGCGGTCACCGTGACGAGCTTCACCTCCGGCTTCGGCGGATCGCCGAAGTGGACACCGCAGCCGCCGAGCAGCGCGGCGGCGAGTATGACAGGTGCGATCCTCATCGCCCGGCCCCCCGATTGAACGCGCGCACGAGGTCAGCGCTCAGGCAGACCGATCCATTCGCCTTCGCCTCGGCAAGAGCCCTCTCGAGGCGCGTCGACGCCTCCCGCTCCTCGTCGCGCTCGCTGACGATGCGTCGGCGCTCGGCCTCGGCCGCGGCCAGGGAGGCCCGCGTCCTCTCCATCGCCGTCCTCGTCGCTGCGTCGTTGGCCGCGGAGAGATGTCCGCCGCACTCGGCGACCGTCATCACCCCGCCGCCGGGCGGGCGCCACGCGAAGGGCCGCAGCCACATCAGCGCGCCGACGAGCAGCAGCGCCCCGCCGACGAGCAACAGCCCGCGCGGAGCCGCCTCGGCAGCCCGCCGGCGCCCGTCCGCCCGGAACAGCGTCACACAGAGCCGTCCGGCCCAGCGCACCATGGCGAGTGTCAGCATCCACATCGCATCACCTCCCGAGATTGCGGCCGGAGTTGGCGTCGTCAGTCCGCCAGACCCGCAGCAGGACACCGGAGGCGACGAGGTACGCTCCGACCGAGAACACGATCACCGCGAGAGGGTGATTGACCAGGGCGTCGCCCAGGCTCTTGGCCAAGCCGAGCCCCTTCTCGACGAGCCCTATCTGCGAAGAGATCGCGGCCACGTCAGGCGCCGCCGGCGGCTGCCCCTGAGGCAGGGCCGATGCGCCCGTCGCCGCGAGCAGAGTGCCCGTCACGACGTCCGCCTTGCCCTTGGCGATCGTTCGGCTGCCGGCGGCATCGAGGTCGGCCGCCGTCTTGATGGCGACCGGCCATCGGTAGGTCGCTGAGCGCGAGGCATCGATCGAATACGTGGCCTCGGTCACGGCGGAGATACCTTGCGAGCGCCCCTGGTTGCCGCCGATCACCATCACGCGGCCGTCCGGCAGGACGGCAGAGACAAAGGCCACGTGGTTGGCCCAGACCGCGATGGCTCCAACCTTCGGCGCGGGGAGAGCATCGCCGAACCCGGCATAGGACGCGGCAGCGAGGGAGCCCGTTCCGGGGATGCCGCACTCCGCAAGGACAGCGCCCAGGAACGCGGCGCACCATGGGACATCGTCGGTTCGGATCTCCGGATACCCGCATGCAGCGTAGAGGCCGAGAACGTAGGGGTTGGTCTCGGGGCCGGCGATGGCTGCCTCCCCAAGGCGAGAGCGTGCGATGTCGAGCCATACGGGGGCGCGGTCCATGTCAGTCGTCCCTCTTGATCGGCGGCGGTGGCGGTCCGTTCGCAATGATGTCACGCACCTGCGCTTCTCGAGCGTCGATCGCCTCGGAAATACGGGCAGGCGACCACCCGCGCTTGTGCATCGAGGCGATCCTGCCGATCTCGTCGTCCGAGAGGCGTCGATGCATCCGCCCCTTCGGCAAGACCGGTCGCTCGGCCTTGGGTCGCGGCTCGCGCGGCATGCCCCTATTCCCCATCTCCCGGCCGAACGACTCGGCCTGCTCGCGGCTGATCCTGCCTGACGCGGCGAGCCGTCCGATCGCGTCGCGAACCTCCCGGTCGCTGAGGGCCATGCTCTTGGCGATCTCGGACGGTCCGCGGCCGCTCTCGATGCCGGACGCGACCTTGGCGTCCGTCTCCGCATCGCCAGCGGCGCGATGGCGCGCGCGCACCTGCGCGAGCGGCTCGATCGGCCGCATCGCTGCTGCGCGGAGGTCGGCCAGCGATGCGGCCGGCTCCGGAGCCGCTGATCCGGCGCCGCCGCTCGCCCGCAAGCGCTGGAAGGCCTGCCGGACCGCCGTGTCGGACACTCCGAGCTCGTCCGCGATCTGCATCGGCGTGAAACCAGTCTCGCTCAGGGACCGTACCTGGGAGTCAATGAGAGGCGCCGACTTGCTCGGCGCCGGCCTGATCGCGGCCATCTCCTCAGGCGCCGGCGTGGTGCCGGATTCGAACAGGTGCCGAATGGTCCCCATCTGCGCATCGGTGAGCCGACCAGCCGCATGTAGCCGTTGCAGACTGGCGTTCAAAAGGCGGTCCGAAATGCCGAGATCGTCGGCAATGTCGAGCGGCATGCGACCGGTTCCGAGCATGCCGGCAATCTGCTCGTCGACCCTCTTCAATGGCACGATCGGCTTCGTGCTGTCTCTGGCGATCCCCGCGGCGGTCGACGTGGTCTGGTCCCCCGACTTGGCGAGCAGGCGAGGCTGGCGAGGATCAACCGGTGCTTGCGGCTGGATGTCCGATGGGACCACTGCCCTGCGCTCATCCACCGAGAGCGGCCGACGGGCCATATCCGCAAGGTCGGCCTGCGGGATCACCGGCACCACAGGCTCGCTCGTCTCCGCAGCGCGCGCATATGTCGTCGGCGCCGATCCGGGCGGCGTCAGCTTCAGGGGGATGCCAGGCTGATGCTGAGCGGTCTCTTTTCTCGCACCGCTGAACATCACGTAGTCGAGAGCGTCGCGAAGCGCGTTCGGGTCTGCCAACGGCTCACCTCTGGCGTTGCGCCCCTCGAGCATGTCGATTCGGTTGAGCTGGCGGGCCTTATCGCGACGCTGCGGGTGGCCGGAGAAACGCACAGTCGGCACATCGCTGGAATAGTCTGCCGCGTCGGAGACGCCGGGCGGCAGCTTGCCGACGGGGCGCCTGTCGAAGTGGTTTATGACCTTGACGTAGGTGCTGGCGTCTTCGTCGTCATATCGCCGCTTTCCCCGCGGCGGCGGCGCGACCTCCTGAGTGATGGTCTGAAACCCATTCTCTGCAGCCCACTCCCGCACATGCTCCGGCGTCGCCATCTCGGTGAGACCGAACGGCTGGCTGTTGCGGCTGCCATCCCTGGCCATGCGGGCAGCGCCAGTTGCTGCTTCATCTCCGGAGCGGGCAAGCAGGGCCGGCGCGCCGCTTGCAGGCTCTTGCCGCGCCGCGGTCCTGTTTGCGGCGCGCTGGGCCGAACGCTCGGCCCTCGCGGTGACCAGGCCGGCCGCCAGGCCAGATCCCGGCATGGACAGCCAATCGAGGTTGTCATGCCCCATCTCGACGGGGGAGCCGATGAAGCCGCGGGCGGAGAGATCGCTGCTGTCGGCGAAGCGAGCGAGCGTACGCAGGCCTGCATCGGCGATCTGCACAGGCAGGCCCATGATGGCCTTGCCGGCGGCCTCCACGATCTGCCCGCGCGTGAGGTGATCGTGTGGTCCGCGAGGGGAGGACCATGACTGCTCGGTCGGCGCATCGATCGCTACGGTCGATGCAACGGGACCCGGCATCGCCACTTCGCTGATCCGATCGGCGAGGCGACGATAGGGCTCGCCGCGCAGGTCCGCCGCCCGGATGGTCTCCACGTGCGGCCCGTCATCCCACTCCCTCACGAGGCTGTAGAGTCGAGCTCGGTCCGGGTCATGCGGGTCACCTTCGGGCCAGTGCCGACGGCGGACAGCGTTGTCGGCAGCGACCTTGCGCACGATCGGCTCGAGCACCTCGGGCGGCCGCGATGCCACCACGCCCTGGTACGGGTCGTCGGGAAGCCGCTCGTGCACGTCCACGTCGCGGCGGCTGGCGGCTCGGCGCTCTGTCTCCCTGGCATCGTCGCCCTTCCGGAGCGGATGCCCAGGCCCTATGTCGACATCGACCGTCTCGCCAGACGGGGAGATGCCATGATGCCGGCCGCCGAGGCCGTAGATCTCCCGCAGCGGCGATATGGGGGGGCGGCCCCCTCGGCTGACAGGGCGTATCGGCTCGATGCGCGATGGCACGATGACGTCAGCGTCGGGCTCGAGCCCGCGACGCCAGAACTGCGGTCGATCCCGCCAATCCTCGGTCATGCGTCGCCTCCGTCGGCTATGCGTTGGGCGGCTGCCAGGATGCTGGACGGCTCATCCCCCATCCTCGATCGCTCGATCAGGGACGACAGGGACGCGATCCTGCTCTGCGCGTCGGCGCGCGCTGCAAGGGCGATTTCGGCCACCTCTCGGATGGTCATGTTGGCTGGCACGATGGCGGCTAGATCGGGCACTGCCGATGCGTCGCCGTAGGTAAGGAAGAGCGCCGCGAGGTCGGCGAAGCGCTCGCGCTCCGGCGGCCAGACCTCGACCTGCAGGGCGCGGATGGCGGCCACCACGTCGAGCGACACCGCGGCGGCAGAGCCTGGGGGGAGGCTGGAGCCCTGCCGCCGCGGGTCGTCGATGCCGGTCCCGTCACGACCGTCCACTGCCCCAGATGGACGCGGGGCATCGTGCAGGACTGCCGGGGGAGCCGCCTGCACGATCTCGAACGGCGCCGGCGGCACGCTGGCTGGCGGCGGCGCGTTGACGGTGATGTTGATGGTGTTGACGTTGGATGACGCCGCCGGAACGACTGCGGCCGGCGTCTCTACGGGCAAGCCCGCGACCACCGGAATGCCGATCGCCGGCGCGCTATTGATCTGCGCGCCGATGAAGGTGCGGGGGATGTCGAGGAGAGGCGTTGGCTCGGACCGAAACACGCGCCCCGCCTCGTCCCAGATCATCCCGGGGTGCACGAGCCCGCCCGCGGCATGGATGGCCGTGCGCCCGAAAGGCGGGCGCACGTTCCGGCTGCCGCGGTGGACCTCGATGACCCGCCCGGCCTCAACGATGACGGTGTCGGTCATCACGCGCGTTTCCGGATGGTGAGGTTGGCGTAGACCTCCGCTTCGCCCGCAATCGCCAGCGGGACCCCGAGGTCGATGTTGCTCGATGCGCCGATCGGCTGCGACGCCCAGTACTCGAGCTGGAAGCTGTCCGCTCCGGTGGTCACGAGTCGACCGGCGAACGGCACGGCCGCACCGACGCGGGTCGCGATCTGGATGTCGCCGGCTGCCGGCGCGGATTGCGAGGTGGTGAGGTTGCCGGCCGTGTCGGCTGCGACCGTGACCGTCTCGCCCTGCAGGTAGACGGACGGGCCCCTGACGACGAGCGACGACGACGGTGAGCGCAATCGGACGGCGCTCGCCATGGTGCCCGACATGGCCCGCCAGCCTTCCACATCGTAGGTGCCCAGGGGAAGCGTGAGGTTGCCGGAGCTGAGGGCAGCGCCAGCGATCGTGTTCTCGATGATCGCGTTGATCGGCGTCCTGGTCCAACTGCCGTAGACAGGCGTCCCGCCGGGGGCTCCGGACGACGCCTGGACCTGGGCAATCAGCACCTGCGCCGATGCGATGATCCCAGACCACTTGACCCAATCGGAGCCTGACCACGTGTAAGGGGTCGGGCTGCCAGCCACGAGCTCGTCGAGGACAATGGCTAGGGCGCCAGGGCGAGGCTCGACGGCGATCCAGGCCCCGCCGCCGCCCGCCGCGCGGTAGATGCGGCCAGCAACCCAGGCGCCGACAGTTGCCGTCGCGATGTAGAGAGCCCCGCTCGGGGGCGATGTCGGCGCGCTGCTGCTGCGCGACGCGATCATGTAAAGGGGGCCGCGCAGGCTCTCGTGCACGACGACGAACCCAGTCGCCGTGGCGATGATCGTCGCCTCCTCCCCGCGCTCGGAGAGTGGCAGATAGGCTGCCGCCCCGACCGGGACGAGACCATCGGCCGACTGGACCACGACGGCCGCGCCGAACCCCGACTGCCGAACCACGATCGATTGCCCGGGCGTCAGGCTCGCATGTGGCGGCAGCACCACGGGGATGTCGATGCTCGACGCGTTGACGGTCAGCACACCTCGGAAGGTCGCGGGGGTCAGGTTGACGATCGTCGCAGTGCCCGAGGTCGAGACCGGGGCGAGCGGCAACGCGAAGGTTGCGGGCGTCCCGGCGGCCGCCTGCACCGGCAGAGCCAGCCCCGGCACCTCGTAGACGACACCACCTCCAGCGCTGCGGCACTCGGCCGTGTAAGTGGTGACGCCCGTCGTCGCAAACGGCAGGTAGACCGGCGGGAATCGCCCGGCCATGTCTGCTGTCACCACCTCGGGATGCGGAGATGTCCGCTCTGGATCCTGGTAGACGGTGAGGGCAAGTGTGGTGTCGGCGATGCGGAAGCGCAGCTGTGCTCGCGCCAATGGGCTTCCGTTGCGGTCGACGACGTGGTGGGATGGCGGCAGGAAGATCACGGGTGTCCTCGCGCGGCGGTCTGGCACTCGACGCAACAGGACACGGCGACGACTGCGGGACGCCGCAGCGGTCGCCCGTCAACGCGGCAGGGCTTTCCGTTCGATGGCAATTGGCAGCATGGGCTGCTCGATGGCGCCCCCGGGACGCGTTGGCGGCTCTCGGGCAATGCGGCCCGGCAGAGGCAGTATCGGCCTGATACCGTCGCCGGTGCTCGCATCGGCGCCCGCAAAGCCGCCGGAAAACCGGCCGTCGTCTCCACGCTTCTGGCGTGATGAGTGGTGGCGATCCGCATCGAGATCTGACGCCGGTGCCTCAACGTCGGCGAGCGGGCGGATCGGGAACGTCACGATATCCATCAGGGGGCACCTCTCCTGAGGTCATTCTCTGTGCGCGCCATTCTGCGTCGCCTGATCTCTGCCTCGCGGGCGCTGGCGCCGCTCTCGGCCGTGGCCGCATTGGCGACCGGACCACCGGCACCGGTCGCTGGGACGCGAACGTCGGTGTTGACCTCGGCGCGCGCCCGGTCGATGCCACGGATGGCACGCAGCGTCGCGAGCTGGTTGATCGGGTTCGGATCGACCAGCATCGGCATCATTGCCTTGTTGCGGGCGGCGTTGTAGCGACCGGCCACATGATCCATCGCACGCTGCAGGATCGCCCTGATGTTCATTATGTCGAAGGCAGCGGTCTGCGATGGCGCCCAGTTCAGATCATCGATCGCCTCGCGCAGCGGCGTCGTCTGCGAGCCGAATTGCGAGCGATAAGTGCGCGTCATCACGCTCTCGGCCTCGACGAAGCGCATGAGCGTCACGAACTCGCGCCGGCCGAGCACCTCGGCGAGCATCTCGCGGGCGCCCGGTAGACGCAATTCAGCAACGAGATCGGCGGTCGCCTGCTTGTTGTTGACGAGCCGGTCCATGAGGGCGCGAACAAGCCCGACACGGAAAAGCTCCATGCGCGCCTCAGCGGCGGCAGCCTCCGGCGATCCCTTGCCTGCCTTGCGCAAATCCCTCTCGGCCTGCCGGAAGACGTCGAGGTGCTCGCGACTCGCCGTGTTGAGCCGCGTCGACATGGCGGCGCCCGCCTCCATCGCCTCCTCGGCAGCGCGGCCGTCGCGCCAGATGGCATTGGCACGCGCCCACTCCGGGTTCGTGCGCGCGACCTCGTCGGTGATCTCCCGATAGAAGCGCTCGAGATCACGGCGCAGAGGCGAGCCATGCGGCGTCTCCTCTATGATCTGTCGGACATTCTGCCGGGCATGAATGAAGTCGTCGAGCGTGCGCGGCGGAACGCGCTGGCTCGTGATCACCGCGCCCGTGTTCATATTCCGCACGGGCGGGCTCTGCTCGATCGACTGGACCGCCCGCATGATGCCCTCGGGCACGGGCCCGCGGCGGCCGTTGTAGGTCTGCGTCCACGTGTTAACGATCGGCTGCAGGTCGAAGGGCTGCTCGGCAGCGCGGGCCGCCTTGTAGGCTGCCTCACCCGCCTGCTGCAGCTTCGTGGCGTGCTGGGAGGCGACGCCGTCGAAGTCGGACGAGCCGACCGTTCGCTCGAGCGCGCCCTGGACGCGATCACCCGTGCCGACCTGCCGGTCGAGCATGGCTTCCCGCGCATCGGCCCGAGCCCGACCCGGAGTCGCAGCAGCCGCGCGCATCATCATCTGCGTGTTCTCGCCGGCCCCTGGGCGCACGAGGGCCGCACGGTCCGTGAGGTTCAATGGCGCATGGCGCTCGGCCATCTGCGCCACGAACGACGCGATGGCTTGTGTGCCTGGTACCGTGGCCCCCGGGTATTCCTGCGCCAACCGCTTCGCGATCTCGGCCGGCGACAAGGCGGGGTTGTCGAGATGGATCGCCGCCACGCGCTCGATCAGAGGGTCGATCCACGGCTGCTGCTGCCCGGACTGGCCCCAGGGGCGCAGGCCACCCGGCGTTCCGGTCGCCGCGGGCAGCGTCTCTCGGATGCCCCGCTCGATATCGTCGACACCGACGCTATCGCGCTCGAACGAGCGCTGGATCGTGCGCAAGGCGCCCTGGTGAGTGTCGCCGGTCTCGGCTGCCGCTGCGGCCCTCGCTCCGACGACGTTCTGCGCCGCGCGCCCCACACCGTGCCCGACCGCGCCGAGTCCGGCGCCAACAGGCGCACCCACCACCGCGCCCTTGGCGCCGCCAAGAACGTGCGCCTTGATGGTTTCGGCGACATCTGCGTCGTCACCTGGTTCCGCGTGGCCGACGCCGGAGAGGCCGCCGTGCACAGCCCCCACCTTGGCGCCCTGCACAATGGCTCCGCCGAGGGTCGTCGTGGATCTCGGATTGAGGAGGCGGCCGGCAGCCTCGGCGCCGTCCTTCACAGCCTGTGCACCCTTCGTCGTGAAAACCCCTGCCTTGCGCGCCGCGACGGCGCCACGCGCGACGATGCCGGTGCCGCCCGTCGCGACCATGGGCACGATCCCGCCCACGAGCTCGCCAGCAAAGTGCGTCCACGGGTTCTCTTTGCGGGAGGTCTCACGGTTGCGCTTCCAGTCGTCTGAAAGCTTGCCGTCGAAACCGAAGGTTGCCCCCTCGGCTGCGCCGCGCAGGAAGCTCTCCACCTTCGACGGCGGCGGCGGCCTGTACGACGCCCCGAAGATGCGGTCGGCCTCGCGGGAGATCACGTCCTCTGACGTCCCGTCGGGGAATTCGATGGTCTGTCCGCCAGGTCCCTCGACGGTGATGGGCATCAGCGCAATCCCTCGATGGTCTTGTTGAGGAAGCGCAGCTGATCCTCGGAGAGCTCGCGACGTCTGCCGTCCCACTTGCGGGCAAACGTCAGCGGATCACCAGCGCCAACATCGGCCGAGAACTCGCCATCGACAGTCCCCCGCCGCTCAGCTCGGCGGGCTTCGATCTCTCGCGTGCGCTCCGCGCGCCTCGCGCGGGCCCGCGCCGCCGGAGATGTGGCGTCAGGCGGCTCAGCATCAACCGGCGTCCGAGGCTCGACGCTCGTCGCGCCCCCCCGCCGCTGCTCGATTGCCCGTTGGCGCGCCTCACCGGATGGTTGCCACACGTACTTTCCAGGAGCCGTCTGCACCGTCGTTCCGACCCGGTCCGAGTCCGGCGCGCCCGTTGATCTCGATCGGCCATCCCGCTGCGTGTCCCCCTTGCGCGCCCGCAGAATCTCCGACACAGGATCCGGGAAGGCCTTGTCGGCGTCGGCCTCGATCGCCGCGATGTTAGGGCGCCGTCCGGCCGAGAGCACCAGAGTGGCCGCATGCTGCTGATACTGCTGGCGCTGCGCTGCGGCCGACATGTAGGAGACCAGCATCGACTGCGCCTCGGCCGACATGCTCTCCGTCGGCCCCATGCTCTTGATGAAGGCGATGTCCTTGTCCGAAAGCGCGCCCGATTGCTCCTTGCCGAACGACTGCACGACGCGCGCCACCAGCGCCTGGTGCAGCTCGGTCGGCGCAAGACCTTCCGGATTGGCGATGCCGAAGCTCGATGCCAGACCCGTGAGCGTCAGCTTGACGCTCTCCGTCAGTGTGCCGCTGTAAACGTGGCCCTGCAGATCCTTGATGGTCTTCAGTGTGTCAGCGAGCTTGTTCGCCTCGGCGTAGGCGGTCTGCGCCTTGCCCAGCGCCTCGGAGCGCTCCTTCGCCTCGGTCTCGACGTACTTCTCGACGCCCTTGCGCGTGATGCTCTCCGGCTCCTTGATGCCGTAGGCTTGGTTGATGCGGGCGCGGCGATCAAGGGCCGACACTCTCGGGTCGTCGGGGAGAGCGTACCGGTCGACGGCCGCCCGCTGCGCCACGGCGCCGGGCGACTCACCTTCACGCACCGGAGTCGGCGCCGCGGGCGCTATGGGCGGCTGCGTCTGCACCGGTTGGGTGGGGGGACCGGCGGACGACGCAGCCGGAGCGCCGGATGTAGAGGGAACGCCGGGCTGCGCCACGACGACACCTGGTGAGCCAGCCCCCGGGGGCGGCGCGGCTGCCGCAGGCGATGCAGGCTGCTGACGAACCTGCATCGCCTGCTGTGGCGGCGGTGTCGGCTGGGCTGCCGGAGCACTCGGATTCGGCGCCGGCTGGGCTTGAGGAGGCGCGACGGGAACGCCCGGAACGACCGTGCGCGGACCGGACCAGGACGGGTTGGCACCGAACCATGGGTCCTGGAATCCCTGCTTGATGCGATCTCTGAGTTCCGTCGTCGATCGCTCGCGATCCTCACGCAGCTGCTGCACCTGCGAGGCGAACTCCTCGCGCGTGATGTCTCCGTTGGCATGCAGGGCCCGCAGCTGCGCCATGCGCTGGTTCCACGGGTCGCTCGCAACCAACTTCTGCTCGGCCTCCGCGTGCGTGAGCACCTTGTCGCGGATGTTCCACGGCTGCAGCTCATCGGCGCGGCGCTCGGCCCCTCGAAATGCTGCAGTTTGCGCCTCGACCTTGGCGATATCGGCCGGCTGAGCCTTGGCCTTGAGGCCCCACTCCGGATCCTCCGAGAGCTTTATTGCGCCCGCGTAGTCGCCACGCGAGAGCGCCTCGGAGGCCGCCTTCTCACGGCCGCGCCTGTCGCGGTGGCGGATCGCGTCCGTGAACATGTTCAGGCCGCGATCGAGATCGGCCCAATTGATGCCGCCGTCCGGCGCGCGATCGAAGCGGACGTTGAATGCCATCGATCAGTTTCCTCTGAACAGGCTGGCGAACATGTTGGCCGATCCGCTCCCTCCAGACCCTCCTCCTCCGCCGCCGCCGCCAAACATGTTCGTGGCCGCGGTGCCGCCACGCGTGGCGCCCTGCAGGATGGCATTGAATGGGTTGTTCTGGATCATGGCGTTGCCGCGCCAGTTGGCAGCGTTGGAGCGGGCTCCCGCCGCATCCGTGATGGTGCCGACGACCTGATTCCCCGTGTTGAACGTGGCGTTCGCGCCCAACTCTCTGTACTTGTCGCCGCGCCCCTGCTGCCCCGTGAGATCGCCCATGTGATCGCGCGTCGCCTGATACCCCATCCGGGCGGCGACCGTCTGCGCGGCGAGTGACGCCGCTCCGGAGTTCGAGAGCCCCTGCCCGGCCTGCTGGGCCGCCACCTGCCCGAGCGCTTGATCCTGCGCCGCCCGCAGCGGGCCGTGCTGCAAGAACCCGTTCCAGTAGTTGTTGGCGCCGTCCCAGCCAGCGGCGCCGTGCCCGAGCGCCGTCCTGACGACTGGGGATGCCCAGGAGCTGTCGTCGATGCCCGGCTGCACGAATGCGTTGATGCCCCGCCTGTGCCATTGCTGAGCCGCGCCGCTGCCGTCGACAGACCCATCGCCGACCGCCCTGGTCTCGCCCTGGTTGATGTCGCCGACCATCTGCTGATAGGCGGAGTTCGCATCCCTCCGGGCCCGGCTCGATCCCAGGCCGCCGAGTACGCCACCGGCAACAGCGCCGAGTATTGCGGGGATCATGGTGTCAGCCTCCGCTGCTCTGGCTCTGGCGCAACGAAAGGAGCTCCGCCTCGAGCTCGTTGAGGCGCCTCACGATCACGGTCATCAGGTGCTGCCAAGCCGGCGTCAGGTCGCCGGCATCTCCGACGGCCCGCGTGTCCTGCGGCATGACGACAGGCTGGCGCGTGTCGAGCGATGAGGGCATCAGAACAGTCTCCGCAAGGGGGCGATCGGGGCCGTGGCTGTCCGGCGATGGAACGGGAATGTGCCGGGCGACTGGGGCGGTGGGTATGGATCGTCTGCAATCTGTTTCCGCGGTTCCGGCTTTGACGCCGACGTGGCGGATGCAGGGGATGCCTCGAGGGGAACGATCGGAGCAGCTGGCGCGGCGGGCATCGGGTTGTTGCCTGGACCGTCCTGCGCGCCCGGGAGTACGGGCGGCGTTGACGCGAACGCATCGACGCGCGCAGAGTTCTGCGGCGAAGTATCGTTCGCGAGCTCCCGGGCGATCGCGAGCCGGTTGTTGAAGCCGTGCCCGGCATATGGGTTGCCCCTCGTCCATCCCGCGGGACGGTGATAGCCGATGGCCCCGGCATTGGCCTCGCGCAAGTCCTGGGCCTGGGAGATGCGGGTGTAGGCTCGACGCTCGGGCCCCTGCATCTCTTGCCAGGCGAAGCCAAGCTGAGTGTCGAGAGGGATCGCCGCGATCACGCGGCGCGCATGAGCGACGTCACGCAAGTCGCCCTCTGGAACATCGATGCCCTGAGAGCGCGCGTAGGCGACAAGGGCCGGGCTGCGGTCATTCCATTGACCGACGCCCATAGAGTGCGGAGCCGCAGGGCTGTTCTTGACGTTGTCTCCGGGCGCGACGAGGTCAGAGCGACCGCCGCCCTCCCAGGCCATGTTGGCGGCGATCGCGGCCGCCTGATGCGGGGACAGGCCGCGATCCATATAGTAGGCGTAAGCGCGTTGGGCGACCTCGCTGCGCGCTCGCCTTGCCGCCCAGCTCATCACCCGATCTCCGCCGACACGGCCACGATCTGGCGCGCTACGTTCGCGGCAACGCTGATCTCGAACGTGCGGCCGCTCTCGCGAGACTGCCCGAGCTGGTTGAAGCGCACGCGTCGAACGCCGCTCCCGGCTGCGCCGAGCCGGGCCTTGCGCTGCGGCGACCACGTCGTGCCGCCATCGTCCGACCAGCGCAGACCCGCCACGGGGTCGATATCGGCCGGGGATGCCGGGAGCGGCGAGCCCACGCCCGTCACGGCGTCGACGTGGAGCGCATCGAATGCGAGCTTGCGCGGGCTTGCATGCACGGCCGGCAGAATGATGCGCATATCAATGGGGATGCCGCCGTCAGTCGGCTCATCCTCTCGCACCTCGTAGAGGCTACCATCGTCGATATCGCCAGCGATCGTCATGCCGAACGCGCCGATGGCGCTGCCGGCAATCCATCGGTCGCGACCGAGAGTCGTGCGCTCGAGCCAGGCTTGCGTCGTCAGGTCGTAGGAGATCGTGAACGTCGAGCCGGTCAGAATGTAGTGCGGATGCCCAGCCACGACGTACTGCAAGGACCTGATCGACGAGGGATTCGGGTCATCCTGGATCATCCGCGCGATGAAGTGTGTGGAGATGCGCTCCGCCTGGTAGCCGGACGCCACCGTCACCACCGTACCGTCGTCAGCGATCCAGAACAGCTGCCCACGGATCGACTGCAGCGAGGCCGGGGCCAGCATCCCCGTCTCGACGAGACCGCCCCCCAGACGCTGGAATGGAGCATCGACGTTGCCGGTCGGCGCCCATACCTCCGTCGTGCGGTCGCCGAACAGCCACAGCTCGAGCCGTCGACTGAAGGACCGCAGGAGGCCGTCCGGATTGCCCTCCGCCGTCGCGAAGTTCAGCGCCGACGTCTCGGCGAGATTGTCGATGCCGGTCCAGTGGAACTGCCCCTGCCGGGTCGTGAAGACGACGTATCCGGAGATGAACGTGGCATCGAGAGGAGCGACAGTGCCGACCGACGGGGCTGGGATGTCGAGCGCCCTCACCGACTTCCCCTCGACGAGCCACGCGATGCCGTCCGAGACGACGGCAACTTGTGTCGCCGGGCGGCGATTGCGCGCCATGTAGGCAATGCCGGAGCCTGCGATCTGTCCGACCTTCGTTGCCAGGAATCTCTGGTCAATGCGCCAGAGGTCGACACCGGCGAGAGCCAGGGCGGATCCTGCGTCCACCTCCATCATGCCTCGGATGGCGCCTCCAGCGATGGTCACTCGGCGCCGAAGTCCCTCGCGCACCGTCACCGGCATTTGCGCGCGCGCCTCTGGACCGACCATCTCCGGCACGGCGTTGATGAGGCGCGCCTGCCCAGCCTGCTTGTAGCGGGCGGCGTTGGAGCGCGGCGTCAGCGTGAGTGGCGTGATCTCGCCCACTAGAATTCCTCGATCGTGACCTGCTCGCCGTCGCTGTCGAGCGAGATGCGGCGACGCAGGCGGTCGCGTGCTGGGTGCATTGGGTCGTCGGGATCTATGGAGGCGGCGCGACCATAGGTCGGCGCGATCACGTCGGCGAAGAGCCTCGCTACGGCACGGAATGCGTCGAGCGGGATATCGTCGGCGTCGAACTCGGCGAGGCCGTCGTCGACGAGCTCGGCATGCATCTCCTGCCAGCGCCGCACGGCGTTGTCCCGCTCGAAGCCGTCCGCCTCCTGATCCCCTGCGATGACGTTCAGGAGGCGCAGAGCCTCGGTCACCAAATCGGCGGATGACCGGCCCATCGGCTACTTCTTCGCCGACGGATGCACCGGGTGAGCAACGCCGGGCAGGCCATTCGCCTTGGGCGGTCCGCTCTCTCTCGCCACGGGCTCTTTCGGCATCCCCTGCGGGGGCGGTTGGAACACGGACGGCGTCGGGACCGGCTTGGCGGCAGGGGGCGGCGCCTGCGTGCTCGCCGGTGGCGGCGCATCGCCGATGCGGAAGAATCGGTTGCCTTCGAGCATCTTGACGATCGCCTCGTCGGCAACCTCGACCGGAAGGCCTTCTGTGAACTTGATACCGGCGCACTCGACGCGCGGCGGGCACTGCCTGTCGGCGGGATCGCCGATGTAGGTGATGATTGCCAAGTCCCCCTCCATGTCGGTCAAATACCACACACGCCCCGCGCAAAGGCGCGGGGCGTTCTTTCGTCTCAGGCGCTCATCCGAACCGGATCAGCTCGAGAGGCCGACGAACCCGTCGACGCGGCCGAGGTTGATCTTCCGCTTCGGCCCCGCAGGAACGGAGACATCGACGGGAATGTCGAACTGGATGGCCTGGCATCCGCGCGCCTCGACGAGGCCGACGCCTTTGATGTGCCCGTAGTCGTCCTCCTTGCGGGCGCGGAAGTCCGGCTCCATGCCCCAGGTGAAGACGCTCGCCTGAGTGCCGCAGAGATGCGTGCGGCCGACGTCGCGCGGCGTACCCCAGACCGCCTTGTCGATCCTCAGCATCTCCGGGATTTCTCGGATGATGACGCCTTTGAAGAGAAGATCGCCATCCTGGAAGATGGGGTTCTTCTCCATGCCGTTGCCCTCACGCGAGCGAGCCTCGATGTTGGCCTGCTTGATATCGGCATCGTTCCAGTACTGGTCGAACGAGTCGCTGTCGCAAAACGCGACATAGTACTCGCGGCCCTGCTCGCCGGTGCGGATCGGGCGCACGAGTGGGCGCGCGTGGCGAGCGAGATACTTCATCCGCATGATAAAGGCGGCGCCCGCCTTGTGCACGCTGCCGGCGGCAGCCACGTTGGCGAGAGAGGCGGCGAAGTTCCCGGCGACGACCGGATTGGGGCCGCCGAAGGTCGGAACCGCCGACAGTCCCATCTGCACGCGGTCGGCATTGTCGACGAAGTAGGCGTTGCACTGGGCCGCGGAAGCGATGGTCTTGATCGGGGTGTCCGGGGCATCCGGATTGCAGATCGGCGGCGCGAAGCACACGTCGGCGGTGCCCGGAAGGTTCGAGACCACCATCGACATGCTGTCGATAACCTCGTCGCGCACCTGCACCTCGGCCCACTGCTTGAGCAGCGGGCGGACCTCGTCGACCGCCTTGATGAACGAGAAGTGCTCCTCACGCTCCTCGGTTGCGACGGCGTGCCGGCGCCACTCGATCTTGGCGTTGAAGCTGTACTTTCCGAGCGGCTCCTCGCGACCGACCAGCGTCGACGAGCCCGAGGCGCCGCGATTGTAGAGCTGGGTGAGGAGCGGAATTCGGACCGTGTTGCCGCCCTTCTTCGGCTCGAGCGCGACGTGGATCACCGCGTTGACGCCCTCGGCATCACCCGACTTCATGTAGGGCTTGAAGCCGGACGTGCGAACGTATTCGGTCCAGAACTTGCGGCGGTACTGGACTTCGATCTGGTGAGCAGGCGTCGTCGTGACGCCGAACGGGACTGCCATTGCGGCTCTCCTCGGGTTGCGTGAGTAGTGGGGTCGGCGTGACGAACGCGGCCCGAGGACCGGGCCCGACTAGTTCAGGAATGCCGCAGCGGCGTCCTTGAACGATCCTGTCGCCGCCTCCGAGAGCCCGCCCTTCGGCTGGCCTGCGAGAGACGGCGGCGGCGTCGGCGCGGGCTTTCCTTGTCGCAGCTCCGCCTCGATCTCTGCGCGCAGCTTGGCGCGCAGCTCCTTCTCGATCTCCTCGCGCGCCTTCGGGTCACTCAGGAGATGGGCCGATGCGCGCTTGGGATCGCGATAGATGGCCTTGTTGGCCTCGTCGTTGTAAGCGGCGATCGCCGCCTGCATCGGGTCGGCCTGGTTCGAGAAGTAGATGCCGGCCTCCGGGCCGAGCTTCTTGACCCAGTCCACGACGCGATCGACATTCTCTTTCCCGTAGGTGTCGACTGCGCGCGCATGAGAGTTCTCGAAGCGCGCGCGCGTCTCGGTTTCGTCGACCTTCTGGCTGACGTTCTTGTCAACCCGGCCGGCCTCCGCGCGCACCATCTCGGCGACGGTCTCGGCGATGGCGCGGGCGGCCTCGGCGGGGCTCATGGCGACGAAATCGCCGCGCTTGGTGAGCTTCTCGACCGCCGCCTCGACGAGATCGTCGCGCTCGGGCTCGGCAGTCTTGGTGACCGCGCCCGCTCGCTCGGATCGCATCTCCTTGATCATGTCGATCAGGGCGGCGCGCTCCTCGCGCGCGGCTTTCAGCTCGGCTCTGGTCTCGCGGAGGTCTGCGAGGATGCCAGCTGCAGCCGCATCCTGCTGGCGCGTCGGAGGCTCATCGCCATCCGTCTTCTTGGCCTCCGCGCCGGCGGCCCCCTTGGGGGGCGCGGCCGGTGGCTGACCGGACGCCTCTGCCTTCTCCTGCTCGGTTGCCTCCGCCTTGGTCGCGCCGCTCTGATCGGTCGCGGGGTCGGAGATCGTCGCAGGAGTCCTGCCGGCGCCGCCCGTGGGCTCGGTCTCGCGGCCCTCTCCAGAGCCATCCTTGTCGCTGGTGGCGCCCGCTTCGGCCTTCGGGGCATCGCCGAGCAGATCGAAATCGGCGAACCCGTTCGCGGCCTGGGTCTGGCTGTCGGTGTTCTCGGTCGTCGCGGTGGGCGTGGTCATGGGGCTCTTTCTCGCTGTGCGTCAGCGCCAACGCAGCGCCGCAAGGACGGGTGCGGCGATCCCGAAGCGCCCGTGACGGGGGCGAGGCGGCCGGATACGCACCGGCGGCGAGACAGCAGCGACGCAGAGACGACACCGCCCGCGGCTGCTGCGCGCGGGCGGCGGTCTGGTCTGGTTGAGTGGGCGTATTCGTCGGAGGCCCCCACCGTGACCCGCACGAGATCGCAGTCGTTGGCATCTGTGGACGGATACAGGGTGAACAACACCTCCGCCGAGATCGCCGCGACCCCGCGGGACTTCTTCAGTTCGCGGAGGCGCTTCTCGGTCTCGTAGAGATCATTCGCTAGGTGGACGGACTCGCGGCACTGCCTTATGCTCAGGCGCTTCCACGCCATGGCTCCCTCCTTGCGCCGGCAGATCAGGCCTCACCGGCATCGGCAACGTGCCGGGCGATCCCAGTAACGGCTCCTCACCAGGAGCCAGGGGCGGGCGCTCGTCCAGCGGCATGATCGGGGCTGGGCCGTCGGGCAGGACGCCGTTCGGGCCGGAATCGCTGACAGCGTCCGGCGTCATCTGCGGCAGCCCTTGCTGGGTGGGTGCCTGTTGCGCCTCGGCAAGGGGAGCGACTGGCAGCATCATCGGCGCCTGCGGCGGCTGCACTCCCGGCACATCCGAGAAAGCTCGCGGGAACGAGCCGTCGAGGGCCTCAACCGGCGCCAGAATCTCCGCGAGCTTGACGAGCGTGTCCGCTCGCTTGTTCTCGATCGCGGCGTGCTGCGCCGCCGTGTCGGCCTGCGTCTTGCCGACCTGCGCCTCTTTCAGTGCCGTCTCGATCTCCGCCAAGCGCTTCTGCATCGCCTGGACCTCGGGCGGGGGCGTCGACATCTGGTCGACGAGGCCGATCAGCTTGTCCTTGTCCGGCACGTTCGAGAGCTCGATTATGACCTTGCCGAGCGGACCGACAGCGTTGGGCCCGAGTTTGGCAAACGTATCGAGCATCTCCTCGCGCACTGTGATCGTGTCGGGCCCCTCCTCGAGCACGATGTCGACGTCGAGGCGGCCGACGTCGTTCATCACCTGCAGCGATCCGTCCGGACCCATGCCGACTTGGTTGATGCCGAGCAGGCGCGGCTCGCGGCCGTCGGTGACGCGAATGAATCGCTCGCCAGACCAGAACTGCCGGATGGCAGCCCAATCGATGCGGTAGCTGCGCAGCTTCCACGTCCTGATGCGCTCGAAGATCGGCGACAACTCTGTCATGCCGGCGTTCTGCTGGGCCAGGATCGCGCGACCGGACTGCGTGTTGATGCCCTCACCGCGGCCGACGAGACCCGGATTGGGGCCGATGTTCTCGATCTCGGCGATAGCCGACTGCAAGAGCTCGGCCTGCCCTTGGATTTCGACCGTTGCCTGGACGATCTCGACGCGCTTTTTCTCAAGGGCGCCCGGCTGCAACTCGATTTTGCCGTCGGCCCGCTGGAACTCGCGGTGCGCGCGGTTCGGATCGACGAGCGCACCCTTCTCGTAGAGCATCTGCCGCATCGACAGCAGATAGAGGAGCTTCGACAGGCGATGGTTGATCTGGTCCTGGATCGGGATCATGTCGCGCACGATCCCGTAGCGGTCGCCTTGCTCGTCGATCTCGCAGCTCATCGCGTTGAAGGCGTGGCGCGACGTGCCGTCCTCGGCGAGAAAGATCGATGGCCGGTCGTAGAGCTTGATGCTGCCGATCAGGAAGGCGAGGCGCCATTGCCCGCGATATCGGTAGTACATCTCGATGAGATCGACGCTGTCGGTGTCGTCGTCGACCCAGACGCGAGCTCGCGCGAACTCCGCCGATGCGAGCCCTGCCCACGAGCCTCGGTTGTCACCCAGGGCCCGGATCATCTCGGCGGCCTGCGGCGCGCCGGCTTGCTCGAACATCTCGACGGCGCTGTCGACCTCGATCCGTTGCCGCAACCCCAGGAACTTTGCGTCGGAGAAGTCGTGGCGCTCGGATCTCGGGTCGTAAAAGAACCGGTCGGCTGGGACGTGTCTCTTCGTTGGGTCCGCCTGTCCATTCACGGCGACGACTGACTGGTAGAGAACGCCGACCCCTTGGATCATGTAGTCGGCCGTTGCGAGGCTGACCTCGCTCGGCGCGTCGGTCGCGTCCTGGACGAATCTCAGGCAGTGCGTCGCTGCCGAGCTGTCTGCCTCCCACTTTGGATGGCGCGCGTAGGCCTTCGGATCGCGGCGCAGGCGCTGCTCGGTGCCAACGAGAAAGTTCACTTTGCGGCGGATGCGATTGTAGTAGGTCGGGAGCTGCTTCCTCTGCCTCAGCACCGCCAGCTGCTCGGCGTTCCACTGGCCCGTGCCGTGGTAGTAGGTGCGTGCGACCCAGGCCTCCTGGCGCTCGCCGATCTTGATCCGGTCGTAGTGCTGCCACTTGCGATAGAGCGCATCGCCAGACAAGCCGCCGTCGATCTCGGGCTGCTGGCGCGATCCATCCGCCCCGTCAGCGGTTCCCGTCTCATTGCCGGCGGTGAGCACCGGCGATGGGGCGGCGGGGAGGCGCTGGGTGGGCGCCCCCCCCCCGATGGGTGTGGCCTGGGCGCGCATACCTTGGGCCGGACCGGGGCCGGGCTGCTGTAGAGGCTGGGCGCCGGATGGCGCGATTGCCGCCGATCCGATCAGATCAGATGCCGCGGAGCTTGCTGGCGAGCGCGAAGCCCATCAGAGGCCACGCCTGCCGGATCGCGTCGTCACGGGCGAGCTTCCGCCCGAGGTCGGGATTGAAGTTGGCGGCTGATGCAGGCGCGCTCTTGCCCACAATGCAGAAGCCGTTCTTGAGCACCAAGAGGCAGATCGACAGGCGACGCGTCGGATCGTCCCCGCGTTCCGGCTGGGGGCACCCGAGGGCCATGAGCGCCTCCTTCGCAGTGAAGTGATGCTCCTCGGAGATGAACGCGTCGACATCGGCCAGCGACACGCGGGGCGCAAAGGCGACGGCAGCTGCGGCGTCATCGCCGGCCTTCAGAAAACCCTTGGCGGCGCCATGCGGCACGCAACTGTCCGAGGCCAGCCGCGAAAGAAACCACATCCTGCCCTCGTCCTCGACGCGGCACGCGTGCGTGCGACCGAGCGCCTCGTGCAGCGCCTCGAACTGGCCCGCAAACCCGTCCGGCGTTGACGACATGCCATGCACTGCCGTCACCACTGCCGGCACCAGCGGCCCATCCTCGATCTCTCGCACGAGAATAGCGTCGCCTATCCTAATCTGCATCCATGCCCCCCCCAAAAAAAACACAATGCGGCCCGCGGGGAATTCCCGGAGCCGCATTGGTGTCACGATGAACTGGCCGTGACTGATTTGTGCGCGTCGCGCAAGCGGAAAGTGCGGCGACGCGACGATCAGGGCTCGCGTGTGGCACCCCAGTCGCGGTGAAGGCCGACAAAGGCCGGTAATTCAATTGCCGGCCTTCACTGGCCTCGCTCAGAATCGATGCCGCAGCACCGCCGTCATGCCGTAGGCCTCGACCCGGCCGTGGTCCTCCCAGAGGTACTCCACGCCGATCGAGATCGTGTTGGAAAGGCGGGTCTCAAGCCCGAGGCCTAGAGCTTGGCCGGATCGCCAGCGAACGCGGCCAGGCTCCTCGTAGCGCGCGAAGGTGAGCCCACCCGTCGCGTAGAGAAGCGTCGCCGGCGTCACGAGGTAGCCGGCACGGGCGAGGAATGCGCCAGGGTGGTCGAAGGCGAGCGTCGCGCCGGCGCTGTCGGCGTGCAAGACCGTCACGCCGTAGCGCGCGAGCCCCCCGAGAACGAGCGGCGAGGCGCCAGCACGCCAGTTGCAGCCCGCCCCGCCGACGACCGCGATCCCGTCGACCATGCCGGTGCTCGAGCGGTCGCCGACGCCGGCTTCGACGAAGCAGCCGGTCCAGAACGGGCGCTCGTCGGCGACCGCGACGGCGGCCCTGGCGGCGCCCTTGTCGGCCGCGCTCGCAGGCGGCAAGAACAGGCACGCCAGCACGATCGCGAAGGCGAGCGAAAGGATTGTCCAGGCGACGGCGCAGACGAGGCTCCCATCGCTGGGCGTCTTAGTGGTCGTCATGATCAACTCCGTTGGTTCAGGCGAGCATCGGGTCCTCGTCCGGTGCGTACGAGTCGGTCGTCGAGGACGTCGATTGGTAGTCGTTTGGTAGGCGCGGCTCGTCCGGCGGGGGCGGCGCCTCACCGAACAGTCGGTCCAGCAGGCGCCCGATCAGGCCGATCGCGTCGACCTGGTCATCGTTGACCGCTCCGGCACCGAACATCGTGAGTTCGCGAACGAACGCGTCGATCCATGGGGCCCCGGCCGGCAGGAACAACTTGCCCATAGCGACGCGGCCCTGCATGGCCCGCGAGCGCATCGCCTTGTCGGCACGCCCCATCGTGAACTGCTCACGCGCAACACCGAGATCACGCTCGCGCAGGCGCAGGCTGATGAATGGGCCGGCCGACTTCGCGATCTGGTCGGCGTCCTCCGCCCAGAACAGCGGTTTCCACTTGTCGACGAGGTCGCAGAATGCCTCCACCCAATCGACCGTCGTCTTGCGCTCGCGCCAGAGGTCGAGGAGGTAGATGTTGCCATCGGCATCAACGCCGACGACGACGTGTACCGTCCAGTCGCCGCCGCCATCCGTCACCGCGTAGTCGCTCGCCCCGTATACCGTGAGCCACTGCGGGTGCTGGCCATGGGGATACCAGCGGAACCATTCGCGCTTGTAGTAGAGGCCGCCATCGACCTGCGGGCGCTGCTGGTAGAGAGACGCCCACGTCCGTTGGTCCTCCGGCCGCGGCGAGGCCTTGATGGGCAAATACTCCTCGGGCCGGAAGTAGCCTGGCCAGAGGAACTCGCCGGGCGTACGCCCGACCGGGTCGTCGTCGCGCTCGCACTCCATCGGCACGTTGACGACGAACCAGTCGAAGCCGTCGCGGCCGCGCACCCACCCGGATCGGCCGTCATAGTCCTCGGGGAGCAGCAGGCCCGCGAGGTCTCCCTCAGACCAGCGCGTGAGGATGATGATTTGCCAAGCGCCCGGCTTCAGGCGCGTGCGCGCGTCGTTGATGTAGGCCTCGAAGGTCGCCTGCTGGAACGCCGGGCTGTCGGCCTCGGCACGGCCCTTCACAGGGTCGTCGATAAGCAGCCCCGCCGCTCGGTTGCCGGTCACGCCGGCACGGATGCCTGCCGCCATGTACTCCGCGCCGTTCGTCAACGACCACTCGTCGGCGGCCGAGCTCTCGGCGCTGATCGTCGTCCCGAAGATGTCGGCGTAGCGCTTCTGGCGCACGATGGAGCGCGTTCGGCGCCCGAACTTGCGTGCGAGATCGGACGCGTAGGAGAGCGTGATCACCGGCTCGCGCGGGCGGTTGCCCATGAAGAACGCTGGGAACGTCACCGTGCAGAACGTCGATTTCGCGGCCCCGGGCGGCAGTAAGAACATCACCCTCTGCAGCTTGCCATCGTAGACTGCCTGCAAGACGGAGCAGATCAGGCGGTGATGCGGCGCCAGATCGACGGTGAGCGGGTAGAACTCCTCGCAGTCCTCGTCATCAGCCCGGACCGGCACTCCCGGCAGGTCGATCGACGTCACGAAGGATCGGAAACTCCTCCGCGCCCTCGCATTCAGCTCCGCTTCCGCCTGCTCCAGCAGAAACGCTTGATCCGAGCTTCGCAGCGATCTCACCAAGTCGGGCTGCGATCGAATCCTGGCGAGCGCCTCGGCGAGGCCCGTCCTCGATTGTGGCGCTGACGTTCGCTGTGACATTGGCGTCGACCGCTCGCCTCCACCTCTCCGGCCGCATGCTCTCGAGGATGCGCACCCCGGCACGCCAGTCGTCGCCGACATGCTTCCGGACCTGGTCCTCGATCAGGTCGAGACCGTCTTCGCGGGCCTCCGCCCAGGCTTCTGCGAACTCCGGATCGTTTTCACGCCATGTGTAGGGTGTCCGTCGGCGAACACCGGCGGCCTTTGCCGCCGTGCCGACGGACAGACCCTTGCGGATCGCATCGAGAAAGGCGGCCTTCTTCCGAGGCGTATCCTCGCGTGACCACGTCCCGCGCGGCACGCCAGCCGATCGCCGCCCCCCCTCGGCCATTTGCTCAGAGGTGAGCTGAGCGCGGACGCCGCCATTCAACGTTCCAAACCCAAGCGGCACGGTTCCGCTCGGCGTGCGGATGGCGTCCTGCGAGGCTTCCTCGTCGATCGCCGCGTCATGCGGCGGCGGCAGCTCTGTGTCGGCCATGCTCGCTACCCAATCTGTCCTCGGCCACGGCCTGGAAGTCGCGGCCGTCCCCCTCCAACACCACTTGGCGCCCGGTGAAGTCCTCGAATCGCCGACAGATCACATCGACATAGGCCGGGTTCAGCTCGAGGCCGTGGCAGACGCGCCCCATCACCTCGGCGGCTATCACCGTCGTGCCGGAGCCAAGGAACGGGTCGTAGACGGCTTCACCCGGTGCGCTGTTGTTCTCTATGGGCCGGCGCATGCATTCGACCGGCTTTTGCGTGGAGTGGCCGGTCTCGTTGGCGCGGTTCTTGGCGATCTCCCAGACGGTGTTCTGATCGCACGCACCCTGCCAGTGGGCCGTCTTGCCCTTGCGCACCGCGTACCAGCATGGCTCGTGGCGAACGTGGAAGTGGCCACGGTTAATCGGTGCCACGTTCTTCACCCACACGATCTGCATTCTGATCTCGAAGCCAGCGGCGACGAGGGAGTTGAAGAACTCGACCTGTCTGGCACCCGCCGGGTGCCAGACGTAGGCGACGTCGCCGGGGAAGTGGCGGTAGGCCTCGGCCCAGTCGGAGCGATCGTCATTGTCCACCTGCCCTACGGCGCGATCGCCGTAGGGCTTGCCGGCAGCGCGATCTGCCCTATTTCTCCACTCCGGATCATATTTCACCCCATATGGCGGATCGGTCACCATCAAGTGCGGCTTGGCCCCGCCGAGTGCACGCGCAACGTCCTCGGCAACCGTGCTGTCGCCGCACGTGATGCGATGCGCCCCGAGCAGCCACACGTCGCCGCGCAGCGACACCGGCGCCGCCGGCACGGCCGGAACCTCATCGATCGCGTCGTCGTCATGACGTGGAAGCAGGCGCTCGAGCACCTCGCGATCGTCGAAACCGGTCAGGTCCACGTCCACACCGAGGCCTTGCAGCTCGACGAGCTCGTCGCGCAGGTATTCCTCCCACCAGACCGCCTCCTCGTTGGTGCGATTGTCGGCGAGGCGGTAGGCCTTGGCCTGCTCGGGCGTGAGGTCTGCGACGTGCACGGGAACCTCGACAATCCCTAGGCTGCGAGCAGCTCGCAACCGTGCGTGCCCAACCACGACGATGCCGTCGCGGTCGACCACTATCGGCTGGCGGAAGCCGAACTCCTTCAGGCTCACCGCGACCTTCGCGAGCCCCTCCTCGGAGATGTGGCGCGGGTTCTTGCTGTACGGGACGGGCCGGTCGATCGGCCAAATCTCGATCTTCATTCCGACCTCCCCAGCCACATCATCGGCGTCTGTGGAATCATGCGGCGGCTTGCCAGTAGTTGCCGATCGCCGTGACGCCGATCGCGACATTTACCGTGCCGGACCCACGCGTCCTCTTCACCTGCGATGCGGTGATCGCGCCGGCCGAGTAGAACGAATAGTTCGATCCCTCCGCATAATTCGACTCGAAGAACACTCGGTCGCCCGCGGTCTGTCGAAGTGCGTTGTAGGCGCCGCGCACGCTGCATCCCAGAGCGAATATGTCCGCGCATTCGTAGAGGTGGATGCCGGAGCTGTTCGCCTGGCTGCCCGTCCCCTTGATCGACACTCCGCTGAGCCGCACGTGATCGGCGCGGTACACGTAGACGCAGTCGAGATAGAGCGGATCGAGGTTGGCGCCATCGATGTGGACATTCGCAATCGTGATGTCCGACGGTCTCTTCAGGGCGCCGCCGGACATGCCGGAAATCTGGATGGCGCTGGCCCGGTTCGCCGTGAAAACACTGTCGGCCAGAATGATGTTGCGATCTACCGAGGCCGACGTGGTGTAGCCGATCGAGAAGGCTGGCCCCAACTTCGTGCCAGTGATGTGAAGGCCGCGAAATGTCACGTGCTCGGCGTCGCAGCCGTGCGTATTCCAGCCGTTGTAGAACATCCCGCTGGCAACGAACCCATCGACGGAGACGTGGCGCGCCCTGTTGCCGACGACATTCTCACGACCGTTGTCCGACGTGCAGTCGGATATCGTGACGTGGTGCGAGCTGTCGTCGATGTCGAACCCATAGCCGTAGCCGCCGCCGGCCGGGTTCTGCCCGCCGAATACGTGGCAGTCCAGGAACCGCCCATAGGCGGACTGCAAAGTCGCGAAGGCCGGCCTGTTGTTGGGGTTGGTGACGGTTGCCCCGATGACGGCGAAGTCGACACCTCGCTCGACCGAGAAGCCGCCGCCAGTGTCGCTGCCGAGAGGCACGACGATGGTGCCGCCGTACCAGCGCCATCCCCTGCATGGGATCACCTTCACCGCCTCGGCAGCGTTGCCTGTCGAGTAGGAGCCGATGAGGGGCTTCGCGAGCGTCAAGGTCGGCCCCGAAACGCTCAGCACCTGGACAAGCTCCTGGTTGCGCCCGAACGGCGCGGCGGTGAACTCGTTGCTCCTGACCACGATCCAATCGCCAGCCGCAATGCCGGCAGGACTGTTCACGGTGATTGCGTTATCAGCACGCGCCGCGCTGGTGATGAGGGACGTCGGCGATCCGGAAAGCACGCCCTGAGCCAGAATGCGGCTGTTCGCGTCGCCGATGAGCCGAATTTCCGTCTGCGGCCGGCAGCGCACCGTGACACCGGACGCGATCGATGGCGTGCTCGTGCGGTAGGCGCGGCCTAGTACGTGAGCCTCGGCGCCAATCGCAGCGGCCGTCGCAATCGCGTTGTCGATTGCCGCGCGCTGGTCCCCAGTGCCGTCGTCCATTGCGCCGAAGTCCTCAGGCGTGATGGGCCCGGACTCGGCGACCATCTCCCACCATGCGCCGTCGGCGCTCTGCGCCTTCCCCGGATGGGTGGGCTCGGACGCCACCCTCTGGAAGAGTCGCCTCCCACCGGGGACAGTCGCTGAGTAGGACAGCCGCAGCACGCGATCGGCCGCTGGCGGCACGACTGCCGCCAGCAGGCCCGCGTGATTGCCGAACTCGGGAATGAAGCTCGCCGAGAGCACGCTGGCGACGACGGCTGCAATGCTGGTGTCGGTGTGGGCGTTGGCCGAGGTGACCGCCGCCGCTTCGGCAGCGGTTGCGCGTGCCGTTTCCACGGCTATCGCGGACGCGATGCTCGCCAACGTCGCCGCCGCGGTCGTCGCTCCCGACTTCAGGCGAATCAGGTCTGCGAAGAGCTGAAACGTCGCCGGCTCCCAGCCGGCGCCTTGATCCAGGTTGATGAAGAGCTCGCCCGGCGCGTTGGTGCCGCGCTGAGGCTTCGGCGTGACCGCTTGATCGCGGCGGAACCACAGCCCGCGGCTGTTGGTCGGCGTCGCATCGTCCTCGATCAGATCGTCCGCGAGCCCGAGCAGCTTGAGTCCGGCGATCAGCTTGTCGGGCTCCCAAACTCGCACGTATTGGCGAGACGGAGACGAGGTGGGATCGCCGATCAGAAAGCCAGGCTGCGTCTGCAGGTCGAATATCATCGGTCACTCGCCTCCCATGCGGTAGACTTGACCATCGACGAACAGCCCATCGCCGACCGCGAGAAGATCGGTCGGGGCCAGAGCGTCGTCGTAGATGGCGGCCGATCTCGCATCGATCACCGAAGGGTTGGCTGGGCTGGCGCGGAGCCGCCAATCGGCGGGCTGGTAGGGCGTGCGCACATGAAGGCGGGTAACGATCGCCTCGCCTGTCGTGAGGCGCGCGCGAACTTCTGCGACGTCGCTCTGCTCAAGCCCGTAATCGTGTCCATAGCCGTTGCCCCAGGCCCTCGCCTCGGCGAGGTAGAGGTCTGCCGTTCGCTCGGCAAACACGAGCGCAGCCTTGCAGCCGCGCGACGCAAGCGAGCAGCCAGCAATGATGTCGTCAGGACCGAGCGTGGCGGTGTAGTCGATGCGGACAATGGTCCTCTCCCCTTCCTCGATGACGACAAGCGGGCGCCCATACCATGTCGATACGCCGCGCGTGGTGATCCGACCCGGCGCGGCGCCGATGCGGATGATTCGCCTGTGTGCCGACACCGATCAGGCCTCGTAGCGAGGATTCGGGCGAACCGGCCCACCTGGCTCACCGGCCTTCGGCCCATCCGAGTATCCGACGCGGCGGGACGGTTTGCGCGGCTCAAAGGCATTGACCCTGCCTGAGGCCTTCTTCTCCGTCTTCTCGGGCATCTTCTGGCCGCATGCCGGGCAGCACTTGTCGCCCTTCATTTGAGGTCCTCCTCGGTTGGGGAGATTGTCAGCGGCCTCCACGCGAGAGCCACCAGGGCGATGACGAGAAGCCCGACCAGAACTGTCGCTGCAGCGGACCTGATCGTGGCGCGTAGCCAACCCATCATCGTCCTCCCGCGACGAGAGAGAGCGCGCCAGCGATGATCGCTGCGCGCTGGGCATCGACCCGCGGTGCCCAGACCTGGCCGAGGACCGGCAGCATCTCCGTCCCGAACTTCCACGCCGCGACCGCCCCTGCGGCGAGGGCCACGAGCGCAACAATCGGCCGGCATGCGTCGAGAGCCTGGCGGGCGAGGGCTATGGGCTGCATTCTATCTCCGTTTGGTGAGCGGTGGCGGCGGTCGGTCGTCGTGCCCGTCCGGGCAGAGCTTCCGGTTCACCGCGCCCCCCGCGAAATCAGTGTCTGACGAGCCATATCAGGTAGGTGAGAACAGGCTTCGCCGGCTGGGTCGCACGGCCGTCTGCCACGGCGATGCGCCATGCTCCTGTTGCTGCGAGCACGAGAAGAATGCCGATCAGAAATCTGCTGTGAACGGCTGTGTCGATGCGCTGGCGCCACGTCACGGCACGCTGGACCTGATGAGCTTCTGGACCGTCTCCGGCGCCAGATGCCCGAGGGCTGCGAGGAGAGCCGCTCCGATAACCAACGCGATGCGAAGAATCGGAATCGCTCTCCTCGCCGTGTCGACCGCGTCCGATAGAGACGGGCGGCCTTCCAGGGCATCGATCCGATCCGCGTGCTCGAGGAGCGTCTCGTGATGCAGCGTCGTGACCGCTTCGTGATGAGTGTGGCGCGCCTCTTGCGTCGGGTCCGAGGCAGGCGGCCACTCGGGCAATACGGGCGGCTGTCTCATGATCCAGCATGCGGGCCTCAGCCCCGCTCACCCGGGCCGTAGTCTGGCACGGCGGGCCTGTAATAGGGCACCGAGCGCTGCGGACAGGGGTAGTCCCGACAGGGTATTGGAGATGGGACGCGCTCAAGATAGACCGGTTTCGGCGGGGCGGTGCAAGTGGAGCACCGCAGCGACGACCGAACCGGATCCTCGACCACGTTGGCCTCGCCCGCGAACTGGTCGGCGCAACCGACGACGACCGCCGATGCCAAGATTGCCAGCACGAACGCGAGCCCGCGCGACGCGCGTCTGGTCATCGTCTCCTCCGTTCGATCGTGGTTGTCCATGTGGGTATCTCTGGCGGCTCGTGCGGGAACGATAGGCCCGCCGGAGCGGACCTGTAGGCGATGTCGCCAAGGCGGCCGGCGCGTTGGGCGGCAGGGACGAGCTCGGAGCCGTTGAGACGACGCAGGCGCTGCAGAGCCACCACGCGAGCAGCGAAGCCGCCGAAACGAGCGTCCCCAGCGCCAAGGCCCGCAGCCACCGCTTGGTCGCGAAACGGGTTCCCCGGCCCGACCATCCCGGCGGTCGCGAACAGCTCGCGCAAGATGAGGAGCTGCTCGCCGTCGATGCCGGACGCCATGGCGCGGGCCATGATGGTGTCCTCGGTTTCGGATGGGCTGATGGCGTAGGCGAGAGATCCGGCCATCTCGGTTCGCGTGGCGGCGCCCTGAGCGACGAGGTTGTCGAGCGCCGTGGCGGCCGCAGCTTGGTCATCTTGGGGTCGTGCTGAGTGATTTGTGCAAGAACGTCAATAGCTAATTATGTGCGCCAAGTATTATCTGGGATGCGTTGCCGTCCTGCATCATGACTTGCTGTGGTTGCGGGTGATCTGGCGAGCCCGGCGCTGCGCCTTGCGCTTCGCGCGCCTGGCAGGATCGGCTACAGGCCGCTCTCGTGGGCGCGGAGACGGTGTCTCGCACCCCGGCCCGACAGACAGGGCCGCCAAAGCGCCGATGACTGCGCATGCCTCGCGCTCAGCCGCAACGGCAGCGCGCAGACGCTTGTTCTCGGCCCTTGCCTCGCCAAGATCGCGGTGCAGGCGCTCAACGTTAGCGATCGTCTCCGCGTCTCGCGGCTCGTCGTCGCTCGGCCGCCGCCTCTTCATGGCCGGCCATCCGCCATCTCGCGAAGCCGAGCCTTGGCCTCGATCGCTTGCAGGCTGCCGCCGACGCGGAACTCCATCGCCCTGGCGATGCGGCTCGTTCAGGGCATGCTCGCTCGCCACGCGGCGGCTCACGTCACGCGCCATGTCGGCGATGCGATCGACCTCGCGAACGAAGTCGAGCGCCGGGTTCTCGTGATGTCCGAAACGTCCCATGGGTTGGGCCCTTTCTGCTTCAGTCGTTCAACTCGTTCATGACCTCGTTGAGGTCGGTTCCCATGATTTGATCGAAGGCGTCGCATGCCATCTCCCAGCACAGGCGCTCCTGCGGATGCGTCGCAAGGTCGAAGCGGTAGCCCTCGCGCTGGACGTAGCCCATGCGCCGGTAGAAACGGCGAGCCAGTTCCAGCCCGGCGTCGCCGATCTCCTGAGCGGTCATCGCGACTCCAATTGTGCGCACCATCGGCGGGGGGGCCTCACTTGCTGTGTGTCGCTAGCTTGTCGATGTCCTCGTGGATCATCTCCAAGAGGCGGCTGAGTTCGTACATGTGGCTCTTGACCCACTTCGGGTTCGCGTCGCCCTCCGCGTGACGCTTGGCCCACTCGATCAGTTCTCTCCCACGAGCACGCCGTTGGAACGGCGTCATGCCCTCGATGTCATGCAGGAAGTGATCCGGGTAGCTCAGCCTCACGGGTCCTACCTCATCTCCGGTAGACGAGCGCTCGCGCGTCGTCGAGCTGCTCCATCGTCGGCAGGGCATCGTCAGATACGCCGCGCCGCGGCCTTGGCCGTTTTCTGTTCCTCGCGGAACTTCGCTTGATCGGCGCTCACTCGTCGTTCCCAATCTTGCAAACCGCGGTGCCTCGCCATCTCGTAGTCGGTGTCGGTGGCGATGCGCACGACGTTCTGCCCACCCGACGGCAGGACGACAATCTGTCCATCCACTGCCGAGACTTCTACGAAACCCTCGTCGGTGACACGCACGTCGATCGTGGTGCGCGGAGGGCTGTCCGCTCGAGCTTTAACGCGCACGTGCGTCTGGATAGGAAAAACTTGGCCGCGCGCGTTGCGGTTAGGGTCGCTAGCTCGGTACGGCTCCAACGTCATGCACGCGACTCCCTGCCGGCTCGCGTATTCGTCGAGTTGCGCGCACTGCTCCGCAAGAGTCCGCTCAGCAGTCGCGAGCTTGCGGCGAAGATCGGCGATCTTGGCTTCTGCCCACTGCGGCAGCTTCGCCTCTTTCTCGCTGGTACTCATGCCCTGGCCCTTTCTTATCAAGTCGCTCCGTGCTCTGCCGCGTGGCGCTCGGCGAAGGATTCGCGCTGGTCCGTCCATGTCCCGGCCCTTTCTGATTCAGCGGCGCGCGTCGGCGGCGTCCGCCATTGCTTCCTGGTACTCGCGCTCGCCGTTGATGGCATCTTGGATCAAGCCGAGATCGTGGACAGTTCGNNGCTTGTCGTAGGCATCGAGGTCGTCACGTAGCTCGTCGAGTTCCTGTTTGATGACTGCGATGCCGCCGTCGATCTCCATGGTGACGCCGCTGTCGTCTCGCAACTGCTTGACGTGCCATCCGAGCAGTTCGAGGTGTCGAACCATCGCGTGCAGGGTGTGGCTGATGCTGTTCACAGGCTGGGCCTTTCTGCTTCAAGCCGCGGGAGGCGGCAGCATCTTCGCTTCGATCATACGCTCGATTACCGGGCGGCCGTCGCTCGTCAGCATGTGCGGCATGAAAACGTGCTCGAAGCTCATCATGCCGCACTCGACGGCGACCACCTGCCCTTTGACCCAATCACGCAGGATCGAGTTCACGGCAATCATGCCCTGCTGCAAGGCCGCTCGCTCATAGTCCTTCACGCTGCGCCGCGAGCGGCCCGACCATGGATGCGCCTTAAGATACATCGCGGCCCAGCCCTTCGCCGAGGCCCGCAGCTGAACGTTCCGGCCGCGATGAGTGAACGCGAGCAGCACTTCCTGCTTGGCGAAATCGTCCATGAACCCGACAGATGCGCAGCCCATGCGAAGCAGGAGGCGCGTGACTTCCTCGCGCGCCTTCGCGCCGCTCGTCGCGTTCTCGTATGGGACTGGCGTCGCCAAGGCTCGGGCCCTATTTGCTGCGCTCGATTGCTTCGACGATAACGACGGTCGGATTGTACATTTCGAGGTAGCCGACCCAATCCGCGCCCGTCATCCGTTTCTCGGACAACGATCCTTGCGCGTCGGCGTACCTCACCGGCACGCCGAGCGACTTGAGCGCTATCTCGATCTCGCCGGCTATCGCCGACTTGCCGCACCCGACGGGCCGCTCACCGTGACAGTGATCTCGGTCACGCCTGCCTCACGCTCTTGAGTTGGCGGCGTCGTACAAGCGCCACATGTCTTTCCCGGACCAGTAGGCTGGGTCGCTCGCCCACAGGTCGCACATGCGCTTGCACTCGGTAATGTCGATCTGCTGCCAAGCGGCCCATTGAACGATGCGGTCGATCATGTCCATGTCTCCCCTGTCGATGAGAGGACTATCGCACAATCCCGCTTGCATTGCAATACCTAATCGTGCTAATTTGCAATCGTGGGCAGGAAGACGACATATCGCGGCTACGCTAGAGAGCACCCGCGCCACGCCGCATCCTCGCAGGAGCGGGCGTTGCTCGACGTGGGCGCGGCCTCGGTGTACGTCGAGGGCGCCTCCGGCATCGGCCGCGACGAGTGGATCAGGACGGCGCTCCGCCCCGGCGACACGCTGCTCATCATGAGACTGATGCTGCTCGCCGAGCCGCGCAAGAGATCGCGCGACAACCCACGCATGGACCTGTGGGCAGTGCTCGCCGAGCTGCGGCGCCGCGGCGTGACCGTGTGGGAGCTTGCCACCGATCGCCGCTCCGATGATCCGCAGCAGCGCGACGACATGATCCGGGACGCGATCGAGGCGCTGACCCTCGGTGGCCGCCATCTTCCCAGCGACGTGGCGCGCGCGATCGGATCGCGCGGTGGACGGCCGCGGAAAAACCTCGATCCGTGGCGTGAGATTATTGAGCGCGAGTGGTATAGTAATAGGCACCCGAGCAACAAAATCGCGGTCGCAGTGATGCGCTCGCATGGCGTACCGGTAAAACACATCGCGGACGTGTGGCGTGCAATGGAGCGCTGGCTTGGTCCAGGCAAGGGCGGCTCCGGCCGCGGTTGATCAGATGAGGAGCGATGGAAATGTCTGAGACGGGAAGTTGGAACGAAGCGGTCGTCGTTACGTTCGCCGTAATCCGGCGCGTCCACATTGTAGATGGGACGGATCGAGGGATGCCGGCAAGAGTCATTCAAGAGGCGGACGGACCAACGATGCCATATACCGTCGTCGTCACAAACGACGGTAGGATCGGGTGGGTACTTCCGCACCAAATCAGGTAAGGAGCCCGAGAAGTGATCGGAGAGAGCCATGGCCGANNCGAAATGAATTATCCGGGAACCAACGCCGGTCACGGTCACGTCTGGCAGCGTCCAGACGGAATGAAAGTGAGATGCGGCGGCCCCGGCCTGTGCGGCCAGTGCGCGTTTGACGCCGGTCGCCAGCACGCAGTGGTGGCCGAGCCGAGGCTGACCGCAGCGGAAACGCTGACGAGGATGAACGCCGACCGCGACGAGCGCGACCTGAACAGGCGCATCAAGTGGTTTGTCGACAAGTGGTCCGAACGACTCGACGCGGGTCGAGAGGAAGCGGCGGAACTGAGCGCCGACGTCGTGACGCTCGTGCAGGCCGTGCACCGAGACGCCAGTCGCGAGACGCATGCGCTGTTGGCGAGCGCGTTGTCGGCTATGCCGCGCCCCGCCATCCTGCTGAAGAAAGACTGAAGCAATGAGGAGGCGAGCATGAACGACGACATTCCCGACGAACTGTTACTGGATCGCGCCATCCGCGATGCCCGCGATTGGAGTGCCGCCAGTCAATCGCGGCACCCGCGATGGATCGCGGTGGCAGCCACGTTTGCAGTCAGCACGAGCCAAGCCAAGAAGCTCTGCCGCCGATTCGGCTTCGATCCGGAAGAGATAGTCGACCGCGGCGATGCACGATACGGCGAGCGCGCCTCGTGCGGAAACTGAGGCGATTATATGGTTGACAAACCCAGTTTTAGACCCTATATTTCCCTCAGAAACGAGGGATACGCGTCATGTCCGTTCTGAACCGAGAGTACTTCCATGATGAGGCTGCCGCTTTCGCGAAGCTCGAAAGCCTGCTCTGGCCTAACGGTCCAGTTTGCCCGAAGTGCGGCAACTCGCATCGCATCTACGCTCTTGAAGGCGTGCGCTCGAAACCGAGCAAGAAAAACCCGGAAGGCATCGTTCGTCACGGCTTGAAGAAGTGCAGCGCTTGCCGGCAGCAGTTCACCGTTCGGATGGGTACGATTTTCGAGAGCAGCCATATCCCGCTGCACAAGTGGCTGCAGGCCGTACACCTTCTTTGCTCAAGCAAGAAGGGCATCAGCTCGCACCAGCTCCACCGGACCTTGGAAATCACCTACGAGGCGGCTTGGTTCATGAGCCATCGCATTCGTGAGGCTATGCGCACTGGCGCCCTCGACGTGCCGATGGGCGGCCAGGGTTCCACTGGCATCGTGGAGGCTGATGAGACCTTCATCGGCCGCAAGAAGGGCGTCGAAACCCCGAAGGGCGGCGCCAGCCACAAGCACGCCGTTCTCGGTCTCGTGGAGCGCGGCGGCAAGGTCAAGACCGTCCACATCGAGGATGTGAAAGCCGACACCATCGTGCCGATCGTGAAGGAGAACATCTCCAAGGAGGCCCGAATCATGTCGGACGACGCGGCGACCTACTACAAGAAGCTCGATGACTTCGCCGGCCACGACACGGTGAATCACTCGGCCGAAGAGTACGTGCGCTACGAGGATGGCCAGCCTCCGATCCACACCAATACGATCGAAGGCTACTTCAGCATCTTCAAGCGCGGGATGAAGGGTGTCTATCAGCACTGCTCTGAGAAGCACCTTCATCGCTACCTCGCCGAGTTCGACTTCCGGTACAACAACCGGGTGCGGCTCGGCGTGGAGGATGTAGAGCGAGCCGAGAGGGCGCTGAAGGGCGCCACGGGTAAGCGCTTGACCTACACCGTCGCTGACAGGCAAGAAGTCCGCTAAGAAAAGCGAGTCGGAACAGTAGCTTGTCAACTTGCTGTTCTGACATGATTTTTCGCTTGACGAGGATCGCAGAATTCTGCCAGTATTCTGGATGGGATACGCCAGCGCGAACACCTTGGCTGCGTGTGACGTGGCATCTAGCTTGGCGCGCCGCTGCCGACGCACGACGCGCCAAGCTGGCAAATCAGGGGCTGGGGCCCATCAGGTCGTTTCGGTCATACCCGAAACTTCCGAGAAACTGCGCTTGAGCTTCGGATAGCCCGATCCCCCATAGTTTGGGTGGGTCGGGCATCAGCTTCACGCCGTAGTCCGCAACTCCGCCAGCAATCGATGTAGCGATTATCGGGCGCAACTCGCTTGCGTACTCCGTGAGGAGACGCCCGTCCGGCTTTGGCTCGACGGCTTGACCAAGAAGTGCAGGTCCGGCCGCTGCGAGCCCTTGATGCCCCTCTTGAAGTCGCGGACCCATTCGATAGGCTTGAGATGGTTCTTGGCGTGCAGCAGAACGCCCGCAAGCACCATCCACTCCGATCCCCCGTCAGGATCGATCGGGCGGACGGTGTCGAAGCCATCGTCACCAGACTCATCAACGTAGAGAACATACCCCAAGTTGGACGGAGGCGTCGTCATGGCAGAGGCACCTAAGAAGGGCGCGACAAGCCAACGCGACCGCTTCATTGAAGCGGCCCGCAAGGCTGGCGCAGATGAGGACGAGGCGGCATTCGAGCGACGGCTGAAAGCCGTCGCTGGTGGTAACTCGTCCGCTGGTGCTCAGAAGCCGAAGGCCAAGAAGCCTCGGAAGAAGTAGGCGCGTCATAGTGCGACCTTTCGCACGATGCGGCCCGGCGCCATTTGCCAAACGCACACGAATGTGCAAACTGCACGTGTCACTGATCCCGCACCGGGCCTTGGTTGCTGGGAGCAAGGGCCGTAGCGGCGCCAACCGCTACGGCCCTTTTCGTTAACCTGACCGACTGCCCTACGGAGCAGCTGCAGTGGGCGCGACGTCTGATTGGTCAGGCCGTCATCGACGGCGCCGACGTGATCGACTGACGCAACAGGGAGGCGGGCGATGCGATCCGGATACAAGGCCATGACCAGCGCGCCTCGCGACGGCACTGAGATCATCGTGCTCGCGCGTGGCGAAGAGCGTAGGTGCTGGTACGTCGACTGCGAGTGGCTGCGCCGGCGTTTCGAGGTCCGTGGACGCGTGATCCCAGGAGACCCGGAGGTTAGCGATTGCTGGCGCTGCGAGGACGGGGACGACATCGAGCTTTCGGACGCCAAGGGGTGGCGGCCAGTCGAGAAGCAATAGGGGAGGCGATGAAAATGCCGGTCGGAGACCTCGGCCTGAACCGACACCCGATGAGCGGGGTGCGGTGGAGGCTATCGTCGAGCTCGGATCGGCAAGCGCTTGATGTCGTCGATGGAGCAGGGCCGTTCGAGGGGATGGGACCTCACTACTCGAGACGCACGCCGGGGAGTAAGACGTTCACCGGCGTTGGCCAGGAAATCGTGTTGGTGACTGATTGCGGTCGGGCGGTGTGGGCCGTCGTTCGTCAAAAGACGCCCATGGCCGTCGGAAGTGGGCGCAGTCGTCACCGTCGAGACGACGCAGGCAAATCGACCGACGTCCGCGCTCGGTACGTCTGGCGCAACATGCTCTTCCGCAACCTAGGCGCGGGTCTGTCGTCAGACCTGATACGAGAGGCGACGGAGCGAACCTATGCCGACTGATACACTACCCCCTTCGCCGCGCAAGCTCCGCCCGCGCCGCCGCCTTCACGTCGTCGTTGAACTTGGCGCCGAGCGCCCACTCGAGCCACCCGTCGTCGGCGTTAAACCAGGGCTGCCCCTTGAACTTTCCCACGGGGATCACCGGCAGGTGGGTCGGCGCCTCGGTCCACTCGACCAACTGCCGGAACGTAGCCTGCTTGGTTTCCAGAATACGCGCCAGGATCGCCGCCGTCACGATTACGTCCGAGAGGGCCCGGTGCGGTGCGATCTCCTCGCGCGGGCGGCCGAAGGGCTCGACGAGCCCGAGCTCGTAGCGGATCGCCTGGTTCGCGTGGCTTCGGAAGTCGGGCCAGAGCCGCTTAGCCGCCTTCAGCGTGCACACCCATCCCTTGGCGTCGATGTGAATTCCGAGAAAAGAGCGATCGAACGCCGCGTTGTGCGCGACGAGCCAGAGGTCGGGCGAGCGGAACATAGAGACCGCCTCGCCGAGGAATGGCGACTCGGACACATCACGGTCGAGGATGTGGTGCACGGCCGAGGCATGCGCCGGGATCGGCTGCAGAGGTCTCACCATGGTGTGCAAAGGGTTGGTGATGCCGAAGTCGGGCGTGAGATCGACGCTCGCGATCTCGACGATCTCCCCGCCGGAAGCCGCGAACCCGCTCGTCTCGCAATCTATGATGCGGATGGTCATGGCAGTCGTTCTCCGGCGAATCGCCTCGTATCATCTGGCCTGGCGAGACGCGAGCGGCAGCCTGGCGGTATCCATGTCAGTCGGCTCGACACGAGGTTCCGCCCTCCGCTTCGCCACACGACCCAGCAGTAACTGGTGGCGGTCGACGCCTCGGGGTCCCAACGACCTTTGACCATCGGCACCCGCTCGACGAACAGTGCCACCTCATCGGGTGGAAGGATGCTGAATAGTCGCTCGTATCTGCTCGAGCTCTCCAGCCACGCGGTGCGCACGAGCAATGCCACCCCGGTCCTCGCGATCATCATCGCACGCTCCGCGAACTCGAGCGCGAGCCGAAACGGAGGGTTGGTTATGATCCAGTCTGGCCGGAGCTTGGGCTCGATAACGTCTGCGCCGCAGCCGACGAAGCTGCCGACCCTGTAGCCACGCCCATAGTCGTGGACGTCCGATGCCTCGACTTCGGCGAATCCCTCGGCGAGCACCTCTGACATATGCCCTTGGCCGGCGGCCGGGTCCCATGCCGTCGCGCCGTCCATGTCGCTCGCGCGCAGGACGTGCGTCATCAGCGCCCGCGTCGCCCAGGGCGGCGTCGGGAAGAAGTCGAGGCTATCGGGAGGCTCGCCGCGGCTGCTCATCACGGCCGTGTGGCCGGATGCGCGGTGTCTCTTGGTGGTGATGGTCATATGGTCACGAGCCTCCCTTCCCGCCGCCACGCCGCGTCGACTTTCTGGATTCCCCGGATGATAGCGGCAACGACAGGCACGACGACGGCGTCGCCGTAGGCGCTGATCCAGCGCCGTGCCAGCCAGTCGGGAACGCCATCTGCCATTCGACAATGGCGAGCCAGTCTTGCACCTTCGTGATCCCACAGCTGTGCAGCTGCTCGTTCAGAGGCCGCGAGTTCCGCGACAGGGTCGCCTCCGATGCCGACCCGCTCCGCCAGTCCCGCGCCGTCGGAGTCGCGATGTTGCCGTAGCGCTCGACAACCTTCTCCAGCAAATCCATCAGCTCGCGCGCGCCCGCCCACTTCTGCATCGACGAACATGTCAGGTTGGCGGTCGCCGTCGGCGTGAGGATGTTGTTCACGACCGTGACGAGCTTCGGACCGGTGAGCGGATTGCTTTCCGGGCCACCGGTGCTGGCCGTCGGCGTCGGGGCGCATACCGTCGTCAGCATGACCCCGACCGACGCTCGAACAGCGCCGGTCCGCCCCGCGGCGCCGCCCTGATTGCTGCCATAGGTCTGCGCGCTGGGCGTCGGCAGCAACGAGCCATGATCGCCGCCGGATGTGCGGCGCACCGGCATGGCCAGCCGCCACCACGATCGGCCAGCAGGTGTAGCCGAGGCCCTCCATCTCGGAGAGCACCCGGTCAGCGCCGCGAACTCTGAGCCTATCGCTGTTCTCAAAGAGGCACCAACGAGGGCGAGCCTCACCGGCGATACGGATGGCGTCGAGGTAGTAGCGGCTGCTGTCGCCGTCGAGCCCTTTGCCGGCGTGGTTCGCCGCACTGATGTCGGTGCAGGGCGGGCTGCCGAAGAGGTAGTCAATGGGTCCATGATCGCGCACCATCCGTTGCCCGTCGATACGCGATACGTCGCCGTAGAGAGGCACGCCCGGGAACCTCTCCCGGTATCGCGCCGCTTTCCACTCGTCCCACTCCGCTGCCCATGCGGTCTCTATCCCGCACTCTCTGGCGGCGAGCTCGAAGCCGCCGATTCCCGCGAACAGCACGGCACATCTCATCCCCGCCTCTCCATCTTCTTCATCGCGGCGCCGGCCATGCGCTGCTGATCGACGCCGGCCGTATACCCCTGCAACACCCGGAGATCCCGATGCCCTGTGATGGCCGCGATCTCGTGCACCGTGCATCCGGCCTCGGCGAGGCGCGAGGCCGCCGTCGCGCGAAGACCGTGGAACTGCAGGTGCCCGAGGCCGGCAGCGTCCAGAGCTCTTCCGAAGCGCGCCGACAGTGATGCGGCGTTGCGGTACGGCTTGCCGCGCCCGTCGCGCACCCAGGGCCCGCTTCCACGATCGGGCAAGCCGACGAGGAACGCAGCCAGCGAGCGGTGCACCGGGATGACGAGACTCTGTGCCGTCTTCTCCTGCGCCATGGCCCTCGCCATGACGATCCGTCCGTTGCTCAGGTGCTCCGGCCCGAGCCGGATGCAATCGCCGATCCGCTGGCCCGTGTAGAGGCCGAGGTGGTAGGCGATGCGGATGTCGAGGGCGTGCGGGTGTCCCTCGAACCTCAGGCACTCATCGTCAGTCCAGCGCTCGTAGTGCTCGTCACGCGCGAGGCGTTTCAATCGATCGGCTGGGTTGTGCGTGACGAGATCGTCGTCCATCGCCCAGGCGTAGAGCTTGCGCACGTGGCTGACGAACTTGTCGGCAGCCGCCGGCGTCTCCCGAAGAGCGTCGCGCATCTTCCGGACGTGCCGGCGCTCGAGCGCTCCGATCGCGAAACTCGCGATCGGAGCGAGGCGTGCGAAGGTCAGCTCGTAGCTCATGCGCGTCCTCGGCGAAGGAGGGTACTCCGACGACGCCCTGAACTCCCTGATGAGCCAGCCTATGGACCCCCGGCGCGGCGCATCGCAGCGCTTTTCCGGCGTCCTCTTGTAGGCCTCCTCGGCCCGGCGCAGGAGTTCAGCGTACATCTCCCAGAACTCGGGAGAGGCCATGTCATGCGGCAGCTTTTCTCGCACGACGCCGCGACGGAAGTAGGGGTAGGCCTTTCCGGCCTTCGACCGCACCAGCTGCACGTAGCGCGGCGGCTTCGGAGGCTGCGGCATCGATCGCCTCATCGAGCGGGTCTCCTGGGGCCGGCGTCGGATCGCGCCCGTCGAGGGCGCGATCCAGGGCGACACGATCCCACAACAAGCGACCGATCTCCCCAAGGCTCATCGGCGCCGGAAACCGCCCCTTGGCGACGAGCCGCAGGAAGGCCGCCCGGCTGAGGCCGATGTAGGCGGCGGCCTGCTCTGCCGACAAGCCGCGCGGCGGGATGCCGAGCTCGGCTAGGGCGCTACGCGTCTCCGACTTCCTCGGCATCAGGCGCCCCCAAAAACCTCATGCCCGCGACCGGTCTCGATCCTGACGACATCGACGGGAGACCTCTCCTTCTCCATCGAGAACACCTTCTCCGGCGGGCCGAGCGCCTCAACGATGCGCCCCGTGGTCTCCATCGGCAGGCCGTAGAGGGTGACATCGAAGCCGCCCGTCTCGCTCTCGATCCGCAGGGTGATGCTGTTGGAGTTTTCCGGGAAGGCCGCGACGACGCGGACTCCCGTGCAGTTGTGATGATCGATGCGCATCATGTTTCGCTCACGCCCCCTTGGCATCGAGATAGGTCGCCGGCCTTCCGGCCGACGGCGGATCAGATCGCCCCGTCGAGGCATCGTCGGCCTCGACGTCCTCGGCCGTGCGCCGCGCGACGTCCTGCGTCACCGCTGCCCGCTCGCGCATGCCCCGCACGAGCCCCTCGATCGACCGCTTGATATCGAGGGCGAGCTGGTGGTGGCCGGTCATCTGGCGGCCCGGCTGCTGCTTGGCGCACCACGCCTTGATCGCGTCGACCGTCCCGAGCGTCATCAAGTGCCCGAGGATGCGATCCTTGGCCTGACCGATAGGCACGATCTCGGCGCCGGCGCCGAAGTCGACCGTGATATCGGTCACGGCGTTGGCCGTCGTTGCAGACACCGCGTCCTTGACGACCGCGACCGTCGCCGCTTGAGCCGTGATGACCTTCTGGCCTCGATCGAAGTCGAAATCACGGTCCTCGCGCTTCACGATGCGCTCGAACTCGGGGACGCTCGGAACCGTCTTGATGCCCCGTCGCACAGCGACCTTCTTCCAGGCCTCGGTCCAGAACTTGGTCCACAGCAGGCCGCCCTGCTGCTTGCTCATCGACTTGACCTTCTCGACGTCCGCGGCCTCCATGACCTCCCGATGCAGAACGTCCGACCCCTTCTTGAATATCGCATAGACCAGCATCGGGGCCCCGCGCTCCCGTCCGCGAGCCGGCTTGTGCACGATCTTTGGATCGTCGCCCTGGCACTCCTCATAGGCGTCGTGCTCGTACACGACCTCGGCGTTGATGATGATCCCGCACACCTCGAGCGCACGCTTCCGGATGCCGTAGAGCATCGGGTTCCAGTTTGCGACCGGCACCCAATCCTCGACCATCACGTTGCCTCTCCTGACCTTGCGCTTCTCCTTGTAGATCGTGATCACGCCTTCGCGTCCGTCGGGCTTGAGGCCGTCCTCGGCGGCCTCGGTGACGGCCTGATGTAGGCTCTTGCGATCGACGCTCAGAAGCTCTGGGTTGTGCTTGACCGCGATGATCGCGGTGCTCACGAACGCGGCCTGATCGACGTGCTGCGGCAGGATGTTCGCGATCTCATCGGCTCGGCTTGCCAGCTCGGACGAGAATTGGTCGATCGGAGCGATCTCTTGGCTCGTTTCCATGTGCCTTACACCCCCCGAATGCGGATGGTGTCAGGGCGAGGCTCGAGCCGGCAGCCCGCAATCTCGCGGCCGTCCTTCAGGGCGGCGCGGATCATGGCCCCGTCAGCCTTGCGCTCGATCTTCACGAGGTCCTCCGGCAGATCTGTCGGCGCCGCCTCGACCACGAGGGCATCCTGCACCTTCGCGAAGTAGCAGGTGGCGGTTGGACGCTCGATCTTGCGCTGACCAATGGCGCCCATCGCGACGGCTATTGCCGCCTCAATCTTCTCCTCCTGAGCGGCGAAGCGGTCGCGGCGGGCCTTCAGTCCCTGCTCCTGCTCCTTGATCGCAGACTGATGCGCCTGCACTTCGCGCCGACGGGCGAGCGCCCTGTCGATCGCCTCAAAAAGCCCGGTCTCGCCGAGCACCATATCGTGCGCCAACTCCGCGTCGTCGGCGATGTCGTCCCTGATCGCGAGCAGCAGAGATCTCGCTGCCTCCCGCTCGATTTCCAGGCTACGTAGTGATGTGCTCGTGTCCATGCTGATCCCATGGGCAAACGCGCGCACTCGACCGGCAGCCTGGTCCGAGATCGCCATTCGGCTCCCCCCCTGCTCTGACCGGGCTGCCGGTCCCTCGTTCGCCGACGCTCCCCGATGCGCCGGCAAATCGAACTATTAGTTATGCTAACAGATTTGTCCAGCCAAAACGATCAACACGCAATCCTAGCTGTTAGCGGCGACAGCCGCTGCTGCATTGAGATGCCTGTGGACTATTTGGATAGTGCGACAATCAGCTCCAGGGCGACCTCGGCCGCCTCGAGATCGGCGCAGAGGGCGGACTGCGAGCAGTCGCCCCCCTCAATTCTGCGGCGTGCACGCTCGATCGCAAGAATTGCCGCCTCTGCGCGTGCGGAGATGAGTCTCGCATCCCGATGAAGCACATCGACGAGAGTCCGCGTCCTCGCCGGAGAAGGACGTCGCGTACGACGGCTCGCGTCTCGTCGCTGCCCCTCGACGGTCATCCCCGCACCCATTTGCACCGATCCGCAACTGAGCGACAAAAGCGCAGTGCAGACGAGCGCGCAAGTGGCGCCGCCGTCGCAGCGTGGCAGACGCCGCTAGCGCAAGCGCCGCGACACCTCGGTTGCGACGCCGACCCAGCTCTTCTCTGGAATCTCTATCTCTGGCCATCCTGACGTGCTCGGCCGCAGCCTTCCGACGGCCCGACGCCCCTGTCTCTCGACGCTCAGGTGGCCAATATGCAGCTCGCCGAACGCCACGCTGGCGACGATATCGCCCGGGGCTGGTCGCAGCGTCGGGTCGAGGACGAGAATATCTCCGGGCCGCATCTCGGTCATCGCCCGTGACCAGACCGGCACAGCAACGGCCGCCTCTGACGCCGGGTATCGAGTGGCGATCATCTGCCCATGGCTCGGCCATTCGCCCGCGACAATTTCGGCCGCTGTCACCATGCGAGCCAAGCGGCCTGACTCCGGCGCCCCCTCGGCGACTTCCTCGAGCCCCGACGGAGGAATGCCGTCGACGATCCAGGAGCCCCTCACGCGCAGAACACGCGCCAAGTCCTGGAGGTGAACCTGCCTCGGCGACACGTGTCGCGATGAGCCGCCCTCCCACTGACTGACCGACGATGGCGATAGGCCGAGCGCCCGAGCGAGACCTGATTGCGAGTAGCCCCTGGCCTCGCGAGCAGACCTGATTCGCTCGCCGATGGCGATGCGCAGAGCGATGGCGCGTGTATCATCGGTATCGTCTCGGCTCCCACGTCTCCGCCTGGGCATCCTGGTCGCCTCCGCTTGCGCTGATGACGACCGCTTATGATGCCGCAATGCAACGATGCAACCGGACCCGGCCAACGTCAAAGGCTGTCGACGCCTTGCCAATCTATTAGCAATGACGTAAATCGCGAACGCGTTTGCTGGACGGAGGTCGCCATGAATAACGCGGCTCATGATCTGAGTGAGCCGGTGCGTCGGGTCATCGCCGCGGGCGGCGGAACGACGGAAACCGCGCGTCGGCTCGGCGTCACGCAGTCGAGTGTTGCCCAGTGGATGATGAATGGTCGCATACCTCTGCGGCGTGTCCCGGACATCGAGCGCGTGTTCGGGTTCGACGCGTTGACATTGCGGCCGGACTTCTTCGGGCGCCTGCGCGCCTATACCGCGTCTCAGCATCGCTAGGCGGCATAGCCCGGCACCTGTTGCGTCTGTCGCGTTGGAGTGCCGCCTCGTGCGGCCGGTTGCGTTTCGACAACCCCCAACCCGGAGACGCACAATGGCATCCCCCGCCACCGCCGCGCACGCAGCCGACCCGTTCGGCCCCATCCTCGTTTGCACCCGCTGCGCGGGATTCATCGCGACCCTGCTCGCCGCCCTCATGACGACCTCGTTCGGCGCCGCCATGGGCGAGAGCCTCGTCGGCATGATCGCCCTCGGCGGCCTGTTCGGCCTCGCATCGTTCATCGTCGGCTACGGGCTCGTGTTCGCCCGCCGCTTCTACTACGAGGGCAACCGCCCCTTCATGGGACTGTCCGTGGCGATCTTTGCCGTTGCGGTGATCGTGGAATTCGCGTCGCACTTCGGCTTCGTCGCCGCGCATCGGCAGGCGACCACCGACACAGCCTCGATGCAGACGGTTGCCTACAAAGACGCCCACAAGGCAATCGACGAGGCGCGCACCAACGTCGACCGCATCCAGGAGGCCCTGAAGATGCGGCCGGCGCGCACGGAGGCAGCCGCGCAATCGGAGATCGACCGCTCCAAGGCGCACAGGTTCTGGCACCTGACGGGCGAGTGCAAGACCACCCGCGGCCCTGAGACGCGCGCGTTCTGCGCCGGATACTTCGCGGCTGTCGCCGACGTCGGCGGACACCGCGAGCGGGCCAAGCTCGAGGGCGAGCTCGCGGCCGCCGAGAGCAAGCTCGCCGACGCCAGAGGCAAGGCCAGCGGCGTGAAGATGTCATCGGCTGCTGCGACCTCTCAGGCGACGGTGCTGGCCTCCATCGGCACGCTGTCGACGGCGCCCAGCGCCGACGCGCAGTTCTGGACCAACGTTGCGCTGGCGGGGCTCGCGGCCCTCTTCTGCGTGATGATCGGCTGCCTCAACATGCTGGCGAGCGCGTTCGATTCCAACCGTCTTCGCGCCCCTGGCGCTCCGGTCTTTGCGGCCGCCAACGATCAACCGCCCCGCGCAATGATCGGCGACACGCACGCCCTGAAGACGCTGGCCGGCCTGATCAGCGCTGCTCCGCCCGCCAGGGCTGCGGCCTGAAACGAGAGACGCCGCCCCGGGATCAACGGGGCGGCGTCGGCAGAGCCACGGGGCTAGGATGGCCCGTCTAGAGAGAAACAACCAATGCCATTACACGCGACTGAAATCAAGCACATCCCGCAACCGCCGACCCAAGACGTTGCATCTGGGAACGGAGGCTTGCGATGAGCGTGCAAGCCATTTCGTGGGCGATCAGCGTCACCGTAAGGCCGGCAGCAGCCAAGCTGTGCCTCGTCATCCTCGCGAACTACGCGGACCATACCGGCAAGTGCTGGCCAAGCAAGGCCCGTCTTGCCCGCGACTGCAACACCGACAAGTCGTGGGTGTGCCGCCAGATCGCCTTGCTGCGAGACCTGCGCCTCATAGACGTGCACGAACGTATCCAGTACGGGGGGGTCAGCCTGTCGAGCGTTATCACCCTGCTCATGTCGGAGTCTGGGGCTGGCGACCAGACCGGAGATAAGATCACAGGTGGGGGTAGTCGTGCCGGCGCGACAGGTGGTGGCGCCGAGACGACTGGG
>FRDC01001605.1_pt1 | contig 56134 bp, 62 predicted proteins | sample 1106171 | NCBI WGS metagenome assembly FRDC01 (sample SAMEA3930566, study PRJEB13176) | freshwater metagenome | biome: Drinking water system; feature: drinking water; material: water | place: Singapore | collected 2014-12-20 | reverse complement strand
AGGCCATGAACGCTGAGATCAAGCGCGACAAGGCCGGGTTCTACAAGAGACTGTTCGGAGGTCGATGATGCTCAAGCTCGCAGGCGAGATCGAGTTCGTGCAGTGCTCTCGGTGCCGAGGCGTCGGCAGCATCAAGCTCGAGGACACGTACGGCACGAGGTCCAACCAGTGGGTGCGCAACGGTCGGGTGCCGTCCCGGCGTGCAGGGGCAAGAAGATCAGGATACTGGACGGGCAGCAGGACCTGCCCGAGAAGGGACCGAGCGATGGACGAAGATCGTGAAGATCAAGAACAGGAGTACCAGCCGGACTGCTGGCGATGCGGTTCGAGCGTGGACGTGGAGACGTGCGAGGGATGCGGCATGTCGTTCTGCCGCAGGTGCTGGAAGACTCACGACGAGGATAAGTGCAAGGAAGGAGACGATGCCCATGACCACGAGTGAAGTTCTCAACGGCGGGTTCGTGAAGCTGGTACGCAGCATGGGCGGAGACGAGTCCGTCGTCGAGGCGGCCCGCGTGACGTCGGGCACGCTGACCGACACGCATGGCGAGCGCAGGCCGGCCCGCGACCTCATCAGATTCTTGATGCGGCACGAGCACATGAGCCCGTTCGAGTTCTGCCAGCTCGAGTTCCACGTGCGGGCGCCCATCTACGTCGCGCGGCAGTGGGTCAGGCACCGGACGGCCAGCTGGAACGAGGTGAGCGGACGCTACGTCGAGTTCAAGGAGAGCTATCAGTACCAGGAGACGTGGCGCGGCCAGGCGAAGAACAACCGTCAGGGCAGCGACGGATTCGTCGAACACGAGGAGTCGATCTGGTGCTCGGCGGACAATGAAGACGACGACGGCAGAAGCCAGACCACGGCCGAGGATGCCGCCTTCGTCGAGTACGGTCGTCGCGTCAAGGCCGGCGTCGCGAGGGAGCAGGCGCGCACGTGCCTGCCCGTGAGCACGTGGACGGAGTGGCGGTGGTCGGTGGACCTCCGCAACTGCCTTCACTTCCTCAGGCTGCGGACCGACCCTCACGCCCAGGAGGAGATCAGGCTGTACGCGGAGGCGATGGTGCCGATGGTCGAGTCCGTCGCGCCGCTGTCGGTCGAGGCGTGGCGAGACTATCACAAGAACGCGCTCACGCTGACCGCCATGGACCTCAAGGCGATCAGCCAGACCCGCGCGTGGGACGACCCGCCACGGCACACCATCCTGGACAGCTCGATCAAGCTCGAGGTGCTGGAGAAGCTCGGCATGAGCAGGGGCGAGGCCCGAGAGCACCTCGAGAAGCGGGCGCGTATGATGGGGGATGGGCGCTAGAGACCGCGAGTTCGAGTTCGACGTGGGCCGCGACGAGCTCTTCGGCACCAACGACGGACAGGTCGTCGTGACCCAGATCCAGAACTTCCGCGCGAGCCTGGTGCCCGTGCCCACGTCGGACGGCTCGCAGGACATCGTCCGCGTGCAGTGGGACGTGCCGCCCAACGCGGACGTGGGCGAGGGCCTGGAGGTCGTCATCGAGCGGCGCGCGTGGGATTCGGCCAACGGGGTTCCGACCGGCGAGCCGACGTTCTTCCGCGTGGCCGCGTCGGCGGGCGCGTACGACGACGTGCCGGGCGTGGGCCGGTGGGTCTACCGCGGCGTCGTGGTGCGGGCCGGCCAGCAGCCCCCGGTCGGCTGATCGGCGTAGAGCGCTCCCCTCCAGGAGGGGTTTCACCCACATTCCGAGGGGTATATACCGTGACCCTCGAGGAGAGCATCCTCGAGGGTTTCTCTTTCTCTACAACTACAACTATTGCACTTGATATCTCTAAACCCATAGTATATAGGGGGTGGAAAGTGGTTGAAACCCCACCACCCGAACCCCGACGGCCGGGACGGCCGACTGGAGACGAGCATGGCGAAGAAGAAGCAGAAGCAGAGAGTCGAGGCAGAGGAGCGTGACGACGAGCGGTTCGATGAGGCGAGCGAGGCTCAAGCGTCGCACTTGCAGAATACTGAACACGTGCGTGCATACAGGATCAACGCCCGAGGAGCCCTCCAGCCCGTCAACTTCCGCTGGACCCCGCGGACCAAGGACGACACGGCCAGGCGCAAGCTCAAGTTCCTGAAGCTGCTGGCGGAGACGGGCTCGGTCAGCGTGGCGACCATCGGCATCAAGTCCTACCGCGGCAACGTGTACAAGTGGAAGCGCGAGGACCCGGACTTCGCCGCCGCCTGGAACGACATCTGGGAGGCGACCATCGACGAGCTCGAGACGAGCCTGATGCGCCGGGCCATCCACGGGTACGAGAGGCCGATCTATCAGCAGGGCAAGCTGGTCGGGGCCGAGACCGTCCACCACCCCGCCCTGGGCATGTTCTTCCTCAGCAAGGCTCGCGGGGAGAAGTACGGCGATACGATCATCCCGGCCATCACGCCCACCGAGTACGCCAAGATGATCCGAGAGGCGACGCGCCTGCAGGACGAGGAGGCGGAGAGGGCCTTGAAGGAGAACCAGACATGAGGGCCGTAGTCGGACTGTTCGCCGTCGTAGTCGCGCTGCTCCTGGGGGTGGTCCTGACGGGAGGACCGGGGCAGGGCAAGCACCTGCGACCCGGGGACAGGGCGGTGGTCGCCGGGGACGCCGGCCGATGGGCCATCGCGTCCACCAGGGACGCCCTGGAGGAGTTCCGGGCCGACCCCCGATCGGAGGGCAGGCTCAGGGCCGCGGGCCTCCTGGCGGGCGTCCAGGCGGGCCAGGCGTTGAACCTGGAACGCCGGGACGGGGACGCCTGGCTCGTGACCGTGGCGGAGGGGCCTCGGCTCGGGACCAGGGGGTGGGTGAGCGCCAGGGCGGTGAGGAGGGCGACCCCGTGAGCGAGCGCCGCCGGCCCAGGATGCACAGGCAGAGGGGTCGGGGCCTGTGGATCACGGCCAGGTGCGAGTGCCCGTGCGGGCACGAGTGGGTCGCGGTGGCCGGCCCGTTCCCTCCCCAGGAGGCGAGGGACGTGCACGAGGGGACGAAGCAGATGGAGTTCGAGTGCCCGCGGTGCGGAACCATGGGCGGCAGGATCATGGGACAACAAGACCAGGGAGACGACCAATGACGCAGTTCAGCCACACGTACTCGAGCGGGGGAGTCGACGGCCGCCAGCGCAAGGTCAAGTTCGAGGAGGAGCAGAAGGGCAAGCAGGGCGGCAAGCCCATGCAGGTCCAGAAGGCCAGGTCCGATGCGGCCAAGAGCATCAGCACCCGCCGGGCGAAGCTCGGATGATCACGAGAGCCGCGTCCAGCACGGAGGTCATGGCGTTCACGCCCGACCAGGCCAGGTTCTACCTGAGCAGGGCCAGGTACAACGTGGCGGCGTGCGGCCGCCGCTCGGGCAAGACCGCCATCGCCAAGCGCCGCGGGGTCAAGAAGGCCATGTCCTGGGCGGGAGCTCCGGGCGCCCGGTTCATCTTCGGCGCCCCGACCCAGCAGCAGGCCGAGACCATCTTCTGGCGGGACGTGAAGGCCATGGTGCCCAGGTGGGTGTGGGCCAAGGAGCCGAGCGAGGGCCGGCTGACCATCGAGCTGCTGAACGGCGCGATCATCCAGGTCATGGGGTTCGACAAGCCGCAGCGCGCGGAAGGCTCGCCCGTCGCCCACGTGGCGCTGGACGAGTTCGCCGACATGGACCCCAGCGTCTGGTCGGACCACATCCGCCCGATGCTGACCGACACGCAGGGCACCGCGGACGTCTTCGGCGTGCCCGAGGGTCGCAACCACTACTGGGACCTCTGGAACCTGGCGCTCGAGAACAAGACGGGTGAGTGGGCGGCGCACCACTGGCATACCGCGCACGTCCTGCACAAGTACCTGGGGCGCGAGGCGGCCGACCGCGAGATGACGAGCGCCCGCGCGGCCCTCGACACCCTGACGTTCCAGCAGGAGTACGAGGCCAGCTTCAACAACATCGAGGGCCGCGTCTACTACGAGTTCAGCCGCGAGACCCACGCGCGCGAGTCGCTGCCGTACAACCCCAACCGCCCGCTGATCCTGTGCTTCGACTTCAACGTGAGCCCGGGCACGTGCGTGTACGTGCAGGAGCACACCTACCGCGGCAAGGACAAGCAGGTCGCGGAGGAGTTCACCGCGGTCATCGGCGAGGTGCACATCCCGCGGGACAGCAACACCGCGGCCGTGTGCCGGCGGGTCATCGCGGACTGGCTGCAGGGGCCGGACGGCGGCCGGCCGATCATCGCGAAGCACGAAGGAGACGTGCACATCTACGGCGACCCGGCCGGCGGCAGCAAGAGCACCAAGTCCGAGGCCGGCTCGGACTGGGACATCATCAAGAGCATGCTGCGGCCGCACCTGGGCGAGCGCCTCAAGGACCGCGTGAAGCGCGAGCAGCCCAAGCAGCGCGTCCGCGTGAACACGCTGAACGCCCGCCTGCGCACGGCCGACGGCGTGAAGCACATGCTCGTCTGCCCCAGGAGGGCGCCGCGAACGATCGAGGACCTCGAGGTCGTGACCGTCAAGGAGGGCACGGCCGGCGAGATCGACAAGGACAAGGACGACGGCAGGTACTCGCACCTGACCGACGCCCTCACGTACTACTGCGAGGCCCGACACCCGCTCCGCTCCGTCAACGCGACGGTCACGGGGCCAGCCCTCTAGGAGGTCTCATGTTCTTCGCGTTCGCAGGCCCGACCTCGTTCAAGTGCGCCGTGTACTTCTGGTCGGCCACGTGGGGATACGATCTATGTGTGTTGAGCTGCGCCGTCGACAAGGAGGACGAATCATGCTGAGGAAGTGCCTGAAGCACGTGTTCGGTCTGGGCGAGTGGGAGTCCCTGGTGTGGAAGCACCGCGTCCAGGGCATGTGGATCATGATCATCCTCGCCGTCGTTCTGTTCCTGCTCGCCGGCTGCTCGCAGCCCAAGGCCGAGACGAACGTCCTGCCCGGCAAGTCGTCCGCCAAGGCGACCACCGAGGACGTGCGACCCAAGGAGAAGTCCACGCGGACCATCACGATCCGCGTCACCCCGCCCGCACCCCAGCCCAAGGAGAAGAAGTGATGCTGATCAAGACCTGCCTCGTCGTGGGCGCGCTCGCCCTGTCGTCCATCGCGGCCACCGAACGCCTCGAGTCGCCCGCCTACCAGGCCCGCCACGCGCAGCCCCCGGCCCTGACGCCCGAGCAGCGCGAGGCCATCGCACAGCTCCTGGGCGCGCCCGCGGGCTCGCAGGTGGAGGTGCAGGTCCAGGAGACGCAGGAGAAGGACGGCGGCTCGAGCAAGACCACCGAGGAGGCCTCGGGCGAGGGCGCGGGCCTGCGCGCGAGAGGGGACAAGGTCGAGTCCGGGTTCGACGGATCGGCACCCGGAGCGAACCTCGGCGCAGGACGCGCCGGGGCGACGGGCGGCGGAGCGAAGGCCGACACGGACGTCGCGACCTTCCGGCCGCCCTCGGTCAGCAGCCCGCTGCTGTGGGTCGGCATCGCCCTGCTCGTGGCGTCGGGCGTCTGCATCTACCTGCACCTGCGCCGCGCGGCCTTCGTGGCGGGCGGCCTGGGCGCGTGCATGATCGCGGCCGGCTCGTTCCCCGCGGCCTTCGCGTGGATCGTCGCCGTCGCGGCCCTGGGCGTGGGCGGGTTCTACCTCTGGAGCGAGTGGGCCAAGAAGCACAGCGACGCGCAGGCGGCCCAGGCCGACAAGCTCAAGGAGGCGCTGCGCGCGGTCGTGGGCGGCGTGGCCGGCCTGAAGGGTGTGAACCAGAACGCCTACGAGGCCGTCAAGAAGGAGGTCGAGAAGCAGGCGACCGCCGAGGACCAGGACGTCATCAAGCAGATCAAGCGGGCCGACCAGCTCTAGGTCGGCTAAGATAGCCCACAACGTGACCGGCGCGGCGGGACGCCGACGGTCGAGACCTCTCGATCATCAAGGAGTCCCGATCATGAACGACAGCAGTAACGTCCGCCGCCAGGCCGCAGGCCCCACGGGTCAGGCCAACCGCCCCCAGGTCATCGCCTCGCGCACCACGCCCGTGGTGAAGCCGTCCGAGGTCGCCCGCAGCATGTACACCAAGTCGGTGCCGCTCGTGAACGCGGGCGCGGTCGACAAGGGCGGCGAGCCTCCCGTCAAGGTCATCGACATCAAGCCCGAGTGAGCCCGGCTCCCTCCCAGGAAGTCGTCCCCAACCAGCACACCACGATTCAAGGAACACGAGCATGAGCACCTTCGGCAACGTCAATCGGAACATCGCGGCCGACGCTGACGGCCTCCCCCAGTCCCGCAGCGAGTCGCCCCGCGCGAGCATCAAGAACCTCGGCCGGGAGTCCGGCAGCTTCAAGGACCTCATCGATCGGCGCGCGCAGCCGTCCGACGTTCGCGGCGTGAACGACACTCCCGTCGGCGGGAACCCGAACCAGAGCCAGGCAGGTGGCGGCGGCAGCCAGACGACGATCGGTGGCGGCGGCCTCGGCGAGGGCGTCTGACAGCTATCTGACATTCCTTCAGCGATCGGCCCGGGACGGGCGTCGCCTCTCACCCTACGAGGAGCGCCCAGGTGGCAAACGGACACACGAACAGCAACGACGTCCAGGCGAGGCTCGGGTCCGCGGAGCAGCAGATCGCGAGCCTCGCCGCGCAGCAGCGAGCGCTGACCGAGAACGTCAGCGCCGTCGCATCGAGCGTGCGCGAGGTGGGCCAGACCATGGCCTCCGGCTTCCAGAAGGTCGACAACCAGATCGACGCGCTGGGCTCGAAGATCAGCGAGCAGGGCAAGCCCCAGTGGCAGACCCTGATCGCGGTCTTCGGCGCCATCGTCGTCATCGTCGGCTGGTTCGCGAAATCTGAGATCGGCCCCATCCTGACCGAGCAGGAGACGACCCGCAAGTACATCTCGGAGCTGAAGCAGACCGACGAGCGCGCGAGCGAGCAGAACGCCCAGGTGCGCGAGCGCATCGCCAGGCTCGAGGAGATTCGCAGGCTCGACGAGGCCGGCCTGCTCAAGCAGAAGGGAACGCCATGAGCAGGATCAGCGCCAGCTACTACCGCCTCTCCGTGAGCCGCACCGTCCGCATCGCGGGCGGCGACTCGGGCAACGGCGTGGGCTACCCGTCAGAGCAGTACAGCGACATGGCCGCCAAGTGGGAGCTGGTCGAGGACCTGCTCGCGGGCACCGACGCCATGCGTGCGAAGGGCGAGCGCTGGCTGCCGCGCGAGCAGCACGAATCGGTCAGCAACTACCGCACCCGCCTCGCCCGATCGTTCCTGTACAACGGCCTGCGCGACACCATCGAGAAGCTCACCGCCAAGCCGTTCAGCCGGCCGGTCAACGTCAAGCCCGAGTCCCTGGGCAGCGATCAGCTCGACGAGATCGCGGACGACGTCGATCGCGCGGGCATGAACATCACGCAGTTCGGCCGGCGCCTGTTCGAGTGGGCCGTGTCGTTCGGCAAGGCGCACATCCTCGTCGACTACCCCGTGGTCGAGGAGGGCCTGAACCTCGCCCAGGAGCGCGAGGCGGACGCGAGGCCCATCCTCCTGGCGGTGGACCCGCGCGACGTCATCGGCTGGCGCAGCGAGCGCGACCCTGGTGGCAAGGAGCGCCTGATGCAGGTCCGCATCAAGGAGAAGCGCTGGGTCAGCGACGGCGCGTACGGCACGAAGTGCATCGAGTACGTCCGCGTCATCAACGCACCGCCGACGATCGCGCAGAACGCCGAGCAGCCGACGGCGGAAGACGCGCAGCCCGCGACCGGCACGTGGGAACTGTGGGAGCTGAAGGACGGCCGCACCTACCAGAAGATCAAGAGCGGCACGCACACCTTCCCCGGCGTCCCGCTCGTGACCGTGTACTTCAAGCGCGACCAGTTCATGATGGCCGAGCCGCCGATGCAGGACCTGGCCGAGATGAACCTCTGCCACTGGCAGTCGAGCAGCGACCAGCGCAACATCCTCCGCTTCTCCAGGTTCGGCATGTGGAAGGCCACGGGCATGAGCCAGGAGGAGGTGGAGAAGCCCCTCACCGTCGGCCCGTCGTTCTCGTTCAAGTCGGTCAACCCCGACGCCGACTTCGCGTACGTGGAGCCGCAGGGCGCCGCGGTCAAGCTCGGCGAGGAGGACCTGCGCCGCATCGAGCAGCGCATGGAGACCCTGGGCATGCAGCCCCTGGTGCAGACGACGGCCGACTCCACGGCCGCCGGCAAGCGCATCGACGAGAGCAAGACCGAGACCACCATCCAGGCGTGGGTGCGCGCGACCGAGGAGGCGATCGAGGAGGCGTACGAGATGGCGGCCGAGTGGCTCGGCGTCGAGCTGCCGGAAGACTTCGCGGTCGACATCTTCAGCGACTTCGGCATCAGCGCCAACGGCACGGCCGACCTCGAGTTCCTGCTCAAGGCCCGCACGTCGGGCGACCTCACGCGGGTCACGTTCCTGCGCGAGATCAAGCGCCGCGGCGTCCTGGCGGACGACGTGGACCCCGAGCAGGAGGCGGACGAGGCGGACACGCAGGCGTCCTCGTTCGGCGGGCAGGAGCTGCTGCCGGGCCAGGACCCGAACCAGCCGCCCGACCCGAACGCCGACCCCGAGGCAGACCCGAGCGCCGATCCCACCCAGGAGGGCAACAAGCCCCCGCCGTTCCCGCCGAGGAAGTGACCCCGAGATAGCCGATGCCCAAGATCATCAACGACAAGGTGAAGGCCATCGGCTCGAAGGTCGGGGCGACCACGAACTCGAAGCTGCTCGACGACGCGGTGAGGCACGCGGTCGTGCTCGAGCGGTACAAGAAGGGCGAGGTCGCCGCGATCAACGCCTTCCTGGACAAGGAGGTCGTGCCCGAGCTCATCAAGATCGCCGAGAAGAAGCTGGCCAAGAACGCCGGCTCCTACTCGGCGAAGGTCGTGGCGGAGACGACGTTCGCCACGAACGAGCTCCTGCGCAGCGGCATGCGGGCCGCGGGCGAGAAGGTCAGCAAGAACCTCGGCAACCTCGCCGTGCAGGAGGGTCGGTACCACACGGCCGTCCTGAAGACGTCGATCCCGGTCGGCCTGGACATGCGCACGCCGTCGCCTGAGCTCCTGAGGGAGCTCATCGACACGAAGCACATGGGCGCCGCCCCGCTCAAGGGATGGTTCGCGAAGCTCGGAGACGACGCCGCCGCCGGCGTGGCGAAGCAGATCAGGACCGGCACGGCGATCGGCGAGTCGGTGGACGACATCGTGAAGCGGCTCGTGGGCGACCCCGCGGCCGCCGGCGCGTTCGCGGGCGAGATGGCGAAGGTCAAGCGCGACGCGTCCGCGGTCGTCCGCACGGCGGTCAACCACGCGAGCACGCAGGCGCGCGAGGCGTCCTACGTCGCCAACGCCGACGTCATCAAGGGCGTCAAGATCGTGGCGACCCTGGACGAGCGCACGACGGACGTGTGCATGGCGCAGGACGGCAAGGTCTACCCGATCAACGAGGGGCCGCGGCCGCCGTTCCACTTCAACTGCCGGACGACGACGGCCCCGGTCACCAAGTCCTGGAAGGAGATGGCGGCCGAGGCGGAGAACGCCGGCGACGCCGCCAAGCTTCAGACCCTGAGCGACGCGCCCGAGGGCGCCCGCGCGAGCATGAAGGGCGAGGTGCCCGCGTCCGAGGACTACGGCTCGTGGCTCAAGAAGCAGCCCGATCAGTTCCAGGACGAGGTGCTCGGCCCGACCAAGGCCCAGCTCTTCCGCGACGGCAAGGTGCCGATCGACAGGTTCGTGGACCAGTCCGGCAAGTCCCTCAACCTGGACCAGCTCGCCCAGGCCCTGGCCGACGCAGGCGGCGTCCTGCAGTCGCCTCCCCCGGCCGTCCTGCCCCCGGCGGGCGCCGGGCCTGTCCCGACCGCCCCGGCCGGCCTCCCCGGGGAGGGGGCCAAGGTGCCCGAGGGGTGGAAGCCCAAGCCGAAGGCCCCGCCGACGCCCCCTGAGCCCCAGGCTCCGAAGCCCCCACAACCGCCCGCCCCCGAGCCTGCGGTCCCGCAGAAGCCAACGGCGCCCCCTTCCCCGGCCCCGAAGAAGGCCCCGGCCGTCCCGACCCCCGCCCCCAAGCCCCAGGCGCCGGTCCCGGCCGCCTCCCAGGAGGTGGTGGACGCCGACAAGCTGCTGAAGGTCGGACCCCAGAAGGGGAGCAACCCGGGCGGCACGTACCAGGACCCGACCGACGGGAGCCGCTGGTACGTGAAGACCCCGGCCAACCCGGAGCAGGCGCGCAACGAGGTGCTCGCGGCGAAGCTGTACGAGCTCGCCGGCGTCAAGGTGCCGAAGGTCAAGCTCGCCACCCTGGACGGCAAGGTCGGCGTGGCGAGCCAGATCGTCGACGACCTGAAGTCCCTGAGCGCGGCCGGCCTGAAGAAGGCCGGCGCCGCGGACGGGTTCGCCGTGGACGCGTGGCTCGCGAACTGGGACGTCGTGGGCATGGGCTACGACAACATGCTGGTCGACGCGTCGGGCAGCATCCTGCGCGTGGACACGGGCGGCGCGCTCAGGTTCCGCGCGAAGGGCGGCCTCAAGGGCTCGCTGTTCGGCGACACCGTCACCGAGTTCGAGACGTTCTTCTCGTCGAAGAACCCGCAGGCCGCCGCGGTGTTCGGCGGCATGGACGACGCGACCCTGCTCGAGTCGATGAAGCGGGTCACCGCCATCGAGGACGCCAAGATCGTCGAGCTCGTGGAGAAGTACGGACCGACCGACGCGGGCGAGCGCAAGAAGCTGCTCGACACGCTCGTCGCCCGCAAGAAGGACGTGGCCAAGCGCCAGGCCGACCTGTTCTGGAAGATGGACGCGGCCAAGAACGCCGTGCCCCCGCCGGCGCCACCGACGGTCCCGCCGCCAGAGCCGACGCCGGCGCCGGCCGTCAAGGCGCCGAAGATCACGGTCAGCAGCGCGCCCGCCCCGACCGCGAGCAGCGACGTCAAGTCGTCGATCATGTCCAAGATCAAGCTCGCGAACAAGGGCGACGTGACCGCCGCCCAGGAGATCGTGGACATGGCGCAGCAGTCGCCCGGCGCGTTCGCCGACGCCGCGAAGACCAAGAAGCAGGCGGTCAAGGTGCTCGAGCACTACAAGAAGAACGTGCCGCCGCCCAGCCTGGCGGCCCACGTGCCCGGGTACACCACGCCCGACGGCCAGCCCCTGCCCGAGAACATCCTGTCGTTCATCAGGCGGTCGGCGCCCGAGGCCGTGCCCGCCTCCAGGAGATACGGCAGCGCGACCAGCCCCGAGTACATCAAGGCCTACCGCAAGTTCGAGCGGGTCGTCAAGTCCGACCGCGAGATGCGCGAGGCCATCGCCCGATGGAAGGACGGCTGGTACACCGACATCCGCGAGATGCTGGTGTTCGCCAAGAACTCGACGCGCAGGGCCGAGCTCGAGAGGACGCTCGAGAACCTGATCAAGGTCGCCGACCGCGCGCCGTCCGCCGAGCGGGTGGTGTACCGCGGCATGAAGATCGGGACGGAGAACGCCCGCGTGTGGGACGAGCTGCTGAAGAACGACCACATCACGTTCAACTCCTGGGCGAGCTCGAGCAAGTCGAAGGGTGTGGCCGAGGGGTTCGCCAACAACAGCGGCAAGCAGGTCATCTTCAAGATCAAGTCGAAGACCGGCATCGACATCGAGAATCTGGCGGGTAGCTACAAGGGCGAGAAGGAGATCTTGCTGCGGGCCGGCACGCGGTTCAAGATCAATGGTCGTTCCGTGTCGGGCAAGGTCATGACCGTCGAGATGGAGGAACTATGAGCAAGAAGCCGATCAAGAAGCCGAAGCAGGAGTGGCCGGAGAAGCGCGACTACGACAGGTCGCGCAGGTTCGGCGCCTCCGCGACGGAGGACGTCAGCATGGGTCTCATCTCTCTGACCTCGGAGCCGCCGGCCCCGGCTGGAAACAAGGCCCCGATACCCCGCCGGCAGAAGTGATGGTGTATAATGCTGGCGTCCACGGACCTGCGGGCGCGGGAAGACGCGCAGGCCCTTCCTAGAGAAGTGTGCCGAAGGCGATCGATCGGGTAGATCGACGACCGAACGCGGGCGGGAAGCCCACAACAAGGAGTCTGGTATGGCAAAGGCGATCATCGAGTCGTTGGAAGGCGTTGCAGAGGCGCTCAAGACCGAGTACGTCAAGATCGAGGCGGGGCACCCCCTGGCCGCGAAGCACCTCGGCAAGTTCGCCCTCAAGGTTGACGTCGTGGACGGCGTTGCCCTGGAGGACGTGCAGGGCCTGAAGAACTCCCTCAGCGCGAGCCGTCAGGAGCGCGACGAGTGGAAGAAGAAGGTCCTCGCCCTCGGAGACGACTTCGATCCCGAGGTGGCCAAGGCCGCCATGGCCAAGGTCAAGGAGATGGAGAACTGGAAGCCGGACGACAAGGTGCGCGAGCAGATCGAGAGCGCGAAGAAGCAGCTGGTCGACAAGTACGGCAAGGAGGTCGATGGCCTCAAGTCGAACCTGTCGCAGCGCGAGCGCGAGATCGAGCAGCTCCTCATCGACGCCGAGGCGACCCGCGCGATCACCGAGATGAAGGGCAGCGTCAAGCTGCTCCTGCCGGCGGTCAAGGGGTCGTGCAAGGTCGTCCGCGACGCCGACGGGAAGTTGGCCGTCCAGGTGCTCCAGCCCGACGGGAAGAACCCGCGGCTGTCGGCGAAGGCCGGCAGCACGGAGAACATGGCGATCGCCGAGTTTGTCGAGTCGCTCAAGTCCGACGAGTCGTACGCGCCCGCGTTCGCGGGCACGGGCGCCCGAGGGACGGGAGCGACCGGAGGCCAGCCTCAGAACAAGCAGTCGACCACCAACAACGGCAATGCCGGCGGCGCCGGCAACCAGGGCGGGTCGATCGACTACGTCAGCGCACTCAAGGAACAGCGCCGCGCCGAAGCGGGAACCCGGTAACAGCGCTCGCAGGTCTAGGTCCCGATCACCGAAGCAGTCACCCCTGAAGGAGTTTCAAGCATGGCACTCACCCTCGTCGAAGCCGCGAAGCGTAACAGCGGCGACGTCGTCCGCGCCGCGGTCATCGAGACCTACGCCCGGGCGTCCGACATCCTCCGCGTCCTGCCGTTCGAGAACATCGCCGGCAACGCGCTCAAGTACAACCAGGAGCAGGCCCTCCCGGGCATCGGCTTCCGCGGCGTGAACGAAGGCTACAGCGAGAGCACGGGCGTCATCAACCCCGTGGTCGAGCCCCTGGTCATCGCCGGCGGCGACCTGGACGTCGACAAGTTCATCCTCCAGACTATGGGGCCGGACCAGCGCACCGCCCAGGAGATGATGAAGGTCAAGGCGCTCGCGCACCGCTGGACCCTCGCCTTCGTGAAGGGCGATTCGGCCGGCGTGACCAAGGAGTTCGACGGCCTCCAGACCCGCCTCACCGGCAGCCAGCTCATCTGGAACGCGTCCGGCTCGGGCGGCGCCCTGTCGCTGCTGCGCCTGGACGAACTCATCGACTCCGTCGACAACCCGACGCACCTCCTCATGAGCCGCGCCCAGCGCCGACTCCTGACGGCGGCCCAGCGCAACACGGCGGTCGGCGGCTACATCACCTTCGGCCGCGACGAGTTCGGCCGGCAGATCATGCTCTACAACGACCTGCCCATCCTCATCGCCGACGCCAACGGCGACGCGTACGCGGCTCTCGCGTACAACGAGGCCGGCCAGTCGGGCGGCTCGACCTGCACCTCCATCTACTGCATGAGCCTGGGCGACGGCATGCTCACCGGCATCCAGAACGGCGACCCGATGGTCACCGACCTGGGCGAGCTGGAGACGCGCCCCGTCCTGCGTACCCGCGTCGAGTGGTACTCGGGCCTCGCCCTGTACCACCCGCGCTGCGCCGCGCGACTCGGTGGCATCACCAACGCCGTCGTGACCGCCTGATCCTGATCCCGAACCGAGTCTGAAACACACGCATTGACGCCGGCGCGAGCCGGCTCCGAACAAGAAGGAACTGATACATGAACGCAGCGACTTTCAACAAGACGTTCGACGCGCTCACGCTCCTGAAGGACGCGGGCGCCGTCACGGCGTCCGGCGTCGGGCAGGTCAGCGGCTCGAACCGCATCATCGACCTGGCCGGCGATCCCAGCGGCACCAGCCTCCCGCCGACCGCGGGCATGGGCGCCGCGCCCGACACCTCCGGCGAGGTCCTCGTCGACGTCAGCGCCGCCGACGGCGCGGACCTCAACGAGACCTACGAGGTGTACGTGGAGGTTTCGACCTCCCCGACGTTCGCCTCGGGCAACCTGATCGTCGGCCGCATCCCGATCGCGCGCGGCGCGTCGGGCGTCGGCCGGTACCTCATCCCCTGCAGCAACTGGCAGCAGCGCACGTACTACCGCTACATGCGCGTCGGCCACACCCTGGGCGGCACCACGCCGTCCCTCAACTACGTCGCCCGCCTCGGCAAGGCGCACAACTAACCTGCCCGCCCGCCCCGGCGCGGGCGTCCGTTCCCTCCCAGGAGGGGGCCGACGCTCGCGCCGCAGTGACGCGAGAAGAACAAGGAGCATTGCATGGCAACCGCGAGCCCGAAGTCGATCCAGCAGAAGATGAACCCCGACGGCACCGTCACAATCTACGACATCAGCGAGCAGAAGTGGAAGAACTCCTGGCTGGTCGACGCCCGCGAGCTGATCGCGAACGGCTCGTGCTCCCTGGGCGGGCCGGAGGTCCGCATGACCGGGCCGAGCGGCGAGGTCGTCGTGTGCCAGGAGCAGGTGGCGCAATACATCGAGCGCGGCTTCGTCGTGGCCGAAGGCCAGCAGCTGCCCGACCCGGCCAACGCCGAGCCGCCCACCACGCCGAACCCCAACCCTCCCCGGCAGCAGCCGCAGAACCCCGACGAGCCCCCGGCTCCCTACAACTTCAGCCGCCACGTCGTGGCCGAGCTGCGCCAGTTCGCCGCGCAGGCCGGCATCCAGGACGCGGCCAACATGAACAAGCAGCAGCTCGTCGAGGCGCTCGACCGATCCGGCTGGCGGCCGGCCGGCGCCTGATCGTTCCGTCCTCTGACCGCACCTCGCAGGAGACCCGCCAATGGCGCTGATCGTCGAGACAGGAGCAGGCCTCACCAACTCCAACTCCTACGCGACCGTCGCGGAGGCGACGACGTATCACGCCGACCACGGGAACGCGGACTGGGCGCGCAGCCGGAAGGGTTCAACGACCCTGACCCTGCGCGCCCAGCCTGTCGCGAGCGACAAGTTCACCGCCGCGGGCGTGGTCTACAACTTCGTGAGTGGGGCTCCGGCCGCCGCGAACGACGTGCGCATTGGTGCCAACACGAGCGAGACCGCGACGAACCTGACGAACGCGATCAACTACGAGGGCACGCCCGGCACGCAGTACCACGCCGGCATCACGATCAACCCCGAAGTGTCGGCCGCGGTCACGTCGACGAGCCCGCACCCGGTGGTCACGCTCACCGCCAGGAAGGCGCTGCCCGGCTCTATCGCCCTGGCGGAGAACATCACCAACCCGAACGTGCAGCTCGCCTCCACGTCGATTGTGACGACCAACGACTTCGAGGACGCGCTCATCAAGGCGACGACCTACCTCGACGCCGCGTACGGGACGCGCTGGCTCGGCAACCGGACGAGCAAGAACCAGGCGCTCGACTGGCCGCGCGAGGGCGCGGTCGACTGGGACGGCTACGAGATCGACCGCAACGTCCTCCCGCAGAAGGTGAAGGACGCTTGCTGCGAGGTCGCGCTCGAGATTCTGAAGAACGGCGACCTGCTGCCGGCGCTCCAGCCGTCCGACACCGGCATGTTGCAGGCGGAGTCGATCAGCGTCGGACCGATCAGCATCTCGGAGACGTTCGTGGGAGGGAAGTCCCTGCGGACGCAGCTGCCGCGCGTGACGGCCATGCTCAATGACGTGACTTCCGGCTCGTCAGAAACCATGCGAGGATGAACCAATGGCGCTCGACTTGAAGGTCAACCCGAAGGTGGCGGCCCTGCTGAAGCGGGTCGGCCGCGTCGCGACCATCGAGCGCTATCCGACCGAGTACGACTTCAAGACCAACAGCCGGCCGGCCGCCCCCGAGCTCTCGGTGCAGGCGACCATCACCCCGATCCTGGAGAAGCGGCGCTCGCTGGCGGACGACATGACGGACGCGTCCTCGTACTGCTTCATGGCGGCGGAGGGCGCGCCGATCGTCCCGACTACCGCGTGCTTCCTGATCGTCGACGGCAAGCGCTGGAAGATCGTGGAGGTCGTGACGCACTCGGCAGGAACGACCCCGGCCGCCTACGAGATGAGGCTCGCCAATGTCTGACCCGATGCCCAACCTGAGCGCGCTCAACGCCAGACTCAAGGAGATCGGCAAGGACCTCACGCCCCAGATGGTGTCGCGGGTCCAGCGCAAGATCGTCCTCGACGTCCTGGCCGGCGTCATCAAGCGCACGCCGGTCGACTCGGGCCGCGCCCGCGGAGGCTGGCAGGTGTCCGTCGGCACGCCGGCGAGCTCGCCCACGCAGCCCGAGCAGGGCGCCGTCGGAGACCCGGCCGGCAAGGCCTTCTCCCAGGGGTCGGCCAAGGCCGCCGCGATCCCTGCGTTCTCCATCGCGTACATCGGCAACAACGTCGCCTACGTCGGCGTGCTCGATCAGGGCGGATTCGTGCCGAAGGACCCCGCGGACGACTCGGACGCCAGGGCCAAGCGCGCGAGCCGGCGTGACGAGAAGCAGCGCAAGCGCGCGCAGGCCGCCCGCGGGGACGAGGGTGCGACGCTCGTCGTCAGCGGCTACTCGTTCCAGGCCCCGAACGGCATGGTCGCGCTCACCCTCGGAGATGCGCTCAAGGAGTTCGCATGAGCATCAGCAGCATCAACTATGCCCTGCGCGAGCTTGTTGAGAACGTTGTATCGCCCGCGATCGACGTCGCGAACGGCAACGACAAGGTGGCCATCTTCCTGGACAACCAGGACGTGGCGCAGCCGGAGCAGGCGCCGTTCGTCAAGCTCACGTCGCTGCCCGGGTCGCACGATCAAGCGTCCACCGGAGGCAACACGAACAGGTACCGCTACACCGGCCTGTTCGTGTTCTCCATCTTCGTCGAGTTCGGCCAGGGCGACGCCATCGCGAACGCCATCGCGGACGCGATCATCTCGGTCCTGCGCGACAACTCAACATATAGTGGCCTCGTTCTCAGGTCTGCCTCGCCGATCCGCGTGGGACGCGCCGGAAAGTTCTGGCAGATGAATGTCACCGTTCCCTGGTACTTTGACGTCATCGCATAAGGAGTCTCACCAATGCCCGACAGCAATCGCGTTGCACTTCTGTACGTCCCCGAGTCCACGTTCGGCGTGACCCCGGCCTCTCCGACCATGAGCTTCGCTCGGTTCACGAGCGAGTCCCTGCGCCAGGAGACCCAGTCGACCTCCTCCCAGGAGATCAGGTTCGACCGCCAGGTGCCGGACGTCATCCGCACCGACCTCAACGCGGCCGGCGACCTGAACTGGGAGCTGTCCGCCCCGAGCGGCGCGACGCCCGACACGCCGAACAACATGTTCGACTCGTTCTTCCGCGCGGCCCTGCTCTCGAGCGCGTGGAGCGCGATCCAGACCGTGACCGGCAACATCGACGCCGCGGCCGGCGACAACTCGTTCAACAGCACCGCGCTGTTCGGCGCGCTCAACGCCGGCCAGTGGATCAGGGCGTCGGGCTTCATCAACGTGGCGAACAACGGCTACTTCAAGATCATCAGCAAGCCCAGCTCGAGCAAGATCATCGTGGCCGGCCAGCTCGCCCTGGTCACCGAGGCCTCGGCCTCGCGCACCCTGGTGCAGGGTCCTCAGATCGTCAACGGCACGACCTTCCAGTCGTTCACGATCGAGAAGCGCTACACCGACCTGGTGAACGAGTTCGCGTACCTGCGCGGCATGGCCATCGACACGATGAACCTGAACGTGCAGCGCGGCGCGATCATCACGGGCGGGTTCGGGTTCATGGGCGTGCGCGAGACCTCCGGCACGGCCACCCTCGCCGCGTCCACCAACGCCGCGTCCACGACCGACGTCATGAACGGCGTCGACGACGTGGTGAACTTCATGGAGAACTACGCGGCCGGCGCCAACGACTTCGACATCACGTCGTTCAGCCTGTCGCTGCAGAACAATCTCCGCGCGCTCACGCAGGTCGGCTCCCTGGGCGCGGTCGAGATGGGCACCGGCACGGTCAACGTGACCGGCACCGTCCAGGCGTACTTCCGCACCAAGGCCATCTTCGATCGGTACCTGAACTTCGGCAGCACGAGCCTCGCCCTGATCACGCAGCGCACCGGCACGACCGGCGGCTGGGTGGTGGACCTGCCGCGCGTGAAGTTCACGAGCGGCCAGCGCGTCGCCGGCGGCCTGAACCAGGACATCATCGCCGACCTGCAGTTCACCGCGTTCCGCAACCCGACCGAGGACGCGACCATCCGCGTCGCTCGCTTCGTCTGATCCAAACGTGCTGAGCGCCGGCGGCGTAGGTCCGGCGCAAGAGGCCAAGGTTCGCGCCTGTTTCATGGAGGCAATGCGACTATGGCTACCAAGCTGAAGATGATGAAGACCGACCTGAAGAAGGAGACCGAGGGCGTCTGGGCGACGTACCCCGGCACCGACTTCAAGTGCAAGATCGCCCGCGCGGGCAATCCCAAGTTCGACGAGGCGTCCCGATCCCTGCGCAAGAACGCGCGCATTCGGCAGGCGGCCCAGGGCCAGCTCACCGGCCGGGAGTCGAAGGCCGCCATCGCGCCCGCGGTCGCGGAACACATCCTGCTCGACTGGCAGGGTCTGAGCGACGACGACGGCAACGACATCCCGTACTCGCGCCAGAAGGCGACGGAGCTCCTCAAGGACCCGTCGCTCAACGACTGGTACGACTGGGTCCTCGCCACGAGCGCGAACGCGGACCTGTTCCGCGCCGAGCTCGAGGAGGAGATCGTGGGAAACTCTGCGCCTTCCTCGAGTGGCAGCTGAACCACGGCCGGCCGGAGCAGGTCCTCCTCTACGAGAAGATCGCGGCGCGGGGCGAGCGAACGCCGCTCGACGACGCGCCCGAGATCGACCCGGAGGGGGCCTGCTTCTGGCAGGCGTTCCGCGAGCTGCACGCGTCTCGCGCCCAAGGGTTCGGCCCGTCCCCGATTCCGCTCGCGGAGGTCGTGGCCTGGCTGGACCTCATGGGCGTGGACGACCCCGAGGCAAGGAGCGAATACGCGAGAGTGGTCCGCCGCGTGGACGACAGCTGGATGCGGTGGGCCGTCGCGGAGCATAAGAGACAGCACGAGGCCGCGGCCTCCAGGAGCAGGAAGCGATGAGCACCCCACTGAGCGCAGTCATCCAGATCGCGGTCGACTCGACGAAGGCCAAGCAGGGCTCGGACGTCGTCGAGAAGTCGATGGCTCGCGTTCAGAACGCGGCGAAGCAGACCCGCGACGACATGGGCCGCTTCCAGAAGAAGATGGACGAGACGGAGAAGACGGCGTCCAGCCTGGGCTCCGTCCTCCAGTCCGTCTTCGCCGGCATCTCGGTGGGCGTGGCGGCCGCGTTCGTGTACTCCACGCTCACCGAGTTCCAGGACGCCATGATCGAGGTGGCGAACACCACCGGCAAGTCGGGCGCGGAGCTGCGCGACCTCGAGGACAGGATGATCGGCCTGTCGGCCGCGATCCCCGCGTCGACGAAGGCCATCAGCGAGCTCGTCAACGCCGGCTCTCAGCTCGGCATCGAGGGCAACGACAACCTCATCGCGTTCGCCGAGACGATGGAGCGGGTCGGGGCCGTCACCGACATCAAGGGTGCCCAGGGCGCCAAGTCGATCGCGCAGCTGCTGCGCGCGTCGAGCGAGCCCGTGGACGTGTCGAACTTCGAGCGCATCGGCGGGGCGATCAACGCGCTGTCCGACGCGAGCGGCGCCAGCGGTCAGGAGCTGCTCGGCCTCGGCACCACTATCTCGCAGCTGACCGAGCGCTTCGGCATAGGCAGCGAGGAGGCCCTGGCGATCGCGGCGTCGCTCAACCGGTTCGGCGTCGAGTCCGGGTCGGCCGCCATGGTGGTCGGCAAGCTGTTCGGGGTCATGGACCAGCAGTTCGTCGACGCGTTCGGCGGGGACTCCATGGCCGCCTTCCAGGGACTGCTGACCGCGCTGCGCAAGGTCAAGGACGAGGGCGGCGACGTGACCGCGGCGCTCGACGCCATGGGCGTGCAGCTCGACGGTCGCACCGGCCGCGCCGTGCTCGCGCTCGTCAACGGCACGGACGAGCTGTCGAACATGCTGCGCGTCGCCAAGAGCGACACGGCCAACCTCAACGACCTCCAGGACGAGTCCGAGCGCGTGTTCGAGGCGACCAGCAAGCAGGTCGGCCAGCTGTGGGACTCGCTCAAGGACCTCGTCTCGGTCGTCGGCCGGGACCTGATGCCGGGCGTCAGCGACCTCCTGGGCGGGCTCAACGAGTTCATCGCGAGCCTGTACACGTCCGAGGACGGCGTGGTCGCGCTGACCGAGCGCGGCAAGGTGTTCCTTGTGGTCCTCGGCCTGCTGACCGCCGGCGTGCTCGCGCTCGTCGCGGCCCCGCTCGTCGGCTGGCTCGTGGGCGCCACCAAGGCGGCCATCGCCCTGGCCGGCGGCATGAGCAGCGCGCTGCTGCCCGTGCTCGTCGTCCTGGGCGCGGCCATCGCGGCCATCCTCGCGTTCGACCTCGGCGGGTACTTCTACGACGAGTTCAAGATCGTGCAGGAGACCTCCGCGGCGGCGATCAGCATGGTGCAGCAGGGGTGGACCTACTTCAAGTCCGCGTTCAAGATCACGGTCGCGGCCATCCGCGAGGCGTGGGACTCGTCCATGGACTTCCTGCTGGAGCGGGTCGCCGACCTCGTCGGCAACACCGCGTGGGCGCTCAACCAGGTCGGCCTGCTCAGCGACGAGACGCTGCGCGAGGTCGAGCAGAAGGAGCGCGCGATGCGCGACACCTTCGGCGACTTCAACTTCGGCGACGCCTTCAAGAAGATCAAGGAGGACGAGAAGAAGGAGCTGGCCGAGGTCGAGGAGATCTTCAAGGTCACGATGAAGAACATCGACCGCGAGTTCCAGGGCAAGGACCGCAAGACCGGCAAGTCGTGGTTCGAGCGCTTCAGCGAGGGCAGCATGGCCAACCTCCAGGCGCTCAAGGACATGCTCGGCATCACCTCCCAGGAGGTGCAGGCCCAGACCGCGCAGATGGAGGAGGACCTCAGCCTGCAGCCCGACCTGTCCGGCGCGAACGACGCGCTGAAGAGCCTCGTCGACCGGCTGACGCAGACCAAGGAGAAGACCAAGGAGGTCAAGGACGAGACGGAGAAGTACCGCGAGGAGCTGGAGGACATGCTCCAGGCGCTCCGCTTCGAGGCCCAGATGATCGGCAAGACCAACGACGAACGCGAGCGGGCGGAGGCCCTGGTCAAGGTCACGGCGCTCGCGACCAAGGGATATGCCGACAACCAGGACGAGGCGAACCGCAAGATCGAGGAGTACATGCGCCTGCTCGACGAGCTCCAGAAGGCCCGCGGCCTGCAGGAGATGCAGGAGATGAACGACGAGCTCAACCGCGAGATCGGCCTCCTGGGCAGGAGCAAGGTCGTCCGCGAGAACGCCTCGGACATCACCGAGTACATGGCGTTCGCGATGCGCGCCTACGGCGGCGACGTGGACCAGGCGAACGCCGCGACCGAGAGGTTCATCGCCACGCTCGAGCAGAAGTCGGCGCTCGAGGACTTGCAGAAGCTGGCCGACGACATCGGCGACGCGTTCGGCTCCGCGTTCGAGTCGATGATCTTCGACGCGAAGAGCTTCGAGGACGCCGTGGAGGACATGGTGAAGAACGTCGCCCGCATGATCTTCCAGACCCTCGTGACGCAGCAGATCGCCGGCTTCTTCTCGGGCATCATGGGCTCGTTCTTCGGACTGCCCGGGGGCGGCGGGTCGTTCTTCGGCGGCGGCAAGGCGAAGGGCGGGCCGGTCGAGGCCGGCAAGACCTACGTGGTCGGCGAGGAAGGCCCCGAGGTGCTGCGGCTCGGCATGAGCGGCGGCTACGTCGTGCCCAACCACGTGGCGTTCAACGAGGCCGGCTCGCGCCGCAGCGAGCAGGACGGGCCGACCGTCATCAACATGACCGTGAACGCGACCGACGCCGGCTCGTTCCGTCGGTCGCAGCGCCAGATCACCCGCGAGATCACCTCGCGCACCCGGAGGTTCCGATGAGTTTCCACGAAGTTCAGTTCCCGGTGGACGTGTCGTACGGCTCGGGCGGAGGCCCGCAGTTCAGCACGTCCATCGTCGAGACCGACTCGGGCGCCGAGCAGCGCGTCGCGCGCTGGAACGACCCGCGATACATCTTCAACGCCGCGTACGGGGTCAAGACGCCGACGCAGCTCGCGGCCGTGCGGGCGTTCTACATCGCGCGCAAGGGGCCGGCCAACGGATTCAGGTACAAGGACTGGCAGGACTTCCACAGCAACCCGACCAACGGCGGCCACGACGCGGCCGCGGGCACCCGCGATCAGCTGATCGGCACGGGCACCGGGTCGGCGACGACGTTCCAGCTCGTGAAGAAGTACACGAGCGGCCCGACCACCTACACCCGGCGAATCACCAAGCCGGTGTCGGGCACGGTCCGAGTGTGGGTCAACGCGGTCGAGCTCACCGCCGGCACGCAGTTCACGGTCGACACGTCTACCGGCGTCGTCACCTGCACGAGCGCGCCGGCCCTCGGTCACGCGGTCGAGGCTTCGTTCCAGTTCGACGTGCCCGTCCGATTCGCCGACGACGACCTGCTCTCGAGGCTCAACTCGTTCGGCGAGGGCAGCAACGAGAACATCACCCTCATGGAGATCGTCGACACGAACTCGAGCAACGTCAACGAGTTCTTCTACGGCGGCGCGACCGAGCGCACGTTCGGCGTCAGCACCAGCATCACCACCGCGTCGCGGTCGTGGATCATGTCCGCGACAGCGGCCGGCCTGTCGGTCGCGCTGCCCGACCCGGCCAGCATTCCGCCCGGCGGCCCGGTGTTCTACGTCACCAACGCGGGCGCTCAATCGTTCATCCTCCGCGACCACCTCGGCGCGTCGCTCGCCACGCTCGCCGCCGGCACGGGCGTGGAGGTCATCCTGTCGCTGACCACCGGCGCGTCAAAGGTCTGGTACGCCTCATGAGCACGATCACCTGGGACAAGTTCAACGGCGGCGCCATGGCGATCACGACCAGCACGACCCTCTCCCAGGAGGGGCCGCGGGTCGTGTCGTGCTACAACGGGTCCGCCATCACCGTGACCCTGCCCAACCCGGCCACCATCCGGGCCGACCAGCAGGGCGCCCCGTGGTTCTACGTCATCCGGCACGGCGCAGGGGCCGTGACCGTCCGACGGCATGACCTGACCACCATTGCGACCCCTGGGGCCAACGGCGTGGTCGTGGTGGGCCTAGGACCGACCGGCTTCTACCTGGCTAGGTCCAGGACGGTCGGGACGGCCAGGACCGCCGGAGGGGGCTCCAGGCCCGCCGTGACGTCCCCGGCCAAGGTCAAGACCTTCGACCCCAACTGCTTCTCCGGGTCGGACTGCGAGCTCGCCGAGTTCGAGGGCAACGTCCCGCTCGACGGCCAGGGCGGACGCGGGCAGGCGGTCGTCCCGATGATCCAGGACATCGTGGCCTTCGCGAAGAACTACCACCGCGAGCCGATCCGGGCGGCCGACGTCGTGATGCCCAGCGTCATCCCAGTGACGCTGGACACCGCGGCGTTCGCGAGCGACACCAACCACCCCTTCGCCGGCACGGTCCTCCCCCAGGAGTTCTACGACGCGCTGGCCAACTCGGGCAAGCCGCACGCGCTCAAGTACGTCGCGACCTCGCCCGGCACGACGACCCGCCACCCGCTGCACATCAGGTACTGGGCGAACGTGTTCTCCGGCTCCGGCTGGCAGCACGGCGTGGGCCTCGTCGGCACGCCCATGCCCGTGAAGCGCCACCGCTGGCGCAAGACGATCAACTACGTGGACCAGAACGAGGTCCAGCGTCAGATCGAGATCGTGTTCGTCGCGGAGCACAACCTCCTGGGAGCCGAGCCGGGCGGCGATCCCGTCGCGAACCCTGGCTCGAGGATGCGGCGCGACTACGGCTGCTGGGGCACCATCTTCAGCCTGTACGTGTTCTGCAATCAGCTGAACCCGACGTGGACCGAGGGCTCCTCGTACACGCCCGCGGGGGCGACCGGCCCCGTCGCGTTCACGCGGCAGGACCCGATCGCGAGCGACATCGCCGACGGCGTCGGCGTGTGGAGCGGCGGCAACCCCGAGCGCAAGCGCTGGTTCCACCCGCAGATGGTGTGCTGCGCGCACCTGCCGACGTCGTACCACTCCGGCTTCGATGGCAAGTACGTCCCGGTGGACGAGCGCAAGTTCGGCCTCTCCTTCCAGGGACTGGACGTCGGCGAGCCTCACAAGAACTTCGAGTTCAACTACCGCCGCAAGGGACAGTCTCCGTTCGCCGATCCCGCGACCTGCACCGCGATCGAGGCGCCGGCCACGCCGTCGTTCGACCCGTGGCTCGTCGTCGCGTTCGGCTGGAGCGGCGGCCCGAGCACGAGCGGTGCCACGTACACCTTCGGCGGCGACTTCGACCCCAAGTCTAAGCCTACCGAGTTCCTCGTGTGGGAGAACGCCGCGGGCAACGGCGGCACGTATCTCAAGCCGCTCAAGCCCGGATGGAGCGAGACCTGCGGCACGCTCGACGTGGCCGGCGGGTCCTCCGGCTCAATCACACTGTGTATCGACGACGAGTGGGGTCTGCCCGCGAGCGACGGCACGGGCCGGCGTGAGTGGGTGTCCTATCGGCTTGAGGAGTGCCGCGGCCACCCGAACGAGCCGATGGAGGGCGTGGGCGGCGGGCACAAGTGCCTGAACAACGGCAACGCCACGGGCGGCACCGCGATCCAGAGCTGCTGCATGCGTCTTGACACGGGCATCGGCGGCGACGAGAACATGGTCATCGCGGTCGCGAACGACCGGTGCCAGAAGACGTGCATCGTGTTCGGCGACCAGGAGGGCTCGTCGTGCGACATCGAGGACGCGACCTGCGAGGCGGGCGCGTCGTACATGCAGCAACTGCGCCTGGTGCTCGAGGACTACAGCTACAACGGCTCCGCGGCCGGCACGAACGCGATCGGTCGCACCGTCTCCTGGGTGCGGTACCTGCCGCATCCCGACGCCGTGTACTTCAACAAGGTCCACACGCCGAGCGAGCCGAACTACGTGAACGCCATCGGGACCATGACGCGCGCGACCCTCACCATCAGCGGCGCGGTGTCGCCGACGACGTCGCCCGAGAGCGCGTTCTCGTACCAGCCTCCGTCGCAATACGCGGACGCCGGCTCGGGCGCCGCGTGCTCGGGCATCACGTGCGACCTCAACAACGGGGACTACACGATCAAGGCCGGCATCGACGCGGCCGGCAAGCACGCGCTCGGCGGCCGGCTCCAGATGAGCGGGTCCAACGCCTATTGCGTGGCCGCGGAGATCGTGCCGACCGGCGGCACCAACGCGACGCTCAACATCGTCAAGTGGTGGAACGGCGTGAGGACCGTCCTCAAGACGCAGAACATCACCAACTACGCTCAGCCCAACACGTGGGAGTTCAAGCTCTGGGGGTCCGAGCACAACCTGAAGTGCACGGCGCTGAGCGTGAACATGACCGCGTTCGACGACCAGACCTCGACCCTCACCGGCTACCCGTTCATCGGCGGGCCGGCTGCCGCGTCGTTCTCCACGTTCGAGGTGGTGGACGGCAACTCGACGAAGTACCTCAGCGAGACGAGCGCGCTGATGCAGAAGCTCGCGGTCAGCGTGAGCTTCCCGTGCGAGATGCACTTCATCCATCGATCGCGCGCGTGCCAGGTCGTCAACTCGAACCCCGGCTGCGGCGGCTGCTGTGAGCCCGCGCGATGCAACTGCACGACGTGCAGCGACGGCGCGATCATCACGACCAGCGCCTCGTGGAACGGCAACGCCACGGAGTTCGTCGAGGACCACGACATCAGGCCCGCGACGTGCCGCGAGAACCCCGACCCGAACGGCACGGACTACGGCACCAGCGGCGAGAACCCTACGTGGTGGGGCGGGCCGTTCCCGCAGTGCAACTGCGAGGGCAAGTGGTGCCCGCCCGAGACGTGGTACTGCGGCGAATGCCCGTACCCGTTCGAGTCGCTCGGCGTCTACTTCCCGTTCAAGTGCGACCCGCGCGACGCGAATCCCAACACCGTTCCTAAGATGTGCTCCGGCATCCAGCGATGGTACTACACCATCCTGGCCTGCCATTGAGGAAGAACCAATGACCAGCACCGACCATCAGCTCGCGATCATCAGGGCGGCGAAGGACAAGGGGCTCGACCCGTCCAGGCTGTCGCCGTCTCAGTACCGCGCCCTCGCGCTCGAGGTGCGCACCGCCTCCGAGAAGGTCGCGGACGGCACGAGCGCCATCATCAGCCGGGGTCTCACCGGCCTCAAGCTGCGGGTCGTGCCGACCATCGTGGCCGAGCAGAACGCGTCGGTCTGCCGCGAGAACCGGTGCGGTAAGTACCGCAAGTTCGACGACGGCAGCGAGGCGTGCGACGCGTGCAACTGCCAGGGCAAGTGGCTGCAGAGCAAGTGGCGCGACGCCCGCGAGCACTGCCCGCTGCCCGAGCCCCTCTGGGACAACCGCGACAAGCAGGCCGTCACCATCGACCCGATCAGGACGCCCGACGCGGGCGGCCCGGTCTCGTCCAGGAAGGAGACCTAAGCATGCAGACGCTGACCGCAGGACTCACCTCGCTCATGGTCGGCGGCCGGCACTGCTTCGCGACCTGCTGGCTGATCGAGCGACGGGACGGCACCATCTTCAGGTTCACCGACCACGACAACGTCGTCGTCGTGGACGGCAGCACGTTCACCCCAGGAGGCGCGGCGAACACGAGCGCCAGGCAGCGGGTCGAGGGCGTCGAGCCCCAGAACGCCGAGGTGCGCGGCGCCATCGCCTCGGGCCTCGTCACGGAGGCTGACCTGCAGGCCGGCCGGTACCGCGGCGCGAAGATCACAGAGTTCGTCGTCGACTGGCGCTTCCCGTGGGCGGGCAAGTTCAGCACCAACGTGTACTACGTCGAGGAGACGACGTTTGACGGCGAGAAGTGGACGGCCCGACTCCTGGGCCAGAAGGTCCGCCTGCAGCCCAAGGTCGGCGAGCTGTTCACGCGCACGTGCAGGTACGACCTCGGGGACGCGGACTGCGGCGTCGCGCTGGCCGGCCTCACCGTGTCCGGCACGGTCTCGACGATCGTCGCCGACCGCCGCAAGTTCACGACGAGCCTCACCAGCTCAGACGACTACTTCGTGCTCGGCCGCGTCACGTTCACCTCGGGCGCGAACGTCGGCCTGCGGTTCGACGTGAAGGGATACAAGAACGCCGGCGGCGAGGTCGAGCTTCAGGTGCAGACGCCGTTCGTCGTCGCGGTCGGCGACGCGTTCACCGTCTACCCGGGGTGCGACCGCCGCGACGCGACGTGCAAGACCAAGTTCGGCAACTTCGCCAGGTTTGGCGGCTACCCGACCATCCCCGGCAACGACAAGGCGTTCCTCACGCCGGACGTGAGGAGCCCGCAGTGACGACCCGCCAGGCCATCATCGAGGCGGCCCGAGCGGTCGTGGGAGCCCGCTGGAGGCGAGGGGGCCGCGATCCCCGGACCGGCCTGGACTGCGCGGGCCTGGTGGCCTTCGCGGCCGCCGGCGTGGGCTATCCGATCGTCGATCGGGCGAACTACGGCATCGACGGGGACGGCCGCCTCCTGGAGTACATGCGCGAGTCGTTCGACGAGGTGCCGGTCGCCGACCTCCAGCCGGGCGACGTGCCCCTGTTCAGGATGAACCCGAGCCTGGACGCGCCAGCGTCGCACTGCGCGATCCTGACGGAGAGCCGCGGCCTGATCCACGTGTTCTACCACGTGCGCCAGGTCGTCGAGCAGGGCATGTCAGCGGAGTGGGAGTCTAGGATCAAGCACGTCGTCCGCTTCAGAGGAGTTCAACCATGGCAACCCTAGCGCTGGCCATCGTCGGCAACGCGATCGCCCCGGGCGTCGGCGGCTTCATCGGCGCCGCCGTCGGCGGCATCATCGACAACATGCTGATCTTCCCGGCGCTGTTCCCCAAGCCCGCGACGACCGGGCCGCGCATGGGGGACAAGTCGCTGCAGCTCGCGAGCGAGGGCAGCGAGATGAAGTGGATCATCGGCCCGAAGAACCGGCCGGCCGGCACGGTCATCTACATCAGCGACCTGATCGAGCAGGAGGACCAGATCGACGGCGGCAAGAAGGGCGGCGACGTCACGCTCTACAAGTATTTCGTCGACGTGGCCATCGCCGTGTGCGAGACCAAGGGCCTGCCGAACAACCGCGTCTTCAAGATCAAGCGCATCTGGGGCGACTCGAAGCTGCTGTACAGCAACGGCACCAGGTACAAGTGCGACGCGATCACGATCTACCGCGGCGATCAGACGACGCCGGACCCGCTCCTGGAGGCGAGGCTCGGCTCGGGCAACGTCCCGCACTACCGCAACACGTGCTACGTCGTCATCAAGAAGCTGGCGCTCGAGGACTTCGGCAACCGGCTCCCCAACATCACGTTCGAGCTGTCGCAGTCCGAGGACCTCTCCGCGGGCGAGGCCATCGCTCTGATCGTAGAGCGCAGCGGCCTCGCGACGAACGAGTACGACGTGACCCGGGTCAACGCGTGCTTCAAGGGCTACACCATCGCCGGCCCGCAGCCCGCGTCCGACTCGCTCGCGCCCATCCTCCAGGGGTTCGCCATCTCGTGCGTCGAGGCCGACGGCGCGATCAAGTTCGTCAGTCGCGGCCAGGAGGACGTCGTCTCGGTGCCGAGCACCGACCTCGCGGCGCGCGAGGCCGGCGGCGAGCCCGAGGTGCGACCCTACGAGCGCACGGACTCGAACGACTGGAACCTGCCGCGCGAGGTCGCGGTCAAGTTCATCAGCGACGACAACGACCTGCAGCAGGGCACGGAGCGCGAGCGGCGCACCGACTTCGGCAGCGACAACGTGGTCACGATGGACCTGCCGATCACGCTGTCGCCGACCGACGCCCGCGCGTTCGCGCGTCGCGCGCTGTGGGCGGCCGAGGCCGAGAGGCAGCGGGTGCGCCTCATGCTCCCGCCGTCCTACGTCCACGTGACCGAGGGCGACCTGCTCTCCCTCCCAGGAGGCGTGCAGGTGTTCGCGGCCGAGGTCACGCGCGGCGCCAACTTCATGATCGACGTCCGCGGCGTCACGACGCTGCCCGAGGTGTACACGCAGACCGGCACCTCGCAGTCGCCGTTCGGCATCAATCCCAACCCGTCGCGCCCGCCGGACCTCGAGTTCGTCGTGGTGGACGGTCCCGCCCTGACCGACGCCCTGGCCGACGCCACGGGCCTGTTCTACGCGTGCAGGACCGAGGACCAGGCTGTCGCGTTCCAGGGCGCCGGCCTCTACTCGTCCGCGACGTTCGGCGGCACCTACGTGGCGCTCAGGACCATCGGCGGCGAGGCGGACATGGGCCGCGTGGTCGTGCCTCCGTCGGCCGCCCCGACCATCGACGGTTCCTACTGGGACACCATCTCCGCGGTCGAAGTCACCATGGGCGAGGGCGAGCTCGTCAGCGTGACCGAGCAGGAGTGCCTGGACGGCGCGAACCGCGCGCTGATGGTGTCGGCCAACGGCACCGCGGAGCTGATCGGCTTCACCACCGCGACGCCGGCCGGCGTGGGCACCAACAGGTACGTGCTGACGAACCTGCTGCGGCGACTCAAGGGCACGCCGCTCGTGTCGTCCCCGTCGGTCATCCTGCCCGTGACCACCGCGATCGGCTTCCTGTCGGACAACACGCTGCTCGGAACGAGCGACTTCTACAAGATTGCGTCGGTCGGCGCGAACCTGGCGAACGAGCCGGCGCTCCAGGTCGCGTGCACGGGCGCGACCCGCAAGCCTCTCGCGCCCACGCACCTTCGGGCGCGGCAGGGTCCTGACGACCGCGAGTCGTACGACTCCGTGTCGACCTCGGCGTCCACGCAGCAGGCGACCCGATCGGCCGGCTTCCCGAACGTGCTGTCCGGCAGCTACATCACGCTCGGCGGATCGAGCAACGCGACCCGCAACACCTCCTGGCTTGTGGCGTCCAAGCCGAACGCGACGACGCTCGTCCTGTCGAACGCGACGGGCTACACCCTGGGAGACGAGTCGGGCCTGTCCCTCGCCCGCGGCCACGCGAAGGATGTGCGCGTCTCGTGGTCGCGGCGCGGCAAGAAGAACGCGAGCATCTTCTCTCCCGCGCCCACCTCCCAGGACGAGAACCCCGTCGAGTTCCTGGTCGAGGTCCGCCGCGGCGGCCTGCTCAGCGCACCCATCCGCTCCGCCGTCGTGACGACGCAGGAGTGGGTCTACGGCAACGACGACCGCGACCTCGACGGCACGCTGATCGCGGGCCGGCTGATGATCACCGTACGCCAGAGGAGCACCGTCGTGGGCCTCGGCTATCCCAACACCCTGGAGTTCCGCCCATGAGTTTCACCGCCAACCTCAAGCTCAGCCTGCTCGCGTCGCAGGGAGCAGACAACGTCGTCCGCATCAACGAGGACCTCGCCATCCTCGACGTGCTCGTCATGCCGCGAGTCAAGAACCGCACCAACACAACGCCGCCCGGCTCGCCCGCGTCCGGCGACGCGTTCATCGTGGCGGACTCGGCCTCGGGCGCGTGGCTCGGCAAGGACGGCGACATCGCCTGGTGGAACGGCACGGAGTGGCGGTACGTCGACCCCGAGCAGGGCGAGCAAGTCTACTGCATCGACGAGAAGGCCGTCCTCACGCGCGGCACGAGCAAGTGGTACTCGCAGTCGGGCGAGGCCGAGGCCGCGTTCCGCAAGAACGCGAGCAGCTCGTCGATCACCACGAACGCGGGCGTCTCCTGGGACGTGAGCCTCCTCGACATCGCCAACTCTCGCGTGTTCGAGTTCGACTCGGGCAACCCCACGCGGCTGCGCATCCTGGAGGACGGCGACTACGAGTTCACGATCCAGGTCACGTTCAACGCCACGGGCACCGTCGCCTGGAACTCGATGCAGGTCCGCCTGCAGACGAGCACCGACGGCACGACGTGGAGCGACGTGACGGACGCGGCCGCGCTCGGCCCGTGCCGGCCGACGGACGTGCCCAACAACACGATCACCCTGCAGCGCACGCTGAACCTGGTCGGCGCGACGGCGTTCGTCAACTCGTTCGTGCGGGTCTGCGTCAACCAGGCATCGGGCTCGTCCACGGTCGTGGCCACCTCGAACACCCGGATGCACGCCCGGAAGGTCCGCTGACCGCCCCCGGAAGGGGGTTTCAACCACTTTCCGAGGGGTATATATACCATCAAGTGCATAGGGGGTAGGGGGTAGAGTAAGAGGAAGAGGACCGGACCCACCCCCTATACCCCCTCCAAAGTGGGTGAAACCCCCTCCCCCGATCGGCCCTGGCGGGCCAGAATCGGGACTTCTTCAACTTTCTGAACTATTTCTTGTAAACTGCGTGGACGGGGCGACCGATAGGCTGTACTATCACCCCGTCAGCGCGGCCGATCGGATACCGGCCGCCTGCTAAGGAGCACCGAGTCATGAAGATCAGCGCCATCGAAGTTCAGGGTCACGACCGCCGCACCGTTCGCATTCAGACCGGCCACGAGTTCGGTACGGTCCAGGTCATCGTCGGAACTCAGTGCAAGATCACGTTCACCTTCGAAGACCTCACCGCCGGTCGCCGCGACGAGTCCTGGGCCAAGGTTCTCGAGCTTGTCAAGCTCATCTACGGCACCGACAAGAAGGGTCGTCCCGCGGCGACCAACTCCATGGCTCAAGACGTGGCCGACCTCATCGACCGCGTGAGCAGCATCTAATCTCAAAGGTCCGGCCCGCCTGACGGCGAGCCGGTACTATTCGGCACGGGCGTCGGATACCGCCCGCCTAGTCCCCTCCAGGAGCACCGAGTCATGGACCTCAAGACAGTCGTCGCCGCCCTCAACGCCACCGAGCGCAACCAGGTCGCCTCGTACGTCGACAACAACCGCAAGGTGTCCAAGCCCGTGGCGGTCACGGGGTGGTATCGCGGCAAGCCCTGCACCTGGACGGCCTGGGTCATCCCGACCGACTGGCACGGCGGCACGAGCGCGTTCATCATCCTCGCCAAGCCCGGCCGCGGGCGCGGCGGAAGCGTGACGGCTCGCACCTGCACGCGAACCATCCTCGCCCACTACGCGAACGCGGACGGCATGGCCGTCGTCGACGCGGCGTACGACCAGGCCCAGAAGTCGGGCGAGCCCATTCGCGTCTGAAGTCGAAACCGGTCGGCGTCGGCCTCTGCAAGCCGCCAAGCACCTCCTAGAGGTCAAGACGCCAAGTCAAGCCGACCCGACCGGTTGCGTTGAGGATCATGCCGGGCGCCCAGCGCCTGACGAGACTGCCCGGCGAGTTTCAAGGAGTTAGTCATGTCGAAGAACCGTCCACCCAAGGGTCTGCTCAGCCTCCTCGCCGCGGTCGCGGCCGCGGGCTCCATCGCCGACGTCATCGCCGTGCCGATGGACCCGTCGCTCGAGTTCGAGAACGACGTGCGCGGCATCGACGCGCGGACCTACGCCGAGATCATGAGCCGCCCCGAGTTCACGCGGGACGAGCGTGACCTGGCCACCATCATGTTCCACCGCTCGGGCCTGGAGTTGTTCACCCACAAGGTCATCGGCTTCTCGCTCGACTGCACCGACGTGCAGTTCGAGCGCCTTCGCGGCGCGTTCCCCGAGGAGTGCCGCCTGGCCGCGATCGTTCGCGACCGCGAGGGTCGGTTCGTGCAGTTCATGGACCGCGTGACCAGCCTGGACAAGTTCATCCGGTCGTCGCCCGCCGTGGGCCGCAAGGTGGAGGACGGCGAGGCTCGTCGTCCTGACCCGCGCGACAACTGAGCCGAAACCCGGCGCGAGCCGGGTCGCGGCGGGCAGGACCTCCCGCCGCCTGATGAGGCAGGTCCACAGCAAGGAGCAGAACATGCCGACGTTTCAGATCGCACTCACCATCAAAGTTCAAAGTCTCGCACGATCACCCCAAGAAGTCGCCAAGCGCGTCGCAGCGGCCTTGACCGAGGCTAAGTTCAAAGCCGTGTCTGTTGCCGAGACGGTCAAGAAGCCGCCGCAGCCGACCACTCGAGCAGAACGCCTCGACGCGGCTATGTCGCTCGTGTCCGATGCTCGCGGCCAGATCGAAGACCTGAAGAGCGAGCTCGAAGACTGGCACGGCAATCTGCCCGAGAACCTCCAATCGAGCGCGAAGGCCGACGACCTGCAGAGCGCGATCGACTCGCTCGAGAGCATCATCACGGACCTGGACTCGGCCGAGAACAACGACGTGAGCTTCCCCTCGATGATGTGAGCCGAAACCGCGCCCAGGAGAGGCGCGGTCGCCGCGGGTCTGAACCTACCGCGGCCTGACGAGGCAGGTTCATGAAGGAGCGCAGCATGGAAGTCGTGGTCAGATGGTCGGTGCCCGTGTCCCGCTTTCCCGGGGACTCGGAGGAGGAGCGGATGATCGCGGCGCAGGACGCCGTGGAGGACATTGAGAACGAGATGCTCGGCGAGATCGAGGACAAGCTCGCCGAGGTCGTCACCTACCAGGTCTGCAGCGAGTGCATGACCGAGCAGCGGGTCGGCGACGACGAGTACACGTGGCACGTCGACCGCGACGACGCGGGCGACGCGGCAGTCTCGGCGCAGTTCCTGGAGTTCTTCGACCTGCCCGACGGCGGCCACGGGCAGGAGACGCTGCGCGCGAGGTTTCTCGTGTCGGTCGAGCACCCCGACGAGCGGTTCATCGCCGCCGTCGTGTCGCACTTCGGCGGCGAGGTGAAGCGATGATCCGCCGTCTCATCGAGTGGTTCAAGTGCCTGCCGTCGCCGCGCCTCATGTGGGCGCTGTGGCGCGACCGCGACCGCGACCCGGACGAAGTCGAGAGGAGGGGCGGATGAGTTCCGGCTTTCTCCTGGGCGGCATACCGATCGAGCGGTGGGTCGGTCGCCGCATCCTGCTCAACAACCGCACGCGCTTCAAGGGCGGCGCGAAGATCAACGCCCTGCTCGTGTCCGTCGACAGGCGCAGCGCCGTCGTCAAGCCCATGGGGCACCGCCACGACGAGCGCGTCCCGCTCGAGAACCTCTCGCCGTGGTGGAGCAAGAACCCCGACCTCGCCCAGGAGCGCGACCGATGATGAAGATGCTGATAATCGGAGAGGCCCCGGGCGCCTCGTCGCCCGAGTGGTCCGTGCTCCAGGGTCCGAGCGGCGCGCGTCTCACGCGGCTGTTCGGCCGCGACTGGCGCGACGTGGCGGACGCGATCAACCTGCTCGACTGGCACCAGCGCGCGGACGCGAACGGGGAGAACAAGTTCCCCGCATTCGAGGCGAGGGCCGCCGCGAGGATGCTGCTGCGCGTCCACCCGGGCCTGAACGGGGCCGGGCTGGCGTGCCCGCTCGTGCTCCTTCTGGGCAGGCGGGTCGCCCACGCCTTTGGGGTCACGGGGGTCGCCTACTTCGAGACGACGGCCGTCTGGTCCAGGACGGCCCTGGAGCCCGTCCAGAGGCCCGCCGTGGTCGTCCCCCACCCGTCGGGCAGGTCCCGGTGGTGGAACGACCAGGCCAATCGAGAGGCCGCCGGGGCCTGGTTCAAGAAAGTTGAAGAAAGTTTCAGAAAGTGAGTGGACAGGCCTCTGCCGCAGGTTAGTATCTCCCCGTCGGCGCGCCGCAGGGTCTGGCAAGCCGACAAGGATACTGGGAACGACCCAACGATCAAGGAGCACCGAATGTCAGTCGCCTACCGCAACAAGTTCGCCGGCAAGTGTGAAGTCACTGGTACCTTTCTTCCCAAGGGCGAAGGCTGGTGCGTCGCCACCAAGAACGGCGCGTGGCGCCTCCTGTCGGACTCGGTCGTCACCCAGGAAGGGCACACCCGGTCGTCGGTCGACAACTTGAAGGTCGAGAAGGCCGGCGGCAAGGGCGCGAGCACCTTCCTCAGCGTGACGGACTGCTGGGTCAAGGTCTTCAAGGACAACGAGGCCCGCGTCACCCGCGGCGAGAAGCCCTGGACCGACGAGCAGATCAGCCAGTTCATGACCAGCGAGTTCCCCTTCTCCCCCGAGGAGTCCAAGAGCGCGTCGCGGGTTCGCATGTACCGCAGCAACTACAACCGCGGCGTGCACTCCTTCGCGGAGTTCGGCGAGCCCAGCGTGAAGTCTCGCGAGTATGACGCCGACGGCAAGGTCGTCGAGCGCGAGTCCAAGGGGTTCGGTGGCGGCGTGAGCGAGGCCCGCGTGCGCGAGATCGCCAAGCAGGAGTCGGCCGTCGCCGCGGCCGCGGTGCTCCATCAGGTTCAGCAGGACAAGGAGCGCCCGATCGTGCAGGTGTCGTTCACTCCCAAGAAGATCAAGAAGGTCGACAGCCTCGGCAAGCACGCCAAGTTCGTCGACGTCCTCAAGCGGGTAGAGGCCAAGATTCCCGTGCTGATCGTCGGTCCCGCCGGGTCGGGCAAGACCCACCTGGCGTCGCAGGTCGCCGAGGCCCTGGACCTGCCCTTCTCGTTCAACTCGATGAGCGAGGGCGTGAGCGAGTCGCACCTGCTCGGCCGCATGCTGCCCGACGCCAAGGGCGTGTGGCAGTATCAGCCGTCCCCCTTCGTCAAGGCGTATCGCGACGGCGGCGTCCACCTCCTGGACGAGATCGACGCGGCCGAGCCGAACCTGCTCGTGACGATCAACGCGGCCCTGGCCAACGGCCAGCTGAGCCTGCCGTTCGCCCAGGTCGAGCCGATCAAGCGGCACGAGAACTCCGTCATCGTCGCGGCCGCCAACACCTTCGGCAACGGCGCGGACCGCCAGTACGTGGGCCGCAACCAGCTCGACGCGGCGACCGTGGACCGCTTCAAGATGGGCACCATCGAGATGGACTACGACCGCAAGGTCGAGGAGGCCCTGGCGAAGGCTCACGCGGGCGAGGGCGACGCGTCCTACCGCGTGACCGAGATGCTGCAGTGGGCTTGGGGCGTGCGCGACTCCATTCGCGCGGCAAAGCTCCGCCGCATCATGAGCACCCGCAACATCATCGACGGCGCGAAGCTCCTCGCTGTCGGCGTCAGCCTGGCAGAGGTCAAGGCGGCGTACTTCACCGGCTGGGCGGACGACGAGAAGTCGCGAATCAAGTGAGAGATCGGTTGGACAAGCCTCAGATCGCGACGTACATTCTTCCCGGATACTTGGAGCACCGAACATGAACGACATCCTCCCCAATCTTGAGACCACCGGCTATCGCTCGTACGCCGTCGAGTTCGACTCGATCGGCCACGTCATCAAGCTCGCCCAGGCCGCGGGCGTCGCCCGCCACGCGGACTCGGCGGTCATCGTGGACCGGCGCAACAAGTCGTCCTCCGGCAAGGAGTGGGCCAACTACGCGACCTTCGCGAAGATCAACGAGTGGATGGTCAAGCCTCAGCCTGGCCTGGTCGCCGCGGTGGAAGACATGAAGCGGCGCATCGAGGACGTCGTGCAGGCCCCGACCCGCGAGCGCCGCAAGCTGCGGCGCAACCGCGAGGACGGCGACGAGCTGGACCCGCAGGCGGTGCTCGAGCGGCGCGCGGACGGCTGGACGGAAGTCGAGCACACGGCGGTGCCCAAGCACACCGTGACCATCGGCGTCAACCTGACTGTGCCCGCCGCGTGCAAGCCTCACCACCTGCTCTACCGCGGCGCGGCAGCGGCCGCCCTGGCCGACCTGCTGACGCAGTCCGGGCACTCGGTCGAGGTGGTCGGCTTCGTGGCCTGCCGCCACCCAGGAAACATGGTCGACGACATCATGATGCGCGTGCCTCTCAAGCGCGCGGACATGCCGATGGACATGACCAGCCTCGCCGTGGCGGCCGCCGAGATCGGGTTCTTTCGCATGGTCATGATATCGTGCATCGGTCGGGTCATCCCCGGCCGCGTGGACTGGGGCTTCGGGTCGCCGCGCAGCATGCGGGCGGAGGAGCTCATGAACGTGGACGTCTGCATGGACGCAAACCTGTTCGGCGAGGAGGCAGCCGTCGCCGCGGTACAGGCCGCCATGGCTAGAGTGAACGGGGCCAGGAAGGAGGTGGCATGATTGACGGTCGATGAGAAGAGCAAGAACCACATCTGCTACTGCGACCGCGTGGACGGCACGATGGTCAGGACAAGCAAGCCGTCGGACTCGTCGTTCGAGTTCTACGTCACCGACGACGGCGTGACTCTCATGCGAAGGCAGCTCGGACAGGTCGGCGAGAAAGACGTCGCCTGCCTGACGGGAGGCTGGAACATCGAGGAGTTCTGCAAGGGCAAAGGATGCAAGGTACCGGACGCGACCGCCCGGCTACTCCAAGTGCAACAGGCGGCCGCGCAACCAGGTGGACAGTCGTCCACCAACGATCAGAAAGGTAGAGCCATGAAGAGCGAGAACGGAAAGTCTGTCGCGCAGGTCTGGGAAGAGCTGTTCGTCGCCAACGAGAGCCGCAAGGACAAGTGGACCGACGAGCAGCTCGCGGATGAGTTCAAGAAGCAGTTCCCCGCGAGCAAGGGCGAGCCCCGCCCGGCCATGTTCCGCAGCTGCTACAACGCCGGCACGTACATGTACGAGAAGGCCGGCAAGCCCGACAAGCGCGGCCTGCCCGAGTCGCATCGGTACGACGAGCAGGGTCGCGAGATCTTGCCCGGCAAGCGCAAGGCGGTCGTCGACAACGAGACGGGCGACCCCGACCTCGTGCCCCTCAGCCGCCTCATGAAGAAGAACGCGGCGAAGGGCAAGGGCAAGGGCGCCAAGAAGGTCGCCAAGAAGGCGAGCTCCAAGAAGAAGGTCGTCGTCCGCCGCAAGTCCAAGTGACCGAGGGCCGGGTGGACGCCCGGCGATCGGTCGGGGTACTATGCCCCACTCGGTGCGAGGCCCGGTATCATCCCGGCCTCCCCAGTATCCGGTCGGCGGTCGCCTCAGGGCGGCCGTCGGCTTTCTAGACCACCAGGTAGGCCCGCCGAGGCGTTCTCGCGCGTCAGCCCACCCAGACACCCCCGACGCATGGCGTGGATGCCAGCGGACCGGCACGAGGCCCAGGGAGGCCCGTACCAGCCCGCCTCACGGCGACCGCCCGACGGGACCGATGGAGCACGCGATGCGCGGGACGCGCCGCCAACCCATGCCGCACCAGATGCGGTTCCTCCGCTGGGCGAAGACCCGGCGAGCGGTGGCGGCATTCATGGAGATGCGCCTGGGCAAGTCGATGTGCGCCATCCGGTGGGCCGAAACAAGACACGCGGTCGACAAGGCGCTGATCGTCTCGCCCCTGAGCGTGCTGCCGTCGTGGCGGCGCGAGCTCGAGGCCGAGGGGCTCGACGCGTGCGAGATCGTCGGCTCCTCCCAGGAAGAGCGCGAGCGAGCCGTCCTCGAGGCCGGCCGCGATCACAAGTGGTACCTGATCAACAAGGAAGGTCTGCTGACCCGCGAGGGCGGCAGGACCCGACCGAGCGCGTGGGCGCAGCTGCCCTGGGACCTCGTCATCATCGACGAGTCGACGTGCATCCGCAACCCCAAGGCGAAGACGACCGACGTGGTGCTTCGGCACCTGGCCGCGGCGCCGTACCGCGCGATCCTCACCGGCCTGCCCAACCCGGAAGGACCTGAGAACTACGTGACTCAGATGCTGTTCCTGGAGGGCGGTCGGCCGTTCATGGGCAGCACCAACTTCTGGCAGTGGCGGCAGGATCACATGCAACCGACCGGCTTCGACTGGGCCGTCAAGGGCGCGTCGCTGAACGCCCTTCGCCAGGAGGTGCGAGCCCGCGCGTTCTTCATGACGCGGCGAGAGGCGGGCATCTCGGACGAGAAGCTGCGTCAGACGCGCTGGGTGCAGCTCCCCGCGAAGGTGCTCAAGGCCATCAAGCAGGCCCGCAAGGAGTTCGCCGTCGGCGACCGCCTGACGAACAACGTGCTGACCGCGATGCAGTGGGAGTGCCAGCTCGCGGGCGGCCGCTTCCCGACCCTGGAGCACGACGCCAAGTTCGTCGAGCTGGAGGAGCTGCTGGCGGGCGAGTTCAAGAACCAGCAGGTCGTCGTGTGGGCGCGATACACCGCCGAGCTCGAGGCGGCCGTGTCTCGCCTGGAGAAGGCCAAGATCAAGTGCGCCCTGGTGAACGGGGACGTGGCGAGGGACGAGCGCGAGCGTCGGATCGCCGCGTTCAAGGCCGGCAGGACCCGCGTTCTCGTCGCGCAGCCGCAGTGCCTCAAGATGGGCGTGGACCTGTCGGAGGCCGAGGTCGCCATCGTGCTGAGCAACTACTTCGACCTGGAGGTGCGGGCGCAGATGGAGGACCGCATCGTCCACCCCAAGAAGGCGAGGCCCGCGCTGATCGTGGACCTCGTGGCAGAGAACACCATCGACGAGGACGTGCTGGACGCGCTGACCGACAAACGCCGCGAGGCCGGCGTGTTCAACTCGAGGCTGATGAAGATCGCGAGGAGCATGAAGGCATGAAGGAAGGCAACCCTACCAAAGTCGGCACGGTCATGGCCGTGGACACGGGACTCAACGCGCTCGGATGGGCGGTGTGGGCGGACGCAACCAAGGGCGGCGAGCCCAAGGCCCCGACCGCGGCCGGCGTCATCGAGCTGCCGAAGAAGGTCCTGTCAGAGCCGTGGGAGAGGCGGGCGTCCATGATCCTGGGCGACTTCGTGTGCGGTCCGTGGGGGCGGTTCGGCGGCACGCCGCGCGTTCAGGTCCTGGAGATGCCCGAGTTCAGGGCGGGCTCGGCGGTGGGACACGCGGCCGCGTCGGGGGAGTCGCTCGGCATGCTCTACTTCATGTGCGGCATGCACCAGCGCATGGCCGAGGTGTTTGGTGCGACGACCCACTTCGCCCGCGTGAGCGAGTGGAAGGGCACCCTCCCGAAGGAGATCGTCGCCAAGCGCATCGCCGCGGCGATCGGCGCGGAGGACGATCAGGGCAACGTCATCAGGTCGCACGCGTGGGACGCGGTGGGCATCGGCCTGTGGTATCTCGGCCACCGCCTCAACGACGGCAAGAAGTTCGGAGGCAAGAAGTGAAGAAGGCAAGACTACGCGCGATGCACAAGGGGTGGTTGAAGATGCTGAAGCAGGTCGACAAGGCCGCCGCTCGTCGCGGTCCCGGAGACAAGCCGTCCAAGGGCATGCGCAGATTCGGAGTCAAGAAGTGAAGAAGAAACTCCTCAAGATCAAGCGGCCGAAGTCGAACGTCGTCGCCCTCGTTGACGCCGAGGTCGTCACCTACCAGGTCTGCAGCGAGTGCATGACCGAGCAGCGGGTCGGCGACGACGAGTACACGTGGCACGTCGACATGGCCATGGTCCGCCCGAACCTGCAGCAGCGCATCGAGAACGCGGCCCGGGAGATCGGGGCGAGCGAGATCGTGCTGGCCGTCGGGAGCAAGGGCAACTGGCGCAAGCGCATCTGCGAGACGTACAAGGCCAATCGCGCGGGTAAGAAGAAGCCCCTCGGGTACTGGGCCGCGATCGAGTTCCTCCGCGGGCTATACCGCGTGGACCAGGCGGAGTGGCTCGAGGCCGACGACGTGCTCGGCATCCTCGCGACCGGCGAGTTCGAGGGCCGCGGCGTCATCGTGAGCAACGACAAGGACATGCTGACCGTGCCCGGCAGGCACTACAACCCGCAGGAGCCCGAGCCGTCGGTGCGCGAGGTCTCCCTCCAGGAGGCGAACATCGAGCACGCGGTCCTCGCGCTCGCGGGCGACGCGTCGGACGGCTACAAGGGATGCAAGGGCGTGGGCGAGAAGGGCGCCCGCGAGGCCCTGGCCGCGATGCAGTGGGGCGACTCCATCTGGAAGACGGCGCTCGCCATGTTCGAGAAGGCCGGCCACGACGAGGCCTACGCCGTGCAGCAGTTCAGGCTCGCGCGGGTCCTCCGCGCGGGCGAGTACGACCCGAAGACCGGAGGGCTCACGCTCTGGACGCCGCCGGCCGCGATCAAGCAGAGCAAGAACGGAGCAAAGCATGCCGCGGCAGATTCCGCTTCGCGCGGCCAGGCGGCACCTGCTGTACGGCAGCCTGTCCGACGTCCTGGCGGCCGGCCTGATGCCGGCGCTCGCGGAGTGGGAGGACGACCTCCGCGACCTCGCTGAGCGCGAGGGTATGTACGACCAGCAGATCGCCGCAGTGCTGGCCGACCCCGAGTACGCGGCGTTCGAGTTCATGACCCTCAAGCGACAGAAGGAGACCGACACCATGCCAGTCCTGAAGAAGAAGCCTCAACCCAAGCCTGCCGTGCAGCTGCCCGCGAAGCTGGTTCTCCCCACCGGGCGGAGCAAGCCCGTCGACAACCCCTGGAACTACGCCTATCTCATGACGGGCGAGAAGAAGATCGGCAAGACCGCGTTCTCCATCGAGGGGTGCGAGGAGCTGGTCCTGCAGTTTGACAAGCCGCAGCTGGCCTACGCCATCCGCGAGATCGTCATCAAGAGCTGGTCGCAGTTCAAGGACGCGCTGCGGCTCCTCGAGGAGAAGGCCAAGGACGGCGCCGAGGCGTTCCCGTACCAGCGCATCGTGGTGGACGGCGCGGGCGAGTGGTACCAGATGTGCCAGCAGGCTACGTGCAAGAAGTTCGGTGTCGAGCACCCGTCCGAGGAAGGATACGCGAGGGCGTGGCACCACCTCCGCGACGAGTTCACGGACGCCGTCAACCGGTTGCTCCGTCTGCAGCGCGACGTCGGATGCGGCATGATCTTCATCAGCCACGCCGAGTGGAAGGAGAAGAACACCCGGGATGGCGGCAAGATCGAGCGCCTTGTGCCGAACCTGCCGCCGCGGGCCGAGGAGATCTTGAACGGCAAGTGCGACGCGTGGTTCGCGTGGGACTACGCGGGCAAGGACCGCATCCTCGTGGTCCAGGGCGACGAGATCACCGGCGCCGGCCACCGCATCGACGGACACTTCCTGACGCCGGACGGCCGGCGGGTCCGCGAGATCTACATGGGCGAGTCGCCGAAGGAGGCACTCAACAACTTCATGCGCGCCTTCAACAACGCGCAGGAGTACGAGACGGTCAAGGAGCTGCGGAAGAAGGCCGCGGAGCCTGCGAAGGGCGTTCCCGCCCAGGGAGGTGCGCGGCGCGTGGTCCGCAGGGCGAAGTGAGATAGTGGTACTGGAGCGGCCGGGCGCGTTGCCCGGCTCGCGCGAGTCAGTGTTGGACAGTTTCAGAAGGATTGAATCACATGAGCAAGAACGCAACGAAGCAGAAGGTCAACAGCATCGGCGCCCTGTGGAAGAAGGCCAAGCAGGAGGCGAAGTCCTCCGGGTTCGGCGAGGCCATCCCCGTCGAGCCGGGCAAGTACGACATGCAGTTCGTGAAGGGCACCATCGGCGACTTCGGCGGCAAGCGCCAGGCCATGCTGAAGTTCTGCGTGGTCGGCGACAGTGACGAGAAGGGCGCGATCTGCACGACGTGGCTCTCCCTGGAGGAGGATCGCATGGTGTGGCTCGTGCGCACCCTCGCGTCGATGGGCTTCGACACGGACAGCATGGGCGACGACGCAACGGAGGAGGACCTGCAGACCGTGTTCGACGGCCTGGTCGAGGCCAACACCGTGTGCGCCTGCAAGGTCCGCGAGAAGAACGGCTACACCAACCTCTACATCAACGGCGTCGTGGACGTCGACAGCGACGACCTGGTGGACCCCGAGGAAGTCCTCAAGGGCCAGGGCGGCGGTGGCGGCGGCAAGAAGTCCTCGAAGGACGAGGAGGCCGAAGAGGAGTCCGGCGATGAGTCGGGCGACGAATCGGGCGACGAGTCCAGCGAGGACGGCGACGCCGTCGAGATCGAGGTCGGCGACCGCGTGAAGTGGATCGACGGCAAGAAGCAGGTCGAGGGCGAGATCGTCGCCTTCGACAAGGACGACAACGCGATCATCCGTCCCGACGGTTCCAAGAAGACCATCACCAAGGCCCTGGACGACATCGAGAAGATCGAGTCCGAGGAGGGCGGCGAGGAGGCCGAGGCCGAGTCGCAGGAAGAGGAGCGCGTGGTCGAGGCCGGCGACGTCGTCATCTTCAAGTTCAAGGGCAAGGACAAGTCGGGCGTCGTGGACAAGGTGAAGGGCGACAAGGCCTTCATCAAGGTCAAGGGCGAGCCGAAGCCGATCGAGGCCAAGGTGGCCGACCTGAAGTTCGCGACCGACTGACCGGTCTGACGCGACTCACCCGACCCCTCCCAGGAGGGGAAGGGCCTGCCGCGTCGGTAGGACAACCAAGGAACTGGCATGACCACCGAAGTAACTCATCCACCGTCGTCTGCAGTCGCCGAGCTGCACCCGATGCTCGCGCACTACGAAGTTGTAACGCAGCGCCGACCCGACCAGGCCACGAGATGCCTCGTCGAGCTGGGCGTGGCCATGGAGATCATCGCGAAGTCGATTCGCCGCGGGTCTATCACCCAGAACCAACTCACCGACCTCCGCCGTCGCGCGGTGTTCATGGAGAAGCAGGCCAATGGCTAAGGTCGTACGCAGGCGCAAGCAAGAGGCGCTCGCGTTCGACACGGAGACCACGGGCCTGAACGTGTGGACGGGCGGGCGCCCGTTCGCCGTGTCGGTCTGCTGGCCAGACGGCCGCACGCGATACTGGGAGTGGGTCGTGGACCCGCGAACCCGCAGGCCCAGGGTCAAGCTGTCGGACATCCGCGAGATCAGGTCTATCCTGTGCGACACGGGCGTTCGCAAGTACACGTGGAACGGGAAGTTCGACTGCCTGATGCTCGAGAGCATCGGCATCGAGGTGCCGCTTCACACGGTCGAGGAGGTGTCGTTCATGGCGCGGGCCGTGAACAACCTCGAGTTCAGCTACAAGCTCAAGCCGCTGGCCAAGAAGTACGCCGACATCGACGACGCGGACGAGAAGGACCTGCACGACATGGTGGTCCGCGCCCGCAGGCTCGCCAAGCGCCTCGGGTACAACCGCGCTGACGACGTCGAGGCCGACTACTGGCTTCCCGGCACGCTGGTCGCGCTCCACCCCAGGGAGGCGCGCGACGCCGGCATCGACGGCAGGGTCTGCGGCCGCTACGCCGTCCGTGACGCGGAGCGCACCATGGTCCTGGGCGCCATGTACGAGGTGGCCATGGACGACCTCCAGGTCCGCGGCACGTACCGCGCCGAGATGGACCTGTGGCCGATCACCATGTCGATGGAGAAGCGCGGCGTCGCGATCGACGAGAGGCGCATGGCGAAGTGCCGCGACGAGTGCGAGCGCATCCTGGAGCAGGCCGAGGCTCGGCTCCAGAAGGTCAGCGGCAACCTCGAGTTCAACATCAACTCGACGAAGCAGCTGGCCAAGCTCCTGTTCGGTCCCGACTCGGTGGCCAAGCTGCCCGCGCTCAAGCGCACGAAGACGGGGCAGCCGAAGACCGACGCCGAGGCGCTGGCGCCGCACAAGCAGCACCCGATCGTGCAGGACGTGCTGCGGGTCCGCGCCAACTCGCAGGCCCTGAAGCTGTTCTTCGACAAGTACTCGCACCTCGCCAATGAGGACGACGAGGGCAACATCATCCTTCACCCCGGCTTCAAGCAGTGGGGCACCCTCACCGGCCGATACTCCTGCGGCGAGCCCAACCTCCAGCAGGTGTCTGACCCGGACACGACGAACTCCATCGCGGCCGAGTTCGTGGTGGACGTCCGCCAGGTGTTCGTGCCGCGGCCGGGCTACGTCTGGTACTGCCCCGACTACTCGCAGATCGAGGTGGTCATCTTCGCGGACGTGTCGGGCGAACCCGCGCTCATCGACGCGATCCTCTCCGGCCAGGACATCCACGGCGTGACGGCCGAGCGCGTCTGGGGCGGCGAGGGCAACGACCGCGGGTTCAAGATGGCGCGCATGATCCTCGAGACCGACGACGACGGTCTCGTGCGCGAGAAGCTCGTCGAGTGCAACTACCGCATCACCGACCTCGAGAAGTCGGTCGACAAGAAGATCGCCCGCAAGCGGGCCAAGGCCGTGACCTTCACCAAGATCTTCGGCGGCGGGCCGCTCGCCCTGATGCGGTGGATCGGCGTCACGCGGCCCGAGGCCGTCGAGATTCTGAACGCCTACGACGACTCCTTCCCGACGATGGTCAGGCGCATGCGGGAGATCGAGCTCCGCGGCAAGAAGGACGGCTACGTCATCAACCCGTTCGGCCGACGCCTCGCGGTGGACCCGTGGAACGCCTACCGCGCCGTGAACCACATGGTGCAGTCAGCAGCGGCCGACCTCATGAAGCGGGGCATGCGGCAGTGCGCGGCATACCTTGGGGAGCTCGACCTGGACGCGAGGATCATCCTCACCATCCACGATGAGCTGATCTTCGAGTTCAGGAAGGGTCACAACTTCAAGCACGTGCTGGCCGAGATCAAGAGTCGCATGAGCGATCACGGCGGGGCTCTCAGCGTGCCGGTCAAGGTCGACATGGAGCGCGTCGACGAGCGCTGGAGCGACAAGGCGAAGGTGGAACTATGAAGGAAGCACAACTACCGGACGAGATCAAGCCGTTCCACTGCCACGGCGTGGAGCTCAGGAAGGGCGCGGGCCAGTCGGCCGACTGGGTCGGAGACTGCCCGTTCTGCGGCAAGCGCGACCACTTCTTCGTCAGTCCGAAGAAGGGCACGTGGGACTGCAAGGTGTGCAGCGAGTCCGGCAACGCCGTCACGTTCCTGGGGAAGATCGCGAAGCAGGCCGCGGCCGAGACGGTCCGCGTCAAGCTGGCCGAGCTGTCCAAGCAGCGGGGCCTGCCCGCGGGCATCCTGCGCGACGCCGGCGTGGGGTTCCGCGACGGCCAGTGGCTCGTGCCGTGCCTGTCCGAGAAGGGCACGGTCCGGGACATCCGCCGGTACGACGGCAAGAAGATGATGAGCACGGCCGGGTGCAAGAGCCAGCTGTGGGGCGCCGATCGCCTCGCGGCGGCCTCAGAGGGCTCCCTGGTCATCCTCTGTGAGGGCGAGTGGGACGGAATGGCCGGCAGGTGGCTGCTGCGCGACGCGGCCCAGGAGGGCGTCGTGGTGGCCGTGCCGGGGGCGACCGTGTTCAAGCCCGAGTGGGCGAGCCTGTTCAGGGGCAAGCGGGTCGTCACGGTCTACGACCACGACGACGCCGGGGACCGCGGGCAGATCAAGGCCGAGAAGGCCCTGCGGGACGTAGCCTCGGAACTGACCCACGTCTGCTGGCCGGAGTCCATGCCGGACGGCTTCGACCTGCGGGACTTCGCCAGGAAGCGCGTGCCTGAGGTAGGGGCGGAGAAGGCGCTCGAGGAGCTGATGGGCCTCGCGGCCGACGCGCCCAGGCGCGAGGTCGGGGACGGGTCGGACGAGCATCCTGGCGCGAGCGCGAGCAGCAAGTTCAAGGACTCGGACCTGCCTGACGGCGTGACGTTCGAGGACGTCCTCGAGGCGTTCAAGGCGCGGCTGCTCATCGACTCCGAGTTCGAGATGGCGATCAAGTTCTGCTGTGCCGTCGCGTTCAGCAACGACATCAAGTCGGCGCCCGTGTGGGCCTACCTCATGGGGCCGGCCGGCATCGGCAAGACGGAGCTGCTGACGAGCATGATCGGCTCGAGCCGCGCGGTGTTCAGGTCCACGGTCACGCCGAAGTGCCTCGTGAGCGGGTTCCGCGGCGAGGGCGACAAGGACCCGAGCCTCATCCCGAAGCTGAAGGGCAAGACGCTCATCGCCAAGGACTTCACGGAGGTGCTGAGCCTGCCCGACGTGCAGCAGAAGGAGATCTACTCGACGCTCCGCGGCGCGTTCGACGGGTTCGTTGACAAGACGTTCGGCAACGGCATGGAGCGCCACTACAAGGACTGCTACTTCTCCGTGCTCGCCGGCGTGACGACCGCCATCTTGAAGCACCGCGAGTCGGCCATGGGCGAGCGGTTCTTGAAGTTCCGGCTGAGCAACCCCACGCCGAAGATGGTCGACGACCAGATGGACGCGGCCCTGGACAGCATCGGCAAGGAGGCCGAGTCGGGCAAGAACCTGCAGAAGGTCGTGGCGGCATTCCTGAAGGTGAAGCTGCCGAGCATCGACCTGCTGCCGACCATCCCCCTCCAGGGGAAGGCCCGCGACCACCTCAAGGCGGCGGCCAAGATGATCGTGTCCATGCGCACCCAGGTCGAGCGCGATCAGCGTCTCAACGATCCGCAGTACAAGCCCACGCCCGAGTCTCCCAACCGCGTCATCAAGCAGCTGGGCACCATCGCCCGCATCCTGGCGTGGATCAACGGATCGGACGAGGTCGGCGAGGGCGACGAGCTGGAGGTCATCAGCAAGATCGCGTTCGACACGGTGTGCGGGTTCGACTCGGACATCGTGGACGCGATCATGAGCATGGGCGCCCGCGCGACGCGAAAGGACATCTCGAGCGTCTGCGGTATCCCGAGCACCACCGTGTCGCGGCGCCTCGAAGACATGCTCATAGTCGGCGTGGTGCGAATGTCAGGACAGTCTGAGCCGGGACAGGCGGGCGGACGCCCCTCGGCCGTGTACGAAGTCCGCGAGGACCTGGCCGCCCTGTGGCGGCAGATGAAAGGCGGTAAGCAATGGCAAGAGGGCACGTCAACGTCACGATCACAGTCTGCAGAGGCAGGCGAGAGCAGCAAGTCGCGGAGTTCCAGCGGAAGTTCGGCGCGCCCGAACCCGTCAGGATCGCCGAAGCGCCGGCTGGTCAGACGCAGAACGACCACCTCCTGACGTCGTGCGCGAGGACCCTTTCTCAGCTCGAGAAGGAGTTCGCGGCGAACTTCGCGGAGGACAGGTCGGACGTGCGCATGATCAGGGCGAAGCTCATGGTCAGCGAGCTGTCCGAGGTGCTCGAGGCCCTGCGCGACCGCGACGAGGTCGAGCTCGCCGACGGCCTCGCGGACCTGGAGTACGTCACGGTCGGCACGGCCACGACGTACATGATCCCGATCGGCGACGTCTTCGACGAGGTGCATCGGTCCAACATGACCAAGAGCACCGTCGGCGAGGCGGTCAAGAACCACTCGGGGGACAAGGGCAAGGGCGCTGACTACTCGCCCCCGGACGTCGCCGGCGCTATCGCCCGCGGGCGGGCTCGCAGGTGGGTCTACAAGCGCGGCGATCAGCTGGCGACGCGCGACGGCAGGCTCATCGGCAACGTCACCGTGACCCTCGTGGAGGTCGGCGGAGACGGCGAGCCCGTCCTGTACGAGGTCCTGCCGGACTACGGCAACACGGCCCGGCTCACCCCGGCCGAGATGGCGTCAATGTTCTACGCGGAGCCCCTGGGCGAGCGCTCCCTCCGCGGTCAGTGAATATCATTCGGTAGTTCTGAGTCTCATCGAGTTCACGGAGTCAACATGAAGATCAAGAAGCGCAACGGTCAGATCGTCAGTTTCAACGTGTCCAAGGTCGAGGGCGCGATCCTCAAGGCCTACAACGCGACGTGCCCGGAGCACATCGCCGAGGACAAGCCCCACGAGATCGCCAGGCGGGTGGCCGACGAGCTGAAGGCGAAGACCCCGGACCGTCAGTACCTCGAGCAGCGGGACATGACGAGCGTGGAGGACGTGCAGGACGAGGTGGAGCGCCAGCTCATGCTCGCGCGGCCCGAGGTCGCGAAGGCATACATCCTCTACCGCGCGGAGAAGGACAAGGCCCGCGCGCAGCGCATGTCGACCGACCCCAGGGCGATCGCCGACTACATCCACGTGGCCAAGTACGCCGGCCACGTGCCCGGCCAGAACCGCCGCGAGACCTACCCCGAGACGGTCAACCGCAGCCTCGCCATGCACTCGAGGCGCTTCCCCGTCATCGCCGACGAGCTCGAGGAGGCGTTCGGCCGGGTCCACTCCAGGAAGGTGCTGCCCAGCATGCGGTCCATGCAGTTCGGCGGCGAGCCCATCGAGCGCAACAACGTCCGCATGTACAACTGCGCGTTCACGCTCGTCAACCGCAAGCGCGTGTTCGGCGAGGCGCTGTTCGCCCTGCTGAGCGGGTGCGGCGTCGGGTTCTCCGTGCAGTTCCAGCACGTGGAGCAGCTGCCGCAGGTCCAGGCGATCGACCGCCGGCGCGTCGCCCACCACCAGGTCGCGGACTCCATCGAGGGATGGGCCGACGCTGTGAACGCGCTGATGCGCGGGTTCTACGAGACGGGCGAGCACATCGAGTTCGACTACTCGCAGATCAGGCCGCAGGGCTCGCCGCTGTCGACCGGCGGCAAGGCGCCCGGCCACCTCCCGCTCAAGACCGCGCTCGAGCAGGTGCGCGGCATCCTGGCCGGCGCGGCGTGGCGCAAGCTGCGGCCGATCGAGTGCCACGACATCATGTGCTTCCTCGCGAAGGCGGTCCTCGCCGGCGGCATCCGGCGCTCGAGCCTCATCAGCATCTTCAGCCTCGACGACTCCGAGATGCTGTACTGCAAGGCACACGGCAACTTCGTCCCGCTGGGCATGAAGGACGCCGACGGGGCGCCGATGATGCCGAAGAACGACCAGCGGCAGATGGCGAACAACTCCGCGGCCATGCTCCGCTCGACCGTGACCCGCGAGCAGTTCGCCCGCGTGGTCGCCGTGTCGCGCGACTGGGGCGACCCGGGCTTCTACCTCACGAACGACCTGGACTTCGGCTGCAACCCGTGCGGAGAGATCGGCATGATGCCGGTGCTCGACCGCGCGTGGAAGGGACAGGACCGCACCCTCGACTTCAAGCCGTACCGACCCAAGGACAGCGTGCTCGCGCGGCTCGCGTCCGACGAGTACGAGGGTTTCCTGAGCAAGGAGCTCCGCGACGAGCTGTCCGCTCAGTCCCAGGAGAGATGCGTGCCTTCCACGGCCGACTCCGACCGAGCCGCGATCGAGGAGTACGGCTGCGCGACGGGCTTCCAGTTCTGCAACCTTTGCGAGGTGAACGTGGCGGCCTGCGAAGACGAGTTCGACTTCGTGGAGTCCGTCCGGGCGGCCGCCATCATCGGGACCTGCCAGGCCGCCTACGCTGACTTCCCCTACCTCGGGCCGGTCACCGAGCGGGTCGTCCGCCGGGAGGCCCTGCTGGGGGTCGGCCTGACGGGCATCATGGACCGCCCGCAGATCGGCCTGAACCCCGCCACGCTCACGAGGGCGGCCGAGGTGGCCGTCGGGACCAACAGCCGGGTCGCGGGCCTCGTAGGGGTGTCCAGGGCCGCCAGAGTGACCACGGTGAAGCCGTCGGGCACGGCGAGCCTCGTCCTGGGGTGCGTCGGGTCGGGCATCCATCCCCACCACGCCCGCCGGTACTTCCGCCGGGTCACCGCCAACCCCCTCGAGGCGCCCGCCCAGTTCTTCCAGGACGTGAACCCTCACATGGTCGAGAAGAAGCCGGACGGGGACCTGTCCATCGTGTTCCCGGTCCAGGCGCCCGAGAACGCGATCACCCTCAAGGACGTGGGCGGGCCGGCGTTCATGGACCACGTGTTCACGGTCTACGAGTCGTGGATCGTCCCCGGCACCGTCCACGGCGAGTTCGTGGGGGTCACCGAGGCCCACCAGGACGGGTACGGCGGCGGCGACCCCAAGCTGACCCACAACGTGTCGTGCACGATCCACGTGCGCGAGGGCGAGTGGGAGGAGGTCATCGAGAAGGCCTGGCGCAACCGCCACCGCGTGACCGCCATGTCGTTCTTCGGCACGTTCAACGACCACGCGTTCCCCTTCGCCCCGCGCATGGAGGTGAGCACGCCGGCCGACGAGTTCCGCTGGAACGAGATCATGCAGTACTACGTGCCCGTCGACTGGGCCAGGTTCAACGAGATCGAGGACAACACGGCGCGCGGCGTGGAGCCCGCGTGCGCGGGCGGATCGTGCGAGATCTGATCGGCGAGATGCCGAAGAAAGAAGGAACGAATCATGACTCAGACGAAGAAGAAGTTGATCATCCGACGCAGGCCGGAGGAGCAGGAGCAGGAGAAGAGCGGCCGACCGAAGGCGGTCGGAGCGTACATCTTCGCCGGCCTGTTCACCGTCGGCGTCCGCAAGCACTTCGACGTGCTCGCACACCTCGAGGACGGACCCTTCGGGACGGCGACCGCCCGCAGGAACTTCCCCGGCATGGAGGTGTACGAGGACCCCGACGAGTGGCCTGTGCTCGCCCTCCAGGGAGAGCGGCCCGACTTCGTGTACGCCAACCCGCCGTGCGCCCCGTGGTCGGTGGCCAACGGCAAGGGCGGCTCCTCCTGGAAGGAGGACCCGCGGACGTCGTGCGTCGCCCGCACGTTCGACCTGCTGCGCAAGCTCAGGCCGAAGGTGTGGACGTTCGAGTCGGTCCGCGGCGCCTACACCAAGGGCCGCGAGATGGTGAACGAGATGGCGGCAGAGGCGGCCAAGCTCGGCTACTCGACCACGCACCTCCTCGTCGACGCGAACAACCACGGGGTCGCCCAGGTCCGCCGGCGCTACTTCATGGTCTGCCACCGCGTAGAGATCAAGTTCCCGCCGTCGGGCCTGGACCCAGTGACCGTCGGCCAGGCGCTCAAGGGAGTCCCCGAGGGCAAGGAGTGGGCGGAGATTCCACCTCGCTTCAACAAGATCATGCCCGGTCTCAAGCAGGGCGCGCGGCTGCGCGACGTATTCGACGCGCGGGCGTCGGCCGGCGTGAACATCATCCGCAAGGAGAACGGGCACGTCAAGGGTCGGCCGGGGTTCCTGATCAACAGGCTCGACGAGAGCAAGCCCAGCCCGGTGCTCACCGGGTCCGCGACCAAGATACACCCCAGGAAGGACAGGTTCATCAGCATCGAGGAGTCCAAGGCGATCTGCGGCCTCCCTCGAGACTTCGAGTTCGAGGGCTCCCTGGGCAACAAGTACGCGCAGCTCGCCAAGGCGGTCATGCCGCCAGTGGGCGAGTACGTGGCCGCGTGCGCGGCCGAGGCGATCAAGCGCAACGTCAAGGTGTCCTCGCCCACGGTCCGACAGATCGTGGTCCACAAGGGCATCATCGAGCTCACGAAGATGGTCACGCCTGCCTAACATAGGGCGAGGGCGAAGAGGCCGGCCCGAACGGGCCTCGCACTCAGAAAGAAGGATATCACGATGGCTTACACTCCCCCGGGCAAGCGCCCACAGAATCTCGATCGTCGCTTCGACCAGACCCAGCTCAAGTCCACACAGCACGGCAAGGTCGTGCACCGCGACTACGCGGCGCACTTCTTCCGTTGGGGCTTCGCCACGACGTACGTCACGCAGGGCAAGACCCGCATCCTCGACATCGGCTGCGGCCAGGAGTGGCCGATGGCGCGGCAGCTCACCCACAAGCTGGCCAACGTGCCGGACATCTACGTGGGCGTGGACCTCAACAAGGTCCAGAAGAAGCCGGGCACCGCCTGGACCAACGTGGAGGATGAGTTCAACTTCATCGACGACCACGAGAAGCTCGCCGCCAAGTACGGCATGCGGTTCGATCTGATCACGTGCTTCGAGGTCATCGAGCACATGCATCGACCCGACGGCCTGAAGCTGCTCAAGGCCGTCAGGAAGCTCGTGGCACCGAACGCGACGTTCCTGCTGTCCACGCCCGTGTACAACGAGCGCAAGATGGCGGCCAATCACATCAAGGAATACACCGTCAAGGAGCTGCAGGAGCTCATCGACGAGTCGGGCGACTGGACCGTCGAGCGCCGGTTCGGCACGTTCGCCTCGTGGAACGACCTGAAGAAGGTCATGACCCCGCAGGAGCGCGCGCTGTACGAGGAGCTGCACGGCTACTACGACCACGAGGTCCTGTCGTGCTTCCTGGCGCCCAAGTACCCCGACGCGTCGCGCAACAACGTGTGGCTGCTCCGACCCACCAAGGGCGCGGCTTCCTCCCAGAAGAAGGTCGTGAGGAAGAAGGCATGAAGATCGCGCAGGGCGAGATGCCCGACGAGATCACGGTCGACATGGACTCGCACGATGAGTTCGCGTCGATCAAGGCCGAGGGGGCGGCGAGGACCGAGTACCTCGTCGCCCTCTACGAGGCCATGGTCGGTCGGCTGATGCCGATCAAGATCAAGATCATGGTTCCGCTCCCGCGGTCGCTCATGCTCGACGGCGCGCGGGAGATCGCGGAGAAGATGCAGGTGGAGGACGGCAAGCTGATCGTGTTCGGCACCGTCTCCCACCCGGAGATGAACGGATACCCGCTCGACAGGTCCATGCTCCCCGCGCTCGCGCGGGCGGGCAGGGAGCGCGAGGTCGCGAGGAGGCTGACGTGAAGAGGTACTGCGAGAAGCTGCTGGTCATGTGCGACTTCGGGGACGCACTCAAGTCCCTGGGCACGGACCCGCGCATCCAGGTGGGGGCGCTCGTGTTCCCCGTGGACTGCTCGGCCGTGTGGGGCATCGGGTACAACGGGGCCGCGGCCGGCCTGGACCACGACAGCGTGATGCCGTCGGCGGGACAGCTCGGCACGGGCGTGAGCGGGGCGGCCCACGCGGAGGCGAACGCGCTGCTCAAGGCCGGCGATCGAGCCCGATCGTCGCCGTGCCTCGTGTACTGCTCCCTGATGCCGTGCCCGTACTGCGCCCCTCTGATCGCGAACACGACGGGCGTGTGTGGCGTCATCGTCGGGGAGGCCCGAGGCGACGTCAAGAGCGGCCTGGGAGTGCTCAGCGCGGCTCGAATCCCCGTGATACACAGGGACGACATCGACGTGGTTCGGGTGGACGCGGAGGCTCCGCGCGCGAGGGCGGTGCTAGAATGGTGGCGGTCGATGCGGGCCTCGCGGCCCGAGTCGCCCAGGATGCTGTGGCCGGAAACTTGAAGGAACCGAGAACGATGCAAACTTACTCATCGATGAACGAGATGTGGTCCGGCGCGTGCCGCGACCTGGACAACGAGGGCATGCGGCACGAGTCCCGCGCGGGCGAGACGATCGAGGTGGTCGGCTGGTCCGGCTGCCTGGAGAACGTGGACAAGAACCTGCTGGTCGACGAGACGCGCAGGCTCGACCCCGCGTACGCGTGCGCGGAGCTGCTCTGGTACCTGAGCGGCGAGAGGTCGGTCGAGCGCATGTGCGCCTACGCCCCGTCCTACAAGCGGTTCGCCAACCCGCCGACCGAGGACGGCATCGCCATGGGCGCGTACGGCGACAGGTGGCGGAGCAACCCGGGCTTCACCAACCTCCGCGACGCGGTGGAGAACATCAAGGGCTACGACCTCAAGGACCAGCTCGACGCCGCGGTCACGCTGCTCGAGACGAAGCCCGAGACGCGGCAGGCCGTCGTGACCATGTGGGACTCGGGCGACATCTGCGAGGCGATCATCGGCCAGGCGAACGACCTGCCGTGCACGCTCTCCATGCAGTTCATCCGCCGCGGCAAGGTCCTGCACTGCTCGGTGTGCATGCGGTCCAACGACGTGTGGCTCGGCATGCCCTACGACGTGTTCTGCTTCTCCTCCATCCAGCGGATCATCGCTCGTCGCCTGGGCCTCTACGCCGGCAAGTACGTCCACAACGTGGGCTCGCTGCACGCGTACTCGCGCGACATCGACAAGGGCCTCGACCTCGGCAAGATCGGACGGTGGCCGAGCGACCCGTGGAGCCACGGCTACGAGGACGACGACGGCACGCCGAGCACCGTGGCCGCGTGGGACATCGACGCGGCCCTGGAGGTCGAGGCCGAGTGGCGGTGCAAGCCCGACCTCAAGGCCCAGCTGCCGTTCTCGCCGGGCGGCCTCCTGGGAGACGCGGCGATCGTGTGCGCGGCCAAGATGCAGAAGAACGCGAGCCCGCTGCCCGTGACTCTCGCCCAGGGGGTCAGCCCCGCCTTCCGCGAGGCGTGGCGCCTCAAGTACGACCGCTGAGTCCTCCCCTCGCCCTCCGCCGGGACTACGGAGCAAGACACCCGGCGGCGGGTTTGTTCGAGAACCCCCAACCAAGGAGCGTCCAATGTTGATCATCGAAGGTCCCGACATGATCGGGAAGACAGAGCTCGTGAAGAAGCTGTTCGTCAAGCTGTCCAACTGCGTCGTCGACAAGTTCGGCCTGCCCGAGTCTGGCCGCATGCTCGAGGAGTGCAAGCTCCGCGTGCGTCGCAACAAGATCGCCGACCGCTGCTACGTCAGCGAGATCGTCTACGGCTACACGTGCCGCGGCCAGCCCAAGGTGAGCGTGGAGCACGCGCGCGAGATCGAGCGCATGGTCAGGAACGCCGGCGGCCTGATCGTCGTCCTGGCGGCGCCCGACGACATCTACAACGAGCTGGTCATCGAGCACCACAAGCGCGGTGAGGCCTTCACGCCCGACCAGTGCCGCGCCGTCAACCGAGCCTACCGCGCCCTCCAGGAGAGGAACGAGGTCGGCCCGTACCGCGTGCCCGTGGACGTGCGCTGGACCGCGTGGAGGCACGAGGACGGCGGCATCGTCTACCCGAGCATGGACCACGACCTCGTGAACACCATCGTGGACAAGTACCGCAGGGCGCAGAAGGCCTGACGAGCAGGGCCGCCGGATACCGGCCCGAAGGAGCACCGAATGAGCGACGAGCAGATGTTCATGGGCATGCAGATGCCCCTACCCAAGGGGTACGACGCGGCCGTCTACTACGACGAGGCCCGGCCGGCCTACGTCCTGCGCATCACAGGCAGGGACGCGGCCGGCCGGCCGTTCGCGGGCGAGCGAAGGTTCGACCCGCACGTCGTGAGGAGCGGCCAGCGGCAGGTGTTCGTCGACGGCGGCATGCAGATCGTCGCCTTCGTCAAGAACATCATCGAGCGCGAGGGGGCGCGCGTGCAGCACTGCTCCCACGCGGGCGCGGAGGACTCCTGCTGCGTCGCGTGCGGCCGGCGCATCCCGTCGGGCCGACAGCAGAGGTGCGCGTTCGTGGACCCGAACACGGGCGAGGTGCTCTCGTGGATCGAGGACCCGACCGAAGACTGGACGCCGAACTTCCAGTTCCTACCACAGGCAGAGTACGACGCGCGCAAATGGCAGATGGAGTACAAGGCTGAGTTCATTCCAGACCCAGGCGACGATGAGTTGATGAAGGCCATGAACGCTGAGATCAAGCGCGACAAGGC
>FRDC01004323.1_pt1 | contig 56310 bp, 53 predicted proteins | sample 1106171 | NCBI WGS metagenome assembly FRDC01 (sample SAMEA3930566, study PRJEB13176) | freshwater metagenome | biome: Drinking water system; feature: drinking water; material: water | place: Singapore | collected 2014-12-20 | reverse complement strand
TTGAGAAATGGCTCCCCGAGCTGGACTCGAACCAGCGACCATTCGATTAACAGTCTCACGTCCTGACATTCCCCGAAATTTCGGTGCGTTCCTAGAAGTGTAAAAACGCCCGAAAAATATAGCTTTCCGATGGATTGACGTTCCGCGCGATTGCTCCCAATTGGTAGCGCAGTGGTAGCGCAGAACTCGGCCAAGGGTTTGCGCTACCAAAATCGGGAGGCTCGCGGTGGCCCAAAAACTCACGAAACGGCGCGTTGACGCCGCCAAGCCCGGCGAAACGATCTGGGATGGCGAGATAAAAGGGCTGGCCCTTCGCGTCTGGGCGAGCGGCGCGCGCTCCTACATCCTCAAATACCGGCGGGGAGGGGTGCAGCGGTGGTTCACCATCGGGCTGCATGGCGACGGGTGGACGCCTGAGAAGGCGCGCGAGGAAGCGGAAATCCTCAAAGGCAAAATCCGCGACGGGAAAGACCCGGCGCGCGAGAAGGCGGAGAACGCCGAGGCTGACACCTTCGCCGCCTTCGCGGATCGCTATCTTGAGGACTACTCGCGGGCGTTCAAGAAACCCGCCTCCGCAAATCAGGACGCGCTCAATCTCCGCCTTCACATCCTGCCCAAGCTGGGGGCGATGAAGGTTCACGAAATCACGCGCTCCGATGTGGCGAGGCTCCATCTTTCCATGAAGGGCTCACCCTATTCGGCTAATCGTTGCCGCGCGCTTCTCGCGCATATGTTCAAGAAGGCGGAGGCATGGGGCCTGCGGCCGGACGGATCGAACCCCACCGCGCATGTCGATAAGTACCCTGAGGAAGCGCGCAAACGCTTCCTGTCGCCGAAAGAACTGCGGCGGCTTGGCCGCGTGCTCGCCTTTCTGGAGCGCAAGGGCGCGGCGACCTATGAAATCGCGGCGGTCCGCTTGCTGCTTTTCACCGGCGCCCGCCTGTCGGAAATTCTGACGCTGCGTTGGGAGCAAGTCGATACCGGCGCGCGCGTTCTCCGCCTCGCCGATTCAAAAACCGGCGCGAAGACCATCGCGCTTTCGGCCCCGGCGCTCGCCTTGCTGGCGAGCATCCCACGTCAGAAAGACAACCAAAATGTCATTTGCGGTGCGGTGGCGGGCGCGCATCTGGTGAACCTTCACAAGCCTTGGGGACGCATCCGCAAGGCCGCGCTCATCCCGGACGTGCGCATTCATGACCTTCGCCATTCGTTCGCCAGCGTCGCGGTGGCGGGCGGCATGTCGCTGCCCTTGATCGGCTCGCTCTTAGGCCATTCGCAGCCCGCGACCACCGCGCGTTATGCGCACCTTGCGGATGACCCGCGCCTTGCGGCGGCGGATGCGGTGGCGGCGACGATTGCCGCAAGCCTTCAAGGCGCCGGCGGCGAAGTCATCGCGCTACGCAAACTCGCCCGATAGGAGGATTTATGGAATCGGTTGCCGAGCCATCGTTGTCCGCGAAAGAATTCGTTCCTTTGAGCGGGGAAGCTGCGCGGTCACTGCTGCGCGTCGAAGACGCGCTTCACGAAATCGAGTGCGAAATCGCAGCCGTACAGGAAGCTGTCCTGCAACTTGTCACCGACGAGGGCGCCCGAGCGGGGACGGGCGCGCAGCTCATTCTAAGCCGGAACACCCATCGGCTTCGCGACGCCGCCAATTGCCTCGAAGAGATTCGCAAGACCGGGCGCGCCGATCCGATTCCGTGATAACGTACATTCGGCGCGGCTAGGCTTGGCCGCCGAACATCCGCCACCGCAGCGGACCGCCGCGCCGTTCGTCCTCAGGCGAATCGCTAATTTCGCCGGACCCTTGATATTGTTACGAAATCCAGCCGGTCCTGTGGAATGATCGGAAAACTGGCCCCTAGACGGCCGATTTTTTTTGGTCCCTGATCCATCTTCAGATTCTTCGCGCATACCCTGTCGAAGCAGGGGAAGAATCGAAAATGGTGCATAAAAAGAAAGGGATCGATGACCGAATTTCTCAACACCCAAGCGACCGCAGAACTCTTGAACTTGTCCCCCAGTACGCTCGCCAAATGGCGCGTCGGCGGATTTGGCCCCCGGTGGTGCCGCTTCGGACGGCGCGTCGCCTACAGCCGGGCGGAAATTCTTGAATGGGCGGGAAGCCAGTCGCGCCAATCGACAAGCGAAGGCGACCATGCGGCATGAAATACCCCGGTCGACAGCGGCAACTGTCGCCGGGGCCAATCAACAACCCCTCCCCGAAAAAAGAAGGATTGAGATGTGGCTAACCTAGACGCGCGCCAGCCGTGCGCCAAGGGCCTCGAAGGCCCTTCCGAACGCGACTCCTCATTGCGGCTGATTTGGATTCGAAATCGGTTTGGACTCACTGGCCCTTACGCAAAAGCGGTCTGTGACCTCGCCCTTGGCGCACCGGTTGAAGGGGACGGGCAATGAGCGCCTCACCCCGAAACCCTCTCCGCGCGGTCCGCCAGCACTGCCTCGAATGCTGCGGCGGATCGCCTAAGGCGGTGGCCGATTGCCCCTCCGCCCAATGCGCGCTTTTTGATTTCAGGCAGGGCAGGAATCCCCACCGCGCCGCACGGTCGGAAAGACAGAAAGCGCGCGCGCTCGAAAATCTCCGCCCGAAAACTTCGGGGGCCGGTCATGACTAGCGGCCCTTCGCTCACTCTCACGTTTCAAGACGACCCCGGGCGCCGGTGGACCTTTACTGGGCGCGACGGCTGGGCGCTTCGCGAACTTGTCCGAGCGGGCGAGCGGGGCGTGACGCCGCTCGACACGCCCGGCCCGCGATGGTCGGCCTACGTCCACAAGCTCCGCCGGGCTGGCCTCGAAATCGAGACCGTCACGGAACTGCATGGCCCCCCGTTTCCCGGCCACCATGCGCGCTACATTCTGCGCACGCCGCTTCGCGTTCTCGAAAGCGAGGCGGTCTGAATGGCGAAAGGCTCGCGCAAGAACAAGAAAGGCCGCTCCGGGAGGGGCGGCCAGTGGATTCCGCTTCCCTATCCGGTTGTCCGCTCGCTGGCGTTCCGTTCGCTGAGCGGATCGGCGGTGAAGGTTTTCATCGAACTGCGCGCCCGGTTCAACGGTGGGAACAACGGCGACCTGAGCCTGAGCCTTGGCGACGCCGCAAGCCTTCTCGGCGTTTCGAAGACCACCGCAAAGCGCGCCTTCGATGAACTCCAGCGGAAGGGCTTCATCGTCTGCACGTCGATCGGTTCATGGTACGGGCGCCGTGCTTCGACCTGGGCCGTGACAACCGAAACCATTCACCTGCCCACGGCCGAATTGCGCCCGCGCGATGACTGGGAGCGGTGGGACGGCGAGCGGATCGTCCCTGCGGAAAATTCAGAACGCGGTACCGAAACGGAACGCAAAGCCGCGTAGCGTTCCGCCTCGATACCGTGACCCTACGCGGACCTAGCGTTGCGTTCCGCGTGGGTACCCGTCAGCCGGTTTTCCACGGCGCGCATGGTTCCGTTAGGGTACCGCCTATAGATTATACCATGGGGGCTCCGCTCCAGCGCGCAACGGTCCGGCGACCGCCCACGAGTCAGCCGGGCCGATTGCGCGCGACCACACCAAAGCCTCGCGGGCGGCGTATGCACACCCGTTCGGGTCCGAGTCAGATTCGCGGGTCCCTCTCGCGCGAACCAAAAACGGGTAATTCGATCCGTGTCGTTTTCTTAGTCGCAGCACCCGAAGGGGTGTTAACCGCGCGCACCTATCTCTCCCGCGCGCCGGTTCTTAACGGTGGATAACGGCTGGGGCCTTTCGCTCGCGGATAGTTTTCACCCACCAGAAAAAGCCGAGGGCGCGCAGTACGCGCGCGCGGGATTATCCGCCCGCGACAATTCTTGCAGCCCCTAAAGAAGCGCCGCACATCCGCGAAGGACAAATGGCGCACCAATACGCGCGGGCGCGCGCGTGCGCGCGCGAGGAACGGCATGGCGAGGAATGAGCGGCAACCTTTATCCGGCGCGGTGCTAAAGGCCGCGCGCGTCATGGCCGGAATGCGCCAAGCCGATCTGGCGCGAGCGGCGGACCTTCACCCGAAAAGCATCGCCTACTGGGAGCGGCGCGGCTCGCGCGGGTACTGGAACGAAATCGGCCTTCGCCGCATCGTCGAAGCGCTCCGCACGCGCGGCGTTGAAGTGATGCGCGGCGAGGCGGAGGGCGTGAGGCGCGTCGCCGTTATGCCGCCGTCGTCAGACTGAAATCGACGTGCACGCCTTCGAACGGAAAAACGACGCCGCCCTCGGCCCGATCCAGAACGCCAGCGGCGAGGAGCGCCTTCACGTCGCCATGCACGGCCTTCACGTCGCGTCCGACGCGCCTTGCAATCTCGCGGATCGCCAGCGGCCCGGCGCCGGTCATCGCCTGCAAAATCTCCCACCGCTTGCCGGTGAGAACCTTCAACAAAAGCGCGGGCGTTTCGAATGAGAGGAACGCGCCTTGCGCTTCGCCCTTGAAGGCGCGCGCGAGGCGGTCCTTGGCGTCATCGACGCTCGCCAGTCCTAGCGTCACCGTGTTGCTCATTGCCTCTTTCTCCACGCTTCAACGTCCGCCCAAAAATCGCGCTGCAATGTCTCTGCATCGACGAAGCGATAGGGCGTCTCCCGTTCGCCGATGTGCCGGTGGTCACCTTTCCCGGCCTCATTGTCATAGCGCAGCACGCATTCCCCATCGGAGACGAGCGCGAGGCGGTATTTCAGACCGTGGCCGCTCCCCTTCACCGGTTCGGGGACAAGCCAAACGACCATCTCGACAAAAGCGGACTCCGAAATTGCCAGCCGTTCCCGGAGGAGGAGCGTCGCCTTCATGTTGGAGAGAATACCAACGCTTTTGGGTGTTGTCAATTAGTCCAACAAGAGCTGCAAAGCTCGACTCCGTGACCAGTACGCGCGGGCGCGCGCGAGGGCCGAAACTGCGCCGCGTGGTAGCGCGGTGGTAGCGCAGAAAACCGGCCGAATTTTTCAGGGTAAGTTAGTCCAAGGAAACGCAATAATTTCAGCGAGTTAGTGGCTCCCCGAGCTGGACTCGAACCAGCGACCATTCGATTAACAGTCGAATGCTCTACCAACTGAGCTATCGGGGACCAGCCGTGAGGCGGCGGCTATAGCAAAGGGTTTCCCCCGAATCCACCCTCAATTTTCGCCCGATCTTTAAGGCCGCCCGGCGGGTGAGGCGGCTGCAACGGCCCCCCAGAAAGCGAGACGGCCGCGCCTTGGGGGGTGCGCGGCCGGTACTCACTATCGTGGGGTATGGTGGGGTGTCTTCTTGGGCGAAGACCATCGAAGGGTGCGCCCGAGTCCTTAACGAAGAGTTAACGGCGCCGGAAAAATTGCCGCCTCGTCATTCGGCGGGGCGCAGCACCGGCGGCGGGCCTTTCTTCGGCCTCCGGGGTTCGTCCCCGAAGTCGGACTCGAGCGATTTTCCGAACCCGACCGGCGCCTGTTTCTCGCCCGTCCATGCCCATTTGTAGAAGCGGGTGATGTCTGCGCCGACGCAATACATCGCCGGCACGAAGAACAGCGTGACGAACAGCGCGAAGAAAACGCCCCAGGCCAGTGCGACGACCGTCGGCATCAGGAACTGCGCATCGGTCGAACGCTCGAACATGATCGGCAACAGACCGAAGAATGTCGTCACGGAGGTGAGAAGGATCGGCCGGAAGCGTTCGACGCTCGCCTTCGACAGCGCGGCGACAGCGCCCATGCCCTGCGATCGCAGCCGGTTGACGTAATCAATGAGGACAAGGTTGTCGTTGATGACGACGCCCGCCGCCGCGCCGACGCCGAAGAAAGAAAAGATCCCGAACTCAAGTCCCGTCAGGAAGTGACCGAACATCGCGCCCATGAATCCGAACGGTATCGCCGACATGATGAGCAGCGGCTGGAACACCGAACCGAAGGCGATCGCGATCAGCATGTAAACGGCTATCAGGACGGCGATGTACATCCAGCCGATGTCGCCGAGGAACTCAGCCTGCCCCTCCGCGTCGCCGCGCTGGGCGAGATTGACGCTGGGATGGCGCTCGCGCCATTGCGGCACGAAGTCCTCCTGGATCGCCTTCATGATGGCGGCGCGGTCAGCGCCTTCCGGCATTTCCGCAGTCACCTGCGCCGCGCGCTTACGGTCGCGGCGATCGATGCGCTTGTAGCTCGGCGCGAAGGTAGCGTCGGCGACCGCCGTCAGCGGAACTTCGCGGCCGTCCGCCGTACGGATCCGCATCGTCTCGATCGAGATGAGGGACTGACGCGCCAGGGCCGGGTAGCGGATCATCACACGGACATCCTCGCCTTCGCGGGGAAGGCGCTGCGCCTCTTCGCCGTAAAAAGCCTGGCGGACCTGTCTTGTGACTTCCGAAAGCGTGAGGCCGAAGCGCTCGGCGCCAGGCTTCAGGCTGATCTGCAACTCCGGTGTTTCGGACTGAAGGCTGTTGCGCACGTCATAAAGGCCGGGAAGCGAGCGCATGTAGTTCTGCAGGTCGATCGTCGCGAGGCGCAGCTCGTCGAGATTGTTCGACTCGATGCCAAAAGCGAAGTCAGGTCCGCCGTCATTGATGGTGTAGCCGACGTTAACTTCCTCGGCGTCTGGGATGTCGCCGAGCTTGGCGCGGAACAGCTCCGCGATCTCCTTGGTCGACTGCTTTCGCTTTTCGCCGTCGACGATCGTGACATAGGAAGTGACGACGCCTTCCTGGGCGCTGATGTAAATCGCCTTGACGAAGTCTTCGCCGTCGACCTGGCCTAGCTCCTTCTTCAACTCGTCCCCGGCCCGTTCAACTTCCTCGAAGATCTCAAGGCTGCGCGAATAGGGCGAGCCCTCCGGCATCCGCACCGTCATAGAAACGAAGGTGCCCTGCACTTCGGGCTCGAACTTGAAGGGCACCCATCCTTGCGCGATGAGCGCCACCGACAGGGAGAACGCGACCAGGAATAAAGCAACAGTGAAATAGCGCAGACGCAAGGCGAGCTTGATGAGCGGGCGGATGACGACGTTGGCGAAATTGAGGAGCCCGTCAGCGAAGAAGCTTTGCAGCCGGTGAAGATGGCCCGTCTTGTCCTCTTTCTTGAGGTGAGCAAGGTGCGTCGGCAGGATGAAGAACGCCTCGACGAGCGAAAACACCAGCGCGAAGATGACCGTGTAGGCGATGTGCTTTGTGAAATCCGCGGCGCCGCCGGCTATGAAAAGCCACGGCATGAAGGCGATGATTGTCGTCAGGACCGCAAAAAAGACCGGCTTGGCGACGAGCTGCGTGCCGATGATCGCGCCTTCGAGTCCGCCGCGTCCTTCCTCGGCCTCCGAATGAATGCTTTCGCCGACGACGATTGCGTCATCGACGACGATGCCGATGACAAGGAGGAAACCGAACAACGAGAGAATATTGATGGATACGCCGACGAGCGGCATGAAGATGAAGGCGCCGATGAGCGCGACCGGCATGCCGGCTGTAGCCCAAAAGGCGACCGCGGGCCGCAGGAACAGGATCAGCACGAAGAGTACAAGCAGGAAACCCTGGATCGCGTTGCCGCCGACAAGGTTCATGCGGCTGTAATAGATGTCCGCCGTATTGAACCAGACGAACATCTTCGCCCGGCCTTCAAGCTCCTTGTTCTTTTTCTCGATATAGCCGAGCACCGCGTCCGATAGCGTGACGATGTTCATCGTCTCGGGCGCTTGAACCGCGATCGAGATCGACGGCGCGCCGTTCATTTGACGCTTCTGCTTAACGTCCTCGAAACCGTCGACGACCGTCGCCACGTCCTTGACGCGGATAACGCCGCCGCTCGAAAGCTGACGGACGACGATTTCGCCGAACTCATCGGCGGAATCAGCCAGCGACCGCGTGGCGACGGCGATGTTGCCGGTGTCGGTCCGCACCTGGCCTGCGGAAAGATTGAGCGAGGATCCGCGCACGGCGCGCGCGACATCGTCAAAGGTGAGGCCGTATCGGCGAAGAGCTTCCTCCGACACTTCGATCGAGACTTCTTCTTTCCGGGCGCCCCACAGGTTGACGAGCGGCGACCCGTTCGGGAGCTGGGAAAGCTCGTCCTTGATTTCACGAGCGAGGCGCGTCAGGTCGCGTTCCGGCATGTCGCCGTAAAGCGCGATGAACATCGCGCCGTTCTCATTGCGCCATTGCGAAATAACCGGAGGGAAGGCGTCGGCTGGCAGCGTCGAGATGCCGTCGACGCGGCTCTTGATGTCATTGAGAAGGCGGACGGCGTCGCCGGTGTCTTCCCCCTCGATATTGATGACGGCGATATTCTCCTGCGCGCGGCTGTCGATGTGTTTTATGCCGTCGACGCCGGAGATCGCTTCCTCGATCCTGAGGATGATTTGCTGTTCAATTTCCTGCGGGGCAGCCCCCGGCCACGTGACCGAAACCGTCGCGCCGTTGAAGTCGGCGGACGGAAACACTTCGCGCTCGACCTGCCGGAACGCGAAGAACCCGGCGATGACGATCGCCACCATCAGCATGTTGGCGGCGATGGGATTGCGGGCCCACCATGCGATCATTCCGTTCATTCGGTGACGCTCCGGCGAACTGCTTCGGCGACTGTATCCGCTTCCTCTCCGTCGCGGGCCGTGCCGGGAAGCGACGTGCGGTCGGTCGGCGTCACCTTGTCACCGTCGCGCGCGCCGCGAAGCGGCGACGTGACGACGCGTTCGCCAGACTCAAGGCCGCCTGCAAGGGTGATTGTGTCCTTGTCCGCGGCGATTACGACGACCTGCCGCGCGCTGATGCGGTTCTCCGCGCCGATGACGTAAACGGTGTCGCGGCCGAAGAGCGACGTCCTAGGCAGCACGACGGCGCGGTCGAGGGCCCGGCCCTCGATGACGGCGTCGACGAACAGGCCTGCGGCCAGCGGAACGCCGTCCGAGGCGCCTTTGCCGTAAGGGTCCTCGACGATGGCGATCGCGCCGACCTGGCGGGTGCCGGGATCGAAAGCGCCGTCGGTGCGCGCTACGCGCGCATTCCATTCATGATAGGCGCCGGCGATCGTGGTTGACAGAGTCGCCTTCGGTCCGGGGTTTTCCGGCGTTTCGTTGAACGCGAGCGATATCCCGAGCTTGGCAAGGTCTCCGTCCGCGAGCGGAAGCCGTATCTCGGCGACGTCGGTCGAGAAGATGCGCCCGATCGCGGCGCCTGGAGATATGAATTGCCCTTCGCCGGCGAGGCGTTCGCGGACACGGCCGTCGAACGGAGCGCGCAATTCCGTACGCTGAAGGTTGAGCAGGGCGCCGTTATAGTCCGCCTTGGCGGCGTCGAAAGCGGCGCGCGCTTGAGCGAGCTGCGGCTTCCTCAGCGTCAGTTCGCTCGCCTCTGACGGCCGCCCGAGCGCCTCGTAATCCTTTCGCGCGAGGTCGGCTTCGGCCTCCTCGCGGCGCAAGAGCTCCTCGGACTGCGCCATCCGCGCTTTGGCGGCGGCGACGGCGACCCGGTAATCGGCGTCCTCGAGTTTCACCAGCAGGTCGCCCTTCTTGAAGGCGCCGCCGGCGACGAAAACCTCGGACGTGCGCACGATACGGCCAGCAACTTCAGCCGTAAGATTGATGTCGGTGCGCGGGCGCACTTCGCCCTGCGCCTGGACGTTCAAGACTGCCGGGCCGGGATCGACGACGGCGAAGAAGACAGCCGGCGGCGCGAGCGTCACTTCTTTCGGCTCTATTTTCGGCCGCAGCGACCCCATCAGTCCGATCAGAAGAAAGCCGCCGGCGAAAATCCCCACCGTGCCGATGATGGTGATAAATTTCCTGATGAAACCCACTTTACGCCCCCGAGGGACTGCGCTGGCGCGCAGACCTGCTAACTGCCTGAAACTTCCGCGACCTTCGGTCCGGCTTCGGTGATGAAATCGCCGCCGATCGCAAGATAGAGCGCAACCCGATTGGCGACCCGCTGCTGTTGCGCCTGTATGTAGGAACTCTCTGCGGAAATGCGCCGTGTCTGCGCGTTCAGGAGATCGAAGATAGTCGCTGTTCCGCTAGAATAACGCCGCTCGGTGAGGTCCTCGGCCGCGGCCGCTTCCTCATAGGCGAGTTTCAGCGCCGCCTCGCCGGCGGCGAGGAAGTTCTCCGCCGCAATCGCGTTTTCCGCCTCTTCATAGGCGCGCAGCGCGGTCTGGGCATAGGTCAGCAGAGAGGCTTCGGCGAAGGCCTTTTGGCGCTTCGCGTTGGCGCGGATGCGCCCGCCCTGGAACAACGGCTGGAAGAGGCCTGCGGCGATGTTGCCCGCAAGGCGTTCCGGGTCGATGAGGTCGGAAAGATCGGGCCCGCTCGTGTTGATAGTCGCCGACAGCGTCAGGCGCGGCAGCATCTGTTTGCGTGCGGCGCGGGCGCGCAAGCCGTTCGCGGTCATGCGCGCTTCGGCGGCGATGAGATCGGGGCGGCGGGCGAGAATATCGCCCGGCGCGCCGGCGCCGCTGAGCGCTGGAAGCTCAGGCAGCGCCGCGGCGGCTTCAAGTTCAGCGGCGGGATAGCGCCCCAACAGCACTTCGAGACGACGCGCCGATTCCTGTTCGAGGCGCTGGCGCAGCGCAAGGTTCGCCTTGCTGGTGCCGAGCGCCGACCGCGACAGGCGCACGTCGAGGCTTGAGGCTACACCGCGATCATAGCGTCGCTCAGTGACCGCGAGATTGCGCTCGCGCGCGGTGACGTCGCGTTCGGCGAGCTCACGCTGCTGGCGCGCTTCGATGAGTCCGAACCAGCTTTGCGTGACGGCGCCGGCGATCGACAATTGCGCGGCGTGGAAATCCGCGAAACTCGCGGCGGCGTCCTTGTAGGCGGCGCGAGTTTCATCCGTCAGCCGGCCCCAGAGGTCGATTTCCCACTGAATCTGCGCGCCAAGCGCGTAATTGTTGATGTAGATGCGCCGATTTGGCAGCGGGCTGTCGGCGATCCCGTCCTGCCCGGGATTATTGTCCGCAGGCAGGCCGATAAAGAGGTCGAGGCCGTCGAGCTTGCCGTCGCCGTTTGAGTCGACGCCGAACTGCCGCTCGAGATCCCTTGCGCGGGTTCCGCGCGCGACATTGGCGCCGCCCGCCTGCGCCGCAAGCGAGGGATCGGAGACGATCGCGTTGCGGCTGGCGTTGCCGGAGGCGTTCAGCGTCGGCAGCAGGTCCGCGCGCTCGATCTTCGCAAGCTGGCGGGCCGCGTCGAGATTGGCCGCAGCAGCGCGCAGATCGTTGTTGTGCGCCATCGCTTCGTTGACGAGGGTATAGAGCGTTTGATCCTGGAACGGTGCGAGCCAGTCGCCGACCGGCGGATCGGCGACATCGTCCGCCGCCGCCCACTGCGGGGGCGGATCGGGAAGCTGCGCGTCGAGCAGCTCCTTGTCGACCGAGGCGCACCCGGCGGCGAGGAGGGCAAGCAGCGAAACGCCGGTTCTCAACATTCAATCTTCTCCAGGACTCCAACGGTCCCGCGGCTCTTCAACGCCGCTTCAACCGCTTTCCGGCGCCACGCTCAACGTCCAAGCGATGGAGCGGCGCAGGCTTGCGACGAGCCGGGCGGCCGGGCCGACAGGACCTACATTCGTCTTATAACGGCACAGTTAACGATTTCCGGTGGAACTACGCCGCGTCTGTCATTTTGGACCCCGGATGAAGCTTCCGGAACACAAAATGTTGCATTATTGCAGGAAAGAAATGGAGGCCACGCCCGGAATTGAACCGGGGTACGAGGTTTTGCAGACCTCTGCGTCACCACTCCGCCACGTGGCCTCGCCGACGCCCCAGCGAGGCCGGGGAGGGGTCCTTTAGCGTGCGGCCCGGCGGGGGTCAAAAGGGTTCTTCGCCGGTTGCCCCCGCGGGCGGCCAGGGGTAAGCGCCATCTCGCATTTTCAACGGAAAGACGATGGATTTCGAGGCCGCCCGCAAACACATGGTCGACAGCCAGGTGCGCACCAACGACGTGACGGACCTGCGCATCCTGAACGCGCTTGAAACCTTGCCGCGGGAACGCTTCATGCCGGCCGAGATGCGGGCGCTCGCCTATGTCGATCGCGAACTGCGGTATGCCGAAGCGCGGGCGCTGCCGACCGCGAGGGATTTCGCGAAACTGCTCGCCGCTCTCGACATCGGGCCCGCTGATCTCGTGCTTGATGTCGCTTGCGGCGCTGGCTATTCGACGGCGGTTCTCGCAATGCTCTGCGAGATGGTCGTCGCAATCGAAGATGACGAAGCTCTGGTCCAGCGCGCGCAGGAAGCGCTCAATGAGTGCGGCGCGGTAAACGCCGCCGTGGTGACGGGCGACCCGCGCGCGGGCGCGGCGAAACAGGGGCCTTTCGACGTCATCGTCCTCGCCCATTCGATCGAAGTCGAACCGACGGCCCTGTTGGAGCAGTTGAAGGACGGCGGGCGCCTGGGGGCCTTTTTCCGGCGCGGCGGCGTCACCAAGGGCGCTCTCTGGCGCAGGTCCGGCGCAGCCTTCGCCATGGTGGAGATATTCGACGCTTCCAGCCGGACGGTGCTTGATGGTTTTACCCAGCCTAAAAGCTTCGTATTTTAGATAACCGCATGACGCCGGCGCGCGTTCTGGCGGCAGGTGTTCGTGAGGAGCGTTGCATGAAGCGTTTGTTGCTGACGGCCGCGGCGGGGATGGCGGCGCTAGCCGCGCCGGGCGCTTTTGCGCAGTCGCTCGAGGAAGCGCTTTCCGCCGCCTACAATTCGAACCCGACGATCGCCGCCGAGCGCGCCCGCCAGCGCGCGACGAAGGAACAAACGCCGCAGGCGATCGCCGGCGCCCTGCCGCAGATCACCGGCGGCGCCAGCTATACGAAGACGGACGGATCGCAGACGCTGGACGGCGCGGCCTTCGGCGACCCGTCCGCGCCGCCGTTCACGCGCGATTTCAAACTCTCGACCACCTCGTACCAGATTTCCGGGGAACAGGCGGTCTTCACCGGCTTCCGGAATTTCAACGCCATTCGCGCTGCCCGCGCGCGGGTGAAATCGGGCGCCGCCGCCCTCGCGCTGGTCGAGCAAGATGTCCTCTCACGCGCCGCCGGCGCCTATTTCGACGTCGTGCGCGATCTTGAAGTGTTCAAGGCCAACACAAACAACGTCGAAGTGTTGACGCGCCAGAAGCGCGAGGCCGACCTGCGCTTCGAAGTCGGCGAGGTGACCAAGACCGACGTCGCGCAGGCCGAGGCGCGCCTTGCGCAGGCGCGCGCCAATCTGACGACGGCGCAGGCGCGCCTTGCGGTGAGCCGCGCAAGCTTCGTCGAGATCATTGGCATCGAGCCTGAAACGCTGGAACAGGATCCGGTCCTGCCGGCGGCGCCCCCCTCTCTTGAGCAGTCGCTCGCGATTTCTCGTGAGGGCGCGCCATCGGTTATTCGCGCCCGCATGGCGGAACGCGCGCAGAAACACAATCTTCAGGTTGCGAAGGGGCAATTCGCTCCGACGGTGTCGCTGACGGCGAGTTATCAGTTCGCGGACGAGCCGTCGCTGTTCGCGATCGAGGACGAGCAGTTCGCGTATGGCGCGCGCGCATCCGTGCCAATCTTCCTCGGCGGCCTCAATATTTCGCGCGTCAGGGAAGCCAAGGCCTTGCATGAACAAAGCCGGCGCCAGGTCGACGAGGCGGAGCGCCGCGCCGATGCGGCCGTCACCGGCGCCTGGGAGCAGCTTCAGGCGGCGCGCGCCAACATCCTTTCGGCGAAGGCGCAGGTCGCCGCGAGCGAACTCGCCCTTACCGGCGTCCGGCGCGAGGCCCAGCTTGGCGTTCGAACGACGCTCGACGTGCTCGACGCCGAGCAGGAATTCCTGAACGCCCAGGTCTCGCGTGCGAACGCCGAGCGTGACGCCCGGCTTGCAACCTTCCAGCTCCTCGCCGCGATGGGCGCCCTTGGGCCCGATGTCGAGGCGGACGGCGCGGCGCCTGCGCCCTGATTCGACGCCCTCGATTCGCCTCCGTTGAACAAAGGGTTGCGCGAACCCGCGAAGCGGCGGAAAGATGCTGCCAGCCGGCGCCCGGAGGGGCGCTTGGCGCATTTTCAACTGGACAGCGGGTCCCATGAGCAACGCCCAGCCTGAACCAAGCATGGAAGAAATCCTCGCTTCCATCCGGCGGATCATTTCCGAAGATGAGGAAGAGCCGGCCCAGAAGCCTACGCCAAGGATGGAGCCCCAGCGCTCGGCGGCCCCGGAGCCGGCGCGGCAGGAGCCGTTGCGGCCGCCGCCGCGTCCTGCCGCTGTCCAGCCCGCGCCGCAGCCCGAACCAAAATTCGCAACGGAAGATGTTGAAATGATTAGGAAAAATGTGTCCGAGGCTTTTGCCGACGACGACGGCATCGTAGCCGAGCAAACCGCCGCCGCCGCGTCGAAGGCGTTTATGAGCCTGTCGCAGACCGTTCAGGTCTCGGACGGCCGCGGGCGCACGCTCGAGGACATGGTCGTCGAAATGCTGCGACCGATGATCAAGGACTGGCTCGACGCCAATCTTTCCCAAATCGTCGAGGAAAAGGTCGAGGAAGAAGTCCAGCGCGTGGCGCGTCGCCGCCGCTAGAGGGTGTTCCGAAAGCCGGCGAAGCAGTTTTCGGAACGGCGCGCTTTAAAGCGGGCATTGAGACCGCGCTCGCCAATTCGCCTTTCAAAGAATGTGACAGCGGGCGCCAGTAGGCCCCATTGTCTGGAACCGGCGGGGAACCGCCGGTTTTTTATTTGTGCGGCCCTGGGATGGAAAGGCGGATAGCAAAGGCTCATGTCGAACGCAAAAAATCGCCCGGCTATCCTCGACTATCCCCTGACGGCGAGCATCTCGCAGTCGGACTTTTACAAGTCGAGCAAGGATGGAGTCGTCAGAATCGACGACCCCTATCGCTGGCTTGAAGATGATGTTCGCGTCAACGCCGAAGTCGCCGCATGGGTCGAGGCGCAAAACAAGCTCGCTTTCGGGTATCTCGGGACGCTGCCCGGGCGTGACGCGATCGCGCGGCGCCTGACGGAGCTTTTCAATTACGCCCGCTATTCGCTGCCGGCGAAGGAGGGCGGGAAATATTTCTTCTCGAAGAATGACGGCCTGCAGAATCAGGCCGTCTTTCATGTTGCGGACGATCCTTTTTCGGGCGGCCGCGTTCTCCTCGATCCCAACACATGGTCCGAGGACGGAACGATTGCGCTCGCCGGAACGGCGCCCTCGCCCGAGGGCTCCAAAGTCGCCTATCTTGTTCAGGATGGCGGGTCCGACTGGTGTGTGATCGAAGTAATCGACGTGGCTACCGGCGAAAAGCTGGCCGACCGGATCGAGTGGGTGAAATTTTCAGGTCTCTCCTGGTCGAAGGACGGCGCCGGCTTCTACTATTCACGCTATCCGGCGCCGGACGCGGCGGAGAAATTCACCGCCCCCAATCTTAACCAGAAAGTCTGTTTTCACCGGCTCGGAACGCAGCAAGCGGAAGACAAAGTCCTCGTCGAGGACCCCGCGCGGCCCGATGTCGGCTGGGGCGCGGGCGCGACCGAGGATGGCCGCTATCTCGTCATTTCATCGTGGCGAGGGACTGACGGCAACGGCCTTCGTTTTATCGATCTTGCGACAAACCGGACGACGGTCGCGGTCGACGGGTTCGACAACAATCACAGTGTCATCGGCAATCTCGGCTCGACTTTCTTTGTGCGCACCGACCTCAATGCGCCGAACTATCGCATCGTCGCCGTTGACGCGTCGGACCCCAAGCCGGAAAACTGGCGGACGGTGATCGCCGAGGGCCGTTTCCCGATCGACGGCGCGTCGCTTGTCGGCGGCCGGCTCATCGTCTCCTGCCTCGAGGATGCGAAGTCCGTCGTGCGGGTGCATGACAGGGACGGCGCGTTCCTCAGCACGATTGACCTGCCGGGCATCGGCACGGCGGAGGGGTTCGACGGCAAGGCGGACGATCCCGAGACGTTCTATCTCTTCACCTCGTTCAACCGGCCGGCGGCGATCTATCGTCATGACGTCGAGACCGGCGAGACCGTGATGGTCCGCACGCCGGACCTCAACTTCAATCCGGATGATTATGTCGTCGAGCAGGTCTTCTTTTCTTCGACCGGCGGCGCGCGCGTGCCGATGTTCATCGTCCGCCGCAAGGACGTGACGCCCGACGGCGCGCGGTCGGCGCTGCTCTACGGCTATGGCGGGTTCAACGTTTCTCTGCCGCCGGCTTTTTCGGCGGCGCGCCTGCAATGGTTGGAGATGGGCGGCGTCTTCGCGCTCGCCAATATCCGCGGCGGCGGCGAATATGGCCGCGACTGGCATGACGGCGGTCGCCTCAAGAACAAGCAGAACGTCTTCGACGACTTCATCAACGCAGCCGAAGCGCTGATCGCGGCAGGCTGGACGGCGCCCCGGCGGATCGCGATTCAGGGCGGCTCAAACGGCGGCCTGCTCGTCGGCGCCGTCGTCAATCAGCGTCCGGACCTTTTCGGCGCGGCGCTGCCGTCGGTCGGCGTCATGGACATGCTCCGCTTCAGCCATTTTACGGCGGGCCGCTTCTGGATTGACGATTATGGCGATCCCTCGGACCCGGATATGTTCGACGTTATCCGCGCCTACTCGCCCCTGCATAATTTGAGAAACGGCGCCCGCTATCCCGCGCTCCTGGTGACGACGGCGGATACGGACGATCGCGTCGTTCCCGGACATTCCTTCAAATACGCCGCAGCGCTGCAAGCGGCGGACACCGGGCCTGCCCCGAAACTCATCCGCATCGAAACGCGCGCCGGCCACGGCGCCGGCACGCCGATCTCGAAGCTCATCGAGGAGACCGCCGACGAATGGGCGTTCGCCGCGAAGCATACGGGGCTTTCTGCAGGCTAGAGCGCGTTCCGAAAAGTGCGAAGCGGTTTTCGGATGAAAATGCGCGTCAATTGAAGAATTAAGACCACGTTCACCGGGTCGCCTTTCGGCGAACGTGGTCTGGCGGCGGCTCATCTCTTGCTGCGCCATGCCGCAATCCGCCAGTATTGGCGGATAGCGAAACACAGCCCGCAGATTGCGACGAAGGTCCCGCCGGCAAGCCGTGCGATCGGTTCCGGCAATCCGGCGATATAGAGGCCGAGGCTGGGGAGAACGGTCAGGGTCTGGGCGAAGAAGATGAGAAGGTTCCGGTTCGACCCGGCGCCGACGCTGATGATTGCGGCGACAGGGAACAGCAACAGCAGGACGATAAAGAGCTGCGAGCCGAGCCCGACCATCAGTTTTGCGACCTTCATTCAGCGAACTCCCGGACCGCTTCCCGCCTGCGACGGGGCATTGCTGCGCTGTGGTCGTTCGCTATAACCCGAGACCGCTCCCCAAACGATTACCGGGAAACAACAAGACGCCCGCGATGCTTGAAAAATCCTTTGATCCCGCCAGCGCCGAACCACGACTTTACGAAGCGTGGGAGACATCCGGCGTGTTCCAGCCAAGCGAGACAGGCGAGCCTTTCACCATCGTCATACCGCCGCCCAATGTGACGGGCTCGCTCCACATGGGGCACGCGCTCAACAACACGCTGCAGGACGTTCTTTGCCGCTTTCAGCGGATGCGCGGGCGATCGGTGCTTTGGCAGCCGGGGACCGACCATGCGGGCATCGCGACGCAAATGGTCGTCGAGCGCCAGATGATGGAGCGCCAGGAGCCCAAGCGCACCGAAATCGGCCGCGAGAAATTCCTTGAGAAAGTCTGGAAGTGGAAGGCGGAGTCCGGCGGCACGATCATCGCGCAACTGAAACGCCTCGGCGCCTCCTGCGACTGGAGCCGTGAGCGCTTCACGATGGACGCGGGGCTTTCCGCCGCCGTCCGCAAGGTGTTCGTACAGCTCTATCGCGAAGGGCTCATCTATCGCGACAAGCGGCTCGTGAACTGGGACCCGAAACTACTGACGGCGATCTCCGATCTCGAGGTCGAGAACACGGAAGTCGCGGGACATTTCTGGCATTTCAAGTATCCGCTCGAAAACGGCGAGACCTATCAGTTCCCGGTCGCCTTTGACGAGGCCGGCAATCCGACCGAGTGGGAGACGCGCGATTATATCTCGATCGCGACGACCAGGCCCGAAACGATGCTGGGCGACGGCGCCGTCGCCGTGCATCCGTCCGACAGGCGTTACGCCCCGATCGTCGGTAAGCGCTGCCTGCTGCCGCTCGCCGACCGCTACATTCCGATCATCACGGACGACTACCCCGATCCCGATTTCGGCTCGGGCGCCGTCAAGATCACCGGCGCGCATGATTTCAACGACTACAAGGTCGCGATGCGGAACAATATTCCGCTCTATGTCCTCATGGACGAGCACGCGCGGATGCTCGACGCCGATTATGTCCCTGAAAAATATCGCGGGCTCGACCGCTTCGAGGCGCGCAAGCAGGTCGTCGCGGACATCGAGGCGCGCGGCCTTCTCATCAAGGTCGAAGACAAGAAGATCATGCAGCCCTTCGGCGACCGGTCCGGCGTCGTCATCGAGCCGATGCTGACGGATCAGTGGTATGTCGACGCCGGCGCGCTCGCGCGGCGCGCGATCGAAGCGGTGGAAGAGGCCGAGACGCGCTTCGTTCCTGAAAACTGGTCCAAGACCTATTTCCAGTGGATGCGCAATATCGAGCCCTGGTGTGTCTCGCGCCAGCTCTGGTGGGGCCACCAGATCCCGGCGTGGTACGGGCCGGACGGCCATGTCTATGTCGCAGAGACCGAAGACGAAGCGATGAAGGAGGCGATCGCGCGCCTGACCGCCGAGGGCTATTCGCTCGAAGACATCAACGCGATGCGAACGGGGCAGGGCGAGGGGCCGCTGCTCGTGCGCGATGAAGACGTACTCGACACCTGGTTCTCGTCGGCGCTGTGGCCGTTCTCGACCATGGGCTGGCCGGAGGAGACGCCGGAACTCAGCCGCCGCTATCCGAACAGCGTCCTCGTCACCGCGTTCGACATTATCTTCTTCTGGGTCGCCCGCATGATGATGATGGGAACCCACGTGATGAAAAACGTTCCGTTCAGGGACGTTTACATCCACGCCCTCGTCCTCGACGAGAAGGGCCAGAAAATGTCGAAGTCGAAGGGGAACGTCATCGACCCCCTGACGCTGATCGAAAAATACGGCGCCGACGCGCTTCGCTTCACGCTCGCGGCGATGGCGGCGCAGGGGCGCAATATCCGCCTTTCGGAGACGCGCGTCGAAGGCTACCGGAATTTCGGCACGAAATTATGGAATGCGGCGCGCTTTTGCGAAATGAACGGCTGCGTGCTCGATCCCGCCTTCGACCCGGCGGCTGCGAAGGAAACGCTCAACCAGTGGATCATCCACGAGGCGGGGCTCGCAGCGGCGGAGACGACGGCCGCTCTCGAAAGCTACCGCTTCAACGACGCCGCCGGCGCGATGTACAAATTCGTCTGGAACGTCTTCTGCGACTGGCATCTCGAACTTTCAAAGCCGATCCTGATGGGCCCGGACGGCGCCGCCAAGGACGAAACGCGCAAGACGACGGCGTGGGTGCTTACGCAGGCGCTGAAACTGCTCCATCCCTTCATGCCCTTCATCACCGAGGAGCTCTGGAAGGAGACGGCGCCGCGCGCCGCGCACCTCATCGTCGCCGACTGGCCGCAAGCGGCGGACTTTCCGCGCAACGACAAGGCGGCGGAGGAAATCAACTGGCTGATCGGCCTCATCACCGCGATCCGTTCGGCGCGGCAGGAAATGAACGTGCCGGCGGGCGCGAAGATTCCGATGAGTGCGGTCGCGGCGGGCCCCGAAATCTCGCTGCGCATCGACAGATATCGCGATCTCATCGCGCGCCTCGCGCGGCTCGAACCGGTCAGCGTCACGCCCGCGGCGCCCAAGGGCGCGGTGCAGGTGGTGCACGAGGGCGGCGTCTATGCGCTGCCGCTTGCGGGCATCATCGACATCGCGGCGGAGAAGGCGCGGCTCGCCAAGGAAATCGACAAATGCGTCAAGGAGATCGACGCGATCGACAAGAAGATGGCGAACCCGAATTTTGTCGAGCGCGCGCCGGTCGAGATCGTTGAGGAAAATCGGGAGCGCCGCATCGCGTTCAGCGAGCGGCAGGAGAAGCTGTCGGCTGCGCTCAGGCAGATTTCCGAAGCGTGAAAGCGAGGGATTGGGCGGCAGGCGGCAGGAACGGAACAGATTCCGATTGCCCCCACGCTGTGCCCCTCATTCCGTCGGCGCGGCCCCGACGACGGTGCGCTGCAATTCCTTCGCGCTCGTCGTATGCTGAAATTTCAGCTTCCTGTCCGGGAACACATAGTGGAACGCGCCGTGGCTCATCAGCGCGGCCTCATGAAAGCCCGACAGGATCAGTTTCAGCTTGCCGGGATAGCTCGCCATGTCGCCGATGCAGAATATGCCGGGCACGGATGTCTCGAATTTCTCGGTGTCGACGGCGATGCGGTCTTCGGTGAGCCTGAGCCCGAATTCCGCGATTGGCCCGAGCTTCATGGTGAGGCCGTAAAAGGCGAGCATCGCATCGCAGGGAACGGCGCCCTCGCTGGTGGCGACCGCTGAAATCCGGCCGTCCGCGCCCTCAAGCCCCTTTATCTCGGCGATCTTGAGATCGATGCGCCCTGCGTCGACGAGCGCGCGCATCCGCTCGACGCTGTCGGGCGCGGCGCGGAATTCATTGCGGCGGTGGATGAGGGTGAGGCGTTTGACGATCGGTTCGAGATTGAGCGTCCAGTCAAGCGCTGAATCGCCGCCGCCGGCGATCACGAGCGTCTTGCCGGCGAAAGCCTCGCGCTTCCTGACCGCGTAGAAGACCGACTTGCCCTCATAGGATTCAATGCCGGGGATCGGCGGGCGCTTAGGCGTGAAGGAGCCCCCGCCGGCGGCGATGATGATGACCTTTGACTCGATCGTCGTGTCCATGTCGGTTTTGACGCGCCAGCCCGACTGCGTCTTCTCGAGCGAGGCGGCCATCTCGCCGAGATGAAAGACCGGCTTGAAGGGCGCGATCTGTTCCATCAGCCGCGCCACGAGATCGGCGCCGGTGATCGCAGGAATGCCCGGAATGTCGAGGATCGGCTTTTCGGGATAAAGCTCCGCACACTGACCGCCGGGTTTGTTCTGGATGTCGATGACATGCGCGTCGATGCCAAGGAGGCCAAGCTCGAACACCGCGAAGAGCCCGCACGGGCCGGCGCCGATGATGAGCGCGGCGGTATTGTAAGTCTCACCCGTCGCCGTGCTTTTGATGGTTGGTCCGGTCATCAGGCCTCCCGAGGCTCCTCATGAACGATGGACGCACGAACAGGGGATCACCTCTTGGCCTGAACAGCGCCCGTCCGTCCATATTGCGCATGCGAGAAGCGCCGGGTCAGCCGCCGGCGTCAGTCGACGGTCAGCACCGCCTTGCCGCGCACGCTGCGCCTCTCGACGAGCTTCAGCGCCTCGCTGGCCTCAGCCAGCGGAAAATGCGCCGTGACGCGCGGGCGGATCTTTCCTTCCTTATACCATTTGAAAAGCTCGGCGACGTGCTCGGCGTGGCGCTTGGGCTCACGCATCGTGAACGCGCCCCAGAAAACGCCGATGATCTGACAACTTTTTAGAAGCGTCAGGTTGAGCGGCAGTTTCGGGATGCCGGCGGGAAAGCCGACGACGAGGAAACGTCCTTCCCAGGCGAGCGCGCGCACGGCGGGCTCGGCGTAGTCGCCGCCGACCGCGTCATAGACGACATTGGCGCCTTCGCCGCCGCATGCGGCCTTGATCTGGTTTGCAAGGACCTTCTGGCCATCCTTGTCGATTTCCTTCGGGTAGATGACGAAATCATCGGCGCCGAGCTCGCGCGCAAAAGCCGCCTTCTCGGGCGAGGAGACGCCGGCGATCACTTTCGCGCCCATCGCCTTGCCGAGTTCGATCGCGGCTGCGCCGACGCCGCCCGCCGCGCCGAGAATGAAGAGCGACTCGCCGGCTTTCAGCATCGCGCGATCTTTCAGCGCGTAATGAGAGGTGCCGTAGGTCATCAGGAACGCGGCCGCTTCGTCGAAGGGCATGGCGTCGGGGATTTTGGCCGCGGCGTGTGCGTCAACGACGAGATGGCTCGCGTAGCCGCCATGAAGCGTCATCGCGAGCACTCGGTCGCCGGTCTTGAAAGCGGCGACGCCGTCGCCGACCGCATCGACAAGCCCCGCAACCTCGCCGCCGGGGGCGAACGGCCGGGGCGGGCGAAACTGGTACATGTCGCGGATGATGAGCGTGTCAGGAAAGTTCACCCCGGCGGCCTTGACCGCGATGCGGATCTGGCCGGGGCCGGGCTCGGGCGTCGGCGCCTCGACCAGCTTCAGGCTGTCCGGCCCGCCCGGCTCGACGCTCATCATGGCTTTCATGGAAATCCCTTGGTCTATCGGCTTGCCTATCGACCCGATCTTAAGCAAGCTCGCGCGCTCTGCAAAAGAGCAATGACAGCCCGCTTCCCCGGAGGAACATCATGCGGACCTTGATATTGGCGGTCGGCCTTCTTTCGGTCGCCGCCTGCGCGACAGCGGCGCGCGTAACGCTGCGCGACCGGTTCGAGGCGATCGGGCTTTCACCAAAAATGGCGACCTGCATGGTCGACGACCTTGATGAACGCCTGTCGGATGACGACCTCCGCGATCTTGCGCGCTACACGGTCGGGCTTTCGCGCGCCGACACGCCGCTGAAAGCGATCGACAGCCTGCTGAGAATCGATAACCCGCGCGCGGTCGCCGCCATCGGCCGCGCCGCCTTCTCCTGCGTCACCGGATTCAACCGTTGAGCGAGACAGCGGCCGACGCGCCGGCGTCCTCCGCTCCGCTGAAGACGGACAGCTACGCCTGGTACGTCCTTGGCGTGCTGACGCTCGTCTACACGTTCAATTTTGTCGACCGTCAGATCATCGCGATCGTCTCGCCCGCGATCAAGGCCGAGCTCGGCCTTTCCGATTCGATGCTGGGGCTCCTCAAGGGGCTCGCTTTCGCCGTGCTTTACACGACGCTCGGCATACCGATCGCCTGGGCGGCTGACCGTATGAACCGCGTTTCGATCGTCTCGGTGTCGCTCGCCGTTTGGTCGGCGTTCACCGCGCTGTCGGGCATTGCGCAGAACGCCATGCATCTGGCGCTTGCGCGGATCGGCGTCGGTATCGGCGAGGCGGGCGGGTCGCCGCCGTCGCATTCGATCATCGCCGACTATTTTCCTAAGGAGAAACGCTCGACGGCGCTGTCGATCTACTCTCTCGGCATTCCGTTCGGGCAGATGCTGGCGTTTCTCGCCGGCGGCTGGGTCGTGCAAAATCTCGGCTGGCGGAAAGCGTTTTTCATCGTCGGTCTGCCGGGCATCCTGCTCGCGCTCATCCTGAAGCTGACGGTCAAGGAACCCATCCGCGGCGCGACCGACGGCGGCGCCGGCAAGGTGTCGTTCAAGGAAGGTTTCGCCGAGCTTGTGAAGATTCCGACCTATTGGGGCATCGCGGCCGCGACCGCGCTCGCCTCCTTCACCGGTTACGGCGTCGGCCTCTGGGTCGTCGATTTTTACCGGCGCACCTTCGAACTGTCGTACACGGAGATTACCGTGCCGCTCGGCGTTCTGAACGGCGTCGTCTATGGCGTCGGCACCTGGGCCGGCGGCTGGCTGACCGACCGGTTCGGCAAGCATGACCGGCGCGCCTATCTCGTCATCCCGGCGCTCGGCATGCTCGCGACGATTCCCGCCGGATTCCTGTCGACCTGGGCGCCGTCGCCGTTCTGGGCGTTCTTCTGGTCCGCGCCGTTCCTCCTCGGGCTCGGCATGTATCTCGGGCCGTCGTTCGCGCTCATCCAGACGCTCGCGCCAGTGCGCCTTCGCGCGTTTGCGATCGCGTTCATGTTCCTCATCCTCAACCTCTTCGCGCTCGGCGTTGCGCCCCTTTGGGTCGGCTGGACGTCGGACCTCTTCGCGAACTCGTTCGGCGAGGTCGTCGGTCTCAAAATGGCGCTGACGACGCTGGGGGTTACGAGTCTCGGCGCGGCCTTCGCTTTCTTCTGGACGTCGAAACGCCTGCCGGGCGACTGGGCCGCGGCGGAGGCGCGCGCGTCAAAGTCCGCCGGAGAAAGCTGACAATGCCTGCGAAGAAAAATGCCGCCGCAACAAAGAAGACAGGGACGAAGAAAGTTCCGGCCAAAAAGGCTGCGTCCAAAAAGCAGGAGAACAAGACGAAGGCGACGGCCGCCAGCGTCAGGGACTTCATCGCCAGCGTTGACAACCCGGTCCGCCGCAAGGACGCTGAAACGGCGCTTGCGATGTACAAGGCGATCACCGGGATGGCGCCGAAAATGTGGGGCCCTTCGATCGTCGGTTACGGGTCTTATCACTACAAATATGAATCCGGGCGCGAGGGCGAAATGTGCGCCGCCGGGTTTTCGCCGCGATCCTCGGCGATCGTCTTTTATATCATGGGCGGCGTTGCAGATACCGATCCGCTGTTGGCGCGGCTTGGAAAATACAAGGTGGGAAAGAGCTGCCTCTATGTGAGCAAGCTCGGCGACGTCGACGCCGGGGTCCTCGGCGAGATTATCGCCAGATCGTGGGCCTACATGAAGAAGACCTACAAGGTGACGGCGTAACAAGGCGCCCGCGAAGAATACGCCTCCGCGGGCGCCCCGCCCCCACACGCGCCCGGATACGCAGGGCGCGTAACGCTTTGACAGCTCCCCCTCAAACGCCGGCTGCGAAAGGCCGGGTTTGATCCCTGATTGAGACGCCAGCCGCGCTTAAACCGGCCTTTCGCCTCTTTCGGTTCATGGAGTTTCAAAATCCGCGCCATCAGGGCCGCCGGGGAGCGGCGCTCAGTTGACGGCGGGCGCGAAAGGCCGCTTCAAGGGGCCCATGGCCCGCATTCTCATCACCTCCGCGCTTCCCTACATCAACGGCATCAAGCATTTGGGGAACCTTGTCGGTTCGATGCTGCCAGCGGACGTCTATGCGCGGGTCCAGCGGGCGCGTGGGAACGAGGTTCTGTTCCTGTGTGCGACGGACGAACACGGAACGCCGGCCGAACTCGCCGCGCGCGCGGCGAACCAGAGCGTCGAGGATTATTGCGCCGAGCAGCACGAGATCCAGAAGCAGGCCTGCGCCGAGTTCGGGCTTTCATTCGACCATTTCGGCCGATCGTCAAACGCGCCCAACAAGCGCCTGACGCAGCACTTCGCCAAGGTGCTGGAGGATAACGGCCTCATTGAGGAACGCACCGACCGGCAGATTTATTCGATCGACGATGCGCGCTTTCTCCCCGACCGCTATGTCGAGGGGACATGCCCCAACTGCAAATATGAGAAAGCGCGCGGCGACCAGTGCGACAATTGCGGAACCCTGCTGGATCCCGTCGAGCTTAAAGATCCCTATTCGTCGATTTCGGGCTCGCGCAATCTCGAAGTGCGGGAGACGAAGCACCTCTATCTCCTGCAATCGAAGATGCAGCAGCCGATCGCCGACTGGATCGCGACGAAGGAAGACTGGCCGCATCTCACGAAGGCGATCGCCGGCAAGTGGATCAAGGAAGGCCTGCAGGACCGCTCGATCACGCGCGACCTCTATTGGGGCGTCCCTGTCGCGTATGAGGGCGCGGCGCGGCCGGGCTTTGAAAATAAGGTCTTCTACGTCTGGTTCGACGCGCCGATCGAATATATAGGGTGTACGGAGGAATGGGCGGCCGCCGCACCGGGGCGTAATTGGCGGTCCTGGTGGCGGCTCGACGAAGGCGCGAGCGACGTGCGCTACGTCCAGTTCATGGGCAAGGACAATGTCGCCTTCCACACCGTATCGTTCCCGGTGACGATCCTCGGGTCAAAGGAGCCGTGGAAACTCGTCGACACGCTGAAGTCATTGAACTGGCTGACGTGGTACGGCGGCAAGTTCTCGACGAGCCAGAACCGCGGCATCTTCATGGATCAGGCGCTGGCGCTGCTCCCGGCCGATTACTGGCGCTGGCACCTGATGGCGAACGCGCCGGAGTCGGACGACGCGTCCTTCACGCTCGAACATTTCGCGAGCGTCGTGAACAAGGATCTAGCCGACGTGCTCGGCAATTTCGTCAACCGCATCACCCGCTTTTGCGCGTCGAAATTCGGCGAAAAGGTTCCGGGCGAGGGGAGTTATGGCGAGATCGAAGCAAGGCTGATCTCGGACCTCGATGCGAAGATCGCCGCCTATGCCGCCGCGCTCGAGGCGATGGAGTTCCGCAAGGCTTGCGCCGAGCTGCGCGGCATCTGGGTCGCGGGGAACGAATATCTGCAAATCGCCGCGCCATGGACGGCGTTCAAGACCGACCCTGCGCGCGCGGCGGCGGGGGTGAGGGCGGGATTGAACCTCATCGCGCTCTTCGCCGTCCTCTCTGCGCCCTTCATTCCGCACACAGCGGCGAAAATGGCGGCGGTGTTCGGAATCGACCTCGCCCGCGAGCGCTGGCCGGCTTCGGCGAAAACGGCGCTCAATCGCCTCGCGCCGGGAACGGCGTTCGCGCTCCCCGACGTGCTTTTCAAGAAGATTGAGGAACAGCAGGTGGCTGAGTGGCGAGAGAAGTTCGGGGCGTAGTGAACGCTAGACGGGGCGTCGGCGCCGATCCGGCGCCAGCCTTTTCATCGTAATTCGAGCCAAGCGTGCTTTGGTCGCCAAGCGATGTTTGAGGGATTGGGTTTCGGCTGGCGTTCCGCGGCGCTGGCGGTCGCTGCAACGCAGCTTCTGATCATTGCGGCCGCGTTGTTGCGCCCGGTCCAGAACCGCATCGCCAATCGGGTTCTGGCCGCCATGTTGGTCACCGCCGTCGGCGTCTTCACGCCATGGCTGATCGGGTTCGCCGGATTCTATGATAAATGGCGGTGGCTGAGCTTCGCCCCGTTTTCGATCACGCTTGCAATTGCGCCGCTCTTCTACTTCTACGTTAACGCGCTGACGCGCGGCGTTCTGGTTGAAAGGCCGCTGCTTCATCTTGCTCCCGCGGCGTTGCAGTTCGGATATCTGACGCTGTGCTTCGTGACGCTGCGCCAACCGTTCAAGAATGAATGGCTGTCGGTCCAGTCCGGCGCCTATGGTTTGATCACCGGCGCCGGCGTGATCGCAGGCTGCCTCTATTATGGTCTCAAATGCCAGGCGCTGTTGCGACGCTATCGCGCGAGCCTCGCCGAGCAGCGAAGCGACGATCACCGCTACGCCGCCGAATGGATCAGCCGCTCGATCTCCGCGCTTTTCGTTTTTCTCGCGCTGTTCGCTTCTTACGAGGCGTGGAACGTTGTCGATCCGCTCGACTATCGCGGCCTGATGGGACTTTATCTCGGCGTCGCCGCCTTTGCGCTCTATCTCGCCGTCGAGGGCTGGCGGCACGCCACGCTGGCCTTCCCGGCGCTTGCGGCGCCGGCGGAGATCGACGCAGGCTCCCCTGATACGCGCGACTGGTCGGTCGACGGCGCCCGATGGGCTGAAGCGGTGCGGACAGCCCGCTGGCACGCCGACCCCGAACTCTCGCTCGCCGATCTTGCCCGCCGGCTCGGCACCAACACCGGCTATTTGTCGCGGGCGCTCAATGAAGGGCTCGGAGTCAACTTCTCGACCTTCATCAACGGCCTCCGGTCTGAAGATGTGGCGGCGCTCTTACGGGCGGGCGACCGGCGAGACCTTCTCGATCTCGCGCTCGAGGCCGGGTTCAGCTCGAAGGCGAGCTTCAATCGGGCTTTCGCGGCCCGGTTCGGGGTTTCTCCCTCGGCCTATCGCCGCGCCAATGGCTCAAAACCGGAAAATGTCGCGGACTGACGGGATCTGAGGCGCGTAAACTGCCCGGATAGGGCTTGCTCGGCCGGCAACCCTTGGGGACTTTCATGAACCGTCGCACTTTTCTCGCCGCTGGCGCCGCTGCTCTCGCCGTCGCTTCGACGCCATGGACGGCGAGCGCCGCCAACCTCGACGACGACATCGAGATCATGCGCCGGGCGCTGGCGCTTCATCCTGGGCTGCTCCGCTATAACACGGCCGCCAGGATCGAGGAGGGACTGGCGAGCCTCAGCGCCCGGTTCGTCGAGGCGCCCGACCTCGCCTCGCGCTTTCTCGCCCTCCATCGCTTTCTAGCGACGGTCCGCTGTGGGCACACGCACTGCAACCCCTACAACCAGTCCGATGCGGTCGTTTCCGAATTGTTCGAACGGCCCACGCGCGTTCCCTTCACCTTCAGCTGGATCGAAGGCCGCATGATTGTTCTGGCCGATCACACCGGCGCTGGCGCCTTGCCGAGAGGCTCCGAAGTGCTCCGGCTGAACGGCGAAAGGCCGAGAGATCTGCTGCAGCGGTTGCTTCCTTACGCCCGCGCCGACGGCGGCAATGACGGCAAGCGGGTTGTGCAGTTCGACATGCGCAACACCGACAGGTTCGAAACCTTCGACATTTTTCAAAGCCTGATCGCGCCGCAAGGGCCGGACGGCCACCGGATCAAGGCGCGGCGCCCCGACGGCAGGATCGTCCGTGCAGACTTCGCCGCCCTGACTTTCGTCGAACGGCAGGCGACCCAGTCAATGCCCGACAGCGACAGCAACGACAGGCCGTTCTGGATTTGGGACATGGTCGGCGATGTCGCGCTCCTCCGGATGCCGACCTGGGTGATGTACAACACCAAATGGGATTGGCGGGGTTGGCTCGCGGAACGGCTCGCGGCGCTTGACGGGGCCAAGGGGCTCGTCATCGACCTGCGGGACAACGAGGGCGGCAATGAATGCGGCGATTTCATTCTTTCGCGTCTCGCGACAAGGGATCTTGAACTCGAAGGCTACGAGCGGCGCGTGCGGTTCCGTACAACGCCTGCCGACCTTGACCCTTATCTCGACACCTGGGACCGCACCTTCAGGAGGATAGGCGAGAACGCCGACGAGATCGGTGACGGTTTCCTGCGCCTCGCCGGCGAGCGCCCGGTCGATCTCATTCCCGCGGCGACGCCAAGGATCGATGTTCCTGTTGCAGCGCTCGTCGGGCCTGTTTGCAGCTCGGCGACTTTTTCCTTCGCCAGGCGAGCGAAGCAGTCCGGCCTTGTCCGCCTGTTCGGTGAAACCACCGGCGGCAATCTGCGCGGCATCAATGGCGGCGCCTATTTCTTCGTTCGCCTGCCGGCGAGCGGGCTCGAATTCGACCTGCCGATCTTCGGCTATTTTCCGCCGACGCCGAAGCCGGATGGCGGCGTCGAGCCCGATGTCCTCGTCCCGCGCAAGCTGCGCGATATCGCGAACAGCGCCGACGCCTGCCTCGACGCCGCGCTTGCCTGGTGCCGGCGGGGCTGAGCCTGCGGGCGCTGGTGCGGCCGGAGCATGACAAGGGCCGGGCGTGCGGCTTATGAACGAAGGGAAACCATCACCCCTTCGCTTCAGGAGCTACGGCCCGATGAAATCTCTTTTCTCTCTCGAAAATCGCACCGCGCTTGTCACCGGGGGCTCGCGCGGCATCGGCAAGATGATCGCGCGCGGGTTTCTCGAGCACGGCGCTCGCGTCTACATTTCCGCGCGCAAGGCCGATCAGTGCGAGGCGGCGGCGGAGGAGCTATCTAAATACGGCCGCTGCGTCGCCATCCCGCAGGACGTCTCGACCATCGAAGGCTGCAAGGTTCTCGAGCGCGCCTATGGTCATCACGAAAGCACGCTCGACATTCTTGTCAACAACGCCGGCGCAGCGTGGGGCGCCGAGTTCGATCAATTTCCGGAAAGCGGCTGGGACAAGGTGATGGACCTCAACGTCAAGTCGCCCTTCTTCCTGACGCAGGTGTTTCATGGGCGTTTGAAGGCGGCGGCGCGAAAGGACAAGCCGGGGAAGGTCATCATGATCGCCTCGATCGACGGCATCCGCATCAATCCGTGGGAGACCTATTCCTATCAGGCGTCGAAGGCGGCGCTCATCCACCTGACGCGCCGGATGGCGGCGCGCCTCATCAAGGACAATATCTGCGTTTCGGGCGTTGCGCCTGGCGCCTTCGCTTCGGAGATGAACCGGGCCGCGCGCGATCACGCTGACGCCGTCGCCGGCATGGTGCCGGCGGGGCGCATCGGCACGGATGAGGACATGGCGGGCGTCGCGATCTTCCTTGCAAGTCGCGCGGGCGATTACGTCGTCGGCGACACCATCGCGGTCGACGGCGGCGTCGCCTATTCCTCGACCGGTCATTTCGGAGGCTGACATGGCGGCGGCGGATCAGAAATTGCTGGGCTCCGGCTTCGGCGCGAAATCGACGGCGGCGGAAGTCGTCAAAGGCGTCGATCTTGCCGGCAAAAACGCGATCGTGACGGGCGGCTATTCCGGCATCGGCGTCGAGACCGTGCGGGCGATCGCGGGCGCCGGCGCCTCGGTCATGGTTCCCGCGCGCGACGTCGCCAAGGCTAAAGCGGCGTTATCGGACGTTGCGGGAGACATTTCCGTCGCCGCCATGGATCTCGGCGACATCGCCAGCGTCGAAAAATTCGCGCGCGACTATGCGTCAGCGCGAAAGGCGCTCCACCTTCTCATCAACAACGCCGGCGTGATGGCGTGCCCTGAGACGCGCATCGGCAAAGGCTGGGAACTGCAATTCGCGACGAACCACATCGGCCATTTCGCGCTGACGCGGGCGCTGCTGCCGCTCTTGCGCACGGCCGCCGGCGCACGCGTCGTGGCGCTGTCGTCATCAGGCCACAAGATCAGCGACATTCGCTGGGACGACATCCATTTCCGCAAGGGCGGCTATGAAAAATGGGTCGCCTACGGACAGTCGAAGACGGCGAACGCCTTGTTCGCGGTGGGGCTCGACGCGCGCGAGAAGGCGAACGGCGTGCGCGGCTTCGCCGTTCATCCGGGCGGCATCATGACGCCGCTGCAGCGCCATCTGCAGAAAGAGGAGATGATCGCGCTCGGCTGGATGGATGAAACGGGCGGCGTCTCCGAACGCGCGCGGCCCTTTTTCAAGTCGCCGGAACAGGGCGCGGCGACGGCGGTCTGGGCCGCGACCGCGACGTTGCTGGACGGCAAGGGTGGCCTTTACTGCGAGGATTGCGACGTCGCCGAGCTTGCGGGCGAGGACGAGCCGCGCCATCGCACGGTGAGGGCCTATGCCGTCGATCAGACGAGCGCAGCGCGGCTCTGGCGCGAGACGGAAATGATGCTCGGCTGAAAAAGAAAACCGCGCCGGCGTGCGACGCGGTTTCGTGATGGGTCAGCCGCCGGTCAGGCTGCGCGCTTCTTGCCCCGGAGGCGCGCCGCGGCAAGGCCGGTAAGGAGAAGGATCGCCGCGCCGGGCGCCGGCACTTCGGTGTAGTCGAGCCCGGCGAGCGAGTAGTCGGAATTGTTGCCCTTCTTCGTCGGCAGGTTTTTCGCCGAGAAGGCGATCGACGCGATCACGAGATCGCCGAGCGGGCGCCCGGAGAACAGGAAGCAGCCCGATCCGCTGAGCGAAGTCGCGCCGCAGTTCGTCACGCTGCCGAGGCCGGAGCTGATGGTCGCGGTGTTTTCGGCGATCGCCTTGATGGTGAAGTTGAGCATCGAACCGTCGCCGAGCGTCAGCTTGATGATCCCTTCTTCCTTGTAGTCGCCGAATTCATCGCCGTTGTAGAGGAAAACGACCTTGAACGCGTCGATGAGGACGTTCCGGTCGAACGTGACCGTCAGCCATTCTCCATAGTCTATTTCGCCGCCCGTCTTTCCTGCGACGCCGAGGCCCGGCTGACCTGCGACTGTTTTCGATTGCAGCTTGCCCGGCGATCCGGTGACAGTCGCGCCCGGAACGGCGCAGGAATATTGGCCTGAGCAGGCGACAAGATCGGCGGTGGTGATCGCAGCGGCCGACGCCGCATTTCCGGCGGCGAGCGCGCCGGCGAAAGCCGCCGCGGCGGCGAAGAAAGTGCGCATCCCCCAACTCCTGTTACGCAACTACGCCGGGATGCTAGCAATGCGCGGGCCGAAGGCAACACTTTATTATGGTTAACGCTTACAATATCGCGCGTTAACCAAGAATTCCGGCAATGCGTCGCACGTCATCCCGCCGCGACGCCGAACAGGCCGCCGATCAAAAAGGTGAGGGCGCCGACGCCTACGCCGACATGCTCGACAGCCAGCGCCGTCGAGTGGCCGCTCCCGCGGCGCCTAGTCCCGTCAACAGCAATATTCCGGCGCCGGGGACTGGTATGGTCGCGTCGTTAATCGACGCAATGGCGAAATCTGAGATGGTCCGGAGCGAGTCGTCCAAAACGCCCGCAAATGCGAGGCTGAGGATGAGGCGATCGCCGAGTGGTCGGCCTGAGAATAGAAAACAGCCGGAGCCTGACGCCGTCGTGCGCCCGCAGTTCGTTACATCGCCAAGTCCACTGCTTATCGACGCCTGATTCTCGCCGTCGGCGCCGAATGTGAATTGGCCGAAGGTTCCGTCGGCGTAACCGACAAGAATCTGGCCCTCTTCAATGAAGTCACCGAACTCTGGGCCATTATAAAGAAATACGATTTTGAACGCTTCGATAATTTCGGGCGTTTTGAAAGCGATTCTGATTTCTTCAAGGTAATCGATTTCGCCGGAGCCCCCAGACAATGAGACACCTTTGACGCCGAGGCCGAATTGGCCATTGAAGGATTTTCCCTCAAGCCGTTCGGGCACGCCTAAGATCCGCGCATTGGCGAGATTGCAGATGAACAAGCCGTCGCAGCTCATCAAGTCTGCAGTCGAAATGGTCGAAGCAAGAGCTCCCGCCTCCACCCCCACTCCCGTGAACGCTGCCGCCAAACCCGCAATAAATAGCTTGCGCACCCGTGCCTCCCCTGATGTTTCCGGGGATAAGTTTTCCGCAAAGTTGACGAGAAGACCGTGACCGTTGTTACATTGGTCCGCTGCGGTCGCTGATTCACCGGACGACTACCCAGAATTCGTCATCCCGCCGCGACGCCGAACAGGCCGCCGATGAAAAAGGTGAGGGCGCCGGCGGCCGAGCCGATCGCGAGCATCCTGGCGCCGCCGAGGATGGCGTCGCGTCCGGAAAACAGGCTCATCACCGCGCCGACGCCGAAAAGCGCCGCGCCCGCGACGACCGCCGCGACGGTTATCGGCGCCGGGGCGCCGACAAGAAACGGAATGAGCGGAAGAACGGCGCCGCACGAAAATGCGAGGAAGGAATAGAGCGCCGCGCCGGTCGCCGAGCCGAGATCGTCGGGGTTGAGCCCCAGTTCCTCGCGCGCGAGCGCATCGAGCGCGGTCTTGGGGTCAGCGACGAGCTTCTTGGCGAGCGTGCGCGCCTCCTCGATCGGCACGCCGCGCGCCTCATAGATGAGGGCGAGTTCTTCGGCCTCCTCCTCCGGATAACGCTCGAGCTCTTCCTTTTCCTGCGCGATCTGGTGCTCGAACATTTCGCGTTGCGTGCGCACGGAGACGAACTCGCCCGCCGCCATCGAGAACGCGCCTGCGAGGAGGCCGGCGACGCCGGTGAGGAACACGACGTCGTTTGAAACGCTGGCGCCGGCCATGCCCATGACGAGACTGGTGTTGGAAACGAGGCCGTCATTGACGCCGAACACCGCCGCGCGAAGGGAGCCGCCGCCCGCGCCCTTGTGCCGCGCGCCGATCCCCTCGACGGTTGTCGGCATCGGATGATGCCCGCCCGCGCGTCCGGCATAGGCGGAAAGGCCGCGCACCTTGGAGGCGGCGAGGACGGCGCGCATTCTTTTCGGACCGAAGAGCGGCAGCAGCGCTGCGACGATGCGCGCGCGCGGCGAAGGCTGGAAAGCGCCCGCGCCTTTCGGCGCGATCAGGCTGGCCTGGGTCTCGCTTTCCTTCGCGAGCTTTTCAAACAGCGCAGCGATCACGGGGTCCTTCTCGGCGCGCGCGGCGGCGGCCGTCAGCCAGCTCGCCGTCATTTCCTCGCGCCAGCGGCGCTGATCGTCATCGCGGCCGGGAGACATGCGCTGCGCCCTTTCGATTCGCCGTAAACAGCGTACCATGCCGCCGGTGTTCGAGGGGCGCTTTCCATGATGAAGACAGCAGCAGCGCTTGCAGCGGCGCTGGCGGTGATGGCGGGCGTCGCGGCCGCCTTGCCGGAGGGCGTGGCGGCGAGGCATGACGGGCAGGGGCCCTATGACCGCCTCGTCATCCGCGGGGCGACGATGATCGACGGGTCGGGGGCGCCGCCCTTCGGGCCGGTCGATATCGTCGTTGAGGGAAACCGCATCGCCGCGATCAAGGCTGTCGGCGCGCCGGGCCTGCCGATCGACGACGCCAACCGGCCGGCGAAGGGCGCGCGCGAGATCGACGCGACCGGCAAATACGTTCTGCCGGGTTTCATCAACCTGCATGGCCATATCCACAGCCTCGGCACGCAACACGACGTGCCGCCGGACTACATTTTCAAATTATGGCTGATGCACGGGATCACAACCGTGCGCGAAGTCGGCAACGACAAGGGCGCGGCTTTTTCCGTCGATCTCAAGCGGGCGAGCGCGCGGGGCGAGATCGACGCGCCGAGGCTCTATATCTATCCGTTCTTCGGCTCCTTCGGATCGGAGGAAGTGAATACGCCGGAGGCCGCGCGCCGCCAGATCCGCGCCTTCAGGTCCGCCGGCGCCGACGGGGTGAAGTTTTTTTCAGGGCCGGCGGAGATCCTAGCCGCCGCGTTCGACGAGGCCAAACGCCAGAACCTGAAGACAACGATGCATCATGCGCAGCTCTCGGTCGCGCATGCGGACGTGCTCGACACCTCCGCGCAGGGCCTCAACTCGATGGAGCACTGGTACGGCCTTCCCGAGGCGCTGTTCACGGACCGGACGCTCCAGAACTATCCGCCCGGCTATAACTACCAGGACGAACAACACCGCTTCGGCGAGGCGGGTCGGCTGTGGGCGCAAGCCGCCGGGCCGGGCAGCGAGCGCTGGTCCTACGTCCGCGATACGCTCCTTGCACGGAACTTCTCCATCATCCCGACCTTCACAATCTATCTTTCCAGCCGCGACTGGATGCGCGCTAGGAACGCCGACTGGCACGCCGACTACACGATGCCCTCGCTGTGGAGGTTTTTCGCCCCCGATCGCGACGCGCACGGCTCCTACTGGTTCGACTGGGGGACGGAGGAGGAGGTCGCCTGGCGCGACAACTACCGGCGCTGGATGACGTTCATCAACGATTACAAGAACGCCGGCGGCAAGGTCGGCGCGGGCGAGGACGCCGGCTACATCTATTCGACCTACGGCTTCGGCTTTATCCAGGAGCTCGAGCTGCTGCGGGAGGCCGGATTTCACCCACTCGAGGTCGTCCGCGCAGCGACGCTCGACGGCGCGAAGATCCTTGGGGCCGAACGCGATATCGGATCGATCCAGGTCGGCAAGAAGGCGGATATCGTCATTGTCGGCGAAAACCCGATCGCCAACCTGAAGGTTCTCTACGCGACAGGCCACATCCGGCTTGACCCTGCGACCAACCGCCCCGCACGCGTCGGCGGCGTCGAAACTGTCATCAAGGACGGCCTCGTTTATGATGCGAAGGCGCTCGCCGCCGAGGTGCGCGCGATGGTCGCCGCCGAAAAAGAAAAGGCCGGCCTGCCGCCGGGGCCGATGCCGATCGTCGGGTTCAAGGTCAATAAGAGGGAGTCGTCGCAGTGAAGTCCTTTCTCCTCGCCGCAGCCGCCGCGCTCGCGCTGACGGCGCCTGCCCTCGCCGGCGATCTCGCCGCGGATGTCGCGGCCGACTATCCGACCGTGTTCGAGCTCTACAAGACGTTCCATCAGAACCCAGAGCTTTCCTTCAAGGAGAGCCAGAGCGCGAAGATCATGGCGAATGATCTCAAGGCGCTCGGCTTCACGGTGACGACGGGCCTTGGCGACGCATGGACGAAAGCGCGAGCGAAAACCGACGCCGGCAAGCTGAATGAAGGCGTCGGCGGCTACGGCCTTGTCGCGGTTATGAAGAACGGTGAAGGACCGACCCTCATGCTGCGCGCCGACATGGATGCGTTGCCGCTTGAGGAGAAAACTGGCCTTCCTTATGCGAGCAAGGTCGTCTCGGCAGACTACAAGGGCCAGAAGGCGCCGGTGATGCATGCCTGCGCGCATGACAGCCACATGGCGATGCTGATCGGCGCGGCGCGCCGCCTCGTCGCCATGAAGGACCAGTGGCGCGGCACGCTCATCCTCGTCGGACAGCCGGCGGAGGAGATCGGCCTCGGCGCGCTCGCGATGCTCTCGGACGGTCTTTATACGAAGTTTCCGAAGCCGGATTTCGTCCTCGCGGCGCACACCTCGGGCTGGGACCCGGCCGGTGTCGTCGCCTACACCCCTGAATTCGCGCTCGCCAATGTCGACAGCGTCGACATCACGGTCAGAGGCGTCGGCGCGCATGGATCGGCGCCGCACCTCGGCAAGGACCCGATCGTCATCGGCGCGGCGATCGTCGGGGCGCTGCAAACGCTGATCTCGCGCGAGACGAACCCGCTGGATTCCGGCGTCGTCACGGTCGGCAGCTTTCAGGGCGGCTACAAGCACAACATCATCCCTGACGAGGCGACGCTGAAGATCACCGTGCGCTCCTACAAGGACGACGTGCGCCAGAAGCTGCTCGATGGCATCAAGCGGATCGCGCGCGCGCAGGCGCAGTCGGCGGGGGTTCCTGAAAACCTCTTTCCGATCGTGAAAATCGAGAGCGACATGACGCCGTCGACCTATAACGACCCGGCGCTGACCGCGCGGGTCGTCCGCGCGATCGGCGCCAGCCTCGGCGAAAACCGCGTGATGGAGCGCCCGCCGAGCATGGGCGGGGAAGATTTCAGCCAGTTCGGCCGCACCGCCGACAACATCCCGACCTTCATCTACTGGGTCGGCGGCGTCGATCCGGCGACGTGGCGCGCGGCGAACGATGGCAAGATCGCGCCGCCGCCCGCAAACCACTCGCCGCAATTCGCGCCATTGCCTGAACCGACGCTGAAGACAGGCGTGCAGGCGATGACGGCGGCCGCGCTCGACCTCCTGAAAAAATAGCGGTCACTCGCAAGATCATTCGGCTGCGCTCAGCGCCGGCGCGAATTGCAGTTCGGCGAGGCGCGAATAAAGACCGCCGCGCGCGAGAAGCTCGCCATGCGTCCCCTGGTCCGCGACGCGGCCCTGATCCATGACGATGATGCGGTCAGCCTTGAGCACGGTCGCAAGGCGGTGTGCGATGACGATCGTCGTACGGCCCTTCGAGATACGCTCGAAAGCGATCTGGATGAGGCGTTCGCTCTCGGAATCAAGCGCGCTCGTCGCTTCGTCGAGGAGAACGACGGGCGCATCGCGCAGGATCGCGCGCGCGATCGCGAGGCGCTGGCGCTGGCCGCCGGAGAGCGTCGCCGCCCCCTGGCCGAGCGGCGTATCAAAGCCTTGGGGCAAGGCGCGAATAAAGTCGTCGGCGTTCGCCGCGACCGCCGCCGCGCGGACGTCCTCATTGCTCGCGTCGGGGCGCCCGAAACGGATGTTATCGGCGGCTGTTCCCGCAAACAGCGGCGCGCTTTGCTGAACGATTGAGATCGCGCGGCGAAGCGCCGTCGGATCGACGCGCCGGATGTCGACGCCGTCGATCGAGACGCCGCCGTCTTGCGGATCATAAAAGCGCAGCAGAAGCTGGAACACCGTGCTCTTGCCGGCGCCGGAAGGGCCCACGAGCGCCGTCGTCTTTCCGGCCGCGAATTCGAGAGAAACGCCTTTGAGCGCCGGCATCGTCGGCCGCGCCGGATAGGCGAAGGCGACATCGGCGAAGCGAATGTCTCCCTTGACGGGCGAGGGGAGGGCGAGAACGGGCGCCTCAGCCTTGATGTCGGATTGGGCGCCCAGAAGCTCCATCAGCCGCTCGGTCGCGCCGGCCGCGCGCATCACTTCGGCGTAGGTCTCGGTGAGCATCCCGGCGCCGGAGACGGCGACGAAAGCATACATCACGAATTGAGTCATCGCGCCGGCGGTGAGCGCGCCCGTCTGCACCTGCGTCGCGCCGAACCACAGCACCGAAATGAGGCCGCCGAGAATGAAGGTGAAGATGACGCCGGTCAGCATCGCCCGAACCGTGATGCGGTCGAGCGCAACCTTGAAGGTCTTCTCGACCGCCTCATGAAAGCGCGCGCTTTCCTCGCGCTCGCGCGTGAAGGCCTGCACCGTTTCGATCGCGCCGAGGCTTTCGCCGGCGCGCGCCGAGGCGCCGGCGAGGCTGTCCTGGCTGGCGCGGGAAAGGCGCTGCACCCGCCTCCCGGAAAGGATGATCGGCGCTAGCATCAGCGGGCCGACCGCCAGCATCATCAGCGCGAGCTTCCAGCTGACAAGGAACATTAGGAAGATCGCGCCGATGGTCGTCGCCGTGGTGCGCAGCGCCACCGAGATCGACGAACCGACGAGCGTCTCGATGAGCGTCGTGTCGGTCGTCAGGCGCGAGAGCACCTCGCCGGTGCGCACGTTCACATAAAAAGAAGGGCTGAGGCCGAGCAGGTGATCGTAGACGCGCATGCGGATGTCGGCGACCACCCGTTCGCCGAGGCGGCTCACGAAGTAGTAGCGCATCGCGCTCGCAAGGCCGAGCATCACGGCGACGGCGAAGCCTGCGAGGAAATAGCCGGTGAGGTCGCCCCCGACATTCATTCGCTTGCAGACCATGTCCTGCGGCGCCGAAGCGAAGCCGCAATCCACAACAAGCCGGAAAGCGGCCGGCAAAAGGAGCGTCAGCGCCGAGGCGAGGATCAGAAAGATCGTGAAGGCCGCGAGAAGGCCCTTGTAGCGCAGCACGAAGGGCGCAAGCCGCGCGAGCGGCCTGATCGATCGCGCCTTGGCGCGATGTTCGGCGTCGCGCGCAAGGTCCGCGGCGAAGCTCGACCCGCGATCTGCGTCGGCGCGCGCCAAGGCGGCGTCAGGAGCAGGCGTTTCACTCATGAATCAGGTCCTTGGCGCGCCGGCGCCCGGATCGCTGGGCGGCACGAAGATGAGAACCGTCTGGAAGGCGGCGGCCGCCGCCGCACCGCCGGAAAGGCACAGCAAAAGTCCGCCCGCCGTCGGCCCGATGACGAGCTGGGCGAATTTGACCGCCAGCAGCAGGACGACCAGCGCGATCGCGGCGCGCGCGTAAAAGCGCAAGAGGTCCGGGAATTCATCACCGCCCTGAAACTGCGCGGCGAAGCGCGGCCAGGCGATGTAGATGTAGAGCCAGCAGCCGAGGCCGGCGGCGAAAACGGCCGGCGCGAGCGACCAGCCGCGAAAAAGTCCCACGAGAATTTCGCGCGCTTCCGTGAAGCTGAGCGCGGCAAGCCCTGCGGCGATGATCCCGTAGATCGCGGTGATGCCAAGCGACAACAGGGGCTTGGCGTTGCGCGCCCGACGGAACGCGACATCCTTGGCCGGTATGCCCCAGTTTCGCGTCAAGCTTTGCTCCCGTCAGGCGTCGATTGGGTCAAGTCGTCGGGTCACCGCCTCGAAAACGCTCTCGAACATCGGCGCCGTCAGGCGGCCGGTGTTCGTGTTGTACCGTGAGCAGTGGTAGCTGTCGAACAGGAAAATCCCGCTGGGCAGAGCATGTTCTGCGGCGTGTGAAAAGGCTGCGGCGCGCGCCGGCAGCCCGAGCGCGGCAAGCGTCGCCGCATGCGCGATCCGGCCGAGGCACAAGATCGCCCGCAGGCGGGGGAGGCTGGCGATTCGCGCCGCCAGGAAGGACCGGCAAATCTTGATTTCTGCGGGCGTCGGCTTGTTCTCAGGCGGCGCGCACCGGACGGCGTTGGTGATCATCGTCGCCGGCATCGCAAGGCCGTCGTCGGGTCGGGCGTCGTAGACGCCTTGCGCAAGTCCGAATTTGAGGAGCGTGCGGTAGAGGAGGTCGCCGGCGTAATCGCCGGTGAAGGGCCGGCCGGTGCGGTTGGCGCCATGCAGGCCCGGCGCAAGTCCGACAATAAGAAGCCGCGCGTCAGCGGCGCCGAAGGAAGGCGCAGGACCATTGAAATAGGCCGGATAAGCGCGCGCATTCGCCGCGCGGTAGGCCACGAGCCGCGGGCACAACGGACACGACTTTTCCGGTTCCGCGATCGGGGCGACAGGTTCGACCGGGCGCCGACGCGCCGCGCCTGCGGTCATCGCCGGTCAATCGACATCTTCAAGGTCGTCCTCGTAATCGCCCTCCAGGTCGCCTTCCTGTTCCATGGACTGCGGCCGCGTGCGCTTCGGCGCGCCGCCCGTGCGGCCGATGTCCTTTTCGAGATCGGCGAGATCGAAGAACCGGTCCGCCTGGCGGCGCAATTCGTCTGACGCCATCGGCGGCTGCGACTTGATCGTCGACACGACGCTGACCCGGACGCCTTGCGCCTGCACCGCCTCGATCGCGCGGCGGAAATCGCCATTGCCGGAGAACAGAACGATATGGTCGAGCTTCGGTGCAAGGGACATCATCTCGACGGCGAGTTCGATGTCCGTCGAACCCTTGAAGCGCTTCTTTCCGGTGGCGTCAGTGAACTCGCGCGCAAGTTTTGTCACCATCGAGTAGCCATTGTAGTCGAGCCAATCGACCAGCGGGCGCAGGGGCGAATAATCCTGGTCGCGGTCTTCCTGCATCGAGGTGAAATAATAGGCCCGCACGAGCCTGCTCGCTGCGCGCGACTTGGCGAGAAGGTTCTTGTAGTCCATGTCGAAGCCAAGGGCCCGTGCGGCCTTGTAGAGATTAGCCCCGTCGATAAAGAGCGCGGTCTTTTCGGACTCGCGCATACCCAGAAAACTGTTCATTGAAGCCTCAGGTCAGCCCGGTGAAGAAAAAGCGACGTACAATGATCCGCCGGCGCTCAGCCAGCTCCATGCTAAATACATGATTCTGATAGGGTTAGGTTCAAGTCTCCCGTTCTGCGGCCGACCGCCGCAAGAGGTGATTGCGATGGCGCTCGCCGCGCTCAATGCTCATTACGGGATAGAGCGTGCTTCGGCCTTCTATCGGTTTCCTGCCTGGCCGGACCCCGCCGACCCCCCCTTCGTCAACGCCGCCGCGCGGCTGAGACAGGCGCCTGCGCCTCGGGACCTGCTCGCAGGGCTGCATGTGATCGAGGCGGCTTTCGGCCGGCGGCGCAGTCGCCGGAACGCCCCGCGCACGCTCGATCTCGACATCCTCGCCTACGGCGACCGCATTCAGGAAGGGCCCCCGGCGCTGCCTCATCCGGGGCTGGAAACCCGGGCCTTCGTGCTCGCCCCGCTCGCCGACATCGCCCCCGACTTCCGCAGCCCCCGGTCGAGGTTGACAGTAGCGGCGCTGCTCGCACGGGCGGGCGACGGGGAAGGCGCGGCTTTTTCGCCTGATTTTGCACCGCAGCGGTTGTCTTGATCCCGGGGAGGGGCTATCTCCGCGGGTCCGGAACGCCCCTTTGAGGGGCCCCCGTTTCCCTTTGAGGAGCCTTGCTGATGGCGCGCGTCACCGTTGAAGACTGCGTTGAAAAAGTGCCGAACCGGTTCGATCTCGTGCTGCTCGCCGCGCACCGCGCCCGCGTCCTGACCTCGGGGGCGGCGCTGCTCGTCGATCGCGACAAGGACAAGAACCCGGTGGTGGCGTTGCGCGAAATCGCCGATGGCGGCCTCGACACCGAAGGTCTTCGCGAAGACCTCGTCGTCTCGCTGCAAAAGCAGTTCAATGTGGATGACGAAGCGGCCGGCTCGGCGGCGATCGAGAAGGCGGACGCACCGGAGTTCGATCGCACGAGCCAGGAAGACTTCATCGCGCAGATCAAGGCGGCCGGCATGACGACGCCGCAATCGCTGCCGAAGGGCTGATCGGCCGCTCCCGGTGCTTGCCGGACGCGCGCGAAGGAGGCGCGTAAAGCCGCAATGGCTGACAACGCACGCGACGAAGGCCCGAAGCCGGCGAAAGCCCGCGCGCCGTCGTCTCGTCGGCAGGCCGGCGTGAAGAGCGGCCGCGAGGTGTTTGGCGCTGATGAGACGGGCACGCACGAAAACGCGGCGGCGCCGGATATTGAGGCGAGCGACCTCACGGCGCAGACCGGGGCTTGTCGAGGCGCTGAGGCGCGTGCGTCGGCGTCGGCTGCAGCGCCTCGTGCTTCTAAGGCGCAACCTTCCGCCGGAGACCTGATCCGGCAGCACGAACTCGTTGAAAAGGTCCGCTCATACGACCCGGATGTCGACGAGGAGCTTCTCAATAGAGCCTACGTGTTCTCGATGGTCGCGCATGGCGACCAGACGCGGAAGTCGGGCGACCCCTATTTCGTCCATCCGCTCGCCGTCGCGGACATTCTCGCCGACTTGAAAGCCGACCCCGCGACGGTCGTCACCGCGCTCCTTCATGACGTCGTTGAGGACACCGACGTGACCGTCGACGACATCGCCGCGCGCTTCGGGGACGAGATTGCAACGCTCGTCGACGGGGTGACGAAGCTTTCAAAGATCGAGCTCAAGTCGGAAGCCGCCAAGCAAGCCGAGAATTTCAGGAAGCTCGTCGTCGCGATGGCCAAGGACATGCGCGTCCTGCTCGTCAAGCTCGCCGACCGCCTCCACAACATGCGCACGCTCCACCACGTGCCGGACGCTGAAAAGCGCAAGAAGGTGGCGCAGGAGACGATGGAAATCTATGCGCCTCTCGCCGGGCGCATCGCCGTGCAGCGCTTTCGTGAAGAGCTGGAAGAGCGCGCCTTCAAGGAGCTGATGCCGCACGCCTATGAGACGATCACGAGCAAGCTGGAGACGCTCCAGCGCTCGATCGGCCCCGGCCTCATCGAGCTGAGGCAGATCCTTCAGGCGAATCTCGAAGCGGCGGGCGTCAGGGCCGAAGTCCACAGCCGCGAGAAGCGTCCTTATTCGATTTGGCGGAAGATGCAGACGAAGAGCGTTTCCTTCGACGAGCTCGCCGACATCTACGCCTTTCGGGTGATCGTCGAGACCGTCGAGGACTGCTACCGGACGCTCGGCGTCATCCACACCTGTTGGCGGATGATCCCCTCGGAGTTCGACGACTATATTTCGGCTACCAAGCCCAACAATTATCAGTCGATCCACACTGCGGTGATCGGCCCGCCACGTGACGACGGCGGGCGCCAGCGCATCGAGATCCAGATCCGCACCAAGGAGATGCATGAGCAGGCCGAGCGCGGCGTAGCCGCGCACTGGCAGTACAAGGATCGCGACGCCGCGCGGCCGGGCTTCAATTATTCGGGAAAGGGGCAATACGATCCCTATGAAACCCCGCGCCGCCTCGTTGAGATGTTCCAGCAGGGCGAAGACCCCGAAGAGGCGCTGCGCTACGCCAAGCTCGAGCTCTTTCAGGACCAGGTCTTCTGCTTCACGCCCAAGGGACGGGTGATCGCGCTGCCGAAGGGCGCGACGGCGCTCGACTTCGCCTACGCCGTTCATACCGATGTCGGCGACACGACGATCGGCGCGAAAATCAACGGCGTGTCGAAGCCGTTGAGGACGCCGCTGAAGAACGGCGACGCGGTGCTCGTGCTTCGCTCGGAAAACGCGCCCGTGCCGCCGGAATGGGAGACGATGGCGGTCACCGGGCGCGCACGCTCGGCGATCCGGCGGCGCGTGAAGAAGATGAAGCGCGCGGAGCATATAGAGCTGGGGCGCGCGATGGCGGAGAGCGTGTTCGCCGGCGCGCAGCTCGAACTGTCGCCGAAGGCGATTTCCGCCGCGCTCGTTAAGCTCGGCGAGAAAACGGTCGAGGGCGTCTTCGCCCGAGTCGGGCGCGGCGACCTTTCCGTCAGCGATCTCGTCGAGGCGGTTTATCCGGGCGCCAGCCATGAGAAGGAAGGCGAAATCCGCGCCGCCGGCATGACGGCGTTTCGCCCGCGCCTGGCGATCGACGGCCTGCCGCCGCGCGTCACCGTCACCATGGGGCGATGCTGCGCGCCGATCCCCGGCGAGCGGATCGTCGGCGTCCGCGAAGCCGACCTTGTCGTCGTGCACGCCATCGATTGCGCCGTCCTCGAACGCGACGACCCGACGCAATCGCAGTGGATCGACCTCAAATGGCGCGAACGCAGCGACAGCATAACCGCTTACGCGAAGATCGTCGTCACCGTCAGGAATGAGATCGGCGTTCTTTCCGATGTCGCCGGCGCCATTGCGCGCTATGGCGTGTCGATCGCCAACATCCGCCTCGACAACAGGTCGCCGGAGTTTGTCGAGCTGTTCATCGACGTCGCCGTGAAGGACCTGCGCCAGCTGGAGCAGATGCTGGCGGGCCTCAGGGCCTCGGCGAACGTCCTTTCTGCGCATCGCAATGAAAGAGCGAGCGATGAAAACCACTGACGTGCTCAAAGAGTTCGAAGAGGCCGGCGCGCTGCAGCGCGGGCACTTCATACTTTCGTCGGGTCTTCACAGCGACACCTATCTCAACAAGTCGATCGTCTCGATGTATCCCGACCGCACCGAGCGGCTCTGCCGAGCGCTCGCCGACAAGGTGAGGGGGGCGGGCCTCGGCGCCGTCGATTTCGTGATCTCGCCGGCGATGGGCGCGATCATCTACGGGTACGAGACAGCGCGCTGGCTGAAGGTCCCGTTCATGTTCGCCGAGCGGGTTGAGGGCTCTTTCGTCCTGCGGCGCGGATTTTCGGTGCCGAAGGGCGCTCGCGTTCTCGTCGTCGAGGACATCGTGTCGACAGGCCTTTCGGCGCGCGAATGTCTCGAGGCGGTCAGGAAAGCGGGCGGCGAGGTCGTCGCGCTCGCGTGCTTCATCGACCGCTCCGGCGGAAGCGCCGGTTTCGACGTGCCGCTGGTTCCGCTCGCCGAACTCAAGGTTGAGTCGTGGCCGGCGGATCGCCTTCCGCCGCACCTTGCCGCCATTCCGGCGGTGAAGCCCGGCAGCCGCGGGGTCAGCCAATGAAGGCGATCCGTCTCGGGGTCAATGTCGATCACGTCGCGACGCTGCGGAACGCGCGCGGCGGCGACCATCCCTGTCCAGTGCGCGCGGCCGAACTCGCCATGAGCGCCGGTGCGGACGGCATCACCGCGCATTTGCGCGAGGACCGGCGCCATATTCGCGATGAGGACATGCGGCGCCTGAAGGAGGAAATTCCGCTGCCGCTGAATTTTGAAATGGCGGCGACGTCGGAAATGCTGCGGATCGCCGCGGAAATCCGTCCGCATGCGTGCTGTCTCGTACCGGAAAACAGGCTCGAACGCACGACGGAAGGCGGCCTTGATGTCGTCGGCAATCTCGCGGCGCTGAAAGACGCTGTAGCGCGGCTCGCCTCGACCGGCGTGCGCGTATCGTTGTTCGTCGATCCTGACCCGAGGCAGATCGAGGCCGCGCATTCGGCGGGCGCGCCGGTCATCGAGATTCACACTGGCGCCTACCAGAAGGCGTGCGAAGCGACCACGAACGCGCGAATCAAGCATGAACTTGGCCTCATCCGCGACGGTGCGGCGCGCGCGGCTGCACTAGGGCTCGAAGTTCACGCCGGCCACGGCCTCACCTTTCACAATGTCCAGCCGGTCGCCGCCATTGCTGAGATCGTCGAGCTCAATATCGGTCATTTCCTCGTCGGCGAGGCGTTGTTCATGGGCCTTGCCGAGAGCGTGAAGGAAATGAAACGCCTGATGCAGGACGCGCGCAGCGGAGGTCTTTACTGACATGATCACCATCATCGGCAACACCGTCTCGCCTTACGTTCGCAAGGTGCTGACCGTCCTTCACCTGAAGGGCCTCGACTTCGAGATCGATCCGATCACGCCCTTTTACGGCGACGACGCGTTTGCAAAGCTCTCGCCGATGCGGCGCATTCCGGTCTTTGTGGACGGCGACGTCGTCATCAACGACTCCTCCGTCATCGTGCAATATCTCGAGGAGAAATATCCAACGCCGTCGATCCTGCCCGCGACGCCGGAACTGCGCGCCCGCGCGCGCTGGCTCGAGGAATACGCCGACGAGCGCCTCGGCGACGCGTTCATCTGGAAGGGCTTCGGCGCCGTCGTCGTCGCGCCCGCGGTGTTCGGCGTTCCGCGCGATCTTGAAGCCTTCAAGCGCCATCTCGAGACGGACGTCGCGGCCGTCTGCGATTACCTCGAAAGCGAGACGCCGTCAGACGGCTTCCTCGCGGGTCCGTTCGGTCTTGCGGATATCGCGATCGCCGTGATGTTCCGCGGCATGGCCTATGCGCGCTGGACGCCCGATCCGGCGCGGTGGCCGAAACTTTCCGCCTGGCTCGCGCGCGCCGAGGCGCAGCCCTCGCTCCGCCGCACCGGCGAATGGTCGGACGCCCTCGTCAAGACGCATCCGTCGGGCCAGCGCGACAAGGCGAAGGAGATCGGGCTCAAGGTCTCCGCCGTCAGCCATTTCGCCGGAACCCCGCGCCGAGGGCCGATGACCCGCATCGTCGGGGTCAAATGATCATCGGCATCGGCAACGATCTCATCGACATCCGCCGTGTCGAGAAGACGCTGGCGCGGCATGGCGAGCGCTTTACTCATCGCGTTTTCACCGAGGTCGAGCGCGCGAAGTCGGACCGCCGCCGGAATCGGGCCGCCTCCTACGCCAAGCGGTTCGCAGCCAAGGAGGCCTGCGCCAAAGCGCTTGGCACCGGCCTGTCGAGGGGGGTGTTCTGGCGCGACATGGGGGTTGTTAACCTCCCAGGCGGCAAACCGACCCTGCAACTCGACGGGGGGGCCCTGAAGAGGCTTGAAGAAATCACCCCGCCGGGTCATGTCGCTGACATTCACCTGACCATCACGGACGAGTTCCCGTTGGCTCAGGCGATCGTGATCATCGAGGCCCGGCCGAGGGGATAGGCGGCGGGACAAGGTCGGCCGGGCGCCGGCGAGGGGTTAGGGTTCATCATGGCGTTCGATTTCAAGTTCGGCGAGTTCAAGTGGGACAAGCTGAAATTCTGGGCGAGATCCGACGCCCCCAAGCCTGAGCAGCCGAAGATGACGGCGGCCGAGGAGGCCTGGGATCTGCTCAAGACCGTCTTTTATGCGGTGGCGATTGCGCTCGTCCTGCGCATCGTCATTTTCCAGCCCTTCAATATTCCCTCGGGCTCGATGAAGCCGACCCTGCAGGTCGGCGATTTCCTGTTCGTTTCGAAGCCGACCTACGGCTACTCCCGCGCCTCGCTCGTCTATCCGCTGACGCGCATGAACGTGCATGGCCGCGTGCTCTCGAGCCATGGACCGACGCGCGGCGACATCGTCGTCTTCAAGGCGCGCCGTCATGAAAACAAGGACTACATCAAGCGCGTCATCGGCCTGCCCGGCGACGAGATCCGCATGATCGGCGGCGTGCTCCACATCAACGGCAAGGCTGTCGAGAAGGAATTCATCGGCATGGCGACGACCGATTGCGACTACCTGCGCAATCTCGAGGTGCCGAGCTATCGCGAGACGCTGCCGAACGGCGTTTCCTATACGGTTTACGAATGCGACGCCGACAGCGGGCCGCTCGACAATGTCGGCCCCTACCAGGTGCCGGAAGGGCATTATTTCATGATGGGCGACAACCGCGACCAGAGCCAGGACAGCCGCACGCCGCAGGTCAGCTTCGTTCCGTTCGAAGACATCGTCGGTCGCGCCGAGCGCATCTTCTTCTCCGTCGACGGCGATCGGGCGCGCTTCTGGGAAATCTGGAAATGGCCGTTCGCCATCCGCTACGGGCGCATTCTTGATCCGGTGAAATGAGCGCGAAAGGATTAGCCGCGCTGCAGGAGCGCGTCGGCTGGAAATTCGCCGACCAGAGCCTCTTGAAGCGCGCGCTCACGCATTCAAGCCTCGCGGCGACGTCGAAGATCGGGGATCTTGAGCGCCTCGAATTTCTAGGCGACCGCGTGCTCGGCCTTCTCGCCGCCGAAGCGCTCTGGCGCGCCTATCCGAAAATGCGCGAGGGCGATCTCGCGCCGCGCCTCAACGCGCTCGTCCGCAAGGAGACCTGCGCCAAGGCGGCGGTCGCCTGGGGGCTCGACAAGCTCGTCAAGATGTCGGCGCAGGAAGAAGACTCCGGAGGCCGCAGCAAGAAGGCGATCCTCGGCGACGTCGCGGAGGCCTTCCTCGGCGCCCTTTACGTAGATGGCGGGCTCGACGCCGCGCGCAAGGCCTATGATCTGTTCTGGACGCCGAATCTCGAAGCGCTCTCCATCCAGCACCGCGACGCCAAGACGACGCTCCAGGAGTGGAGTCAGGAAAGAGGGCTTGGCGCGCCGAAATACGAGGTCGTCAATTCCGAGGGCCCAGCGCATGCGCCGGCCTTCACGATCGATGTCGCCGTAAAGGGGTTCGATCCGGTCCGCGCCGAAGGTCAATCCAAACGCGCCGCACAGATGGCTGCGGCGCGGGCGTTCCTCGTGCGCGAGAAAGTGTGGATGGCGGATGAATAGGCGCACAAGCTTCATCGCCGTCATCGGCGCGCCCAACGCGGGCAAGTCGACGCTCGTCAACGCGCTTGTCGGCGCGAAGGTGTCGATCGTCACCCAAAAGGTGCAGACAACGCGCGCGCGCATTCGCGGCATCCTCGTCGAGGGCGACACGCAGCTTGTCTTCACCGACACGCCTGGCATTTTCAGCCCCCGCCGGCGGCTTGACCGGGCGATGGTGTCCGCCGCGTGGGATAGCCTTGAGGGCGCCGACGAAGTTCTGCTCGTCGTAGATGCGGCGGCCGAACTCGCGGGCCCGTCGAAATCGACGGCCGACACGGCCTCGATCATAGCTGAGCTGAAGGAGCGCGGCGCTCGGGTGACGCTCGCGCTCAACAAGATCGACAAGGTCGCGCGCCCTGATCTCCTTAAACTGATCGCGGCTCTGACCGAGACAGGCGTTTTCGGGGAAGTGTTCCTGATCTCCGCGGAGAACGGCGACGGCCTCAAGGATCTCCGCGCGCGCCTGCTTGAGCGCGCGCGGCCCGGCGATTGGCACTTCCCGGAGGACCAGCTCTCGGACATTTCGGATCGCCTGATGGCCGCTGAGACCACGCGAGAGAAGGTCTTCAAGCGACTCCATCAGGAGCTTCCCTATGAATCGACCGTCGAGACCACGGGCTGGACGCGCAACAAGAAGGGCGAACTCAAGGTCGAACAGACTATCTATGTCAGCCGCGAGAGCCAGCGCCCGATCGTGCTTGGAAAGGGCGGCGCGACGCTGAAGGCGATCGGCGAGGCTGCGCGCAAGGATCTGACGGACCTTCTCGGCGAGCCCGTGCATCTCTTCCTCACCGTCAATGTCCGCGAGGGATGGACGGAGGAAAAGGCGCGCTACCGCGAAATGGGCCTAGATATCGTGGACTGACGCTTGATCACCCGTTTGGCGCGGCACGCCGAGCCGCATCCATCACGAGCACAAGCCCGAGGGCCCAGAACCCGACAAAGGTCAGGTATTCGGTGATCTGCAATGTCGCCCAGAGCGCCGCGGTGACGTAATAGCCTGCGACGCCGACGGCGACGGCGAGGGCAAACCACGCCGCCGCGGCCGACAGCCGTTTGGGCGCGAGAGCAGGGCGCATGATGACTGCGCCGGTCACGACCGCGTTGAGGCATGCTATGCCGGCGGCCGCAAGGCCAGAGAGCTTCTCCTGATGGATCGCAAGCGGAATGTTCGTCAGGGCGGCGGCGAATCCTTGCGCGATGAAGGAAAAAAGCAGGCACTCGAAATCGGCGAACCATGACCGCGCGACCATCTTCGAGAGACGCTCCAACCCTTGCGCGGGTAGCGCTGATTTTTCCTCGCCGAATGACCGCTTGGTGCGTTCGCCGATCGCCCTGACGAGCATGACGGGAAGGGGATCGCCAGGCGCCCAGGATGACATGTCGATCGTGTTGAAACTTCGGAAGTCGAGCGGCGGCGTCACGCCGTCGATGCTCACGGGCAGGAGCACCTTGCGCTCGCGCGCGGCCGAGGCTTCGCCCACGACCCATTCGCTGTCGATCGAGCGGCGCGACCAGACTACGATCGTGACCGCGACCGACCCGATCACGCCGGCGGTTTTCTTGCGATAGTCCTCGCCTGCGAGAAGATCGCGGTCCCACCAGACATCAAGGCCAAGGCCGGCGAGCTGCGCCGCCATAGCTTCCGCCATCGGCCGGTCCTTACGGCTGTAGGAAATGAATACGTCCGGCACGCTCGCCCCCGCTCCTTGCGTTTCACGTTAGCCGCAAAATCCGGGTTGTGACAGCGCGCCAGGCGCGCCGATTACTCGGCCTCCAGCGCTTCGCGCTTCATTTCGAGCGCTAGCCACTCTTCTTCCGCGGCCGCCAGCGCGAGCTCCGCGGCGTCAAGAGCCTTCGCCTTTGCTGCGAAGCCGCCGGCGTCACGCCCGAACAGCGCAGGATCGGCGAGCGCAGCCTTGAGCGACGCGATCTCTTTCGTCAGCGCGTCAATGCGCAGCGGCAATTGTTCGAGAGCGAACTTTTCCTTGAAAGACAGCTTTGCGCGCGCCGTCTGGTTTTCAGTCTGGGTCCTGCGCACCGCCGGCGCGCGGTCAGGCGCGACCGCAGCCCTCGCTGGCGCAGCGCCCCGCTGCGCCAGCATGTCGTCATAGCCGCCGGCGTACTCCGTCCACTGCCCCTCAAGGCCAGACAGGTCCGGCGCCAGAATCGACGTGACGGTCTTGTTCAGGAAATCGCGATCATGGCTGACGATGAGGAGTGTGCCCTGGTAGTCGGCGACAAGCTCCTCGAGAAGGTCGAGTGTTTCGAGGTCGAGGTCGTTGGTCGGTTCGTCGAGGACGAGAAAGTTTGACGGCTTCGCCAGCGCAGCGGCGAGCGCGAGCCGCCCGCGCTCCCCGCCTGAAAGCGCCGAGACCGGAGTTCTCCATTGCTCGGGCTTGAACAGGAAGTCCTTGAGGTAAGACGCGACATGGCGCTTTTCGGCGCCGATCGTCACCCAATCGCCGCGTCCGTCGGTGATAGCGTCGGCGACGCGGTCGTTTTCCCGCAAGGCGGCCCGGCGCTGGTCGAGGGTGATCATCTGGAGCCCGGCGCCCAGCGTCACTTTGCCGTCGTCGGGGCTTAGTTCGCCGGTCAGCAGTTTCAGCAGCGTCGTCTTGCCTGCGCCATTGGGGCCGACGACGCCGACGCGGTCGCCGCGAGCGATCTCGATCGAAAAATTCCTGACGATCGTTCGGGCGCCGAAGGATTTTGAAATGCGGTCTGCGAGAATGACCCGCCTTCCGGGTTGTGCGGCTTCGTTGACGGAGAACGTGACCGCGCCGACCGGGCGCTTGCGCTCGCGTGCGGCCCGGCGAAGCTCGCCAAGCTCCCGCATGCGGCGAACATTGCGCTTCCTGCGCGCGGTGACGCCGTAGCGCACCCAGTGTTCTTCATCGAGAATCTTGCGGTCGAGCTTGTGCGCGGCCGTTTCCTCCTCCTCGAGAACCTTGTCACGCCAGGCTTCGAAGTCCTTGAAACCGCGATCGAGGAACCGTGTTCTCCCGCGATCAATCCAGACCGTCCGTGTCGTGAGCGTCTCCAGGAAACGCCGGTCATGGCTGATGAGCACGACGGCGGCGCGCGATGCGGCGATGCGTTCTTCCAGCGCTTCAATCGCCGGCAGGTCGAGATGGTTCGTCGGTTCGTCGAGCAGCATCGCGTCTGGATCGGCGGCGAAGAGGCGCACCAGGGCGGCGCGCCGCGCCTCACCGCCGGAGAGCGTCGCGCAGCGCGCGTCCGGTGCAATCCCGAACTCGTCGTAAAGGCGTCCCAGCGGAATTGTGTCGGGCTCGACGAGCCCGGCCGCGACATAGGCGCCGACCGTGTCGAAGCGCGCTAAATCAGGTTCCTGCAGCAGATAGGCGATGGTCGCGCCCGGATCGAGATAGCGCTCGCCGCTGTCCGCTTCGAGTAGCCCCGCCGCGATCTTCAACAAGGTCGACTTGCCCGAGCCGTTGCGGCCGACGAGCGCGATCCGCGCTTGGGGCTCGATCACAAGATCTGCCCCGTCAAGCAGGGTTTCGCCGCCGAAGCCGAGGCGAATATTGTCAAGGGTGAGGAGAGGCGGCACCATGGCGAGGCTGTAGCCGCGCCATCCGGCGGCGGCAATCGGCGGTCGGATTTCGTCCGTTAAGAACGCGTTTTCCCTTATCGGCGAAAGTTTTCCGATGCAGTCGCTCCAGAACTACCTCGCTTCCAGCGGCGCAAGCCTGGAAGACATCGCACGGTCGATCGCTGTCGATGCGGGCGACCTCGGCCGCATGCTTGCCGGCGAGGCCGAAATGGACCGGCGCGTCGCGCAACGCATCGTCGATATCACGGACGGCGCCGTCTCGATGACCGATCTTCTGCCGGCGATGACCGGCGTCGTGAATCTGGGCGCGCATCGGGCGAACGCGCAGGCTGCAATCGATCAGGCTGCGCTGACCAGTGTGCTGGCGGAAATCTTGCCGGCGCTCGTCGGCGGAGCAAAGCGCAAAGGCGATGAACATCTGCCGCGCCTCGCCGCCGATGCGGTCGCGAACGCCTATGAGGCGCTGTCGTCTGTCACGACCCGGCGGAACGCCGATCGTCTTGTTCAAGCTCTTCTGCCAGTCTTCGCAGAAATTCTCGAAGAGGCGTCGGCTCCGCCGTCGCGCCGACGGGAAGCCGCGCCGCTCGCTGAGGAAGCGGCGGCTCGCTATCTCCGGGCGACGCCGCAGCGCCCGTAGCGAGCGCATAGGCGCGCCGCTTGGCGATCCGCCACATCGAGCGGCCGATTCGTCCGGCGTAGTCGTTTTCGCTCTCGATGCTCATGCAATCCAAAATTGTTGTTTGACGACGTTGCGACTCACGCAAGGGTTGCAACGTTGCGTCTTTCCAACCAGCTTTAGCCGATCGGAGATAACGGATGACTAAAGATGTTCGTAAAGAGCAGGTGCAGCTTCTAAAATTTGAGAAAAAACTGGCGGGTCTTGCGGCTTTCGTCGCGGCGGGCTCGGCGACGGCGGCGTCGGCGGCCGACAAGGTTAACGCCGAGGCAACCATGAAGGCCTTTGCGGACATCTCCAATGCGCTTGTCCATCTCGCCGATGTGACGACGCGGGCGCACGCCGCGCTTGAGGCGTCGGTCATCGAAGCGGGGGTTCGGGCGCTGCAAGTGAATGGCGCGCCGAAAAATCCGCCGTCGGAGGTCGTTCGATCACTTCTTGGGATTGGATAGTCATCAGTCTATACGCCTGCGCCAACGCAGGCGTAGTTTTTCTTTGCCTTGCGTCGAAACATGACGCCTTGAGGCGCATCGCCATCGTCATTTCCGGCGGGTGGCTCGCGTCAATCGCGACGTATTTCCTACTAGCCCCATCGGGATTCACTTGGGGATACACGATTATCAGCTTTGCACAGGCGACGCTGTTCTGGCGGATGGCAGGATCGGCGGTCGCGCCTCTACCTTTGTTCGTGGTTTCCGCGGCGGCGATCGTCGTAAACCTGCTTGCCACAGTCTCGTCCGTGAACTTCTGGTGGTCTGCGTTCGCGCTTAACCGCCTCTTCGACCTGATGCTCCTCTACATCGCTGGCTGCGCGCTCTACCGGATCGTCCGCCTGCGGCAAAAGCAAAAGGGCGCGCCGCTGGCGCGCCCTCTGACCTCTGACTTCGCATTGCCGGCTTAATCGAACAGTTTCGCCCAGCGGCGCGGTTCACGCGATTTCCAGTGCCCGCGATGATAGGCGTCCGAGACGATCAGCGGCGCGACGCTCGTCGCTTCTGCGAACACCATCTGTTCATAGGCGGTCGACACCTTGCCCCAGCTTGCGGCCTCCTTCAGCGTTGAGGATGAGCAGGCGCCGTCGCGCACATCCGCGACCGTGATCTGCACGGCGTATTTGTGCATCTCGACATCGTCATGGCCGAGGATCTCTGCGCAAACGACCGTGTCCTGCGCGAAGTTCTTCGGCACGCCGCCGCCGACCATGAACAGCGCGGTCGTTCCCGCCGCGAGCTTGATCTCGGTCAGTTCGCGGAAGTCGCCGCCGGAATCGATCGTAAGGTAAGGCTTGCCGGCCTTGCGGCGCTCGACCTGGTGCTTGACGATGCCGAAGCCCGCCGAGCAGTCGGAAAACGCCGGCACGAAGATCGGAACGCCCTTTTCATAAGCGCGCTGGATGAGCGAATCCTTCTTCTTGGCGTTGCCGGCGGCCAGCCATTTGCCGATCTCGTGGATGAACTCGCGGCTGGTGTAGGGCCGCGGCTCCAGCCTCTCGCAGATCTCGTAAATAGTGTGATCGACGTGCTGGAGTTCCTCCTCGTCGATATAGGTGTCGTAGATGCGGTCGATGTAGAGCGAGCGCAGCGTGTTGTCGTCGGGGATTTCGTTCGCCTGATAGTGCTTGAAGCCGAGCGCTTCGAGGAAATCCATGTCGATGATCGAGGCGCCGGTCGCAACGACCGCGTCGATCATGTTGTACTCGACCATGTCGCGCCAGACATGGAGGCACCCGCCGGCGCCTGTCGATCCGGCCATGATGAGCCACGGCGAGCACGCCTTGTCTTCAAGCGCCATGTTGAGGATCTGCGCGGCGCGCGCGGCGTCGCGCGAGGTGAAGCTCATCTTGCCCCAGGCGTCGATGATCGGGCGCGCGTCGAACTTCGTGATATCGATGTGCTCGACCTCGGTCGCGAGGAGCTCGGCCTTGCGGTTGTCTTTGGGCTTCGTGGTCATGGGACTCGGTCCTTTTCGTCCAGTGGAACACCGGATCCGGGCCGCATCATGAGGATGCGCGGAGGGCCGTAGCGAATGCGGCGCTATATAGGGCAGGGCGGCGGGGATGCAAGGGTGCGAGCAACCGCTAGCGCCCTCACTATGCTCCAATCTTCTCCTGGCAGAATTTTATGAACTGTTCGAACTCGCGGGAATCCGCGAAAGCCCGGCGCGGAACGATAATCGCGCGATTTAGTCCAAGACCAAGATAAGCAGCCTTTCGACCAAGAACGACTTCCTGAAACGCCGACCAGCGAACAAGCATTTCGGAACTTGGCGCCGAAGTTCTAAGACCCTCGTCGGAGACTTGGTAAGATGTGGGCTCGTAAATGGAATTCGATGCGCCAGAGGATTTCGCGATCAAGAACGATTGACTGACGCGAAGGGCCAGGAAAGCTATGGCGATTGTAACAGCGAAATCGAGCGGCGGCGGAAACCCAATGCCCCAGTAAATTGCGGCTTGCCCCAAACCAATTGTAACCGCCGCAACGGCGATGAACACAAAGATTACCGTTGCGACGGACGGCCAAACATTCTTCCAGCGCCAGCAATATTCGCCGTTGAGCGTACTGAGATCTTTTGGCGACAAGGTCACATTGAAGCGCATGAGTTTCCCCGCTGGCCCATGCGCTTGCAATACTACCCCTTCGCCGACTTCGCCATGGCGACGACGTTTTCCTGCTCGACCTCGCCATAGACCGACATCAACGGCGCATCTTCGACGATCGCCTCGGCATACTCGCCAAAACCGTTGAAGCGCGTCGCCAGCGCCGCGCCGTAGGCGCCTGTCTGGCCGAACTCGATATAGTCGCCTTCGTGCACGTCGGAGGGCAGCATGAACGGCCCTTTCAGCGTGTCGATCGAATCGCAGGTCGGCCCGTAGAGCCTGAACGGCTTCACGACCCGGCGCGGCCCCTTCTTCGCGCGAAGAACGCGCGTCGGATAGACAAGGCCGTCATGGGCAGCGTCGAAGAGGGCGCCGTAGGCGCCGTCGTTCAGATAAAGCGCATCGCCCTTGCGTAGCTCCACCCGCACGATGTGGCTGCCGGCCTCGGCGCACAGCGCGCGGCCGGGCTCGCACCAGAGGTCGGCGTTCTGCAACACCGGCATGTCCTCGAACGCCTTGGCGATCGCCTCGATATAGGTCTCGAGCGGCGGCGGGGTGAGGCCCGGATAGGCGACGGGAAAGCCGCCGCCGACATCGACGATATCGACCGTCACCTGCGCCTGGCGGATGAGGTCGGAGGCGATCTCCATCGCCGCACGATAGGCCTCGGGCCGCATGCATTGCGAGCCAACATGGAAGGAGACGCCGAGTTCCTCGGCGGCGGCGCGCGCCTGGCGCAGCAGCTGCACCGCCTCGGGCCCGGCGACGCCGAACTTGCCGTTCAGCTTGTGCTGGGCGTAGTCCGACGAAACAGCGACGCGGACGACGAGGTGAAGGTCCTTTGCGCCGTACGTCTCCCGGATGATCTTGTCGAGCTCGTCGAGGCTGTCGAGGACGAAGATCCGGACGCCGAAGTCGAAATAGGCCCGACGGATCGCAAGCCGCGACTTCACCGGGTGCATGAAGGCGAGGCGCGCCTCGGGGCACCGCCCGGCGACGAGTTCGATCTCCGGCAGGGAGGCGACGTCGAACGACCGAACCCCGGCGGCCCAGACCGCGTCGATGATCGCCGGATGCGGGTTCGCCTTGACGGCGTAAAGCACGTCGCCCGGGAAGTGGCGAACGAAGAACTCCGCCGCCTTCGTGGCGGCGTGGGGGCGCAAGCAGTGAACGGGGAGTTCAGGCTGGTCCGCTAGGACCAGCGCAAGCG
>FRDC01000763.1_pt1 | contig 56559 bp, 92 predicted proteins | sample 1106171 | NCBI WGS metagenome assembly FRDC01 (sample SAMEA3930566, study PRJEB13176) | freshwater metagenome | biome: Drinking water system; feature: drinking water; material: water | place: Singapore | collected 2014-12-20 | reverse complement strand
CCGTCGGGCGGGTGGCGAACGGCCCGGCCCCGGCCGCCGTCGCCGCCACCAGCCGCCCGCCCCGCTCGCCCATCACCACCCCGTCGCCGCCCACGTACGCCACCACCCACCACCCCCGCCCGGCGCGGAACAGCGTCCACCCGGCCGCCTGCCGGTAGGAAAAAAACTCGAACCAGCGGTCGCCGTACCGCGCCCGCCACCACCGCACCACGTCGGCGGCGGCTTCCCGGGCGGACGGGCGGACGGGCGCGATCCGCCGCTTGAACGCCCGCGCCTGCCACCCCGCCCCGTCCCGGTAGACGGAGCGGTAGGGGGAGTCGGAGCACGGGTCAGGGTGGCGGATGGCGTCGAGGTCGGACTGGGAGACGTGGCCCGGCGGGTCGCCGGGGGCGGGACGGGCGGGCATGACGTGCGTGCGCTCCGGGAGTCGGGTAGAATGAACCCGTACCCCGGTCGCGGCGGCGGGGGCTGTGCTCTGGCAGGCCGGCCCCCGTCGTCGTCCGCAGAATCATGCGGGGACGGCCGGAACCGGCGTGGACTTGGCCCAGGTGAGGGCGGCCTGCGACATGATGTCGGCGAGCACTTCGGCGTCACCCTCGATGCGGGAGCCGACCGCGTTCTGGAACGCCACGTCGAACAGGACGCCGGCCGACCCGCGGGTGACGGCCCCGAGCGACGAGCCGGGCGCTATGGAATGGGTGACGACGCCGGACAGGTCAACCCGCGTGACCGGGTGCTCCCGCACCAGCCGCGGGCCGATGCCGGGGGTGTGGCCGGTAGCCCCGCACCTGCGACACGGGTACAGGTTCGGGACGTTGGCTGTGCGGTCGGCTCCGTCGCACCGATCGCACTCGCCCCCACACCAGTCGGCCAACTCGCACTCCACCCGCTCCAAAAACCCGCCGGAGACGACGCCGACCATCTCCGGCGTCGGCAGAACGATGTCCTGCACCACCACACCGCCGAAGTGGAACCGCCCGCGCCCGCGGAATTTGTACTCCCGCCTGTCCGTCACCTGCCACCTGAGCCACGCGCCCCGCTCCGGCTGGCCCAACTCGCCCTCGTAGTGGTCCGCCAGCACCAGCCGGGGCAGATCGTCGGCGGGGTTGGCGAGGACGGCGGCCAGGATCGCGTCGTGGGTGGTCATGAGTCGGACCCGCGGCGAGACTTGCGGTAGGAGTCGTAAGCGTTCACCGCCATCGACAGCAGTGCGACGACGATGGCGAACACACAAAGCATGTCGTTGTTGCTCATGCCGGAAGTGTACCACCATGTTGCCCGGTCAACTGATCTCAATCACAACGTCGGTGTGCTCCAGCCGTGGCTCATCCGGGTTGGCCTGCCGAACGTCTTCAAGTTGGATGTTGTGCGTGTAGACGCAGCACGCCGCCTTGATGCCTACGGTGGCGGCCGGCGGGAACTGCTGAAGTCTGGCGATCAGTTCGGCCACGGTCATGGCGGCACCTCGGGAGTTGTGCCGGAAGTGTACCACCCCCCTACGTCCGCGCCCGACAAAGGGCCGCCATGCCGACATCCCACTCCCGCCAGTCCAAAACGTCCAGCATGGCGTGGTCGAGCATCCGCCGGAACTGCCCCACGCTCGCCAGGTGCAGGTGCTGGAACTGGTAGCCGATCGGGTTGAACGTGTCCGTCGCCTTCGGCGTCTGCACCTGCACCAGCCCGCCGGGGAGCGTCACCGCGTGCAGCGCGTGCAGAAACCGATCCGGGTCGGGCACGTGCTCCCACACCTCGCGGGCGAGCACCGCCGCGTACCGCCGCGGGTAATGCCACTCGCAGAAAAGCGGGGCCACGGTGACGTGCGGACCCATGAACGGCGGCGGGTTCACGTCGAACCCGTGGACCCGCCAGCCGATGTCTTGCATCACCGTCATCGCCGCCCCGTGCCAGCACCCCACATCCAAGAAGTCTTTCGGCATCTCGTCCTTGTGGTGGTGCCCGAACCACTCGCAGTTCGAGCGGCAGTCCCCCTTCAAAAATTCCAGGTCGTCGTACCGCCCCTGCGTGTCGTAGTGCGCTCGGTCGGCGTAGACGTGTTGCACGTCGGCGTAGGTGCGGGTGGCGGTGTCCGACCCGCACGCCCCGCACCGCACCCACCCGCCGGCCTCGGGCGGGAGGTCGAACGGGACGGGGGCGGTGTCGGGCGAATGGCACAGACGGCAGTGGGTCACTCGTCACCTTGTTGGCATGAACAGCGCCCGCGTCCGGGTGTTCGTCGGGCCGGCCTCGCTCACGTAGTACACCGCCGCAGTAAGCCGGCAGTGGTCGGCGTGCCGGTCGCTCACCGGCGATACCCCGTGGTAGCTCAGGTCAGAGCACTCGAACGCCACCAGCCGTCCGGGGGTCGGGAACAGTCGTTTCACCGGCTTACCGGACGGGTCGCACAGGTCGAGCGACCCGCCCCACGCCTCATCCCACGTCGGGTTGAGGAATGCGATCAGGTTGAGCGCTCTCCGCTGATTCGGCAGGTGCGGATGACGGTCATAGTCCAGGTGAGTATTCAGCCACGCGCCCGGCTCCATCAGGTGAACCCCGCCGCCGTGCATGGTCGGGTCGTTCCACACCGGGTAGCCGAGCCGGGCCGACCACTCGTCGACGGCGGCGGTCATCGTGCCGACGACACGGCGGATGCACTCGGGGAACATCTCCAGTCGGCGGGACGTGTGCTTACCCCTTTCCGCGTCGTTGTCGTAGTGGGCTTCCCACGCCGGCGAGTGAAACGCCGGCAGCGCGAACGACCCGGCGGGGCACGGTTCACACCACCCGTCGAACACCCACCACCTGAACGGTTCGGTCCCCCTCTCGGTCGGCTCGGTCATGCGATCCCCCACGGGAAATTGGGCGGGTTCCGCGTCAGCCACTCGGCGTACTCCCGCCGGTACTGTTCGGCCCACTTGCGGGGGTCGTAGAAGTCGAGGTCGGGGACGGTGCCGATCTTCCACACCACCCCGCCCTCGGCCGGCGTGTACGCCACCCCCGGCCACGCCTCCACCCCCCACCACGCCGCCGGCACCGGCACCCGCCGCACCCGCGCCAGGGCGTCCCGCCCCCGCATCCAAAAGAACGACCCGGTGTAGTGCCACGCCGAGTTGCACCCGCCGAACCCCTTGCCCACCTTCTTCAGCGACCCCACCACCGGCAGCCCGCGGAGGCCCGCCGCCACCCGCGGCCAGTGGTCGAGGTTGAGCGAGTAGAGCAGGGACGCCCACCACTGGCACGAGTTGCCCGGGTCCACGTTCCGCGTCACCCCTTTGGCGTGCGCGTACAAAACGCTGTCGTGCTCCCCGAGGTGGTCGGCCACCGCGTCCCACAGGGGCAGCCAGGTGGCCACCTCCCGCCGCTCCGGGTCGTTCGGCACGGCCAGCACCTCCGCCCCGGTCGGCAGGCACCGCCGCACCTCCGCCGGGTCGTCCAGCCCCGCCCCGGTCCCCACCGCCACCACCGCCCGCCCGGTGAACAGCGGCCACCGCGCCGCCAGTTGCTCCACCCCCCGCCGCCACACCCCGTTCCCCCGCACCGGGAGGACGTGGTACAGCAGGTGCCGCCGGCCCAGGTCCGGGTCGAACGCCCCGTCCGCCCGGTAGCCGGGGCACGCCGTCCCGCACCCCGAGCACTTGCACACGAACCGGCCGAGCGGCCGGGACTCGCTCAGGCACCGCAGCCACACCCGCCGGTGGTCGAGGCCGTTCGCCGCCCGCTCCGCCCCGCCCACCTCCGCCCCCTCGAACCGGCACGGCTCGGGGGTGCCGGACGCCCCCCCCGCCCCGTCCGGCCCCGCCACCCCCAGCCGCGACCGGCACAGGTGGCACTGGTCGGGGGTGAACGGCTCGGCCGGGCGCACCGGGTTGTTGTGCTCGCAGATGAACGGGTTGGTGCTGACCACATCACTCCCCGACGGACACCACGTTGACCGTGGACGGGCACCCGCCGGGGGTGCAGCCCACGACGAAATTGTCCATATTCACGGTCCAGTTGCCGGTCGCCAGGAACACGTTCCCGGTACACGAGTATGACACGCCGGCGCTCGCCCCGCTCGCCCACGAGCTGCCGTTGCAACTGAACTCCACCAGGCACGCCGTGCCGAACCGCAGGTACAGGGTCTCGCCGCAGGAGAGGGCTTTACCCCCCTGCCAGTGGGTGCCGTTCCAGGTGAGGGTGACGGTGCCGTAGGTGGTGAGGGTGGCGTACAGGGTGGCGTTCAGCGTGCGGGTGGCGCACGTGCCGGTGGCGCACGACGCCGTGCCCCCGCCGCCCCCGCCGGACCCGCCACTGCCGCCGCTCCCCGACCCGCTCCCCGACCCCGACCCCGACCCGCAGTCGCAGCAGCCGGCGGAGTAGGCGTAGTACGGGGCGGACGTGCTGCCGTCGGCGTACACGTCCTGCTTCCACACCTGCAAGACGCCGTTCACGCACGGCACCTCGGCCACCGTCGTGTGCGACACCCCGCCGCCCGACCCGGACGCGGGGCCGGCCAGCGCCCGCGGGTCGAACCCGACGATCTGCCCGCCCAGCCGACCCACCTCGGCCACCGACAGCGGCCAGTTCGTCACCCGCACCCGCATGCCGTACCGCTGGTACTGCCGCGCCATCTCGGTCAGCAGGCGTGCGCCTTCCGTCGTCAGCGGCTCGCCGGGGTTGAACACGGGCGTCGGCTCACGGGATGGGGTAGGCGGGGTCGTCCACGTGCCGGAACAGGTTGTGGAAGTCGAGCGACTCGAGCTGGCCGACCCCGTTGTACGTGCCCCGGGTGGCGGCCGTGCCCTTCGTGGCGTAGTACCAGTACCCGGTGATCCGCGACGGGTAGAGGTGCCACCCCCGCTTCGCCGTCTGCCCGGCCGGGTTGGTGACGGCCCCCGAGTCGCGGGGCGGGTCGAAGTGGTCGAACGTGAGGATGTAGTCGGCCGCCATCAGCCCGTAATCGGAGGTGGTCCGCACCGGCAACTGGTACGGGATCTCCTCCACCCCCGACAGGAGCAGGGTGCCGGCCACGTACGGGCTGCCGGTGCCGGGGAACGGGGCGCTGTTCACCGTCCCCAGCGCCCGCACCAGTCGCCGCGGCAGGGGCATGAGGGTGGACGCCGCCTCCGCCTCGGTCGAGTCCTGCTCGCCGCACACGTACTCGACGGGCACGCACTTCCACACCAGCCGGAACCGCGTCTTGCTCACCCGCACGAACTGCGTGCCGTTGAACGGAGTCCCGTTCGGCCCGCTCACCGGCCCGCTCCCCGCCCCCGCCGTCGTCCCCTCCGCGAAGTACAAACTGGCCTCGTCCGTCGCCCCCTCCGCCGAGATCAGGTCCGTCTCGTACGCCGCGTTAACCTTGCCGAACGACCGCAGCCACTCCTTGCCGGCGAAGTTGTCCGCCCACAGTGGGTCGTTGTCCACAAAGTTGAACCAGTTGATCCCGCGGAACCGCACCGTCACGTCCATACGGGCGTAGCACCCGTGTCCGGTCGGCGAGTACCCGGTGAACCCGACGCCCGGCGTCTTCGCCTTGACCGTCAGGTCGCTCTGGATCTGCGCCAGCGGGTTGCTCGGCTGCACGCTCACCGCGTCCGCCCACAGCCACGGGAACCGCGGGTGCTGCACCGGCACCGCCGGGCGGTGCAGCCGCCACGGGGCCGCCACGTCCGACCACGCCCAGCCCAGAACCTGCCGGATGCAGCTCCGCACCTGATTCCCGGGCACGCTGATGACCAGCGTGTCCTCGCTCGCCTGGTGGCTGAACGCTCCGGCCCCGCCCGGCTTCTGCTGGCCCATGAGCTCCAGCCAGTCGGACAAGTCCCACTCGTCGGCCGGCGACTCCGGGAGGATGGTCGTGCCCATCACGTCCTCCCGGCGAAAATGGCCTCGTACGTCACGCTCGCCGACCCGTGCGTGTTCTCCACCTTCACGTTCTTGAGCAGGGCCGTGACCGGGTACCCGGTGGTGCCGATCGGGTCGCCGAACGCCAGCCCCGGCCCGCCCGGGCGGATCGTCCAGGTGGAGGTGGCCGCGCCGAACTCGAGCAGGTGGGCGTTCGCCGCCGCGTTCCCGATCCGCAGCAGGCCGGTGGTGGAGGTGATGCGGATGATCCCGCACACCAGCGTGGCGAGCGTCACCGTGGACCCGTCCGGCCCGGTCAGGGCGGTCAGGTCGATGGTGGCGGTGGCGGCGGCGGCCAGCGTGCCGGTCGCCCGCCCCCAGGTGGTCACGCGGTTGGTTATGGACGAATTGTCGTACCAGTCGGGCTGGTCGTACCCGACCAGCTTGGCCCCGCCGCCGTCGTACCCGCTGGCGCTGGTGACGGCCGTGGTCTCGTACCCGACGGTCAGCTCGAAGGTGGCGTTGCGGATGGACATGGCGACACTCTGCCGCCGCCGCCGGAACCGGCGTACCGCCCCCGCCGCCGGCACGCGCACGCCCGTTCACTTCCGAACCCGCGGCCGGGGGGTGTAGTCTGACTGTCGCCGCACCCCCAGGAGTGACCCGCCGTGCCCCGCCGCCTGTTGCCCGCCCTGCCGTGCTGCGCGATCTTTGCCATCGCCGGCTGCGGACCGAATCAGGCCGAATCCACGCTCGCCGCCATCGACCCGCCGTCGGTGCCGGCGAAGGAAGCCAAACCGACCTCGAAGGGCGGGAAGCTGACCGACGCCGGCGTGCGGGAGGTGGCGGGCGGCGAGACCTACGCCGGCCTGTGCAACAGGTGGGGCAAGCCGGTCTGGTACTACGTCGGCGACGGCGGGTTCGGGGCCGGGTGGTTCGACGTTGCCGCACCCATCGACGGCGAGCCGGTCGTCACCCTGATCATGTTCAATGCCGACGGCGCGGTGTACAAGGACGGGTCGGGGAAGGTGGCCGGCGGCCATCTGAAGAAGGGGAATCCCGTCCCCGAAGGCAAACGGGTGGACCGCGAAGACCTGAAAAAATCCGTCATCGGGTGGTGCAAGGACGACGTGTTGCGAGTGCTGGGCAGGCCGACTAGGACCACCACGTCGGTCGGCACGTGCGAGTCGCTGGTGTTCCCCGCCCGCACGTTCGACAAGGCCACCGGCGACAAGCCGGACGACGACTTCACCGTATCCCTACAGGACGGGTACTGCACCGCTATCTTCTTCAGCACAAAGGACTAGATCACCCGCCGAAGGGGATGTTGGGGATCGGCAGGTTGAACGGGTTCCACCCGGGCCACCCGCCGCCGCCGCCGCCCGGACGTGGCCCGCCGCCACCCCCACCACCGCCAACGCCGCCACCGCCGAAGAAGTTGTTCAGCCCGGTGGCCGCCTTGCTCATGTTCGTGATGGCCTGCTGGAACGCCGGCGGGAACAGCTTGCCCAGCTCCGTGCCGATCACCCCGCCGAGGGCGTCGGCAAACTTCTTGGGCAGGTTCTGCAACCCGTCCACCAGCATCTTCAGCAGGTCCACCTGCTGTTCCGCCGGCCCCGCCTTCCGTTCCCCGCCGAGTGCGAACGCCCGCTCCCGGATGGCCTGGAGCATGGCCGCCGGCGAGGTGGTCTGCGTGCCCACGTAGCTCAGCCCCTGACTCGCCCCCTCGAAGTTCGGGTTCTTCAGCCCGAACAGCTTGCCGATGATCTGGTTCAACTGGGTGAACATGGCGATCATCGGCCGCATGCTCACCACCAGCAGGTTGACCGGGTTGATGAGCTGGAACAGGACGGTGCGGAGCGGGGCGAACGCCTGGAACGAGAGCACCACGTTGGCGATCAGCTCGCGGAACAGGACGCCCGCGTCCCGGAACACCGGCTTGAGCGAGTCGGCCAGCTCCCGCACCAGCGGGCCGAGCACCGGCTGTAACCCGGCGAGGGTGTCGCCGAAGTACCGCACCACCGCCGTCGCCCCCTCGAGCACCGGCATGAGGGTGCGGCCGATGGCGGCCGTCAGGTCCGCCCACGCCCGGTCGTACCGCTGGGCGGTCAGCGGGCTGAACGCCTGCACGTAGTTCTTGATGGAGTCCGCGGCCGACTTGAGCACCTGCGGGATCTGACCGGCCACCTGCACGAACGCCCCGGCCACCTGCCCCCACGGGCCGAACAGGGAGGCCACCTTGCCCACCTGACTGGTGAACGACGCGATGGCGGCGGTCGGCTGCCCGCCCATGCTGGCGACCGACTGGAGGGAGCCGGTCACTTTGGCGAACACGGCGTTGGCCTGCTCGAACACCTTGAGCGCGGCCCCGTTGCCCGGCGGTGGGGTGGTCGGGTTCGGCTGCTTGGCCACGTCATCCCCCCCCGTGGTGCCGGCGGTACGCCGCCTCCCATTCCGCCTCCGTCTTCCGCACCCCCAGCGCCTCGAACTTCCGCCGGAATTCGGCCAGGCCGGGGGGCTGGGGTGGGCCGCCGCCACCCGCACCCCCACCAGCACCCGCCCGCTCCCGCATGGCGGCCATCGGCCCGGCGTACCACGCCGCCACCTGCGCCGGGGTCAGGTCGCACACGTCCGCCGGCAGCACCCCGTTGCACCCGCCCATGCCGTCAAACAGGAGCGCGGCGTACGGGCGGAGTGGCGGCGGCAGCCCGCTCAGCCCATCGCCAGGGCCGCCGCCGCCAGCATCGCCGCCCGCTGCTCGGGGCTGACCGGCAGCGTCCCCGAGCCAACCGAAAAAAAATCCAGCCGCACCGCCGCCAGCGCGAACTCGCAGTCGGACGCCGCCTCCACCTGCATCCGCCGCACCTGCTCGAGCGTCACCCCCGGCGTCCGCGCCGCCAGGCACCCCCACAGGATGAGCGTGTTCCCGTCCGGCCCGCTCAGCGCCTCGTTGAACAGCGGCTGCGCGAACGCCCACTTGCGGGCCTGGATCGCCGTCACCGTCTCCGCCTTCAGGTCGGCCCACTCCGCCGGCCCGAACGCCCCCTTCAGCGCCTGCACGTTGTCCCACGCCAGCCGGCACACCATCTGCTCCACCGCCTTCAGCACCAGCGGCGTCGGGGTGGCCACCGGGTACGTCGTCCCGTTCCAGTCGATGGTCGGCAGCGGGCCGGCGTTGCCGAGCGCGTCGGACGCCGACGGCGCGATGTCGTCTGCCATGTGTCTCCTCAGATGATCGGGACCGGCAGCGCGCCGCTCCCCTCGAACTGCACGCTGAACGTGGCCGCCTTCTCCGTCACCCCGGTCTTGATGGGCAGCCCGGACATGACGCACGCGCACCCGATGAACCCGTCCGCCGACCCCTTCTGGAAGATGAAGTCGGCGACGAACGCGCACCCCGGGGTGAGCGTCTCGAAGCTGTTGGTGGTGTCCCCGTTCACCGTGCACTGGAGCGTGCCCGACCAGCGGGCCACCCCGCCGCGGAGCTTGGTCGGGTAAATGTTGTAGTTGGCGTCCGCCCCGCTCTCGAACGTGATGACCTCCGGCACCCCGCCGTCGCGGGTCCAGTTCAGCTCCCACGCCGACACCTCCACCATCGTGGCCGTCGTGCCGGTGAACGTGATGGTGTCGGTGGTCGAGCTGGGGGCGACGAGGATGACCTTCACCCGGCCAGACGTTCCTGAGTAGTACTCGGTGGCCATGTGCGGCAGCCTCGGGGGACTGCCGCATCGTCAGACGGCCGGCGGAACCGGCGTCAGGCGAACGTCACCCGCTGCACCACCACCTCGAACGGCCAGGTGAGGACCACCAGCGGCGAGCCGGACGGGGACGCCTGTGCGTCCCGCACGTCGATGCGGTAGTCGCCCAGCGGGTTGCACGCCTTGAACGCGAACCCGGCCGGCACGGAGATGGAGTTGGGCAGCCAGAACCCCGCCCGGGAGGTGGGGTCGGACCCGTCGAACCGCCAGTAGTCGAAGTGGGTGAGGCACGCCTGCACCGTCTCGGCGTGGATCTCCAGGGTGAACCGCCAGTGCTCGGTGAGCGACCCCTCGAAGGTGAACTGCTGCTCCGTCCCGTCGTGGACGAACCGAATGACGGGCAGGGAGACGAGCGTGCCGGATGCGTTCCGCGGCCACGCCGTGCCGAACCACAGCGGGGACGGCTTGCCGGACCACGCCGACAGCCCGCTGTACTTCTGCTGCACCGCGTCGATGATGTTCGTCACCGGCATGGGTCACTCCGTGCCGTCGTCGCCCGGCACTTGCAGGAGGGCGCAGCGGGCGGTCAGGCGGGAGCGGAGCAGCCCGCCCCGCCCGGCCGGGTGCCGCGTCACCCCCTGCGGGCTGAGGTACCGGCCGACGAGGTCGGGCAGGTCGGGGCACGTCACCACCTTGTACCGCACCCCCGACCGCATGAGCGCCGGGGACACCCCGGACACGGTGTAGGTGAGCACGTCGGCTTTCACCCCGGCGTCGAAGTTCTGGTCGGCCGCGGCCTGCGTCAGCAGCACGTCCACCGCCGACGCGAACGCCGCCCAGGTGTGCTGCGTGCCGCCGGCCGGCGCGGGCGTGCTGCTCTCCACGTCGATCACGCAGTTGGACGTGAGCAGCCGGTTCGGGCCGAAGATGTAGTTGCCGACGCCCATGAGTGTCACCAACAGGACCGCGGTGTATACTCTCGGTGCGGGCCTCCCGGTGTCAGAGGGAGGCGGTCTGGCAAAACGTCGCTGACACCGATGGTCGCCGGACTGACTGAGGGGACGCACTCAAGACGACCCCGGCCCGCACCATTTTCCGCCGCTCACCGCCCGGTCTTGATCTTGGCGAACGGCGACAACATCGGGGCCACCAGCGGGGAGACGAACCCGTCCGCGCTGTCCGCCCGCCGCTGCGCCTTCTGCACCTGCGAGACCGTCACCCCCGCCCCGTCCATGTTGTCCCCCGTCACCACCCCCAGCCCGAACGACCCGGACGCGTTCCACGCCGCCGTACACTCCAGTTGCGCCGCCCGCTTCGCCGCCGCCAGCACCGCCGTGTTCGTCGCCGTGTACGTCACCTTGATGACGCCCTCGGCCGACTGGACGGTCGACGCCAGCCGGTCCACCTCCCGCCGCGCCTGGAACGGCCACACCGTCGGCAACCGCACCAGCACCCCCAGCCCGACCGACCCGTTCTTCCGCTGGATGTAGTCCGACTCGGCCGTCAGCAGCGTGTCCGACCCGAACGCCCGCTCCCAGTCCTCGTACACCGCCGTCACGCTCACCGGCAGCGGCGGGCAGTCGAGCACGACCTCTTTCCCGCCCGTCCCGTCCAGGTACTCGGTGTAGCTGGTCGCCTCCGGGTCGTACCCCAGGTACTGCTGGATCTGGTAGGTGGCGGACGAGATGATGGCGTCGATCTCGTCGTCGTACGTCGTCGTCGCGTCGGCGATGCCGAGCTTGGCCTTGATCTGGGAGCGGGTGACGAGCGCCATAGCGGTAGCGTCCGGGCGGGGTCGGAACCGGCGTCAGCCGGGCCTGACGAAAAACGGGCGGGGAGAACCCCGCCCGTCGTGTGCTGCCCTCCGGCCGCCGTGCGTCAGAAGGTGGAGGCCGCGCCAGCCTTCTTCCTGCCAGCGTGGGAGATACCCGCCTTAAGTTCGGCTACCGTCTTTCTCGCATGGCAGTTCGGGCAGAGGGTAATCAGGTTGGCGACATCTCTTGCCAACTCTGGGTGCAACGATTCGGGCTTGATGTGATCCGCCTGCATGATTTCTGGCTCTCTCAGCCCGCACGCCTGACAGGTGAAGTCGTCACGCTTCATGGCGAGTCGGCGACACGTCTTCCTGTCGATGCCGCCCTTCCACGCCCCGTTCTTCGCTCCACTGGTCTCGGGGCACTCACGCCCAGAATTCCACGCTGGCTTTCCGGTTTTCACACCCTTGTTGCTCGGACTGCGGCCGACGTTGATGCACGACCTTGAGCAGAATCGGCTCTTTGACCAGACCAGACGACTCGTTGTTCTGCTCTTGTGGTACTCTTTGCCGCACACGACGCATGTTTTGCTAGTATGTACTTCAGCCACGACCGCGACCTCGCAACAGGTTCGGGAATGGTCAGAGCCGTGATGGTGCTAGTAACACCATCACGGCTCGTTGTTTTTACCACTTCATGCCGCACGAGTGAAGGTCGGGTTCTCTTGAAATCCAAGCCTTTCGCCAAACCGGTCTGATATTCTCAAAAGGTTGAGGCAGCACCGGCCGACACGCCGGCCGCCGCGCTGTACACGTTCCCGGCGACGTAACCGGCCGCCGCCACGATCGGGGCGGTGCCGCTCGGCACGTTGAACCGGCAGTTGCTGATGAACGGCGTGCTGCTGGCGTGCATGTTGATCGACTTGGTGCCGGTGTAGGTGACGAACCGGCAGCCGGTGATCTCGCCCCGCAGAATGGCCGCCCCGTTGTTGATCGCCTGCGTCTGCTTGCCGGTGAAGAAGCAGTCCCGGATCTCGAAGTCGGGGCAGTCGGTCAGGGTGACGGCCGCCGTGGTGGTGGTGCCGGCGTTGGTCGCCGGGCCGCGGAACCGGCAGTTGATCAGCCGGAACCGCGGCGAGGTCGTCGTCCCGCCGACGGTGATCCCGCTCACCACCCCGGCCGTCGCCGAGTTGGTGATGAACTCGCAGTTCTCGAACGACACGTCGGCCGCGTCCACCGCGATGGCCGCGGTGATGGCGTCGATGCCGGTGAAGTCGAACACGAGGTTCTGGAAGGTGGTGTTCGCCCCGGTGACGATGGCCTGCGCCGCCGTCGCGGTGCTGAACGTGAACACCGGGCGGCGCCGCCCGACGCCCAGCCCGACGACCCGCAGCCCGCCTTTGGAGATCGTCACCCCCGCCGCCCCGGTGTACGACTCGGCGTGGCCGGCGGCCACCAGGATCACGTCGTCGTTGTTGGTGGTGGCGGCCGTGTGCGCCGCCCCGAGGGTGACGGTCGGGCTGTCCGGGCTGAGGCCGGTGCCGGCCGTCCCGTTCGAGTCCGCGAACCAGATGTTCCCGGTGTTCGGCAGGAAGGCGCGGAAGTCGTACAGGCTGTGCTCGGCCACCTTCGCGTTCCCACCCGCGGTGGGGATTGCGGTTCGTCCCATGTCTCTGTTCCCCTCGGGGGTGGTGTGGTGTGCGTGTGCGGCCGACGCCGGCCGTCACGGGGTTACGCCCGCTCCAGCCCCTTGTCCGTCAGCCGGACGTGCAGGGCGACGGCGGCCAGGGCTTCGTCCGCCGGGATGTCCACCGGCTTGAGCACCGGCTCGTCGTCCGGGCGGTCGGCCGGCGGCGGGGTCACTTTGTACTTGCGGTACCGGCGGACGGCCGGCGGGCGGTCGGCCGCCAGGTCGCGGTAGCTCTTGTGCATCTTCGTCTTCGGCCCGCTCCACTCCCACCCGTCCTCCACCACCAGGGCCGACGTGTCCTTGCCGACCGGCCCGGTGACGCAGTACGAGCGGTGGCCGAACTCGATCTCCCCCGCCGCCCACGCCTTCGCAACGTCCAGCTCGGACACGCCGAGCGCGAGTAGGTCGGACAGGAGCACCGTCTCGGCTCCCAGGGCGGCGTGGACGGTGGCGGGGGCTGAGGGCTTCGCCTCTTTGGTCGCGGTCGCTGACACGGGGTCGTCTCGCAAGAGGAAGGGCCGGCGGGGTGACTCTCACCCCGCCGGGTCGTGGTCACACCAGTCAATTAATCCGTGAGGCTCGTCGGGGTGCTGGCCTGCGGGTACCGCGGGGCACCCAGGACGTAGGTGATGCCGTAGAAGTCGGCGTTCGCGCCGGGGGTGGCCACGTTCACCCCCACCGTGTCGAACCCGTTGTCCACGTCCAGGTCGCTCGCCCGCACCTCGATCACGTACAGCAGGTTGGCGGTGTCCAGGTTGAACGTGTTCGAGGTGACGGCCGTGCGGGTGAACGTGTCCGGGGCGGCGGCGGTGTTGACCCACACGTACGAGAACCCGAGCGCCTTGTTGCTGGTGCCGCTCACGTCCGTCGCCTGCTTGAGCGTGACCGCCGCCGTCCCGCCCGCCCACGCCCCGGTCTGGATGAACACCAGCATGCGGTCGTAGTTCTTCAGGCTGGCGTACTTGATGGTGTTCGCCGACCCGGTGTAGTTCTTCGGCTCGCAAGCCCAGACGGGCTTGATTTGCTCGATCAGCGCCGTGTTGAAGCTCATGACGGTCTCTCGCCTCCGGATTCAGGGGGGATGTACTTGGAACCTTTTTTCAGGTTGTCGATCTTCCACAGCGGCTGGAGGTTGGACATCGACCAACACTCCAAGAATTCCGGGTCGCTCGGCTCGCTGTAGCTGAACGACGACCGCGGGCGGATGTGGTCGATGTGCCACTCACGCCCAGAATTTTCCCACGTCATGCCCGGCAGGAACAGCGACTCCAAGTGTCGCATCAGGTCGTCACAGGTGTAACCGACCAGCCGTTCCCACCTGCACCCGTTTTTCCTCCCCTTGAGTGAATACCACATCAGGCTGCCTACCCGAGCGTTCACCCGCCGCCTTGCGATCTCCTCGGCCGTCCGCTCCTTCACCTGCGACAGTTTCTTGCACGTCCGTGAGCAGAACTTCGCCAGTTTGTTACCCCTGCTGACCAAGAAGTCGCCGTAGCACACCTCACAGGTCAGGAACTTCCTCCGCTGCCGACCGATGTTCTGGCATCCCCGTGAGCAGTATTTGGCCGGGCTTCGGTTGAACTCGGCCCGCCGCTGGTGGAACCGCTCGTGGCACGCCTCACACGTCCGCTCGACCGGCCCCCCTTGATACCGCCAATGGTCGGGGCCGCCCGTGTTGTCTGACAGCAGCCGGGCGGTGCACGCTTTCGAACAGCACCACCGCCCCTGTTCTGCCTTCGAAGGTCGCACCCACACCGGGTTCGAACATACCGCACACTTCGCCTCAAACCCGCCCCGGTAGTTGGGGTTATTCTTCCCGCTCTTGTCGGCCATTGGTGGACCCTTTTTCCAGGATGCCCACCAATGATAACCGTCATTGCCACCGTCAGGAAGCCTGGTTTTCCTTAACTCCTAGTCGCAAGAGTTACGAAGCATGATTGAGTGTTTGAACCCTTGAATGGAGTTAGCGCGGAACTCCACCACGGCTGGGCGTCGAGGCGGAAGGTGACGCGGTACGCCGTCTCGTCGGTGTCGAAGTACAGGTGCATGGACTGGGCCGACTCCATGCTCTTGCTGATCGACACCATCTGGCTCATGTCGGCCAGGATGATGTCCCCGACCGTGCCGAGGGTGGCGTTCCACTCCGTCTCCACGATCGGCGCGCCCATCAGGGTGGCGTACGGCTTGCCGCTCAGACCGCCCGGGGGCATGTACGTCACCACCCCGGCCGTGCCGATGCCCAGGGTCATGAGCTGCAGCTGCGGGTTCACGTCCTGGTTGATGAACCAGACCGCGCCCGAGTTTTCCCCGCTCGCCATCCCGCGGAACAGCCGCGCCCACATCTTGACGATGTTCTGCGGCACGATGGTGGCCGCCGCCTGCCCGGTCTCCTTCGCCACGCTCACGGTGCAGGGGGCGTTCAGGATGCCCAGCGGCTGCCCGGCCCCCGTCCCGTTCACCAGCGAGTCGCCGACCACGAAGTTGATCTCGTCCGGGAACACCCGGTTCAGGTAGCCAGACAGCGTGGGGGCGTCGGCGAGCAGCTCGTCCGTCACCCGCGCCAGGCACGCCAGCTTGTGCAGGTTCATGGTCAGCCGGCCGAACGTCGGGGCCGACCGGGTGATGCTCGACCCCTCCTGCACCCAGTATGCCCGCACCCCGCCCCAGCGGGAGCCGTTCGCCCGGCTCGACTCCGCGTTCCGCGGGAACGTCATCGAGTTGCCGGTGACGGGGTACTTGTCGGTGCGGCCGAGCAGGTCGTTCTGCTGGTACACACGCTCGAAGATCTTGGCGCTGAACTCCGGCGGCACCAAAAACCCGCCGTCCGAGCCGATCAGCTCGCCCATGCCGGTAGCCGCTTTCTGCACCAGGTCACTGCCGAACGCCTTTTGGATCAGCGGCGACGGGCTGCCGTTCAGCCGCGAGGTGCGAACCTCGTGGGCGAAGTGGCCGAACGACTTGAACCCCCACATGCCGACCTCGGAGCGGTCGGCGGCGGTGGCCGCCACCCGGTCGGGCAGCGGGTCGGGGGTGGGGCGGTTCGGCTTCGCCTTCAGTTGGCCCGCGAGTTGGGCCACTTCGGTCGCTGCGCTCATCTGGTCTCTCCAGTGGCCCGGGTGGGCTGGTGGGTGGTGGGGGAACGCGGTCACAGCCCGCGGGTCGCTTCCTTCGCCTTCAGCCGCTTGTAGTCGGCCAGGAGGATCTCCAGGTCGGCCGGGTCGATGGCCGAGGCGTCCGCCTTCGGCTTCGCCTTCCGCACCGGCGGGCCGAGGTCGGCGGCCGTCCACTTGCGGGGCCGCCACGTCTTGCCGTCGAACGCCATCGACTTCATCACCCCGGTCTCCTCGTCCATCTCGACCGGCTCCGGCTCGGCCTCGCCCGTCTCGTACTCCTCGTTCGGGTCGGCCGACCCGCCGCCCACGTCGGCCGCCACCCGCTCGGCGTCGGCCTTGATCTTGGCGGCCAGGGCGCGGGCGGCCTCGCAGTGCTTGGCCAGCATCTTCAGCCCCCCCGTGTGCTCGCCGGCGGCGGCCATCTGCTCGCCCATGTCGGCCGCGTCCATCACGCTCTGGGCGAGCTGGAACAGCGCCGCCGGGGTCGGCTTCATGTCGCCGGCCGGCGGTTCGGCCGGGGCGTCCTCGGCCGGGGGCGGCACGTCTTGCGTGTCCATCACGTCACCCGGCGGGGGCACGTAGTCTTCCGCCTTCTTCAGCAGGCGCGGGTGTGTGGCCGTGGCCATGCGGGTACTCCGGACGGGGGCCACGGTGCGGCCCGGTTTGAGTGCGAGGTTGGCCAGGGGGGTGAGCGACTTGCGGATCAGCCCGGCCGGATCGAACAGGTTCGGCGACTCGTGGACGATCTTGAAGGCTTTTTCAATCCGCGGCCCGTCGTACCCGGCGTCCGGGTTGACGGGGACGTGGCAGGCGGCGGCCCAACTGACGCCGTTCCACGCCCACACGTGGTAGGCCGGGCGGTCGGCGAACGGGGATTGCCCGATCGCCTTGAACGCCAGCCCTTCGGGACCGGCGACACGGAACTCGAGGCTGACCCCGTTGAGCGTGCCGTCGGCCACCAGCGGGGCCACCTGTTCCGCGTACCGCAGGCAGGTGTCCGCGTCCCACAGCCCGACGACGGACCCGCGGGCGTCCCGCTTGAGCAACTTCAGCCCGCGGAGGTCGGCCGCCTTCTCGAAGAAGGTGGTGACGCCGGTGGGCACGTTCACCCGCTCGCCGTTCACCGGGATGCTCTTGGTGCCGACCACCCCGGTGCCGACCGGCGGGCCGTGGTCGAAGTTGACCACCCGACCGTTCCGCTCGAACTCCGACCACTCGCCGCCCTCCGGGTCGATGTAGTCGCCCTGGAGGTCGCGCTGCGGGTAGGTGAGCACCGCCTCCGGGGACACGCGGACGGAGGCGGCTTTCGCCACCACCGGGCGGGTCGGGCCGAACAGGATTCGCGGGAGCGGCGGCACAGGGGCACCGTAGTTCTGGTGCCCGAATCGTCCGGGACGCGGCGGAACCGGCGTCGGTGGATGTGCGTGGGGTGAAACGAAAAAGCCCACCCGGTTCGGGGGTGGGCTGGGGTGAGGTGCGTGGTGAGGCGTCAGCCGGCGTACCGCTTCAGGTGACACGAGGCGAGCATGACGGCCGGGTCGGTGCAAGCTTCGATGGGCTGCGGCACCCCGCCGGCCAGAGGGAGCAGGGTGTTGGCGTCCTCGTACCAGGCCACAATCTTGCGCGCGGCGGCCGTCAGCCGGCGGGCGTGGTCCGCGTCGTCGCCGTCGATGGCCTTCTGGATGGCGTCGGCGAACCACGCGGCGTCAACCGGGTGCGGCGGGGTGTTGTGCCCGGCCGGGAACCGCGTCGTGACGTAGTTCAGGATCGACTCCGCCGCCTCCAACGCTACCGGCCCGATCTTCCGCATGTCGCCCCCCGATTTCGGTGGTGATGGCTTGCAGGTGCCGCCACAGCGTCCGCCAATCCGCCTCCGTCCACTCATTCGCGTCCCGCGGCAGGCCTGCTGCGGTGAAGCGGCCGGCGGAATTCCTCTTGCCCACGTCAGCCCTCCAGAACATTGCCCGCACTCTCGCACCGGGCGAGGAAGTTGCTGATGTCGGCAGCCCCGATCAGGTGGTAACCGCGGCGGTACAACTCCGCCTCCGCTTGCAACCCGGCGGCCACCTGCGACACGTCTTCCGGGGTGGCGTCCCCCTGCTTCAGCCCCAGCCCCTTCACCGCCGCTTCCGCCACCACTTCGGCCACCTCCGCCCGACACGTCACCCGGTGAAACTCACCGAACATGCCGGGCGGTCCGCCGGCCAGCGCCGCCGCGTTCCGCATGTCCGGGTACTCCTCGTAGGCGTTCGGGTGGGCGCACCGGATGAACCCGACCGCCCACGCCAACGCCTCGCGGAGCCGGCTGACTTCCTGATCCTGATCGGGCATCACTCGACCCTCACTTTCGCTTTCGGACGGTTGTGGATACCCTGACGGAACATCTCGCGGGCAGCTTCCAGCGCCTTCGCGTCTTCTTCGTCGTAGTCCAGTTCGTGCCACGGTGGGGACCACAGGCTCCCGACGTGGCCATCGGGGTACGTCACCCGGTACTCGGTGGACGCGAACGAGAAGATGTTACCCGACCGCTCCAGCGTGAACCCGTCGTCGGTGGTCATTCGTCGCTCTCCGGTGCGGCCGGTGTCCACTCGTGACCGGCCGGCAGCGGTCGCGGCTCCGTCGCCCGGATGCCCACCACCCGCGGCGGGGATGCCGGGTCGATCTGCGGGCGGCCGACGTACAGCAGTTCCCGCCCGTCGGCGGTCACGAGGATCACGGTCTGGTACGTGTCGGCCGCCATGCGGGTCAGTCCTGAACCAGCCGGCCGCGGAACGGCTGGTAGTGTTCGAGCAGCGGCACCGCCCCCCGCCCCCGGCTTGCTGCTGAACTTCCCGTGGTCCCGCGGGTGCTTGCTCTCGTCCCACTGCTCCGCCTTCGTGAACAGCATGTCGGCCACCGCGTCGTCGATCAGCCGCTCGTACCCCTCCGGGTCGTCGGCCGCCAGCCGCACCAGCTCCGCCCGCCCCGCGTCGTCGGCCTGCTGGTGCAGGCGGACGGCCGCCGCCACCCGCGGGGGCAGCGACTTGAGCAGGTCGCCGGCCGTGGCGTCGGCGGCGTCGGGCGGCACGTCGTCCGGGCCGGTGTCCCCGCCGTCGCTTTGATCGTCTCCGCCGTCGCCCTCACCGCCGTCGGCCTCGGCGAGCAGGGCGTCCGCGGTGTCGTCGTCCCCCTCGGCGAGCGCGTCCAGCATCGCCAGGGCGTACACGTCGGGTTCGGTGGCGTCGGGCATGGCGGTCACTGTTGCGTCTCCCGGAAAGCGTCGGTCGGCACGCCGAGGGCCGTGGCCCAATAGGTGCTACCAATCTTGAACTCGTCGCCGTCCCGCCGAACCACGTACACGAATCCGGGTCGTGGCTTATGATGAGTGAACACGTGGCCTCTCCGTAACAGGGGTCATGTGGCGACCGGGGAGGTGGCTCTCTCCGGTCGCGTTATTCTACCTCATCCATTACGCTTTGATTTTTTCTCTTCAGTTGTCGGAGATTGTGCCGAAGATTGTGCCGGAGATTGTGCGGCTGGTTGTGCGGGGGAGTCATTCGGCTTCTCCGCTTTCGCACCCCGCGCCATCCCCGCCCCGACCACCGCCTGCCGCACCTCGTCGTCCGACAGAACCACCTCCCGGCCGTCCGCGTCCCGCACCCGCCACGACACCGGCTTGCCGTTCCCGCCGACATTGGCCGGCCCGAGCAGTTGCCCACGCCCCGCCCGCCGGAACGCCGCCCCCAGGTCGGTCGGGTTCAGCCGGGCCGCCACCGGCAGGGCAGAATCGCCGTACAGCAGCGTGCGGATGCCCGTCGGGGTCAACTCCCGCTCCTCGCCGGCCGGCGTGCGGACGATGCGTGTCGGTACGTCGGTCGGGTCGCCGGTGTCCCCGCCGACCGTCTTCACCACCTCGTACCCCAAGTCTGCGAGCGCCTGGTTCGCCTGATCCACCGTCAGCCGCTTGGGGTCTTTGGGCAGGTAGTCGAGCTGGTCGCGGGTCTTGGGGGCCGGCTTCGGGGCGGTGGGTTGGTCTGGTGATGGTGCCGCCGCCTGCCGCTCCTTGAGCGCCGCCCCCTCGTTGCTCTGCTCGCCGTTGTTGCCCGGCCCCTTGCCGCCGCCCATGACGATCGGCGTGACACCGGGGAACTGGTTCGCCGTGAACTTGCGGCCCAGCTCGTCCCGGCGGGCCTTCTCGCCCGGCGTCAGTTGGCGGGCCGGCTTGCGGTTGAGGGCGGACAGTTCGGCCGTCTCGTCGGCGGTGAGCGGGGGCGGGGTGGGGGTGGCGGGCGTGGGTTCACCGCCGCTCGGTGCGGACTCCGGGGCGCTGCCGCCGGCCGCCGCCGCGAGGTCGGGGTAGTCGGCGAGCACCTCGGGCGGTACGGCTTCTCCTTTTGCCACTGCCGCAGCTACCATTTTCCGGTGTGCGTCTTTTGCCCGATCGCCGCCACCGTACAAAGCCCCTTGTTTCTGAAGGAACTCGGCCTGCGTCAAGTCGGTCGTCTGCTTGCCTATCTTCCCCGACGCCCGCTGTTCATCAGTGGCCGCATTAATGTCCGCCCGAATTTCATCGGCGCGCGGGTTTTCCTTCTTGGGCTGACGTGGCTTGCGAGGCGCGTAGTCGTTGAGTGCGGCGCGGGCTGCAGTCTCCGCGTCCCTTCTGGTGGAGTATGTTCCCGGCGTGTGCGGCGTAACCCACAGACCGCTTTCGAGTTGTGAAGCAAAGTACTTGTCCGCAGGTCTCGCCGCAGAATCCGTTATCGGTTCTTTAGCGTCTGCAATCGGTGAGATTCCATCAGACACCACTTCGCCTGAAACTTCAGGCGATTCCTCTCTTAGCGATTCGTTAGTTGCAGGCGACTTCTCCCTCAGCGCCACCCACTTGCCGCCCCGCTTCTGCACCGCCACCACCTCGGCCCCCGGGTTGTACTTGAGCGCCAACTCCTTCGACGCCATCGGCCGACCCACCACCTCGTACCCGCTCGCGGCGTCGTCGCGGGGCAGGGTGTCCACCTGCTGCGTACTCACCCGCAGCCCGTCCTTCTTCGCCCGCTCCGCCTTGATCCGCTCCCGCAGCCGGTCGGCCAACTCCGCCTTCGTCCCGCCCACCTTCTCCCGCAGTTGCTTCGCGTACGCCTTCTGCTGCTCTTTGGACAGCGCCAGGAAGTGCCCGTGCAGTGCCCGCAGCTCGTGCGGCTTGATGCTCTTGGGGTCGGCGACGGCCTTCTCCACCGCCGCCTTCGCCCTCTCCGCCCGCTTCGCCCGCTCCTCGCGGCTGAGCGGCTTGGTGGCGCGGTCGGCGCTGGCCGGGGGCGGCGGGGCGTCGTCGATGCCGGCGGCGGCACGCCCCCACGCCCCGTACTGGCCGGTCTGTGATGCGGGCTTCTTGGCGTCGGTAGGCTGCTCCTGTTTCGGCACCAGTTTGCCGTCCCGCCACTCCCGCCCGAGTCGGTCGGTGCCGGTGAACCCCGGCTCGGGGGGCGAAGGGCTAATCCCCCCGCTTCCGCTCGGCGTCGAGTCTGGCCCAGGCGCGGTCGAGGGCGGCTTCGTCGTCGGGGCTGAGGTCAATTTCTTCGCCGCCGCCTTCTCTTCCAGGTAGGCGTCCAGAATCTGCATCGACCGGCTGCCCGGCGTCAGGTCGAACCGGGTGTCGGTCAGTTCTTGGCCGTTCGCTTTCCACCACTCCCTCCCTTCCGGTGTGGACAGGATGTCCTGCACCGATTTGGCCTCGGGGAACCGCTCGACCGCTTCCTGCAAGTCGTAATACGGCTGCCCGTTCGGTTTGCGGATCGACTGATCGTACCCCAGCCGCGGCCACGTGTAATACCCGTTCATGTCCTTGTTGCGGGGGTTCGCCAGCCACTCTTGGCCGCCGGGGTAGTTGGCCACGTCCGCGAGCGATTTGGCTTGGGGGAACCGCTCCTTCGCCTTCCGCCACGTGTTCGCCGACGACGCCCCGTCACCGCCCGCAACGCATTTGATGTACGCGAACCCGGCGGCGTGTGCCTGCTTAACCTGCTGGGAGAACACCGCCGCCCCGACCCCTTGCCCGGTGCTCTCCGGGTTAACGCGGATCTCCTCGTTGTACACGAATCGCCGCCCCCGTTCGTCCACCATGATTTTCCGCGTGGCCGTGTACAGCGGGTGTTCGACCGTCACCTCGACGGACGGGGCCGGGGCGCTGGGGGCGGACGCAAAATGCACGGTGACTTTGGCCCCGGTCGGTGCTCCGACAACCTGCGACACCTTCTTCAAATTCTCGTCCATCCCGGCCACGCCGAACAGCCCGGTGAGGGACGATCGCACGGCCGCAAGGTTGGCGTGCGGACTCAGCTCGGCTTTCGGCGGGGCGGAGAAGTCCACAGGTGGGCTGGCAAACTTCGGCGAAGCGGTACCAGGCTTCGCGGCGTTCTCCCCGCCGCCCGCCTGCTTCCGCTCCAGCTCCGCCTTCTCCTCCGGGCTGGCCTTCGCCATCTCCTCGGCGGGGATGAACTGGCCGCCGGGGTAGTGCTTGCCGGCGATGGTTGCGCCGCCCGCCGGACTGTGGGCAGCGGCTTTGGCGAACAGGGCGGGCGGGGCGGCCGTCACCCCGCCGCCCATCGCCGCCATCGCCTGCCGGACGAACGCCTCGCCGATCGACGCCAGCACCTCCTGCCGCGCCCGCGCCGCCGCCTGGTCGCGGACCGTCTCCAGCGCCTTGCGGAAGTGCGGGGCGTACCCGTTCAGCTCCACCGGGGTCATGCCAGCACCTCCGCGACGATACCGGCGAAAAAGTCTTCGGGGTCGAACGGCACGCTCTTCCGCACCGCCCCCGGCAGACTCCCGGCGGCGGCGTCACCCGGTGCCGGCGAGTCCAGTTCCCCCGGCGCGGTCGGCTCCGCCCCCGGGTCGGTCGGTGCCGGCAGGCCGGGCGGTGCGGGCGGGCCGTCGCCACCGCCGCCGGGCACGCCCGCCGGCTGCACCTTCTGCTGCAACCGGGCGGCGTACTCGAGCGGGGTCACGTCCCCGTCCGGCACCCGCGGCATGTCGTACGCCGTCCGCACCTCGTTCACCGTGAACAGCACCGCGTCCTTCACCCCGTTCAAAAACTGCCACTGCCGCTCCTTCAGGTCCGGGTCCATGACCGGCGGCAGCTTCACCTCCACCCGGTACTCGTCCCCGAAGTACGGCCGCACCAGCTCCTTCGTCAGCTTGTCGCCGATCCCCTTCGCCAGCGGGTCGAGCCGCGACTCCCGGAACTGCCGGGCGCTCGCGTACCACGCCGCGTAGCTGCTCGACTCGTTCAGCATGGCGGCCGACTTGGGCACCCCGTACAGGGCCAGCACCGCCGCCACCGCCTGCTCGTACCCCTCCGGGTACGCCATCTCGTCCGGGGTGCGGTTGAGCAGCTCCACCTCCACCCGCTCGGCGTCCACCGGCAGCACCCGCTGCCCCCGCTGCTGGCCCGTGTAGTTCGTCTTCAGGTGGGCCATGAACTGCGAGATCTGCTGGTCCGACGCCCCCGCCATCTTCACCAGCACGTCCGGCGTGAACCCCCGGTCCATCGCCATCTGGCGGCTGTCGATGATGCTGTTCAGGAAGTCCACGAACTTGCCGCCCGCCTGGAGCGGGCTGTACCCGTCCCACGGGAACACCGGGTTCGGGTCCTTGTGCACCACCGTGTGCTCGCGGGGGATGTTCAACACCCCGGTCGCCCCCCACAGCATCGGCCGCGGCATGGCGTACTGCCAGAACCCCCGCGGGTACGGCTCGCTCAGCCCCTGCGCCGTCGTCAGGTAGTTCCGCCGCAGGTTGTACACCTCGCACGGCCGACCCGCGCCGTCGAGCACGAAGTACGTCACCGCCATGCCGAACAAGCCGAAACACATGACGTATTCGCTGAGGAACTCGGCCGGCGTCTGGGTGTCGTTGATGTGCTCGAACAGCTTGACCGCCGGGCTGTCGGCCGGGGCCGGCGTCCAGTCCGACTCGCCCGCCCCGGTCGCGCTCGCCGCCTGCGACTTGCGGGCCACCGCCCCCGTCCGCCGCGTGACCACCAGGCTCGCCCCGGACAGGGCGGTCATCACCGTCCGCAGGCCGATGTACGCCCCCTGCGTGAACGACCGGGCCTGCTGGTTGGCGTCAACCGTCTGCTGGGCGGGCGGGTCGCGGTGGGCGATCTGCACCCACCGGGCGAGGGTCTGGCGGTCGCCCGGCGTGCCGGGGGTGGCGGTGAGCGGCGGCAGCCCGTGGGCGTTGCGGTTGCCGAGCGAGTCCACGGAGATGGCGAGAAGGCCGGACATGCCCGAAGGGTGACGGGCCGGGCGGAACCGGCGTCAGGGTGAGGTGGCGGCCGGCGGTGGATTTCCTGGAGGTTGCTGTTCGGTGGCCAGCGCGACGAGACGCTCTCGCTCCTGGGCGAGTTTAAGCAACTTCCGCAACACGCGGGTGCGAACGACCGACTCGGCCAACTGCTGCCGGACTACGGCCGACGGCGGGATCAGGTCGGCGTGAACGTCTCCCATCATCACACCTCCACCGGCGTGCCGAACAGGGGGCCGGACACGCTCAGCTTGTTGTACCCGCCGCTCAGGGCGTCGGTGATGTCGTCGTGCTTGCCGGTCGGGAACTCGCCGCACTCCCGCCGCAGGTCGTCCCGCCACGGGCCGGGGCACAGGTACACGTTACCCGCTTCCACGGCCGACGCCAGCGGCTCGGCCCGGATCACCTTGTTCTGGGTGGCCGCCTCGGTGCGGACGCTCACCCCAGCCCCCTGGATGCGGCGCACCAGTTCGGTGGTGCGGTCCTTCCCGCCGATCCCGGCCTCCTTCTCCAGCCACCACGACAATTCCCGCCCGGCGTACCGCTTCGCGTCGTCCCGCGCCACCCGCTCCATCTCGGCGTCACGCTGGCCGACCGAGTGCCGGAACCGGGCCACGTCCACCACGAACGTCCGCCCGCTCACCACCCTCCCGCCCTCCCCCTTGCGGCTCGGCTCGCGGCAGAGGAGCGCCCCGACGGTCCAGTCCGGGTCGCCGCCGTCCGCCTCGGTGCCGGCCAGATCCCAGTAGCGGATGAGCCGCCCGTCGGCCGGCACGCCGTCGGTCAGCTTCCACCAGTCCCACTTGAACATGCCGCCGCCGCGGGGCCGGGGGCGGCCCTGGAGGAGCGAGGCGAACCCGTAGGCACCCAACTCTTTTCGCTTCTCTTCGAGCCACTCCTTGCCCCGCAGCTCGGGCCACAGCGGTTCGCCGACGGCCCGGCCGAGCGGGTCGTTCTCTTCGGCTTCAGCCGGCAAATCGACCACTTCCCACTGCCCAGCCTGGCCGTCGATGATCCGCCCGCCTGGGTCGTCGGTGTGCCAGCGGGAGCCGGTGAACAGGACGGCCGTGTGCGGCTCGCACCGGGCGAGCAAGTCGTTCGTAATCCAGTCCCATACCCGATCCCGTTCGGCGGCACTCTCCGCATCGTCCCGGCTGCCGATCGGGTCATCGAGGATGATGAGGTCCGCGTTGACGGATGCGACACCGGACCCGGAACCGAACGCCTTCACCCCGCCCCCGGCCGCCGTCTCCCACTCGCTCGCCCCGTCCTTATCGACACTGAGATGCACGCCACGCCGCTTGACGAGGCGGCGAATCTCCCGGCTGAACTTCTCAGCCTGCCTCTGGTTGTAGGAGCAGATCAGGATTCGCGTGTGCGGATCTCGTTCCAGCCGGTAGGCCGCGTACGCGATGGTGTTGTGTTCGCTCTTGCCGTGGCGGATGGGGACGCTGAAGTAGACCCGCTTCACCTGGCGGGCCGTCACCCGGTCCAACGCCCCCCGCATGTGCTGGAAGTGCCTGTAGCCCCAACTGAACTCGGGCCGGGCTTTTGGCAGCCAGTCGCCGAACGACGTGTTGCCATCTCTCGGCACGCCGGCCAACGCCCGGTCCAGTCGCCGCAACTTATCCGGCGGCATGGCGAGCAGGCGAGCGGAGATGATGGCGAGTGGCTCAGCCGTCATTGGTGGGTTTCACACCGAGCAGCCTGGCCACCAGCGCCAGCCGTTCGGCGTCGGTCAGTGTGGCAGTGTCATCCTTCTCGTCGGCCTTGTTCTTTACCAGCCCGAGCCATTCAGCCAGCAGTCGTTTCGCCTCGCCGCTCCGCTCGAACCGCACCTTCCACTTGTTGCCGACCTTCACTTTGCACTTCTTGTCCTCGTCCCACTCCTCCAACTCTTCGACATCCAGCCCGGCGATGATCGCGCCGAGTTCCGCCGGCCACAGGTGGGGCGGGAGCATCTCACCGTCTTGTCCGAACACGCCACGCCGGTCGGTGAACGCCTGCCAGCCGATGCTCTGGATGACGGCGGCGGCCGTCATTTTCGCCACGTCCGCCGCCTGCTCTTTGAGGTGCCGCAAATACCGCCTGATTTTGACACTTTTTGACAGCCGGTGGGCGAGGGTTCCGACGCTCTGGTAACTGGACCCGGACTTGGGGAACCCGGCGTGTCGGTAGGCTTCGACGGCGTTCCCGTGCTCAACATAGTGCTGGCAGAATTTGATGTCAGGCACCGTCAACTCGTCCAGAACTGAAACCGTCCGAGTCGAGTGCTTGAGGTTTTTCTTTGCTGGCGTACTGTCGGCCATACTACCCCACCGTCACCCGCCGGGCGGAACCGGCGTCAGGTGGCTACCCGCCGGGGTTGAGGGCGGCTCGCACCGCGGCGTCCTTCGCTTCGAGCAACTTCCGCAGTGCCACGGTCCGCTCGGGGCCGGGCGTGATGTCCGCGACGATCTTCTCCGCCAGTTGGCCGAACGGAGCCGACACCGCTTGTAGCTTCTCCGGCAGGTGGCTGTAGGCGAACCACTTCAGCATTCGTTCTTCGGACATGATCTTCCTCAGAATGTTGGCCGCCGAAAGTGACGGCGGCAATTCAGGGGGATTCAGACGCCTTTCGGCTTCGGCCACTTCTTCGGGCGTCAACGGCACCATACGCCCGTCTCGCACGCCGGCCAGTCGAACCAGCCGCCAGACTTCAGCCTCACTCATGATTCACCTCCACAGGTGAATACGGCCAAGCGTGACACGGCTACGCGAACTCGACGCACGAATCGTCCGGAAGCCTGTCGGTGTCATCGAGCAAGCGGTACGCCGTGGGGTTGCCAGTCTCCACTTGGATCAGCCGACCAATAGGCCACGTTGGAAACTCTGGCGCACTGCCGTCCGGGTTCAGCGGCATTGCGGTGTTGAGCGAGTCGCACAGTTTCGCCCCGCACAGCGAACACCGCTGAATGACCCGCCCGCACACGTCCAACCGGACGCCACTGATGTGGGTAATGCTCATGGCCTCAGCCCTCTCACTGATTCCCCCACACGTCCGCCACGTCCCCGCCGGCCGGGGTGTCGGCGACGGGCACGGGCGGGGTGGCCGTGACCGCCGGGTCGGTCGGGGTGTACCCGGTGCCCCGGCACTTGCGGCAGCGGGTGTCGCCGCAGCAGGCGGCGGCCGGGGCGGTGCCGCGGACCACCCGCAGGGCGTCCACCACCCCCGGCGGGGCGAACACCTCCCGCCCGCGGACGCCGCACCGGGCGAACAGCGGGGTGCCGTCCGGCAGGCGGGCCTTCCGCAGGTGCCGCCCGCCGGTGGAGGTGGCGAGCGAGTCGAGCAGGCGGAGCAGTTGCCCGCCGATGGCCGCCGCCAGGTCGAACCGATTCCCCTCCGCCAGCGGGTCGGGCGGCAGGTCGTCGTCACCCCCAGCGCCCAGGGGGAGGTCGGGGGTCGGCCGCTCCGGGGCGGGGTCGGCCTTCGGCTTGGCGAGCGGGTCGCCGCCGCCGGCCTCCAGGTCGCGGCGGACCTGGGCCGGGCTGACCCCGAGCTGGTCGGCGATGTCGGCGACGGGGAGGCCCTTCTCCCGCTTGGCGCGGGCCAGCTCGATCCGCTCGAGCCGGCGGCGGCTGATGGCCTGCGGGCTGTCGTGCCGGCGGGCGTCGTTCAGCCCGAGCGCCACCGCGTACGCCTTCGACACCCCCATGTACCCCATGTCCACGAACGGCACGTCGGCGTCCACCCTCGCGGCGGCGGTCAGCCGCCCCTCGCCGTCCAGCACGCTCAGGAGGCCGAACTCGTCGGCGTTGCGGAACAGGCGGACGGGGTTCAGGACGCCGTGCTCGGCCACGCTCTCGGCCAGGCGGTCCAGCTCCTCCGGGCTGTGCCGGCGGAACCGCTCGGACAGCGGGCACGGGTACTCGGTGCCGCGGTGGGTGACGGACACGGGCACGGGTCAGGCCCCCCGGGTGGTGACGGTGACAAACGCCGGGACGCCGTGCGTGTCGGGCGTCCCGGTGTGCGTCGGGCTGGGGTCTTTGCCGAAGGCCGAATACGCCGCCTCGTCAAGTGGTTCCGGGTCCGCCGGGGCGTGGGTGACGGTGTACTCCGGCGCGAACCGCACGATGTGGCCACCGGGCGGGCCGTCGGTCCAGTCCGGGTGGGTGTACTTGAGCAGGACGGTGTTGGTGTAGAACTCGAGGTCCACGCCCACCAGCACGGCCCCGGCCGGCAGCCCGTGAGTGCATCGGACCACTTCGCCATGTTTGTGTGGCAGTCGGTAGCCGGTGGTGATCATTTCTGTCAACAGTTCGGCGGGAATCGGTACGATTCGGCAGCCCATGACTCTGACTCCGGTGAATGAATCAACCGTACCACACTGTCAGCCGCGTGTCACTTGAGCGACACCGCCACGACCGAGCGGGTAGTGAGCGGGCGCAGTAGTCACACCAGCCCCTCCGCCTTCAACGCCTGCTCCAACTCCGACACGCTCCGAACGACAAGAGCCAGACCACCGTTCCGGCGAATCGTGTCCAACGTCTCGCCCTGACCCGGCCTGAGTCGTCCGCCCCGCTTCTTCACTTCGACGGCGATCATGCGGGACGCCACCACGCCGACCAGATCGGGGGTTCCGCGGGGCGCGAGGCGGACGTAGTGCCCGCCCCGCATGGCACCGCCGGCCGGCACCTTCACCGCCCACCCGTACAGGTTGAGCAGCGCCAGACACCCCCGCTGGATGGACTGTTCGGTTTCGGTCTTCACGCGCTCACCCCCTTGCCGTTGACCTTGCACCACGCCGCACACAGGTCGCGGATTGCGCCCTCGGCGGTCGGGTAGTCACGCCAGTTGGTGTACCCGTCCACAATCTCACCCGTGAGTGAGTCGAAAACGGACGGTGTTACGGTGTCCGGCCTGTCGTCGGTGAGTTCGCAAATCCAAGACCAGTACCGCACGCCCGCCCGCCTGCCGCTTTCCGGCACCGACGTGAACGGCACTTTGCAGGCCGTCGCCCGGAGCGCCGCGGCGAGGTCCGCGTACCCGTTGCTGACGTAGCCGGTGCCGGAGCAGGTGTGGCAAGTGACCGCTTTGCGAGGCGCGTACTTGTACCCGCCGTCGTCCCAGACATCACCGTCGCCTTCGCACTCCCGACACCGCACCGTCCCCGCCCGCTCCTCCAGCCAATCGGCAAACACCAGCCGGCGCAACTGGTCATCCGGCCTCGCCCCGATCGCCGCCCAGAACGCCGCCACCTCGGGCGGGTCGGTCGTGGTCACTGTCGCGGTCATGTGCTCAGCCCTCCCGTTCGTCTTCCCGCTGAGCAGGCGACCGTTGATCTGCATGTTGAGCTCCGACTCCGCCGCCGGCTGATCCTCCGCCTTCCGCTTTGGTTGCCGCTTCGGTCGTCGAGTCGCCATGTGATCCTCCTGTGGTAGGTCGGCCTCTTGCCGCGGATGCAAGCGCGCTAGACGACTGGTTTCCAGGGCACGATTTGAGCGGAGTAGCCAACCATCAATGGGTGCTTCGGTTGACCGCTCTTGTTGACCCCCAGACAGTGCGGGTCGAGGCCGGCGAGTGTCGTGGCGGTGCGCGCGTAGTACGTCCGGAGTCGAGACCGCTTGCCGCCCAACTGCTCGCCCCACGCCACCACCAATCGAGTCAACACCGACACCGATCGAGCGGCAAGCAGGTGCGATTCGTTCTCCGGGCCAACTGGATCGGGGTGGGTGAGCAGAACCGTTTCATCGGTGGCGCGAAGGGCGAAGACGTTTCGGACGCTGACACCGCCGTAGCCATTTCGCTTGGCGAACCCGATGCACTTGCGGATGGTGTGATCGTCCTCGGTGGCGTCAGCCGTGGAAGGGTTCTGCATCACGAACACCATGCACGGGAGACAGTCGTCCCACACCCTCCACAGGTGGTAGCGGTATTGACCGCACTCGCTGATGACGGCCCCGGTCTGGATTTCCGGGGCGGTGTCGAACAGGCTCAATTCACACCCCCTTCGCGCGTTTGCTCGCCGTGCAGTCGGTCTTCGAGTTCCTGAATCACGGCGTCGGTGATGATGTCCCTGATTCGGTCGTACACGGCACCCTCGCACCACCCCCCGCCCATGAACACCCGGTACCCGTCGTCGTGTTCCATCACCAGCCGGGAAGCCCGTCGGCCCTGCCCGTCGGTGAACAGGTCGATCACGATGCGGTGGGCCAGCGTGTTGATCTTCTTTGCGTTCACCCGTTATTCCCTCCCGTACTTCTGGTAAGCCCAGAAACACACCGCGATTAGGACGCAGACGGCGACGACGCAGACCGTCACCTGCCACCCGCCGGTGGTGGCGTGTGCGAGCTGTTCCGGCGTCCTGGTGTCGTTCAACATGGTTAGCCCTCAGCCCGTTTGGACAGCAACTCCGACTGTGCCGCGATCCGCTCGGCTTGTCCCACCACCAGTTCCTTCAACTTCTCCACCTCACCCGCCACCACGAACTTTACCCCACACCGCCGGCACCACACCCCGCGGTCGGGGGTGTACCGCGGGTCGTGGTGGCAGACGGCCGGGTCAGGGCGGGTGGTCATGCCGTGGCCTCGGTGGTTGTGTGCGTGTCGGTGTGCCCGCCCGCGGCCGGGCGGGGTGTGTCGGCATCCCGTTTTTACCCTTCCGCCCCCTAGCATGGGTGGGAAGTGAATGTGGGAAGTGAACCGGCCTGACCACGATTTCGGTTCACTTCCCACATTCACTTCCCCTCACTCTTGGGGTGCGGAATGGAATTCTTCGGATTCGGATTCCATCTGCGTCAGCCGGTACATGAACGGATCTCCTTTGCTGCCCTTGCCTTTACGTTCGACCTCCCCGTCTTCAAACCATCTGTTGAGCTTTGCTCTCATGTCCTGCTCGCGGCCGGCCTCGCCGTCCCGCTGCACTCGCTCTCTCAGTTCCGGGAACGTGGCCCAGGTGGTGCCCTGCTTCCGCATGCACTCCATCAGGCACTCGGACCAGTCGAACGCCTTGTGGGTCGTCCGAACTTGAACGTCGTCGGGGTCGCCGTGGGCGACGTACCCGGCCGGGGTGAGCTCGGCCAACAGCTTCACCGGCGTCTCCTGGTATCTGCCCATCCCCTTGAGCACCCGCTGCGGGTCTTTCACGTCGTCGCTCGCCCGGCTGAACTCCACCAGGATCTCGCAGAACGCCGGCAGACCGCCCGACCCCCGCGCCCCGACGAACTGCTCCCCGCCCGACTTGCGGGTGTGGTGGACGAGCAGGATGGCCACCTCCTCCTGCGCCATGCTCCAGAGCGGCATGAGCGCCTCCTCCACCTGCCCGGCGTCGTTCTCCTCCCTGACAGGCCACATCTTCGACAGGGTGTCGAAGACTACCACGTCGAACTGGTACTTCCGCACCTGCTCGCTCAGCGTCTTCAGGTAGTCCCGCCACTCCTGCATCGTCGGCCGCATCTTGAACGGCCGGCACGCCATGCCCACATGGTCCCCGATCAGCAACTTGTCCCGCCGCTCGGCCCAAATGTGCTCGTGCTCCTCGGTGACGTACAGCACCCGCCCCGGCACCACCGCTTGCCCCAGGAACTCCGCCTTGCTCCCGTCCAGACTCTTGAGCAGGTGGCTCAGGATGGTGGACTTGCCGGCCTTCCACAGCGCCGAGAACAGGGTGATGCCGCCGCGGGCCAGGTACCCCGTCCACACCCACTTCGCCGTCTCGCTCTGGGCGTCCAACTCGCTCATCCACTTGAACGGCTTGGGGTCGGCAACTCCCCCGCCGGGCTGGGCCGTCGGCGGGGCGACGAACGGGTTGACCGGCTTCCCCTCCGGGGTGTTCACGCACAGGGTGAACTCGGACAGGTCCACGGCGGATTCGGCAACGTCCTTGCGGGTGAAGTCCGACCGCTCGCCGTACCCCAGCCGCCGCAGGTCTTTCGCCGCCTCGCTGTAGTCTCCGCCGTGCTTCAAATGGGCGAACACGGCGAACCGCGAGAGCGGGGTTTCGGCCGGGAAGTCGGTCGAGGTGCTCCACACGAACAGGTACGGGTACCCACGCCCCCGGCTGGAAACCATGCCGGCCGACGCGCTGATACCCTTCTCCTTGCCGGGTCGGGTGAGGTACCCCTTGTCATCCCCGCACCGCCGGCACCACGCCCACCCCTGATCGAACAGCCCGGTTTCGGCCCACGTCCCGCGGGCGTTGAAGTCGTTGCCGGGGCTGTCCTGCCCGGCCGGGGCGCCGGTGCGGGTGTCCCGGTCGCGGGGCTGTTCCGTCGGCAGGTGCTCGTTGCACGCCTCCGCGTGCTCGCACATGGCGGCCCAGTCGTCCCAGTCCACCTCGGGGAACGGGTCGGTGTCGCTCGGCGGGGTGGCCCACTCGTACAGTTTGCCGGTCGGGTGGCACTCGGCCGGGCAGCCGGGGGCGAGCACCTGGTGCCCCTCACCACGCACCTCGATCTTCGTCTTGCCCTTCGCGTACCGGGCCAGCTTGCACCCCGGCTGTGAGTCCGGCAGGCGGACGTACAGGTGCCGCCCGCCGGTCGGGGTGGTGCAGGCGGGCAGGGTGTCGGCCAGCGCCCGCAGGTCGGGCGGGAGCCGCTGGTACCACTCGAAGAACGCGCTCTCCCCGTGGTGCTCGAAGTCGAGGACGACGAGGTGCCCGCTGGCCGGGCCGGGGACGACGCCCACGCCCACCAGCTCGCCGCCGGAGAACCACCCCTCCACCGTGTCGTCGGTGGCGTGCTCGGTGGCGTGCCTCCGCCAGCCGGTCAGCAGGGGCGACTTGCTGCCGTCGGCCTTGATGGGGATGACGCTCAGCCCGCACGAGCGGTAGTAGCGGGCGGCGGTGAGTACGTCGCTCAAAACGGCACCTCGTCTAGCTGTTGTTGGGTCGGCTCGGCGGGCAAGCCGTCGATCTGTGAGAAGAGGGATTCACTCGGTTCGCAGTCGTTGCAGTAGAAGAACCGTGTGCGGTGATCTTGGCTGTAGGAGTCAGAAAGTTGGCCTCCGCAGTTCTTGCAGAATCCGCCACAGTCTTCCCCGAACTCCCACCCGGCCGGCAGCAGCCCGACCCGGTGGTGGTCGCGGTAGAAGCCGAAGTGGTCAAGCACCTCCCGCTGGGCGTTCCACAGGAAATGATTGCACATGCCGCACACCGCGTGCGCGGCCGTGTACGGCCCGTCCGGGTCCACCAGCACCGCCTCGTTCACCGCCCCGCACTCCGGGCACGGGAGCGGTCCGGTCGGCTTGTCGCCCACCTCCACCGCCTTGACATCGGGGTACTTCTCGCCCGCCTTCGTCTTGAGCGTGACGGACGTGGGCGGGGCGAGCAGCCCGTGGTTGGCCACGCTCACGCACTCGGCCGCCGTCGCCGGCATGGGGAAGTTGCACCGCCTCCGCCACCACTGCTGGGCCTTCGACCACGGGAACGACCCCGGCTCGTGTTCCACACACACCCACTCTGAGACGTACTGGCCGACGCCGACCTTGTACGTCACCCGCAGCGTCTTCGGGTGGCCGGGCGGGGCGTCCTTCTTGGTGTGGACCCGGTACTCCACCCCGAGCACTTCGTGGTCTTCGACCGTCGGCTTGTTGGTGCTCAGCGGCTCGTCACCGTCCGCCCGGCCGTCGTGGGACGGCTTCACCTCCCGCTCCGGCCAGGCGTACCCGCAGTCCGGGCAGACGAGCACCCCGCCGGCCACCACCGTGCGGCACTCCGGGCACGTCTTGGCCACCGCCTCGCCGTCCCCCTTCTTCTTCCCCTCCGGCCGCACCCGGTCCACCGGCCCGTGGCGTTTGATGTTCTGCCCGAAGTCGAGCACCAGACAGTTCCGCTTGCCCGGACTCAGCCGGAACCCGCGGCCGACCATCTGGTAGTACAGTCCGGCGGAGGCGGTCGCCCGCAGCAGGCAGACGCAATCCACGTTCGGCGCGTCGAACCCGGTGGTGAGCACGTTCACGTTCACCAAATAGCGGAGGTGCCCGCCGCGGAACTGCCGCACCAGCTCGGCCCGGCCGTCGGCCGGCGTGTCGCCGTACACCTCGCCGACCGCCGCCCGCCCCCGCCGCAGCCACTCGCACAACCTGTCCGACGGGTGGCCGTTCTCGATCAGCCAGTCGTACACCACCGGCAGGGCGTGGTGGGCGAGCGGGTCGTCACCCAGCCCGAACAGGTCGCTCGCCGGACCCGTCTCGTCCGCCGCAGCCTGCTCCCGCCCGACGATCTCCGCCCGCAGCAGGGCGGCCACCCGCCGGGCGTGGGCGACCGTCTGGCAGAACAGGAGCACCGCCCGCCGGTCCACCGTCCGGTCGATCACCTCCGCCACCGCCCCGGCCACCACGTCGGAGAACGCCGCCTCCGCCTGCCCCTCCTCGTACTCCCCCCGCACCACCCGAAAATCGCCCGTGTCCACCTCGCACAGCGCCGCCTTGCCCACCAGCGGGGACAGGTACCACCGCTGCACTAGGTCTTTCACCCCGACCTCGTAGCACCAGTGCTCGAACAGCCGGTCCGGGTTGTCGCCCGTCTTGTAGATCAGACCGCCGCTCAGCCGGTACGGGGTGGCGGTCAGCCCGATCACCCGCAGGTGCGGGTTCCGCCGCGCCAGGGCGTCGAGCAGGGTGCGGTACATGCCGTCCCCGTCCGGCGGGATGAGGTGGGCCTCGTCCACGATCACCAGATCGACGGTGCCCAACTCGTCCGCCCGGTTGTACACGCTCTGGATGCCGGCCACCGTCACCGGCCGCCCGGTGTCCCGCCGCCCCAGCCCGGCCGAGTACACGCCGACCGGCACCGTCGGGCACAGATCCCGCAGCGCCCCGGCCGTCTGCTCCAGCAGCTCCTTGACGTGGGCGAGCACCAGCACCCGCCCGTTCCACAGGGTCACGGCGTCCGAACAGAGTTGGGCGATGACCGGCGTTTTGCCGCCGCCGGTGGGGATGACCACCAGCGGGTGCCCGTCGCGGGTCTGGAGGAAGTCGTACACGGCGCTGACGGCTTCCTCCTGGTAGTCACGTAAAGTGATCAAGTGATTCCCTCCGAGAGAACCCCGCCCGGAGTCCGGGCGGGGTGGTGAAGTGAACTCACTTGGCCCGCTGCCACGGGGCGGTGGCGGGCTTGGCGGCCGGGGCCGCGGCCGGTTTGGTCGCGGAAGCCGCCGGCTCGTACCCGCTGATCTCGTTCCGCACCTCGCCGCTCTCCTTGTCCGCCTTCTGCTTCACCTTCACCGTGAGCGGCCGGTCGTGCAGTTGCTCCGAGTCCTTCAGCTTGGTCACGCCCACCGCCCGGCAGATGGCGGACAGTTCGGCGCGGGCGATGCCCACCGCCTGATCGCTCGGGTTGTTCAGGTTCAGCCGCGCCCACAGCCTCCGCCCCTTGTGCTCGCCGTCCACCACCTCGAAGGTGAGTTGCAGGTAGCTGCCGTCACCCTTGCGGGTCGGCTTCTCCTCGCTGGCCGTGATGACGGCCAGGTACTTTCCGGCCGGTAGGGGGTCGAACCCGCTCCGCGGCTCCACGTCTTCCGCGTTGAAGTCGATCGCTGCCATTGGTCCGGTTCTCGTTGGGTTGTGTTGTGTTCTGGTCCGGCCGGACTGCCCCCGGCCGTGGGCCACTGCTCACCCCGCACTCACAGACCGGCCGCCTCCGCGAACGCCGCCCAGGAGAGCGGTATCTCGCCGACAATCCCGTAGCGGTTTTTCGCCGTGCAAGCCGGGCCGCCGACCGTCCGCAGCACCCGCTCGCCGCCGTCCGCCCCGATCGGCTTGGCGATGGTCCGCTCCTGGAACCCGGTGCCCACCTTCTCGATCCGCTGCTTGCGGGTGGCGAACAACACCGCGTCACTCCACTCCCGCACCGTCGCGTCCGCGTCCTTGTGCAGTCGCAGGGTGTAGCGGTCGTACCCCTGCGACTCCGGGTCCTCAAACCTCTCGATCTTGGCGTGAGCCAAAAGCACTACCGCCATCCCCCGCTCCCGGCGGGCGTAGTCCAGCCCGGCGAGCACCTCCTTCCACTGCGTCAGGGCCAGCTTGTACCCCTTCCCGTAGGGAATCTCCTCGATGGACTGCTTGGACTCCTTGCGGCACACGTCGGCCCAGATGAGCTTTTCCAGCCAGTCCAGCGTGTCCACCACCAGGGTGCGGTACCCGTGCTCCTGCGAGCACACCGCTCCGAGTTGCTCCACGAACTGCGGGTAACTGCCGGCCAGCGGCAGCTTGTCGCACTCGATCTCCCCCAGCCCGTCCTCGGTCTGGATGAACACCGCGTCCGGGCACCCGGCCCCGAACGAACTCTTGCCGATCCCCTCCGGCCCGTACACCGTCACCCGCGGCGGCATCCGCTGCCGCCCCTTCTGGATCATGTCGAGCACCTGTCGCCCTCCGAACCGGGTGTGTCCCGGTGTTGCTTATTGTTCGTTTTGGACATTAAGAAGTCAAGCCAGAAGGCCGCCCCGGTCGGCCTTTTTGTTCACCTCTTCTTGCGGCGGATGGTCTCGAAGGCGAGCGCGTACGGCTTGGGCAGGTCGGTCATCAGTTCCATCCGGCGGTAGGTGCTGAGGGAGACGCCGAACAGGGCGGCGGCCTCCTTGAGCATCAGCCCGGACGCGATCCGCCAGCGGTACAGGTCGGTGCCCTTGTCGATCCGTTTGCGTGGTGCCATGCGGAGCAAGATACGGCACCTCCGGTTAGTGTTCACGGTGAACCATTTTACCCCGCCCCGGCTTCGCCCCCGAACTCTACCACCGCCGGCGGGTCCGCCGCCTGACTCGCCCACGCCCGCCGCTCCACGTCGTCCAGCTTCGCCGTCAGTTGCGCCACCACCCGTCGCCAGTCCGCGACCGACATCTCCAGCGTCGTGGCGTCCCTGGTCGTACACCCGAACACCTGCGGGACGTACCCGCCCTGCGGGTCGTGACCCGCCGCGTGAGTGTGCGGCACGGCCAGGCGGACGTTGCCGTCGATGGTGGTGGATACGAGAGGTTGTCTCATGTGGTTGGCCTCGTGTTTTGTTCGACCAGCTTCCACGCACGCTTTTTGATCCAGTCCAACGTCGCTCTGCTCCATCGACCGATGATCGCCGTATTCACCGCCCGCCAATCGACTTTCTCGCCGTACCGCTCGGAGAGGATCGCCAGCCCGTAGGTGCTGGCCACGTCCTTCCGCTTCATCGCTTTGTCTGCGATCTCGCGGAGCAGCGTGTTGGTGCAGTCGGCCATAACCATCACCAGCCCGTCGTATTTGTTCGCCTCGCTCACGCTCTGCCCCCCTGTGTTGGTGTTGCCAGCCTCGCCCGCTTCCGCTCCAGCCGCTCCCTCGCCAGCCGTTTGGCCGGCTCCTCGTACTGCTCGGCCGCCGCCGCCGCCGCCCACAGCAGCCCGGCGAGGTCGCGGGCCTCGTCCGGGGTGAGCACCACGCCGCCGGTCAGCTCGGCCCGGATCAAGACCCCGTGCTTAATAGGTTTTACGGTCACGGTCGGACTCCGTGAGGTGGATGCCGAGCGCCGCGCACAGGCGGCGGACGTGGCCGCGGGTGGGTAACGGGACAGGGATCGTTGCCGCGTGCCATCCGTCTCGCTCGGTCTTGACAACCAGAAGAGTTAGCACCACGCCGAACGTTGTCCGATACTCAAAATCCGGGCCACCAACCGACCGCAGCCAGTCCGCCGTCACCGGCTCGTGCTCGTCGGCCGGGTGTTCGGCCAGCCACGCATCGGCCAGGGTCTTGCGGGCGTCGTCAACGTCCCACAACAACACCTCTTGCCCTCGGCCGTCCACGTACCCGCCGTCCCCGCGGCAGTCGTAGCGGATCGAGCGGAGGAATTTCGCCGCCCGCAGCTCGTCATCGCTCATCGCTCGTAACCTCCGTTCGTGTGAGTGCCGCCGCCGGCAGGATGGTCCTCAGCCCCCGCCCGTCGTCCACCGCCCGCACCTCGCCGGCGTGCTCGTCGGCCAGGCAGCGGAACCGCGTCCCCGCACTCCACCACCGGAGGACGCCGTTGTGGTCGCGGGTGCTGACGGGTTTGGTGAGCTGCACCGTGTCGCCCTTCTAAATCATTGCGGCTCCTCCGTTCGTGCGTCGATCTCCTCACCCGCTTGGTACTGCGGGAATAACAGCGCGCCCCTGTACCCCCGCACCGTCAGCGTCACCACGTCTGCCGACCACCCTTCCTGGTCGATGTACTCAGCCGTTTCGATTTTCCTCCGCGTCCCGACCACCTGCTCCCACTTCCCGTAGTTGCGGACCCACATGCCGACCTGGATGTCTTCCACCTTCATGCGCTGTCCCTCCGCTCGCCGAGTGCCATCGCCTTCGGGCTGCACGGGTACGCCGGCACTTCCGGTGCCCGCTTCACCCCCTTGTTCGGTTGCTTCCTCGTGCCGCCCACCTTCTTCCCGGCCAGCGCCAGTTTCGCCCACTTCCGCTGCTTGCGGGCCACCTTCCGCCGCATGGACTTCGCCGCGAACTGGTGCCCCTTCAGGTGCAGTTGCATCAGTCGTCCCTCCAAAGTTGGTCCCACACCCTCATGGCCACGATGAAAACACCGACCGCGACAACGCACACCGCCACGCCGATCAAGTCGTCGAAAACCCTGTTTCCCGTGCTCATTTCGCCCTCGCTTTTTGTGCCCGCTGCCGGTGACATTCGCGGTTGGCGGCCAGGTGGTGAGCGCAGTACACCGTGGACCCGCCGCCGACCGGCTGCCGGCAGCGGAAACACGTCCCGTCCTTCCGCCTCTGGTAGTAGTCGGACTTCTTCCTCGCCGAGCGGAAGCGGTCGGCCGGCAGCGTGCCGCGGAACCGCTGCATGATCCCGGTGTGGATCTGCGACACCCGCGACTCACTCAGCCCTAACCGGCCTCCGATCTCCAGCATCGACAGGCTGCGGACGTAGTACCACACCAGAATGCGCCGCTCGACCGCCGACAGACCGGCGCACAGGCCGCGCACCACCGACAGGAATTCCGCCTCCGGGTGGTCGCTCGGCACCGGGTCGTGGTGCGGCGGGTCGTACCGGAGGGCCGTGGAGTCAATCCGGTTCCTCCCCACCACCTTCGCCGACGGGTGCCACTCGCTGAACCTGACCACCTTCACCGCGTCGTCGCCCGTCGCCTTCATCCGCTCCACCTCCACCCGCGGAACCCACGACTGCACCCGCACCTCGTCCAGCATCGCCCCGCGAATCCGCGGCCAGAGCGCCGTCCGGATGGTCGCAACGCCGGGGTCGTACCGTCCCGAGCGGACGTACTCGACCACCGCCGCCGCCCCCACTTGGTACAGGTCTTCTTCCTCCACCGCCGGGTTGCCGCGGGCGATCCGCCTGGCGTGGTAGCGGATGGCCTTCTCCACCGCCGCCAGCGCCGCCTCTTCCGTCAGTCTCTCAGGCGACATTGCACGACCTCCGTGTCCGGGTTCTGGGTTCGGGCCGGTCGATCCACCACCCCGGCATCCCCGCGTCCTTGAGGAAGCGGACGAGTTCCTCCCGCGCTACCCGCCGGTGCCGGGTGCCGGGCAGGGTGTACGGCGTCAGCACGTTGCGGTCACAGCAGCGGGCGACGGTCGCGTAGCTCATGCGGCACACCGCCGCCACCTCGCCCAGCGTGAAGATGCGTTTCGGTGCCATCACACACCCCTCCCGAACGTGGCCATGACCTTGCTCAACCCCTGCCCCCGCGTGTACGCCGACCCCACCCGCGCCCGCGTCACCGGCTGCCGCGACCGCCGGTTCTCCGCCGCGATTTCGGCCAGGATCGCCTTGCACTCGTCACACGTCCGCGACTGTGTGCCCCACTCCGTCCGGCCGCAGCGGTAGCGGCACGGGTGAAATCTGGTGTCCTCTTTCACGCTCCCCTCCTGTTGGTTGGATCGGCACCGATTCCCACGCGGCTCGGTGCCCACACCGCCCCTCCCCGGCGGACTCGCGCCGGGCGTGGCTCACTCCCCGCACTCGCACGCCTCGCACGTCTCCGGCCGCCCCGCTCCCTCCGCCCGCCGGAACAGGCTGTTCGCGGTCAGCGTGTGGTCCGCGACCAGCAACGCCGCGTCGATCAACAGGCGCACGCCGTTCGTCACCTTCCCCTCCTTCACCACCGCGCCCAACAGGTGCGGGTGGGTGGCGAGCAGCCGGCCGGCCACCCGCAACCGCTCCTGCGCCCGCTGGTCCGCGAACGCCGCCCGCAGCCCGGCGTCAACGTCGTGGCTGGGGTAGACCCCGGACTTCAGTTGCTCTCTCAGCCCCAATGCCTTCATCGCTCAGCCCTCTGTGATGGTTGGTTCGGTGTCCTTCTCCCACGACTCGCACGCCACGACGAAGTACGTCGTCCATGTGTTCGGCGCGGAATACTTGAGCGTGAGCGAGTTCTCCCGCGTGCGGTGCGCTGCGTTCATCGATTGCTCGATCCCGTCGAGGAAGCGGGCCGCGTCCGCCTCGCTCTCCGCGATGTACAACGGCTTGCTCAGGCTCATATCCTTCATCACCACGAACCGTTTCATGCCGTCGCTCCTTTGTGAACCTCGGCGCGTACCGCGGACGCAGGGTGCAACGGGCACCCGGACAGCGGACGCTGGTGTGAACAGGGTTGGAAGGTGCCGGCCGGCGTGTGTCCGGGCTTATTGGCGGACCGTGGCCCGCTTATTCGCCCACACCACCCGCGGGTGGTGCCAACCAGACACACGCCGACCGGCCAGTGGAACACGCCGGAGTCGAACCGGCTCGACCGTCTATAGGCTGTCAGGTCGCGGGTTTGGTGTGCAGCCGGTCAGGTGCCTTTGACATTGACCAACCGCCCCGCCGCGGGAGCCGGCCCGCGTCCGTGTTCCGTAGTTGCCGACGGCGGCGGGGGTCGCACAACGCCAGGAGGTACACGTTGCACACGCCGCCGTCGGCTTTTGCCACTATAACCGCGATTTCGACCCTACCGCCTGCTGCCCGTCAGATGTCCCGTCGTGTCCCGCATTGTCCGCGTTTGTCCCACGAACTTTGCCCTTGACAGCCCCCTGCGAGTACACGGCAAACGCCGCCGAATGCACCGCCAGCCACCCCTTCACCGTGTCCTCCTCCCACCGCAGGTTGCCGCCAGGGAGCGTGTGCGTCGGGCCGGGGAACTGCCCGTCCCGCACCCACCGGCGGACGGTCTTCTCGGACACGTCCAACGCTTCGGCGACACGCTTGAGGGAGAGCAATCGCAGCACGGTTGCCCTCCAGAGCGTTCCTGAAGACGACGAAGACACATTGTCTTTTCAGGCCGGCATCACCACCGGCGACGTTCAGCAAGTCAAGAACCCAGCGGCTACGACGGCTCATCACTCCCACTCCCCAGAATTGGTGGCGGTGTCGCGCCAATGGCCGCGATGTAGTCGGCGATCTCTTGCGTGAGCCTGAACCACTCGGCCCCGCCACCGGCGATGCGGTACTTCTTGAACTTGCGGTGTAGTTCCTTCTCGTCTTGTGGCGAAGCGGCCGGCACGGTGGCGAGTAGAGTGATGGCGAAAGGGGCACCAGTTTGCAATGACGACAGCCGCTTCTTGATGTCCGTGGTGTAACCGATCTTCACCATGTCCTTGCAGCCTGCGAAGTACACCACGCCGGGCCTTCGCACTATTGGGGCCGGTGAATAACGCTCTCTCGGCGTCTGCGATTTGTCTCGCCCAGGCATCTGCCTACCCGCCAGCCTCTCGGCCACCTTGAGCAGTCTCAGGTTTTGCAACCGCTTCTCCCGCTCGTCTTTTTCCGCCGCAGTAAGTGGCACAAACTCCAGATACTGCTTGCGGCCGTCAGCCAGCTTGATGACCATTCGCTTGATGCCGACGCCGTTAAACGTCGGCATCGTGTTTAGCGACACCACTTCATCAAGGTTGATCGGTGCCGGTCTTTGGCCTGTCATCGTTTACACTCCCAGGTGCAACTACGGTCTTCTCCGGCGGGTGCGGCTCATGTCAGCCAACATCCGCCGCAGCCAATCGCCGCGGTCCCCCAACTCTACCCGGTTCACAAGAGTACCAACCAACTGCGTGCGGCCGTCCCGTGGCCGAACCCCGGTCCGTCGTGTGTCGTTACTGCCCGCGTGCTTTGGCGATGGCGGCGTCCACCGCCTCCACCGCGTCGTTAAACTGCTCGTCGTGCCCGAACAGGTCGCTCAGTTGTGCCCCGTACTTGGACAGCGCGGCCTGGATCGCCTCGCACGCTTGCTTCAGGTCCGGGGCGGCGGCGATCAGGCGGGCGTTGGCCGCGTCTTCGCTCGGGTCGTCGTCATCGAACAGAACCGTGCAGACCTCGCGCGTCACCATCTTCCGGTCTGCGGTCAGAGCTTCGACGCTTCCACAATCACCCATGCCGGCCTGCCGATCGTCGAAGTGCCACGGCCCCGGTGTGTGCTTCGCTTCGCTCATTTCGTCACCCTGTGTGTGTGTGTGTGTCAGTTCCCCGGCGTCATCAGGAAGTCCTCATGACGCTCAACAAAATCTTGCGCGTCGTCGGTGTCTTGCTCGGCGAACACGTCGACCACCTGCTGGGCCGAAACCTCGTTCAGACCGCTTTTTGGGTTCGTCCGCACGAACCGCCGCAACAGGTACGGGTCGGTATCGATCCCCATTTCTTCCGCCGACAGGTCGTCCAAAATACAGAAGTGGACCCGCCTTCCCCTCACCGCCGCCCGGTACTGGAGCAGCCATTCCAGGATCTGCACCCCGCGCTTTTCGTCCGGCCGCAAGTCTCGCCGCGTCACGTCCCAGATCAGGTCATGAGGCTTCGCCGTCACCCCGTGCGTCCTGAGCAAGTAGTGGAACCCGGTCATGGTCATGCCCTTCTCGCCGATCATGTACCGCCACGCGGACGACACGACGATGCGGCAGCCGGTGTCACGCACGACGCGGTTCAGGTGCCCGACGCACTGCCCCTTGATTGAACACGACTCAGCCACCTCACAGTAGTCGTGCCCGTTTAGTACGCCGTCGATGTCGGCGAACAGTATCCGCGTCGGCGCGTCGGTCAGTTTGCAGTTCCGCACGTCTGCCCCCTGTGTGTGTTGTGGTCAGTGCCCCGGCGTCATCACCTTCCGCACCGCCGCGTCCGCCTGCGCCTTGACCTTCACCAACGCTTCGGCCAACGCCTTCGTCGTCATCTCGCCCCGCAAGCCGTCGTTCGCCAGCCGCCACACTTCGCCCAGAGCAGCCAACATCACGTTGCAATCGCTGACCGCTCGCAAGTGGTCCGCTCGTGAGCCGATCTTGGCTTGCCGGGGGCGGGCTGGCATGGGTCAGGCTCCTCGGGTTCGGAATGCCACCACGAACGCTTTCCAACTCGTCTGCCACCGGGAACCAGTCCTCCGGTGAAACCGCCCGCCGCTCGTTTGGATCAGATACTTGCTCACTTTCTGCACCTCCACAAACCCGCCGCCGGCCAGCCAAAGCGTGTCCCCCGGCTTGACACCGCTCAGCCCGTCTGCGGCGAACCTCTGGGCGGCCTCGCTGCTCGCCGGGTGCAGATCCCAAATGCCGGTTGAGCGTCCGGCGTCCAACGCCTTTAGGTCAACCACCCACGCAGGGCATTCGGCGACCGCAATCATGGGTCGGTCCTCAGTAGGGGAATTCACCGTCCGGCTCGATGTCCGGCTGAATCGCCGGCATCACCCAGCACGGATCGTCCAGAGCGCCCACCTCGTCGTACCAGTCCTCCGGCTCGCACTGCCCCACGTCGCGGGCGTCGGCCTCCTGCTCGGCCAGGATGTCCCGCTCGCCGTCGGTGAGTCTCCGCATGGGTCAGTCCTCCACGGTGGTGGCGGTGTACTGGGACAGGTCTTCGGCCAGCCGGTCGGCGTGCCGCTCGGCGTCAAACAGGAACCCGACGATGCGGCCACCGTGCGGGCGGTTGCTGTTGCTCAGGTGCCGGGCCATCGCCGACACCCGTTCGGCCAGCGCCTTCGCGTCGGCGTGCATGGCCTCGATCGCGGTCAGCTCGTCAGGGAACAGGTTGCTCATCTACAGCCCTCCAGTGTGTTGGTTGTGTTCACTCCACCTCCGAACTGTACCCGACGCCCTCCGGCGGGCCGTCCGGGTCGATCACCCCCAGGTCGATCAGTTTGTTGGACCCGCTGACGTGCCTGCACTTGCCCCAGTACTGCCACCCCTTGCACGAGCAGGACACCGCCCGGCCCCGCGAACACCACACGTCGTACATCACCCGCTCCTTCGCGTTCCACCACGTCAGCCCGTCCCGCGACGGGTCCACGCTGTACGCCGTCACGCTCCGGCCGTCGGTCACGATCACCCGCAGGGCTGCACCCTCGCGGACGATCCGGAGCGTGCGGGACGGTTTGGAGCGGACGGTCGCGGCCATCGTCGTCTCCGGTTCGGGGTGGGGTGGTGCGGGTTGTGTGTGAGAGCAGTGTAGACGAGTGGTTAACCACTGTCAACCCCCGACCACCAGTGTTGACCACTTTTTTTTGAGCGGTATACTCTGGTTGTCCGCTACTATTCTGTCGGGGGGTTTCTCATGCTCGGAGGTCACAGTGGATTCGAAGAAGCCGGCGACAAGGAAGGGCGGGCCACGCAAGGAGTCGAGGAAGTCGAACAAGAACATGGTGCGGGTGTCCGACGCGGACTACGCACTTCTGCGGAAGCTGGCGGCCAGGGCCAACCGCAACATCAGGGCGGAGAACCAGTTGGCTCTGTGGGACTGGTTTCGGAAGATGGGGGAAGAACCGCCGGTTCCCCCGGATACGTCTACCTGATCCAGGGGCCTGACGGCCTGTTCAAGATCGGGCGGTCTGTCAACCCGATTGCCCGGATGTCTCAGATCGCCCCGCGAGACGTGTGCCTGCAACTCGTTTCGTACATCCCGTCCGCTGACTGTGTGTGGCTGGAGCGATTCGTCCACGAAGCCTACAGCCATCGGCGGGTGAAGCTGGAGTGGTTCCGCCTGTCCCCCGGCGACGTGGAAGACTTCAAAACCATTGGCGAGGCCGACGACATTGACGACCTCCCGTCGTGGCTGGTGGCGCGGCGGGTTCTGAACGAGTCGAACGGGTTCGAGTGGGGCGAACACGACCCCGACGCAGCCATTCCAAAGAGGCAGGCCGACAAGGTGCCCATCCAGTTCTTCACCAACGGCGTACTGATCCAGGCTATCCAGAACTATCTCGACAGCCGCCGCGACGACGAACCGCCGAGTAAAAGGGTGTTCCTGGAGACAGCGATTCGTGAGGCGTTGGAGAAGCGGGGCTTCTGGCCGCCACCAGATGGAGCGTGACTTGCCTGACATACACACCACCCCCGGCCGCCCCGCACCGGGCGGATGTGCGACGAGTCTGGGAGTGGGGGTGATGGGATGGTATGCGAGTGTTCAGTACACGTCAAGGAGCGTAGCGTGGACTACCAGACCCACCCCCCAGTACCGCGCCCTACTCGCCACCGCCGACCCCGGCCGCCGGCCCGGTCGTCCCAAAAAAGATGTCGCCTGAACCTGTCCACCCGTACCGTACTGTACACTTTACCACATCCCGCCCGTCTGTCAAACCGGGCGGGCGAATTCCGGGGGCTGCGCGATGAGTGACGTGTACGGCCACCCCCAGTACCGCGCCCTGCTTGCGGCGGTGTGTGCCGCGCCGGGGGACGACCTGCCGCGGCTGGTGCTGGCGGATTGGCTGGACGAACACGGTGAACACGAGCGGGCGGAATTCATCCGGGTGCAGTGTGACCTGGCTAAGATTCCGGCCTATCAAACTTACAACCGCGAGCCGTTCTGGATTCCGAGGTGTGAGCCTGACTACCGAGAATGGCAACGGCAAGATGCTCTGCGGCGGCGGGAGCGGGAGTTGTGGCAGACGGTTGAACTTGGCCTGAACTTGCCGGAAGGGTGGTCGTCGTCGCTGGTGGCGATAACCGACAGCGAAGTGCCGGGGGTGGTGATCCGCCGCGGGTTCGTGGCCGAGGTCCGATGCACGCTCGCCGCGTGGTGCGGTGAGCCGTGTCAGGAGTGCAACGGAACGGGAGAGACGACGGTTCAGGTGACTGGAGAATACAGCTACGATTACCAGGGAGACTGTAGGCTCTGCTCCGGCACAGGACAAACCCACGGCATCGGCCCGCGGCTGGTGCGGGAACACCCGGTCGAGCGGGTGGTGGTGGGCGACTCCGACGTGTTCCGACCATTCCACTACACCGACGGGACCGCTGGCGTCGCGGTAGAACGGTCCGCACTCCCCGCGAGCGTGTGGGGCATTCTGTCTGACCAGTGCGGGGTGACTGACGACCCCCTCCGACAACCGTTCACCACCCGTGACGACGCTGAAGCCGCCCTGTCCGCCGCCCTGATCGCCTGGGCGAAATCATCACACCCCCAAGAGGTTCTGACATGACAGACCACGACTTGCCGACCGCGGGCCAGTGCAGCCACGAGGTCGTACCCACCTCGTTCACCGCCGCATTCGGCGAGCACACGGCGACGGCTCCCACCCCGGATGGAGCGACGGCGGAGGTGCTCCGGCTCGCCGTCCTCACCCAGCTTGGTCCAGCCGCCCCGCGACACCCTTCAGCCGCGACGTGTTAGCGGAAACGTGGCTGTAGGTTTTTTCGATCATCGTCACGGACGTGCCCACCAGCGCCGCGACCGTCGCCGCACTCTCGCCGGCCTCCAGTGCTCGGGTGACGAATGCGTGCCGGAACGCGCACACCGTCGGCACGCTCAGCCCGGCCTTTTGCTTCACGTCCCGCCAGCGGCGGTTGATCCCGTGGATCGAGAACGGCACCCCCTGCGAGCCGCGGAACAGGTGCCCGCGGCCGTACTTCGCCCGCTGGCCTTCCAGCACCTCGAGCGCTGACGGAGAGAGCAGGATCAGCCGCGGCTTCCCCGTCTTGTCGTTCTTCCAGCGGTCCAGCCGCACCACCCCGTTCAGCCAGTCCACCCGCTCGGCGGTGACGGCGCGGGCCTCCCCCGGCCGGCACCCGGTGGCCCACAGGAAGCGCAGGAACGGCCCGTAATCGCCGATCGCCACTGACACCGCCCGCTGGTACTCCTCCCGCGAAATAAGGCATTCGTGACCCCTGTATTGCGCCGGGGGGACGCGGAGCGTGAACTCCTTCCGGCCGCACCAGCGGACGAACGCTTGGCACACCTGGAGCGTCTGCCGCACCGTGCCCCGCCCCCACGACTCCGACGCCGCCGCCTGCTCGACCGCCACCGGGTCGAGGTCTGTGACGGGTCCGGGGAACCGCTTCACCAGCCAGAGCAGGCGGTCGGCGAGGTCCACGAGGGTTTTCGGCCGCACCCGGTGCTTGACGCTGTTCAGGTACTCGGTGCGGAGCGTGCCGAGATGCTTCCCCGGCGGGGCCGGAGCTGGAGCCGGCACCGCCGACAGACCCAGCTTGGCCAGCAGGTGAATGAATGCGGCGGTGGCCAGTTCTTCCTGGTGCTCACCAGTGACGCCCAAGTTGTGCATACGCCCCCGGATTTTCACGCACCAGCCCCGGCCTTTTCTGAACCAGGGTCGGTTGGGTCTGGACACGGCCGCCTCCTGTGAAGCGGCCCGCGGGTGTTATTCAGGTGCTATTCGGTGCTATTCGGCACCATTCGGCACCATTGGACAATCAACCATCGAGCGTGCGGGCTGAAAAGCAAACGCTTTTCGCGTAGCAAATCTTTGCCACACAATGAGTTACACTCATACTCCGGACGGTCCCGCGGGCCTGGAATTCCAGGGGTATAGCGGGGGTCGGGGCGTGCGCGAAGGGCAGGGGATTGGTGCCGAATGGTGCCAGATAAATTCTTTCCGAATTCGGGTTGACTCCCTTACCGCATCCGGTAATATGTTGGTGTCAGACGACGACACCCCCAACCGGAGAGAACCATGTTCATCATCCAAATCAATCGCGGTCAAGGCTGGTTCATCGGGGCTTGCCCCATCACCACGTATTACCAAACTCAGGACCAAAACAAGGCGATCAAATTCGCCTCCTACGAGGCGGCCATCTCCGTCATCCAACAATACTTCGCATGGCGACACGACGCCCCCCAAAACATCAACCGATGGACAATCAAATACATCTAACTCAAGGAGGCCCGGCGAAAGCCGGGCTTTTCCGATGAATTGCCCATACCGTATCGAGTTGGAATTGATTCGTCGGCCGGGCAACGCTCTGAACATTGAGATCGGCAGCCCGGCCGCTCGCTGCCGCCTTAAACCGCCGTCGGAGTGGCCGAACGGGTTGGCGATGGTGTCACGGTGGATACTTTCGGGCGGCAGCCCGTGCGTCCTCGGGTGGTGCACCCCGCAGGCGTGCCCCGATGTGAAGGTTGAACTGGAGGAACGGAAATGACCATCGCCAAAGCCATGACCGCCGAGCGTGAGCGGCAGGGCGTTTCGCTCTACCGCCTCGCCCAACTCGCCGGCACGTCCGCCAGCCGGGTCCAGTCCGTCCTCGACGGCAGCACGGCCAACCCCGGAATCCTCACCGTGTCCGCAATCCTCGCGGCGATGGGCAAAACGCTGGGGTGGCTGGAGCGGGAGATGAAGAAGACACCCGCGAAGTGACTCAGCACCACACCGCGAGGCCATGTCTCCGGTACACCGTCCCTCTCCTGTCGGCGTCGTGCCACAGGTCTTCAAACTGCGGCACCGGCACCGACCGCAGCCCGTCGGCCGGGTCCATCAGGTAGACCCGGCCCCGCTGCACCACCCGCACCACTGCCCGCCACGCCTGACGGCCGATGATGTCCACGACACCGGGCAGGCTGTCCAGCAGCATCCCGCACCGCTCCGCGCTCTCCGCGTTCGGCCCGCCGGTGAGCAGCGCCGGGTAAGCGAGCCACGAGGCGGACGCTAGGCGGGTGTGGGCGGCGGAGCGTTCGCGGTAGTCGCGTTCACCCAGCCGCCCCACGTCGCCCCCGTACCACCAGCACGACAGCAGGAACCACAGGGCCATCGGCGTGCCCTCGATCACTTCGCCGCGTCAACGGCCGCCGTCAGCTTCACGTCATCGGCCAGGATCGCCTTCAGGAACGCGACCGCCGCGTCGTCGTACTTGTTCGGCGTCAACTTCGCCACCATCTCCAGCACCGGCAGGAGCCGCTTCAGCCCCTCTTTGATCGTGTTCAGGTCCACTGTCAGTCCCCCGGAGGTGTGTGTCTATCGGTCAGCCGGCCGCGGCCGGGTTGTGTGTGCTCGCCGGTGTCTGTTAGTGGAAATCGTCCGGCACGTTCGACGCCTCGCAGCCGTTATCCCGCCGGAACTGCTGGTACGCCTCCAACTGTTCGAAATACTTGTCGTGTGTCTGCTCCGGGTCGCTGGTGACGGTGTAGTACCCGCCGCTGCTGTACCCGCCGCTCACGCTCGAATCGCTGCCCGGTTCGAGCGAGTCGAACAGCATCGACTTGAGCAGGTCAACCAGATCGGCACGACTGTCCGCTTCGGCGTGCAGGTCAATCCGCCACGCCCGCTTCGGCTTGTCCATCGGCTGCCTCGTAAGTTGCTGCGAAAATGTCCGGTTTGCACGGGTAGTGTCCGCGGCCGTCCGGCTCGGTTATCAACCAGTCGCCGGCCTCAACGAGAGCCTTGCCGCCGGCAGTCTGCACGAGGCCACGCGGCACCAGTGACCCGCGGTCGGGTGCCGTCAGCTCGACCGCAGGATGCGGAACGTCGGGGAACCACTGCACGGCTTCGACAACCACAGGGCGCTTGCGAAATCTCATGTCGCTCCTCGCCGCTAACTAGCGGCAGTTGGGCGTAGTTCAGGAGCCGCCGATCCGCAGCCCGCCGCCGAACGGCCCGGTGAACTGCACGGCCGGGAGTGACTGAAGAACCTTCCGCACCGGCCGCCACGACGGCTTCCCGTCGTACAGCCAGCACTCGTACCGCCCCGGCTCCACCTTGCTCCCGTCCCCCCACTCCAACTCCGCCACGCTGTAGTCGCCGTCCTCCGGCTCCACCCCGACCGCCAGGAACACCCGCCCGCCGTCCTTGATCGCCTTCAGGCAGGCGGTGTAGTCCCGCTTCGGCTTCGGCACCGGCAGCGTGTCAGGCAGCACCCGGATGACGAACGCCGGCACCTTCAGCGTGTCCGCCGGAGCCTTCAGCCGGTCCGGCGGGGTGAGGATGTCCGCCCCCAGCACCGCCGCAACCACCAAAAGAGTACCCATCACAGCCTCCGTGTCAGATGTACCAGTTGATCTCACGGGCCGGGAACCCGTCGAACGCCGACAGGGCGAAGCACTCGGTGTCCCGCTCCCGCAGCAGTTGGTCGAACTCCCGCTCGGTCACATAGAAACCGCCAGCCGGGTCGCCGGACACCGGGTCCGGGTGGGCGTCCGGCCCCCACTGGTTCTGGAAGCGGAACAGCCAGCCGAGCGACGGGTGCTTCCACACCTCGTTAATGCTCATCTGGTGTGCCCAGGTGTCGTCACGCCGGGCCACGTTCACCGGCTCGCTCCCGCCCTGACGGGTGATGGTCCGCGTGCCGTACATGGAGGCGATGGTGAGCGGGTAGCCGCTCTGCACGAACCCCAGCGCGTCGGCCACCGACTTCACCACCGCCCCACCCTTCACCAGGTTCTTGCGGCCGAGGCTGACCCACGGCTCACGGTTGAACGCCGACCCGTCCGACCACCGCAACTCGTCACCCTTACCCAACTGCACCCAGTCGCCGATCTCACGGAACTGAGGGAGCGGCTCCGGCGACTCGGCCGCCGCGAAAAACCCGCACTCCTTCGCCGCCTTGTAGTACGCCGACCCGAACGACCCCTCACCCGGACCGCCGAGGCCCGCCAACCGACGCGACTGGCCGTAAGTCCACGGCCACCACAACTCCTTGTACTCCTCCGGATCGCCGAGGGCGATTTCCACCCCCATCAGAACCTTGCAGGCGTTCCCACCACCTGCTCCCACGCAGCTTCCAGAAACCTGCCAGTTCCACTTGAGTTTTCCACCCGACCCTTTTTCGGCCAAGTCCCACAGCCGGTAACGCCCGTCGTCCTTGAACGGGAGCGAGAACTTGGGCATGGACGACTTCACCAGGTCGTCGAACTCCTCCTGCTCCTTGGTCCGCTCGCTCGGAAAGATGTACCCGAAGTTCATTTCAGCCCTCCCAGACAGGTGACGATGCGGGTGAAGGCGGACTTGGCGTTCGCCCGGTGGTCTTGCGTCAGCGGGGCGTCGGCCAACTTGGGCAGGAACCGCTCCAGTTCACCCTGGATCACTTCCCGCACCGGCCGCAGGTCATCCTCGCCTAACCCGTTCTCCTTCACCTTGTCCTTCAAGGCCGACCGCAGGTCGCCGGCCGTGGCGAACGCCGACAGGTCTGTGGCCGCCGCCGCCCGGTACACCTTCAGTAACTTGGCCAGGGCGTCCGGGTTTTTCCCCTTCTCCCACGCCGCCTTCAGTGGTTCGAACAGAGGGTCGTCCGGCTCGACCGGGTCCACCGGCGGCGGTTTCGGTCCGCCCCCGGCGTCCACCCGCAGTTGATGGCGGGCGATGTCGTCCTTGCCGGTCACCTTCTCCGGGATCACCAGCAGTTCGCACTCGCCGCTCTTGACCGGCCGCAGGATGAACACGAACGGGCCGTCGTAGGTGCGGAACTGCTCCTCGTCCGGCCCGTCGGCGAACTTGGAATAGACCGAGAACGGCCCCTTCCGCTCCATCACCTCCACCAACCCATCCGGACTGCTCAGGATGGTCACCTTCTCCTTCGACTCCACCACGAACAGCCGCCCCTTCGTCAGCGTTGCCACAGCCGACGGCATCGGTGCCGGCGACACCACCTCCGGGAACTTGACCGCCGGCGGTGCCGCCACTGCCGGCACGAGGCCGAGCAGGAGTGTCAGGGGCACGATCAGTCGTCGCATGAGATAACTCCATCAGTGAATATTGACGCCGACCCACGCGGCGTATCCGAGGAATGCGAACACACCACCGATTACGAGCAGTCCGAACAGATTAATCCACCACCACTGCCCGGCCTCGGCACCAACCGTCGTCCAGGTGTTACCCCGCTTGACGTAGTGATGGTGTTCGCTCTCTGGGATAGTCCACGGCGGGCGGAACAGTGTCTTGAAGGATTCACCCATCACCTTTCCCTCCGCAGAGAAACTGAACTCGCGTCCACCAGGTCACCGACCGTCAGCACCCCGCCTGTCAGTGTGAATGGATGCCGTCGGCGTCCGTGCCCGCAGTCGAGCAACACTAGGAACCGATCCCCGTCGTCGTCTTCTTCCACATCCCACGCCACCGCCGTCGAGTCCTTCGGCCATCCCTCGTACCACAGCCTGCCGGGGGTGATGTGCAGCACGTGGTAGGTGCCGGCGAGCGACGGCTGCCCGCTCACGATCACCCACTCGCCGCACAGTGGGTCACGCTTGATGGCCTTCGGCACGGGGGCGGCCACGGCCGGCAGCACGCCGAGCAGGAGCGGGAGTAGTGTGGTCAGTCGTCGCATGGGGTGGCCTCGTGTGCGAGTCGCTCTTGTCGTGTTGGTCCGCAGTACGCCCTCGGGTTGCCGCATATCTCACACGAACACGGGTGCGGCGTGCGAGCGTGTCGGCCGACGTTCGCCGGGTCAGTCGCCCGCCCCCACACCCTCAACTGCCGACGGGCCTTTGCCTTCGCTTTCGCCGAGCAATCCCGGCGTTCAGCTCGTGTCATGGTGTTCACCTCCGCCTCAACCATACCCGCTTCCGGCGGACGATGCGGTGTAACACCTGCCACGGCTTCGGCCGGGTCATCGCTTGCCGCCTTTGGCTTTTCTCCGCTCGGCTTTCTCCCGCGCCGTCAACTCCTCGTACTCCTTCACCGGGTTGTCGCAAACCCACCGGCCGTTTTCAAACCGGCAATTACACGGGTCCGTCGGTGCCCGGCTGTACACACAGCGGCAATTCGCCCATCGGTCAAGAACGGCGTTAGCTTCGCAGTAGGTCATTTCCGCAGCCCGGCGATCTGCTGGGCCAACTGCGCGGCGAACTGCGTGGCCTGGTCCCGCAGCGCCGCGGTGAACTCCGCCCGCTGGAGTTTCATGTCCTCCCGCCACCGCGCTTCGGCCTCGTCGTGCCGGTTGGCGTTCGCCTCCAGCTCCCGCGTGAACTCCTGCCGCTTCTCCCGCATCGCCGCCTCGTGGGAGGCGATCAGTTGCGCGATGTCCTTCCGCTGCTGGTCCACCAGCTCCCGCACGTCCGTCCGGTAGGTGCGGTACACCCACACCAGCGCCGCGGACACGGCGAGCAGGCACACCGCCAGCACGTAGGGCGTGCCGCTCTGGGCGAGCTTTTCGGCGTCAATCGGGTCGAGGGCGAACACCACGGGCGACACCTCCGCTAGCGCTTCGACGGGTGCAGGGTGTGGAACAGCCAGACGGCGGCGACCGTGCCGGCGAGGACGGACGCGGCGGCGATCAGGACCACCAGCGACACCACGGCGTCACCCTCCTACCCCACCGCGTGCAGCGCGTGCCGCAGGCGGGTGGGGAAACCGTTCTCGTTCAGGACTCGCCACACCCACAGGCCGCTCATCATCCGCCGCCACGCCGGGACTTTGCCCCAGTCGTCCGTGTACACCTTTCCCGTGACAAGCGATACGGTCACGGTCCGCTTGCCGAAGGTCTCGGTCACGCACGGGTGGGCGGGCGAGCGGGGGAGCATGGGCGCGGCTCCGGGTGGCGTCAGATCGCCCCGGCCTGCGTGCCGAGTTCGGTGGTGACGTAATCGCCCAGCCGCACCATCTGCCCGGTCGAGTAGCTCACGTTCCCCCGCTCCTCGATCCGGAATTTCCGCCCCGCCCGCGGGTTCATCGCCTGCACCACCTTCGGCACCGCCTGCGTCGTCCAGCACTGTTCCACGAGGACGCACCCGCTCAGCCCGGACGCCACAACCACCCCGTCCAGCCGACAGGACCGCACCACCAGCAGCGAGTCGTAGTACACGTCAACGAGGCACTTGTTCCCGACGAGGAGCGGGGTCGTCCCCAGGACCGTGCAGTTCTCCAGCGTCACCTGCGTGTTGGTGCCAGACACCCCGGCGAACCGCGCCGACCCGCCCTCACCCTGCCGGTAGTTCCGCACGCTGTACCCGCCGCCGGACGCGAACAGGAAGACGCCCTTCGTGTAGAAGTCGGTTCCGGCCGTTCCCATCTCGGACGCCGACCCGCCGGTGACGTGCGTTTCCCCGCCGCCCTGCTCGCACTTCAGCCCGAACTCGCCGCGGCTGAAGTTCACGTCCTCGAAGTGGTTGTTCAGCGTGTTGTAATCGGTGAGCAGAACGGCAGTCGTGCAGTTGTAGAACGACAGCCGGTGGAACCTGTTCTCACTGGTCGCCGTCCACCCGCGGTCGCCGAGCTGCACCCCCGTGCCGAACCCGTCGATCACCAGCGAGTCGTAGCGGTTCGACCCGCACACCGTGCCGACGTAGGACACCGGCCGCTCTCGCTGGTGTGCCGCGATGCCGGCCCCCGTCCGCGGCGTGCCACCCTGCCGGAGCGTCAAATCCTTCACCGGGTCACGCCCCCACACGCCCTTGTCGACGTGGATTGCGGCGCGGTCGGGTGGGCCGACCCACCGCAACACCGTCTGCTGCGGCCCGCTGCCCCGAATGTCCGTGGTGGTAGCGCCGACCACCAGCGTGTCGGCGAACTCGTGCGTGCCGGGCGGGATAACCCCGCCGGCCGCGATGGTCGCCCGCAGTTCGGCCTCGGTCATTTCAGAGCACCCCAAGATAGGCCTCGGCCGCCGCCCTGGTAGACGCCCCGTGGATGTTGGCGGCGTAGTACAACAGGCCGGCCAGCTTGTACGCGCAGAACCGCTGGGGCGCGGTCGCCTTTGCCCCGACCGACACGCCGCCGGACGGGGCGGTGATGTTCGTCGGCGGGACGATGTTCGTGGCGTCGGTCCCGCCGAGCGCCCCGTTCCGCCACTGCGACGTGCCGGCGGTCGTGCTCGCGGTCGAGGTGAGCGTCCCTGACTGCTGGTGCGTGCCGATGCCGGTGACGAACGCCACCCCCTCCCGCACGTTAATCAGGTTGGTGCCGTTCAGGTCGTTGGACGTGGACCCGACCCCCCACCCGTACCCGCCGCCGCTGCCGTCCTTGAAGAACAGTCCCTTCGCGCTCGCCGCCAGCCCGCGGTACTGGACGTACAGGGTGACGCCGGGGGCGGTGCCCACCGCGTTCAGCGACGAGACTGACATGAGGTCGTCCACCCCGTCGAACGACAGCGACCACTTCCCGCCGCCGTCGTCGGTGAGCACCGGCCGCGCCGCGTCCGACGGGGCGGTCCACTCCAGTGCGGTGAACGGGCAGACGGCCACCCGCACCGGGTCACTCGCCGCCGTCGCCGCCGTCCTCTTCGCCGCGTCCTGATACAGCTTCCCCCGCTGCCGGAACAGCGCCGGGAGGAGCGTCACCGCCAACCCCGCTCCGGACGCCGGCCCCCACGGCGCGCTCGACAGGGAGCGAGCGCGGGGTGACATCTGCCGCAACCGCGTCCCCGGCTTGAGCAGGTGCATCGGTCACACCCCCGCGAAAAGTGCGTTGACGCTAGTGGCGCTGCCGGCCGTGGACAGCTCGACAAACAGGGTGTAGTGGCCCTTGCAGTCGATCAACACATGCGCCGGGACGTTGCCCGTCGCGCTGCTGTAGACCTGATCCGCCACGTTCTCGATACCGGCCACCCGCGTGATGGTGTCCGCGTAGTACTCGGTCGCCACCACCACGCCCGAGGCCACCCCGGTCAAGGTGCTGCTGAGAATGAAGGTCCACTCGCTGAGCAGGACGTGGGTGTAACTGGACGCGGAGCCGGTCTTCGCTACCTCCTTCACCCCGTACACCCGGGCCGCGCCGGTGGTGTCGTTCGCGCCGACGCCGTAAAACTTGAGCAGGATCGTGTTCGGCGGCAGGCTGTTCCCCGAGGCCGACAGGTCGATGTACCCGCCGCTCGACTCGCCGGCGGCGGAGGTCGGGGCGGTGAGCGTGTCGATCTTCGCGGTGAACCCGTTGGTGGTCGAGTTGGTGGCCAGCACCCGACGGTAGGGGTAGGCGTTGGTGCAGAGGCTGGCGCTGCCAGGCGTGTTCACGGCCCGCCCTCGTGAGGTGTCCTCGGGGAGTGTCCCGCGGGCGGTGGAACCGGCGTCCCTACGCCGGCACGGGGGACAGGCGGCCGGGGTTGTGCGTGCCCGCCCACCGCCGGCGGAGGACGGCCCCGGCGTCCGCCCCGAACGTGTCGTCCGCCCACCGCCGCACCGCCCGCGCCGCCGCCGGGCGGGTGGCGA
>FRDC01002921.1_pt1 | contig 56574 bp, 70 predicted proteins | sample 1106171 | NCBI WGS metagenome assembly FRDC01 (sample SAMEA3930566, study PRJEB13176) | freshwater metagenome | biome: Drinking water system; feature: drinking water; material: water | place: Singapore | collected 2014-12-20 | reverse complement strand
CATGAATGACAGATACCGGCAGCGATTGACTTAGCAATGGCTTCCGCAGTCCAGTCTTTTCCAGCATAAGCAAAGGCCAACAATTCGGGAGAGTATTCTTGGACCTTGCCGGCCTCTGATGCCATACTCGCCATCGTTTCTGAATGTTCTGCCCGCAATCGTCGCATAGTCGATGACCAGTCGATACCACAACTATCACAGATGTCTTTGCTGTCGAGTGTCCCTTCTCGGCAATCACCGCACACTCCACGTTTCAACCAATAGTCCGCAGACTGTGCCGGCACCGATTTCCTCAATACAGGCGCAACTGTTTCAGTTTCGGGCCGTTCTGCACCTTCAGGGAACTCGCTAACCGGGTTGGTTGTGAGAGTTTGTGATTCAACGCGAGTTCCATCAGTACGGGGTGTGTCCACAGGAGATTCTCCAAAGATTGAACCTTGCTCGACTGACCCTGTGCCAATTCGAGCAAGGTCACGGTTTCGGGGGACAGGTCAAACGTAGTCTTAACGACAGACATTGTTGGTAGGCTGCCAGTTGTAGTAGGTGTTACCCCAGCCATCTGAGACCAACACCCAACCATACAAGGACGGAGTCGATCCGTAGATGCGGTTCGAGCGGTGGCCATATTGCAGCCCGCCCGCGCCGTAGTAATTACCGCTGCCAAAGCCCTGTAATGGCGGCATAGAGCCAGCCGACCAGGACGCGAGACCGCTGCCATGACGACCGCCAGCGAAGGCAGCCGAGGCCATAAACGCGAGCAACAGAGCCACGAGACACAAGAGACGGGAACGCATGATATACCCCACTGGCCGACGAGGATCGCGACCCCCTGGGCTGTCGGCGGAAGGCCCAGGGAGTCAGGGCTTGGCGGTTGTGGCGGGTCTGGTTTCTAGTCCCATTTGCCAAGCCATTCGTTGAATCTTGGTTTTGAGGATGGTTCGGACGTGGTCGGGAATGTCACGGGCACTGTTAATCACTTCCAGAATATCGCCGGCCTCTTGCAGAAGCGTATCGACCGTGTCGAGTTGTGCCCTGCCTTGTGGAAACGTCAGCACATAATGGTCCGGCTGTGGCAGTGTGAGTATGGCCGGACGAGACAGATGCTTTGCGTCGATCAACTCCAACTCGAATGTTCGGGGCTTGTCGTCTGGTCGAATTCCAATCTCAACATACGTCTCATGTTTGACGTTGTTGTGGTCTGACCACTGGACAATGATCCTGTCCTTGTGTCCCGTTTCGCCTTGTAGTGTAATCGTCGCCATAGTTGTTTGGTAGCCCTTATTTGTTCACGAGGAAGGGCGAGAAACCCCACGGATTAGGACGCTCTGGTCCGTGGCCTACATGTGGCCGTTCCGTAATGGCTGTGATTCGCCATGTAGAGAGTCGGATGAAGTAAGACCGTGCTCGCGCACGGTCACGGGGGCACACCACTTAGCCAACGTCCAGTTCTCGTCAAGACGTCGGGCTTGGACGGCGTATGTGGAAGCGTTTCGCGAACGACATACCAAACTTCCTGCCCTGGTGTATTATCGTCCCACCACCATTCGGCTTGGGCGACAATACACAGCCAAGCGGCTGTGACAATAAGTTTGGTAGCGTGAATTGTTTGGTCTGCGTCCATGACACCGTGGCCCTAGTGAGTCATTCACCTGGAAACAGAATCCCAATGATTTGATGAAGCCTGTTCCGGCACAAGTTGAACACTTCTGACCTGTGCCATCATCATATCCAGTGCTGTCGCAACGATGGCAGGGCTGGTATTGTTCAGGCATGATTTGCCGAGCCTATCGACGCGCAGAAAAATTGTCAATACACTGCGGGCAAAATTAAAGCCCGGCCAGCTTTCGCCGACCGGGCTTCACCACCGACACCAAGATTACTTCTTCTGACCGCCCTTGGGGGCATTGGACGCGGCGGGAGCGGCTTTGGGGGCCGGGGCCGGAGCACCCTTGCCAGTGGCCGGGGCAGCCGGGGCCGGAGCGGCACCCTCGGTCGGCGCGGTCTCGTCTTCCGGTTCGGCCTTGAAGGCTTGGAACCAGATTTGTTTCGGCACTTTGACCATGACCGGCTTGTCGCCATCGACCTTGAGCGAGCCGTCGCGGTTCTTGGCCTGGACCATCTCGAAGTCGCCCTTCTCGTTGGTCTTGTATTCCATCTGAGTCTTGAGCGACATTCCGCGATCACGGCAGGCGGTGGACGCGGCATTGCGGAACGATTCGAGGGTGGTCTCTTTCAGTTGCTCGGCCTTGATCGTGTATTGGTCGCCACGATCATTCTCTTCGCCGTGATCTTCGCCGTCCGCTCCCTGGTTGATTGTGAACCACTCATCCCACGGATAGACGCTCCGGCTGTCGAGACTCTTGTGTTGACCCTTCGGCATTTTCTCGGCTACGAAACTCATGTTGTCCCTTTCTTGAGACGCGCCCGTGATCCGGGCAAGGTTTGAATTGGCCACAGGTGGCCGGTGTGAGCACACAAGTCTATCGTCCAGACACAGTCCGTCAATCAACTATTTTTTAGAATCCACTGACATTTCCAAGGCTGCCTTTTCGATTTCCTTGCCGACAATACCGGCGACCGTGATTTTGTCTTTGCTCCACTTGCGGAAGCTGTTCACCAGTCCCACGGGCCAATCGACACTATTTGCTTCCGCAGCCTGAATGGCCTGGAGCAGATACTTGAGACGTCCGGCAATGATTTCGTCATGGTCAGGTTGTTGAGGCATCAAAAAGTTCCTTTTCCTATGTTGTCAAAGAAGTCTGCGACGTTCTGGAAGTTCTGAAAAGACCAGTTGTCGCTACGGTTTTCAGGGTAGCCCCTGATGGTTAAGTTCTTGGGATCGTCATTGGTCTTGTCATGGTCTTTGTGATCCACGTCGGCACCAGCCGGGATCAAGGCTTTGTGGGTAATCATCCAGTGAAGACGGTTTCGTTGGATAGTCCGCTGATTGTGGCCCATCCGAATGTTGTAACGATACCTACCACCTTTTGGGTGAAGGGTTGGTTGGACTTCCTCGAACCTGCGGCGACGGACATGGTACTTCATCAATTTACCATCGACCAGCTTGATCCATCCGCAAAGGATTAGGACCAAGAGGACCGAGTCCGCCAGACCTTTTCCGGTTTTCTTCTTCATCAGAATGGTGTTCCATTGGTGTCTGAGGGTTCAAACTCAGGCACGACCGTCTCTTTGGGAATGGTCCACTGTAGTTTACCAACTCGCTTCTCCCATACTTTCCGGCAATCTTCTAACTTGGGCAATATCCACACATTGGTTCGCTTGTCTCGCATGACCCGACGTCCTGTGTCCGGGTCGAGCACGGGTACGGCCATGACCTTCTGTTGCTTCTCGGCAACTTGGCCGGGGAAATAGGACACGACGTTTTTGGACCATGTCGTCTTAGACATTGGCCGAACACCGCGCTGCAATGAGACGACGTTGATGTAGTCTTCATATAACAGGTCGATGGCGACTTCGCCTGTCCAGTTCTCATGGGTCGGCAGTAGTCGTCCTTCATCCAACTTCTGAAACCACCATTCTTGGGTCGGGTTGAACGAAATCAGTTGTTGGTCGGTCAGTGCATCCGTCTTCGGCGCGGTACGAACCTCGAAACCAGAGATGTCACGAGCAAGCAACATGTGAAGTAAAGCCTCACGTCCACCATTGTCCATTTGAGCGTCAATGGCGGAAAAATAGGCTTTATCCTGAATCGAGGTATTCGCGACATCCAGCACAAAGAACCGACGTTCCTCAGTACCAGCAGGCACTACCCAAGACTCATTCGAGGCAAGAATCAAGTGTGTGCAGTTCTTGGCGACGACCACGTCCTTGTGTTTTCCTTCAATCGCCATTGTGGGTTCGGTAATTAACGCCTTTAGCACAGACTCGTGCTGTTTGTCCCCAGCAAAGAACGCCTCGTCGGCGAACAGTACGACACATGCTCGAAGGTGGGCGTTGAACTTACCAACCATGTGTGTGGAATTGCTCACAGGGATGTAGTGTGATCCGAACAACGACCCAAACACATTCGCAAACTTCCCCTTACCAGTTCCGCGCATACCCCGCAATACGACCGCCACATGCCCCTGCTCCCCTGGGCGTTGGACCACATTCGCCATCCAATTCAAAAGGTACTCGTAATGATCTTTGTTGTGGGAACAGACATTGTCGTGAAGATGCTTGAGCCATAGATCACATGGATTGCCGTTGCGAGGCTCGACAGCAAAGCCTTTCCACAGGTTCAGCCGGCCTGGGGTCTCTTGCCCAGGGGAGAAGACGATGCTGTGGTACTGGAGTCGGTCTTCATTGGTCAACCACCACTTGCCCAACGGCATAAAGGCCGGGACGCCTTTCTTAGTGCCTACCTGGACCTTTCGATGTGCGTAACGGTTGGCGAAGTCGCCGAAGGATTGGCTGGTCAAGGTCACATGTGGTGTGCTGCCGATGTTCTCGACGATTTCCTCAACCACCACGCATCCGCCGCCGTAGTTCTCGATCACAGCATGTCTGCCGTTCAATTCGCCAAGCAGTGGGTCTTTCACAATCTCAATGGCGCGACCGATTTGGCGACGGGCGTACCTGTCGGGATTGGACTTGTCCAGCACTGATTCGGAAATCTTGAAGTCCCGATCCATGATGATCGCGTACATCATCTCGGCGGGAACTTTCCTGCGGGCAAGGCCGCACAAGCAATCAAACAGCCAGCTTGAGCGGCTGTCGTCGGCTTTTGGGCCTTCCAGGTCGCGGTTGTTCCCTTGGACGATGATCGCCTTGATCCGATCCGGCACACCAAAACCGTCAAGTTCATCTAGGCTACCGATTCGTGCGACATTGCCGGAGATGGCAATTTCCTTGGCCGGCTCAAACACAGCCCCTGGTGCCTTGCTACCCATCTCGACGAGTGGTGCCTTTTGGAACAGGCTTAGATCGTACACTCGCTCTGGATTCCACGACACTAATGTCGCGGTCTCGGCAACTCGTCCCTTGGCGGCTTTCTTCTCATTAGGGATGTTGATTGTCCCCGGCAGCCGCATGATCCGATTGATATTGTGGCAGCTATCTGCTCCGAATGACCGCTCAATGGAAAGGTTCCATAGCTTTGCTTCCTCAGATAAGGCCGGATCGCCCCCGATATTAAATGACGTGGTCAGCTTCCAGAAGCCTTGGTATCCACCACCAGAGAAGATGATCGCAGTCGGTGGTGGGATTCCATCGGGCGGGTTGGTCAGGATACGAAGTGCTCGCTCCCGCTCGTCTTCCAGCTTTTCGCCGGCGCGGGGATCAATGTCCACATGAAGCCAGTCGAGAGTCTCAATCTCGTTGAGTTGCGGATGCTCATTGCCAGAGAAGGGTCGAATAGGCGTGTTGACGAGGAAGTAGATGTTCTTCTTCCCGTTATACCCCATGATCCAGTCAGCGGCTTTGTCTGAATCTGTAAACGTCTGACTTTCGAGAGACTTCTTATCCGTCGCCACCGCCACCAGAATCCAAGGTCCGTTCGGCTTCCAGTTCCGAAGAAACTGTATCGCTTGCGGTGTGTTCGGACGCGCATCCATTTCCGAGAGTCTTTCCCGCTAGGATCGTGACGAGTTCCGCACTAGGCGGCAGTTGTCCCAACCAATGTCCTGTTGAATTTTTAATGAGGTCGGCTCTGACCCAATCAACCCCTAAATGAAGTACGGCCAACTGGCCGGGCAGTAAGAACCAATCATCTTCGACCCGAATCAGTACATAGACGGTCCCACCTGCCCGTGTTCGTTTTTTGATCCAGTGTCGCTGTATGTCTTTGAAGTGTGGTACTCGAATAACTGTTATGTATTTGCGTTTTGGATAGTGCTCAAGATACTTCAATTCGATCCATCCGCCGACATATTCAATGTCTGGACATCCCGGCGATATGGGATTTTCGACTGGTTGGCCGTCTAGCACACGAATCCTCTCTAAGACTGTCCGTCGCATATCAGACTCTCGCATCGTACCTCCTTTCGCATCGCCTCAGCCACCGTGTCACAGAGTTCTCCTCGATTGACAATTGCCACAGAATTTCCAATCTTTTCACCATCAGTCACATCGTTGTCCCGCAACCAGATACTCTGACCAATGATCTTTACAACCTCACCTCCCCACACAGGAACACTGTCATAGCCCTGCTGGATGCACTGGTAGATAGTTGGGCATGTTGTGAAATACTTCTGTCCAATCTCAATCTTCGACATGGAACGACTCGATTCGTTCTGCCGCCCTTCTGGCGTAGGCTTCTGACAGTTCGGTCCCTTCAAACAGTCGGCCAACCTTCTTACATGCTACGCCCGTAGTGCCGCTTCCAACGAATGGATCGAACACCATCTGTCCAGGATGGGACGAAAAGAGAACAATCCGTTCAAGGATGGCTATGGGCATCTGACATGGATGCCACTTGCACCGTTCCTTGAAGGTTCCACAGATTCGCGGGAAGGTCCAAGTGTCGATGTCTGGTGTCCAGACTTCTGGTATCTCCTGTGGTCGAAGAATCCAAGTATTGTCCGGCAACCGTCCACGAGAGTCGGCCCGCTTATCTTTATAGATGAGTTGCCTTGCAGAAGGCTGTCTAAGTCGAGGATCGGCTGAGTTGAAGACAAATGACTTTTCATTTTTGATGAAGTGGAAGAGGTGTGAATGGCTGCGGGTGAAACCGTGCTCCACGTTGACACCAAATGTCGAGAACGAAACCACCCATGACCGACAGATGAATCCAACTCGTTGCGCTGCCAACTTCAGTTCTGCGGCGAACTCGTCCCCAATCGCCAACCAGAATGTGCCGGTCGGTGTAAGTGTGCGATAGACCTGCTGCATCCAATCTTCACACCATGCGACATACTGCTCCGCAGGTAACTTATCTTTGTAAACGTCATAGGCAAAATTGATATTGAACGGAGGATCGGCGAAGACTAGGTCATAGACATGGTCAGCCTTTTCTTTCAAATATGCCAAACAGTCTTGATTAGCTACCATGCGGTTCCTTTCAGATGTGCTTCCAACTTTTTCGGCGAACTATTGCACGAATGTTACTGACAGTCACATGATACTTTTGGGCTAACGAAGGCAACCTTGCACCCAACGCAAATTCATTTCGTATGTTCAGCACATCCGTTTCTGTGAGTTTCACAAAATGCTTAATCGCAATACCTGCTCTATGTGTTCCATGTTCTACCTTGTCGGCTGCATTTTGTGTCCTAGTCCCATAGAATAAGTTGTCTGCAAAGACGTCAGTTCTGACTCCATTCTTGTGCCGCACTTCCTGGCCGAGTGGGCAAGGCCCAATAAACACTTCCGCAACTAAGGAATGAACCGACCTACTGATTTGCTTAGGGCCACCATGAATTGCCACATATAAATAGCCGTTACCCGGATTCACAGATGGTTTCAGCTTTCGCCATCTAAGCAGTCTTCCCCACCTATTCCGACAACTCCAAACAGAACCGTCAGCCTTCGCTCCGTACCCCGGACAACTGAGGATCGGCAATGGCTCTTGGTCTGAATGGCTGTCCAGATTCGTGTCCATAGCTAATTAAAACCTCCATTGGAAAACGTAAGGCGACTTTTACGGAAGACTTCTTTATCTCTCTTATCCACATTGAACCGATCAGGGGTCCACGAGTCAGTGTCACGTCATAGTTTCGAGGAACAATAAAATTTGCATCCTGTGAATCTACGAACACAGCGTCATATTCAGCGGTTGTTCCAGCAAACCGTAAGTCCAGACAAAACGGTTCATGCACTGTGACGTACATTCCTGGTCGTAATTTCACACACTTCATCAGGAGAGTTCTCCCCAATTTGGCCCGATCTCGACATCGACGCGCATTGGAACCTTAATCTGTTTGCCGTTTCGCATGATGTCTGGACTTCGCATAATGTCCGCCAATGCTTCCGCTTCCTCCCTGTTTTCGACCGACAAGTCCAGTTCGTCGTGAACCTGCAACTGCACCTTAAATCCCGCTTCGTATGCTTGCACAAGTGCCGCCTTGGTCTGGTCAGCAGCCGACCCCTGTATCAGTCGATTCAGTGCCTTGTGAGTCCAGTCGTACTGCCCCTGATTGCCCACCTGGGCTAAGGGAAAGTGACAGTGCCGACCGCCCAATGTCTTGATGATCCCGGTCTGCTTTGCCTTGCGCTCCGTCTGTTTGGCCAAGTCGCGAATGTACGGAGCGTTCGAGTTGAACGTATCGAGAATTGACTGTGCCTCTGGTCCTGCAATGATCCGCGTCTGTCCGTCAATCTCTTTCGTCGCGGTAGGAAGGCCCAGGGACTTTGCCAGCTTGCCGCCCCCCATTCCGTATGCCAGTCCTAGTGTAATCGTCTTGGCGTAATCACGGCCTTTCTTTGGTCCATACTGCTGGCCGAGGCCGGTGATCTCTGTAAGCAATGTATAAGCATCCGTCATCGGATCGTCAATATACCGTTGCAGTGCAATATGTGAACCAGGGCACCTACATAGTGCAGCATAGTGTAATGTAAGACGAGGCTCTTGCTGGCTATAGTCATTACATGCCCACAGCTTTCCTTCGTCGGGCAGGTAGATGGACCGCCACATTTTGGCAAACTCGTCACGAGATGGTTGCTGCTGAATGTTGGGGTGAGCACTGCTTAGTCGGCCATAGGCCGCACCTTCTGAAGACGTGCCTTCGTCGTCCTGGTCCTTGGACTTTTTCATCTGGTTGTAGGTCGGGTGGATGCGACCATTGGTGGCATGTGCCAAAATCGAGTTCGCAAAGGTATCCGTCAGCTTTTGGACTTTGCGGGCGCGAAGCAGCAGAGCACCCGCTTCATGCCCACAGCCGGAAAGAAAGGCTTTGTCGATGTTGAATGGACCTGGAACCATTCGACCCTGTTTTTTGTTCCAACGTCCGGCTGTGCGATTGACAGGGATGCCGAGAGCAAGGAAGAATCGTCCAAGTGCTTCGGGAAGCGTCAGGTCATCGCGACTAAGTTGTCGGCCAGTCAGTCGCTTAATCTCGGACAAGCACGACTGTATTTGATCTTCACACCAACGTCGGATGTAGTGAAGTTTTTCAAAGTCGATGCGAACGCCATGTCGTCGCATCTTGACTAGGATTGGTGTGACCTTGGACTCCAGGTTATAGATTTCCCACAGCCCGGCCTCATCGAGAATTCTCTCTTGGCGGCGTAGAATAAGCAGTGGGTTGCGAACATCACCTTCGCCGTATTCACCGCAGAACTTGGGGTCGAGTTTCCACAGATCGACCTTGGGATCGACCTTCCAGGCTTCTGCGGCCTCTCGTAGCTTGTCCTCGACCTTGAGCGGGCAACCGTGCCTTTCGGCAATGGCGTCAAGGGAGTATTTGTGGTGAAGTTCGTTTATCAGCGGGTCGGCAACCTGGACATCCCGAATCCACTCGGCCTTGGGAAAGGTGATCCTGACTTCCTCTAAGAAGTCCAGATCATAGGAGGCATTTGCAAAGACGACGGTGCCGGAGAAATCAGCGGCTTGGTCACGAACGTAGTTCAGTACGTTCTCTTTTGGAAGCTGTTGGCCCTGTGCGTGGGCGAATGGCAGATAATGAGCCGGACCATCTTCTATCGCAAACCCAATGCCGGCGATATATGCACCACGACGAACCCCTGGACCAAGGGTTTTAAGCTGTTCGTCTCTCGTTTCGACGTCCACACATACCCTCTTGGCATTCTTCCAAGAGGGCATGTCGGACATGGATGGTACTTGCCAGTCTGATTCTGGCGCAAAAAGAATCTGTTGCATGTGGAGTCGTTCCACGTTAGAGCATTGCGAACTCTTGGCTGTTGATCTCCGCGACCATTTGCTCGGTACGCTTTTGGTCCGCAGCCCACGAGTCAAGTAGGTCATTGACGACAGCTTCACGAGCATGTCCATCTAGCTTCAAGCCCTGTTCCTTTAGTTCGCGGCGAACAGCGACAGCCGTCTGTTGCTTCAGCCAGAAGTCCTTGCGACCACCCGCAAGGCGTGACGCCACACTGGCTGGTGTGTTTTTGGTCAAGCATCCGCTAACCATGTCGATGACGACAGGCAACAGTGTTGTAAGCAAGATGCTGAAATCGAAACCGACTACAGGACCGGACTGGCTGAAGCGAACAGCCATGTCCTCTTGAAATTGTTGTGTGGCGCAGACTTGGGCTTCACTTGGTTGTGCTCCACCACCTTCCTCAATTTCATTGGTGGGAGCTGGTTTCCAGAATCGTCGCATGGTTATCTCCTAAGTAGGACGACTAAAAAGAAAGTCCAAGTTGCTGCCGAATGGATCGGCACATTGAACAATTTGGACTATTGCACACTTATCTACAGACACGAGCCTTTCGTGCAGCCGACATCTTTGCCCGCGTTGTGTCACTGACCACTTTGCCCTTATTGGCGGCTGCAATTTTCGCCTTTGTCTCTGCACTATGAATACGTCCTTTACCAGATAGTGAAAGTTTGAGTCTCGTCTCCTGACTAACAACTCTCGACTTCCAGGCTTTTGACATCTTTGCCCTTGTCTCGTTCGTGACAACCTTGCCCTTATTTGCAGCCGCTATCTTGGCTCGATGTTCGTCACTTTTCGGCCTTCCTTTGCCAATCGCCGACAACTTATTGCGAGTATCAGCACTGAGTCGCTTGCCCCTGTGAGCAGCAGAATTTTTCGCGCGAGACTGGTCTGTGTGTTTCATGCCAAGCCAACTGCCTGCAACTGGTACAATGTTGTAGCCATATTCTCTGTCTGACGTTTTCCAGTAATTGATAAAGACTTGCTCTTGTGCGACGGCATGTTCTGGAAGCGTTACTTCAACAATCTGAAACTGAAAAGCATCCGGTCCATATTTGTTCCATGCGTGTTGCAGGAGCGATGAGTGGTGATTGCCGTTCCGTAACGCTTTTCTGTGGTTTAGGAATCTCTGGTTGAATGATCTTCCAGCACTGCCTACATACCGCTTTCCTGTGACTGTGTTGATGATGCAATACACACCAGAGAGTCTCATCTGTTCTTTGGTGTTGGTATTTCGCATTACCTATCTCCGAACAACTGTCGTCGAATAGAATTGCACATTACACAGTTGCGATCTGAGCAGATTGGCCCACTGTATTGCACCCCACCCCATACTGCCGAACGGCCCGAACCTACAACTCGTGATTGAAGCGTCGGACGATTGTATATCCATGAATTACCATTTTTGGTCGCCCCAAGTCCAACTGGCTCATGGATATAACTGGCACAGGCTTTCATTGTTTTCAGTTTTGGAAGTAATTTTTCGATTGTTTCCGGGTAGAGATAGACAACGGCCACGTCTGCCGCAACATCGACAGTAGTTGCGTCACCTTCAATAATCGTAATCAGGTGACTAAGGCCAAGGCTGGCAACTCGTTCTCTGGCGGCTCTGGCACGAGCGGGGTCAATCTCAACACCTGTGACACGGCAGCCCCATCGTTCAGCGGCGGCGATGCACCATCGAGCATCACCACAGCCATAGTCCACAAATCCGACCGTGGGCTTAGGCAATAGGCCGATGACTCGCTCGACTTCTCTTCCAGGTGTGGGACCGGCTTCGCCCTCAAGCCCACCAGCGGCAACAACCTGTCGTGTCCTGTTCCAACGTCCAATAAGATCGTCAACACCAAACCAGCCTGCAAGCTGTCTAGTGTTCTTGACGTCTTCCTGTGTAGGCTGGTCCTTTGAGAGATGCCACCAAAACATTGGCCAGCCTTCCAGCCAACTAGGTCCGCCTTCAATCCAGACCACACGGAAGGGAAGATTGGTTGCAGCCGCCAGTTCGATTTTGGCCTTGTCGCAGTAGTCACAATTACCGCGATAGTAGGCGAAGACACAGGGAAGACTTTTGACTTCCACGTCGGCAATCATTTGGAAGCTGGTAGGGGTCGTGAGTTGCATCGAACCCATAACCAACGGCCGGTCATCAAGCATTGAGAAGTCCTGCGCTTGAACAACGGAGCACAGGAGACAGACAAGCAGAATGTATCGCATGGCGACCCCCTAAAGCATTGAGAACTCGCGGAACTTCTCGGAACGATCCGGGAAGCCGTTGAGACCAGAGTAGGCAATGACTTCACCACGACGGAAGGCCGGTTCCATTTGCTCCGGTCGCCATCGCATCATGCCGCGAGGCCAAGGCTCACCAGTCTCGAAATCGAACAACTGGCCGTGGACGTCGCCCCAATTATTGTGGATGCCGACCCACGGTTTGCGCTCGTCGTCAGACGTCGCCCAAATGCCCATTTGGTGGGCGATCACACCACCAGTAATGTGGAAACCATCCGAAGCGGGTTTGTCCCGGAACCCGATATTAGACGCCATCGTCATCAGATAGCCAGACTGGTTGAGTTGGCAGCACTGCTCCCAATCTTCGACCATGATAAAGCTATCGAAGTGCTGTGGCTTGGCGAGATTGGCCCATGCCGGCAGGATCAACTTACCATTGCCCATCGCATCTGCATTTTCGCGATTGTAGGCCGGTAGTCCGGGGATGGACGAATCCAGAAACCCGCCCACTTTCGACGCCAGAGCCGCCCAACTCCCCACACTCCCTGGGCTACTGCCCAACTGTCCTTTGCCGATCACGACACGGCTGTAGTAATAGAGCCAACTTGAGTAGATGCGAGTGAAGACTTCCGCATCACCAGCCGCAATGTCCAATAACATCGCGGCCATAATCATGTCGTTGAGGCTGACTGCGACACAGTCACCCGTTTGTTGGGGATAGGTGACTAGGTCTGCTCCGTTTAGCACCTTGCGGTGAACGTCCCAGGCGCGAAAGGTTTTGTTGCGAGTGACCTTGTTTGATGTGAACGTCTGGAATTGGTCGCCGACCATCTCAAACGCTCGAAAGGCCATTTCAGGACCAGCCCAACCGATTCGGAGTTCGGGCGGAGTGACGTATGTTGCCAGCAACATTGAGAAATCGTCATGCTGTTGCTGAACCATTTCGTATGACATGGTCAAAGTTCCTTTGGTGGAAGGCCCAGGGGGCGGCTAGGGGCGGGCGACGTAGGTTTCCATGCCGACTGCAATCTCCACAAACGCATCGTTGCAGAGTTGGTCCGAGATGGGGTTGCCCTGGTCTTTGAGCAGTTGGAACTGTTTGGCCAAAGCAACGGCCAATAGCGGCTTCCAGGCGTCCACACGGGCTTGACTGCCGAGTGTATCGGTAGTGAGTTGCTTCAACTCGGCGAAGATTGCGGCTTGGCCTGATAGCCCTCCCGCGCCGATCTTGGACGCGATGCCTCGATAGGCCACGGCCAGCTTGCGAGCCTCGTCTTTATTGCCGATCTCCCGTGCCCCCATATAGGTCAGTTTGGAGAAGCCGTACTTACTATTGGGAAAGGTCGGCTCTGGATTGAATGGGGGAGGGTTGGGTTGCGGTTGTGGTTGTGGCTGCGGCTGTGGGTTCGGGGTCGGCCCGCCACCAATGCTGACGACGTACTCGATAACGTCGATCCCTTCCTCGTTAGATACGATCAAGGTGACATTGTATTGGCCGGGGACTGAGGCGATGATGGCTCGCGTACCCCCCTCAATTTCCATAATGGTTTGACGACCACTTTGGAGTTTCGGGGCGACCATCCATTTTCGGAATTTGCCGATTGACTGCGTGGCGTCGAGAACAATAATGTCTCCGGCCACCCCGCCAGTAGGCCCGCTGATAACGGCCTTGGGCTGTTCTGCAAATGCGAAGGATGGAATACACAAAGCGATTAGTAGAATGCGACGTAACATGGCTGCCTTTCGTCAAGCTAGGTTAGGGGGAGTACCGGGATCGGGTTCTCTACTGGTGGCCTGTCGTTGGCCCAATAGTTCAATGATTTCTTCAGGAAGATCACCAAGAATGGGATGTCGATGTAATAAAATGCGTCCAGGCAACACATTTCTTGTTGACTGACACTCAACAAGAAATGTACGGTCAGGCCCATTGGTATGCGGAACTTTGACCCCATAGACAGTTCCAGGCAAAAATGTGGGACGAGGATCGGGTATTTCACCAAACACAACACCACATTCTTTGCAAAACTCCATTGTTAGTGGATGTATCTGCAAAGTAGCGTGTTCTAGTTGATCTTTGGCTAGTGGGTGCCTGTCAAGTACCGACCAAAGTTTAGACCACACAGCCCGTACTATCTCGTCATTGCTCATAGTTACACCGCCAACACGATTTCATTTGCCGCCCGTGTTATGGCGGTGTATAGGTGAGCATACTTATCGGCCTTGAACACACCAGACTCGTCAATGACGGTCAGATCGTCCCACTGACTGCCCTGCGCCTTGTGGACTGTGAGCAAATTGCCAAAGTCAAACCGTCCAACGTCCGTCATCCAGAACGGCAGGCCTTCCTCACCTTTGGTCAAGAAATACTTGATGTCCACTTCAATGCCATAGAGGGTTTCGGGCAAGTCGAGTGACGTTAATGTCATCGTCGCTGTTTCGTCACCGATTGAGTGGACTTCAACCACTTCCCACAGACCGCCGTTCAGGACACCCATTTCTCGATTGTTACGGAGACAAACTAACTTATCTCCTGGTATGGGCAACAATCCCTCTCGACCTAACAATTCACGACAACGGAGATTGCCCGGTATCCTGGTCTTATGTGTGCCACACAGCACTTGTGACCGCTGTGTAATAAGTTCGGGTCTTGGCCGTAGCTCGGCCTTGGTGATGACTTCGGAATCGCCATACTTCCCGATCTTAATGGGTTTCCGTTCGCGGGCCAAGGTTGCAAGATGAATGATGGGATTGTCGCGGGCCTGACGATGAATTTCCGTCAGCATAAAGTCCGGGTTGGACATTGTGAAGTAGCCGGTGCCCTTAACAGGTGGTAGTTGGGCCGGATCACCAAGAACCAGAATAGGGCAGCCAAACGATTCCAGGTCTTCGCCCATCGGGACATCGACCATAGAACACTCGTCAATGACCAGTAGTGCGGCACCCTTGAGCACAGACTCCGTATTTAGTTTGAAGCGAGGCCGTTTGGCTCGTGTGTACTCGCCAGCCATCAATAGCTTGAGTTCCAATAGCCGTGGGTGAGTGGCTATCTCTTCCGGTGACATCTTCTTATCGTCGCGCAGATGTTTCTCGTACTGCTCGACAGCCTTCCTTGCATCTTCATACCCGGACGCATCGTTGCCTGTCGGGGTATAGATAAGCTGATGGATGGTGGAAGTACGGGGACAGCCCTTTTGTTTAAGAACCAGAGAAGCCTTGCCAGTGAATGCAGCGAAATAGACATCACCGACGATGTCCTGAACCAGACGACGTGCAAGTGTGGTCTTACCTGTGCCGGCATAGCCGAACAGTCGAAAGACCTGATTCGTCTGTGTATCACCCTTGAGCCACTCACTGACTTTTAGAAGGGCTTGGTCCTGCTGTGGCGACGGTTCCATTGTCGTCAGGCGTCCTTTCGCATTCTCGGATTGCACCAAGTCGGACTAATTCCGTAGCATACATGCCGCGTTGCCGCGCGACACCTTGAATGATCTTCCAATCATCATCAGGGATGGGGATGCTGCGAATGGGCGTGCGACCTTTCGGCTTTGCATCCAGGGGACGTCCCCTTTTGAGTAGTTTGACTTGCATAGTGATAAGCTCTGGCCGGACTCGAACCGGCAATAGTCCGACCTTGCGGTCGGTGTGTTACCATTTCACCACAGAGCAGACAGTCCCGTGGACTAGAAGTGGCCCTCGTTGGAAGGATCACCAGCCGGCTCGTCCGACTGTTGCGGCGCAGAGGCCATGACCAGTCCGGCCACGACATCGTCGCGAAGTTTCTTGGCCGCTTGGTAGGCCGGATGTTCCTTACCGATCAACCCGGTGACGAGATTGTCGGAGTACCCACTCAATTTGCTGTTGTAGAAGGCACCCTTGGGGGACGACTCGTCGTAGAACGTAGTGATTCGGAGACGATTGGCGAACAACGGGGGAGTGACTCGACGATCCTCGCCCCCGATCTTGGCATTCACTGAGAAGCCGTTGAGCCGTGACATCATTTGCTTGTATGGCTTGATCTTCTTCGACGCGAACGGGATCACGACGAGACCCAACGGGGTATTGTGTTCGTCGTTGGTACAGACCACAGCGAAGAGATAGAACGTCTCTTGCAGTTCACGGGTCTTGTACGGACCTTCCATCGGTGTCCCCTCGTTGACCGGCAACACAATCTTGCCGAATTGGCCAAGTCCGTACTTACGAACCAGTTCACTGTCCGGTTCGTGCATGGCCACGAACCCACCACCCGCGTCGCGCTGAATCCATTCGATATATTTGTGCTGGGTGATGCCGCCAACGACCACAACACCAACTTCGCCGTCGTAGATTTCATCGGTCGCAGTGTTGTGGAGCATACCGGCCTTAGCTCCAGCCAGTCCGCCATTGTTGGCGGGTTTAGCGACCTGGGGGCTGTTGGCTTGCAACACCTGGAGGAATGGCAACTGCAAGTCAGCGGTCGTGACATTCTCGAAGCCACCACCAGCATCATCGCCAAAGTCGCATTCGGTGGACAGCATACCGGGCTGTTCCACCTTGGCCACTTCCGTAGAGGCGGCTGGCTTTGAGCCGGCTGCGGCCTTGCTTGTGCTGGCCGCAGGCATATTCCCTTGGGCTTGCATCGTTCGTCGCTTAACCATGATTCTTTCCTTCTTTCGTTCTTTTGTTCCGGTGTGAATTGGAACTGCTCACACCAAGGCAGTGCCTACTTCTTTGATGCCGCAGGCAGGGCAATCTTCGCCACCGTTTGGCGAAAGATGTTGAAATAGTCGGGCAGTTCAGCCCCTTGTTCAAGTTGTTCGCGGCAGAACGACGCAAACGTCTGAGTGTGGATGTTCATTGTATCGGCCACTTCTTTACCGAGTTCCTTGGCAATCGGGTCAAGGGCTTCCAGAACTCGGTCACAGGACTCTTTTTCACCCGTGCCAAACATCATGGCGACTTCATGCTTAATTATGCCGCCGTGGCCATTCTCGGTGAGCCACTGGCAGACCTTAGCGAACCGATCCGGGTCTTTAGCCCCACCAGGGTTGGCGCGAATGTCTTCTTTGACTTTGACGACCACACCATCGGTGGTCGTGAACGTCGCCAACTTGAGTTCGCCCATGAGCGTTGGGATACGAACGTCGGTCAAGTTGGTGAGGGCGAGATTCGCCTCTTTGAGTTTGGTCTCAAGTTCTGTGACCGTGGCCTGGGCTTTAACAGCCTCGTCAATCAATGCACCAAGATTGCCGAGTTGTTCGACGGAGACTGGTTCTGGTTTCAGGTCGTCATCATCGAAAGAGACTTGTTCGGACGTCTTAACACGAGAAGCGGCAACGACGGAGGCCATGTGGAGTCTTTCCTTTGGCTTGAGCAAGACGGACGGAGAAATGAGCGAAGGGTCAGAGGCTATCGAGCGGCGACAAAATGTCAATACACTAGACTAGCCAATTTTTCAAAGTGTCGCCGGTCAACTGGCAGGCGATGTCAAACTTGCCTTTCAGGCTTGTAACGATCTTGGTGTCCACTGTGTTGTCGCACACAAGATCAATGTATTTAACGGGCTGGTCTTGGCCAATTCTGTGGGCACGGTCGTCACTTTGTAGGCGACGGTCCAACTTGAAGCTGTTGGCGTAGCGAACCACCGTCTTGGCCTCCACCAGTGTCAGACCTTCTGCGCAAGCCGCATCATTGCCAACAAACCACTTGGCATCACCACGTCGGAACTTGTCCAAGGCTTCGGCTCGGCCAGACTCTGAGACCTTTCCGTCATACCGAACGCAGGTCTCTCCTAACATCTTACAAATCAAGTCAATGTCTTTAGTGAACCTTGACCAAATAATTGCCTTGTGTGGAATGTCTTCCAAGACATCTTCCAAGCACTTGAGTCTTGGGTTGTTGTCTTCCTCAATCATCTGGACTGGCTCGCCAGTCTCCACCGACACATAGCCACACACAATTTGCTGTAGCTTGAGCAGTCGTGTTAAGGCCAATCCTGCGGCTACTTCCTGACCGTCGAGTTCCGCCACATACTTCAACCGCAACTCTTCATAGAATCGACGTTGCTTGGGCGACATCTCGTAATAGACGTTGCTGTAGAGTTTCGGCGGAAGGTCGAGAACTTCCTCTTTCAGTACGCGAGAGGTGATCGACGCAATGATCCGGGCCAACATGGGCAAATTCTGATATCCGACACAATGGTCGAAGATGCGTCCAGTGGCATTGTTGGTCAGCTTACTCCACACACCGAAAAAGGACTTAAACGTCGTGTACGAATCAAAACCATGCGCCGTCCAAAAGTCCTTGTCCAAAAACTTCATCTGCCCATAAATGTCAAATGGGCCATTGGTAATCGGCGTACCTGTCAGTATCCGTCGGACAGGGGCATAGATAGATGAGGCTAGGACGGTCTTCGTTCGTTGAGCCGACACATTCTTGATTCGTGTGGACTCATCCAAAACGTACATGCAGCGGTTACGAACAAGGAAGTCTTTGGCCAACTTCTTTCCCTTGTCCGTGCAAATGCCATCATAGGACATCGCCAACACTTTGAAGCGTGGATAGTCGAGCAGTGCCTGACACTTCCTCTGATGTTCTTTGGTACTGGCCTTCTCCGTCGAATAGTAGAGACCGAATGGGTCTGCGTCAGGATGGACGTGTCTTGGAAGTTCGTCAGTGATCCAATTCCGATGAACACCGTTCGGCGCGACAACCAGCAAACCGTCAATGTCGCCCTTGGCGTATCTGTACGCGGCAGTGTCGTAGGTGGTCCGTGTCTTGCCCGTTCCCATTTCCCACAATAAACCGAACTTGTCCAAGTCCCTACTCGACTCGAACGTCTCTAGCTGATGCTTGAATGGCTGGTACTCTTCCGACTCAACCATCCGAAACGGCGCACGAGCAACCAAAGCACACCCCCTGGGCTTTTGGCCCTTGAATCCAAGATCGGACTACTGTAGTGTATGGACAGTCGATTTCAAGTCCCTTCCGAAAGTTGCTGGAAATGCCGACCGCCCAAGAGTTTCACGCGATGTGGGAGAACTGTCAAATAGCCCAGGGGGGCGGGGTGGTTGCGCCGAAGGTGGTCGTGAACCTGCCCCATCGGGATACACCACAGTTGGTCGAGTCGGTTATTCCGCTGTGGCTAAACCAGAGTGTGCCGGTGGCGGTTGATGTGGTCGATACCGGATCGGGCCTGCCCAACATCTATCGACTAAATGCTTTTTCTGCTCGATATGTTTGCGGACGGGGAAGGGATATTCGCTTCCACACCATTGCCCCACGACCCTGGAAGCACCCATCCGAGCCGATCGCTATGGCCTGCGAATTGTCGATGGTCTACGCAGAGACGGACTACATCCTGTTCTCGCATGTGGACGTGTTCCCCCACTCAAGACATCTGGTACGTTGGCTGATGGACCAATGCAGTGCGGAGACACCTGTCGTGGGTTACGAGATTTCCCCACGAGATGGCGTAGATGGCTGGTTGTCCACGCACTGGAAGGGAATGGTCGGTCATTCTTTGACTATGGTACATGTGCCCACACTTCGGAGCCACGGCATCCATTGGCGATATGACGAAACAGAGCTTATCTACCGTTTCAATTGGCCAGAGAACACGTTGTCAAGCTGGGACACAGAAGTCACATTTAATATGTCGCTCAAGCGGTCAGGGCTACCTGTTAAGATCGTCGGCCACGACAAGAACATGGAGCATCTTGTCGATGAATGGCACGGACATGCCCGCAGCTACCCAGGTAGTCTTTTGTTTGGGCATCCGCATTTAGCGGATGCCGCCTGCTGGGTCTCCAAAGAAATGGAGGCCGCAAGACTGCGGGTGGCTGAGTGGACCAACCTAAAACATTAACAGCATGTTCGTATTTGTGGCGGTACTTGCTGGCAGCCAAGTTGCCACAATTTCACTCAGATAGGTATTCGTCGCACCGAGGTCGGCGGCTGCAAACCACATCTCTCCCATATACCCTGTTGCGTACTGCTGGGAATTGTAGTTTTTCATCAACTGTGGAGTGCCGGTCAGGACAGAGGTGTTGCCTGTCGCCACAGATGCGTCTGCTCGCGTACCTCCTGAACTACCTGACAGAACGCTCAGGTACAGGGTTGTGGCGTTCTGACGAATCATCACAACATAGTCTGTGTTGAGCGAAACTGTCACACTGCACGACTTTGACGAACCGTCCCAGTTGTAGGCAACAAGGGTATGAGTTCCGCCAGACGTCTTGACATGTAGTCCAAAGTATCCACTACTGTCTGAAAATACGGCAGTGTTGTCGTATGGATTTGTGAGATTGGTGCCATCTGCCGTTAGACGAATGGCAAAAATAGCTGTTTTTGTCGAGGCGGAGAATAGTGTACTAAGTGGCTGATTTGCGGACTGTGCGTTGTTGATGAGTCTGAAGGTGTCGCCGCCGTCAAAGTACAGACTTGCAGCGGACATGGCCCCAGGGGACTTCCACGACGGCTGGGAGGCGGTTGCCCCCTGCGTCCCACTAAATGTCAATGTTGACGCAGTCGGGGTAAGCCTATCTTGCCACACACAGACAGTATCTCCGTCTACAGGAGTACCTGTGTGGTTTCCACCATCGACTGCGTTTCTCCACAGTTTTGAAGAGGACACCGCAGAGAACCTAGCCGTTGTAGGGTCTGTGTTTGGTGTCGGTATTGACCTACGGATACCTGTTCGTAGCGTCGGGTCCACTGCCCAGGTCGGATATCCTGTTGTGCCTCTACCAGCCAGCACATGCACTTCGCCTGTTCGATAGTTACCACCAACCTCATTGATACCGGGAGTGTTTAGGGGGTAGAACAGAACTAGATTCTGCGGTCGAACTGTTAGCGGCGATGCCCCTGATGCCAACTGCAACAGTTCCGCCGCCGTTAGAGCAACATTCCACACAGCCGGGTATGCGATTTGGCCGTTAGTGGGCAAAGCACCATCATACCTTGCCCCTAATGTAACGTTCGTCATCAACGACGGGTTTGAACTTGAATTGTTTGCTGTCCCCGCAATCCCATTCTGGTACACTGTTCTGCTGCTGCTTGTAAAGACTCCTGCGACGTGGGTCCAGGCTCGGTTCGTGACAAGCGTTGAAGATGTGGATTGGTTCGCAACTGACGATGCAACAGACCTTGCAGACACGGAACCTGTACCAGTTGTGTTTATCGCAACCCCAAGGGCAGTTGTCCCGTTGCTAATCTCAAGCAACCTTGCCGACACCTGTGTTGTCTGGCGAAACCAAACTGCCAGTGTCAGAGGCAGTGCCGACACTGGTGAAACACTTGCCGAGCTAAATACATAGGACATGTACTGCCCGTTTGCAGACACAAAAGACCGTGCCATTATGTGTAAGACCCACAGACCCCTTGGTACACTGCCGCGTGGTCGCCCGCTGTGGCAGTCAGTGCCGCACCTGTCTTGTTCTCGACGACAAGACCCCACTTTTCTGGAAGTGTTCCTCCAAACGCAGCCGCCACAGAAAAAGGTCCGAACTTGTATGCAGTGCTGTTGGCCACAACATTGACAATACCGACCAACTTGAGGTTGGGTGGGTTCGTCAACGTAATTGCTGCGTCGGTGCCTGTTGCACCTTCCGTGTAATTTGATCCGCCATCTACTGTCGCATAGGCATAGATGTTTAACGTGCCTGCTGAAGATACACCCGAAGACCCTGACTTTGTTTTGCCAGAAACAAGTGCGTCAAGAAACAGATTTGACGAATTATCCACAACCGTTGAAGCCCTGGCTGCGTCGTTTGCCAGACTTGTCATCGTCAAGGTTATGGATTGGTTATTTGTGCCGAATTTCGCCTTTATGTCCCCTGCCATGCTATCCCCTGACTAGCTGCCACGCCTCTTGGAAAAGTTCAAATTCCACAAGATTTGGGTACTCTGACTTACCCGAAAATACAACCAACTGACGAGCGGGGCCACGAACTACATTCGTCTGTACCTCTGTCCTTGCGGCCACTTCTGCAATAGCCTGTCCCTCGGAGATGCTAATTACACCAGACAGTACAAGTGTCTGTCCCCAAAGTCTTACTTTTTCAAGGTCTCCAGCAACAATGCTGTCACGAATGTCGAGCACACACGGCAAATGCACTATCTTTTGCAGACTTTCCGCAGAAAGTCCTTGTAGAATGGATACCAAGCTAGGCTTGACTGGTACTTCCGTCTCTGTGCTTGTAACGGGTCCATTTACAAATACGTCGTAAGCGGCCTCAGCAGATAACCGGTCGTAAACAGAAAGACGAAGTTCTTCTTTAAGTGTTTCTAAGACAGCGACTCTGATTTCTTCAGGTTCCATGTCTATGCCTCCTGAGCAACTGCCACGCATCCCCACTTACTTGTACTTGTGTCCCATTCCAGGCCAACCTCAGTTCTCTTGTTTGCGACAGTTGAAACTGGAAGAGTTTGTCCACGGGATTCAAAACTTGCACCCCAGGCCAATGCTCTCGCTGTTCCGTTGTCCTTGATGTACACCGTCAGCCTGTCAAAGTCCTCTGGCGTACCTGTCAGGTTCGTAGTGAACGACGTAATATCGACTGCCAGTGCTGTTATCTTTACGACATCGCACAGATCAGTGTTGATGGTTGGCGTTGCCGACGACGTTATTGTTGTGACACGCCTCGGTATTCTGGCACCACACCTGAATAGACGTTGTGGCATTTGGATTATCCGATCACAACAACACGGTAGGCATTAGTTGATGGAGCCGTTGCAAAATCTAACGTCACAACAGTCGTCGATGTCTTCACGACCTGACATTCAATTTCTGCATACGTCGAAGCGTCATGCACAGATACAGTAACGTCCCTGGTCCCAAGGCTGTGCGTAACTGCGATGGACGTGGATGATCCATCGCCAATGGTTGTAGCGTACTTCGTTGTTGCACCAATGGTCGAGCGAACTGTAGCTGCGTCTGCATCGTCTAGGACTGTACGCGCAAAGGAAGTAACCGTCATCAGGGCCGCTGTGCCACTTCCAGTGAAGTATGGAGCAGTATCCGCTGATGAAGTCAAGCCTGCAATTGCAGCCAACTCAGCATCGTATGCTTGGACGTTAGTCCCTATGACAAGCCCTAGCGTTGTTCTCGCTGTGCTGGCATCCGCATCGTCAACCAGACTTCTGCCAAAAGAAGTAAACGAGGCAAGTGCCGCTGTTCCACTTCCTGTGAAATACGGCAACTTATCGGCTGCCGATGTCAACCCAGCAATTGCAAGCAGTTCAGCATCTTTAATACTGAACGTCGTACCTATCAACTGCAACGTACTCTCGTCTGCTGTGTAACTGGTCGAGCTACCTATCTGTGCAAACACCAGTGAATCGGTCCCGATGACATCTGAGCCGACATTGTTTGTGCAGACCCACTGGCTGTTTCCGTAGGACGTCCCTTCGTTGACATACATTGCATCTGCTGCACCAGATGCACCCGTCGCCATATCTGCCGACCGTGACCATGAACCAGCGGCTGCAACGTAGATACCATTTTGCGAGCCTGTGGTCTGGTTTGCTACCAAGACCCTATCTCCGCTAACAATCGACACCCCGTCAATTGTCTGCTCTCCGCTCAGCGTAATGTTGGCTGTGGTCCTTGCCCTTACGGCAGTCTTCCAGTCTGTTCCGTTCTTGTCGTTCTGCCACTGTGTATATTCCACAAACTGACCAGCACCTGTCGCCTGGGCTACACTTGTAAACTTTTGAGAATTCATTGCCACAGAACCAGTCGGTGCTGCCAACTGGTCCAGGCGATTTGTTCTGACCTGTGCGTCGAAGTCGCTAATTGTACTAGCTGTCTGTGTTCCCGTGTGATTCGCCCGTGCGAGCGGGTTTACAGACAGCGCTGCAATGGCAATTGCCCCGTTGTCAAACGCAGGATTCTTCAGGACGTTGCCCTGAAGGTCTAGGTCAACAAAAAATTTACGCGATGGCATATTGTCTCTCCCCTAGTAGCAGTAGGCTTTGCCTATTTGTGGTGATGTGAATTCTACCAACGCCGATGTGTTATTCGGGTATGTCACACGAGCCTGTACCGCCTCGTTTGAGACCTCAACGTCCACAAGTGGATGACGGCCAAGGTTGTGTACTACAGTCCACGAAGACTGTGCGACCGCCTGGGTGTGTATGTAGCTAGGTCCACTACCTCCTGGCCCACGAATCCCTGCCAAAGCAACAGCGACTCTACGTTCTGTCGATGTACGAACAACTTTCAGTTGTTCGCCCGCCTCCACAACAACTCGTCGATCAGTTACTGTCCGAACTAGCTGACTCATGTCACAACCTGAAAGTCACCATGTAGGACTCGTTCCACTTCCTCTGGCGACGCCGAACCGTCAACAAAGTCAAGATCAAAATGGTACGTTCCTTCAGCAAAGCCCGCAGTGTCGGTTGCCGCAATGATGAGTTCTGCCGTACCCGCAACAGTATCAATCACGACCCCACCTGTGTCGCTGTCTGCTGACCAAAGCTCTGCCCCCAGGCTGTCCACTATGCGGAAGCGACCCACCAAATCTGTCAAATCCGAAAGCTGTGTACCATCCGCATCGTCGTAAAATGTGAACACTGCACGAAATGTCACCCCGACGATGCAGGCATTGTCGGCGGATTCGAGAAAATTGAAAGAGGCAGGACTAGGCATCTTCTCTCCCTCTGGGCTTTTGGCATGATAACTACTTCGCCCCTCGGTCGAAAGCCCAGGGGGCTGGGGTTCTTACTTGGTGGATGAGTCGCTGCGAAGGGCGACAAGCTCGTCCAACTATCTTATCCCAAAGAGGCTGAACTTTCCGCTGACCATGTTACCGGAGGATAGCAGCACTCTTATGCCGTTGACTGCAACAGTTCCACTGTGCAGTCCCATTCCACTTGTCATGCACGAGTACGCCGTACCAGACATTTGCGAACCCTTCCATAGAAACTGTTTTTGCAGAGATGTGTCGGCAGGTCCAAGGATTTCTATGGTCCAGTGTGAAGACTTTCCGCTTGCATTGCCAAGTTTCCGATTTGTTTCGGAGTAGTTTAACGTAAACTTCGACTGCGCCGATAAGTCTACTGCAAACGCTGATGAGTGGCCTATGCAGTTTGTGGTCACAACAGAAGAATAACCTGTGCCCGACAAGAAGGACGAACCTCCATCATTGGATATTCGCAACCACAGGTCTACGTTATTGGTCTGTACGACAAGATTGTCAATTTGGAGTTCGTAGCGGTTGTACCCAGGTCCGAGGGCAAAGTCGATAGCTGTGGAATTGCTTGCATCAACAGCAGCAACGAGTACGCGACTTCCCTGCAAACTGGCAATTGTGTGGGTAGTTGGCACACCGCTGGCATCCGATCCAATCACAGAACTGGCTGTAAAGTTTTCCAACTTGGCAACTGCAATTGTACCATTTGCAATCTTTGCGCCGGTGACGGACAGGTTGTCTAGTTTCGCGGTTGTTACGGCGAGATTGTTTATCTCTGATGTGCCCACAGAGTTCAGCGTGGCCAATGACCCAAGTCCAAGATTCGACCTAGCTGTGGCCGCACTGAGCAGGTCACTCAGGTTGTTTGCAAGCCTTAAATATCTTGCGTCTGCTTGACTGGTAGTGGGCACCTGACCGCTCGCAGTTCCGGTGTCCACTGTTGAGGCACTTCCCAAGCCAAGGTTGGTTCTGGCATTTGCTGCGGTTGTTGCACCTGTTCCCCCTTCTGCGACTGCGGCAGTACCTGTCAAGAACTTTTCCCAAACGTCGGACGGTGATGTGTCTTTTAGCCAGTAGATGCTGTCGCTATCTGTCCTGACACATATCTGTCCTACAACACCGCCGCTTGGGAACGATGTTCCGCTCCAGCCAGAACGTAATGTGTTCAGCATGTCGATGACCTTGTCGAAGCCTTCGACAACCTCGTCACCAGTTGCTCCTGTGTCAATGGCAACCCAAATTTGTGGCATTATTGCATCTCCGTAGGCTCGTTAAAATATGTTACCAGTTCTGACAAGACTGGCCTAAAGTCGTCAGTGGGGTTTCTTCTAAACTCAACCCTGACAGTTACTGTCTGAAATTCGTAATCTGCCTCTTCAAACTCTATTTCTGGCGTAAACTCTAAAAAGTACCGAACATTTGCCACACCACCACTGTTTGACACAGACCTGATTGGAAAGGTCGCGTCATGGATTAGCATGGTTGCATCATGGATAAGCAATGTGTTGATTACTTCAAAATATCCAACATCGCGCTTAAAAAATCGACCTGTTTTTACAGAACCAAGGTCCACTGAGTACTCATAGATTCCAAATGTCTCTCCGTCTTTCAGACGAAGCTCGTTACTAACGACCTCCATTTCCGCAGAGAGAGTTCCTGGCCAATTTAGCGTATGCTCTTCGCGAGTGAGCACCAAGTTGGAACCAACTATGGGCCACTTGTCTATCTCTACATAGTGCTCCGCTCCATAGCCTCGTTTTCCGTCCGACCACTCAATAAACAATCGGACATAGTACCTAAAGGTTGTTGTCACGCCCACAGACACAGGTGCTATAAATTGCGTTGTGCTTGTTTCACCTATTGGCAGTGATTCATCCCAAGTGTTGCTCGGATACCCCTGCCGAACCTCAAATCCAAAAGCCACCGATCCAGTACCTGCTGTCCATATTAGTTTTACCGTACTTCCGATCTGGTATGCCCGAAGGTCTGACAGGTCAGGAAGCCCAGGGAAGGTGGCTGTTGTTTGGGACACATTCTGACTGATAAATCCAGAGTCATCACGAGAGCGAATCAGGAATGTCAAAGAATCCTGGGTTTCGGCCTTGACCACCAGTCTGTTGCTAACGTGCCCTTCAGCTATTACTGTCGCAGACTCCCACTCTGTACCTTGTCGAATGTCGTACCCGACAAGGTCAATATCCGACACAATGTCCCACGATAGGTACACCGAATGGTAGTCCCTAGTGTTCGTAAAGTTTTCAACGTCAGCAGGCTTGGCCGTCTTCCCTACCACTGTTTGATTCAACAATTCAAGTGGGTCAGATTGTTCCGCAGCCGCCGTGTATGTTTTTTGTGCTCGTACTCGAAAGTCCCAATACTTGAACTCCCCTTCCTCATCGTCATAGTAGCTTGGATTTGCCTCCGTGATCTGGAATGTAACTCCGCTTGTGTAGACGGGGGCTGACCACTCACTTCCAGGTGGTTTATACTCCACTTGGTACAGCAAGGTTCTTGGGTCTGAACTTGGCGACCAGCTTATGTCGAGCACTGTACTGACAAAGTTGTTCTTCCTGACAAGGGATTCCACCATAGTCAGATTTGTGGGTGGTGACAGCTTGCCTGTTGGCAAGAATGACGTGGGCTTTTCTGACAGCAAAATATCCTGCTCGACCCGATCAAATTTGTTTTCGTCATACGACAGTGCTGTAATTTCAAACTGATGGCGTTCAACTTCTCGCATGGACATCACTCGCCACTTCTCAGGGACGGTGTTGGTCCCCTGTATGACATACACGGCATCCGGTTGAAGTGTGCCTGCGGGCGATTCCGACAGTATTAGGTAGTTCCCATAGGTTCCAGCGACAATGTCTAGTTCTTCGACCTGATCTTCGGTGTTCATTACCAACAGAATGTCGCCGTCAACTGTCTGGTACGGCATGTCTATGTAGACAATGGTTCCACCACCAGAGTAGTCCGCGTAACTCAAAATCCTACCGCCGCGTCGAACCCCTGTCCTGGTCGGGTCTGAAACCTCAATGACCTCTCCTGGCCTACAATTATGGAAATCTTCACCGCCAGTAAATGTTATAGTCTCTGTCTCATATTTTTCCGAATCGAGAATCCATCGACCAACTCGATGTGCTTGCCCTCTGTTGGTTGTTGCAAAGGCCACTACCTCGATTGGCCTCCACCCGTACCTCACGATCAGGTCTTGGTCCTCGATGACTTCAACAGCCTGTTTGTAGTTATCCTCTGGATCATTCCACGTCACAAGTGCTGCCGTATGTCTGGCCTTTAGAGCCGTGCCGCTGTAGGTAAAGTCTCCGCCAATAACATTGGCTCGTGCCACAAGTCGCGTGGACGACTTGGGAGAGTCTTGGCTCGCTGTCACACCACCTGCGGACCAGTACGACATTCCTCGGAAGACACTCGCCAGAGCAGAGAGCACAGTAAATGCTTCCTGCCTTTGCTCTATGACCCCATTGAACACAAATCGTCGCTCAAGTCCCCCGTATCCATCAGGAATCAGAACCTGAGTCTGTGTTTCGTCGTCCCAGCAGTCGCAGTATTTTGCGATTTGGTACAGAGCTTCCTTGTCTACCTGAGCCTCGGAAATAAATTCGCCAAGTCCATAACGAGCGTTCGTCAGGATGTCGTAAAAAACCCAAGCTGGGTTGTCACACCATCCAACAGTAAACGTACCGTCCCAGAACTCTGGATACTCCTGTGTCTCAGGATTGTATCCGGTCGGATACTTTATCTTGATCCCCTTGATGAAATAACTTCTGTCTGGTACGCGACCGCCAAACAACTCTGCGTTTACCTTAATACCGGCAATCGCACTGTTCGGGTACTGGAGTCGGAGGTTCTGCACCTCTGTGTAGCTAAGCACTGAGAATGCGTCCTGTTTGGACGCCGAGTCTGAGTCTGGTGTTGTTCTGTCAATCCGTATTGTTAGCGGAAACAGCCCGACAGGCTGCCCTTGCAGTAGAGGCTCTCCCTTGATTGGTATTCTGTACTGTATCTCGTACTCTGACGAAGTCTTGCCTGTGATTTTCTTTGCGTCGAATTCAACAAATGATCCGCCCACCCATTTTCGCAGAAACTTAAACTCCACTGTAGAGCCAACAACGTCCCCCTTGTCTGTTTGTTTCTGCAACGCCTGAAATCTAAGCGTAACCTTAACGTCGTCTATGTCGTCATTGGTGATTTGAAAGTCTACTGGAAACCCAAACTTGACCTCCCTGTTCAATTCTCGTTCGTTCTCTACCTCGGAGATTCCAGTAAGTGGTGTCTGGTCAGGAGTACCTGTGCGAAACTCAAACTGGATTCCCTTAAAGTTCATCAAGTTTATCGCGGCTGCGACCGGTGGAGTTTCATTTGTCAGCTTAACCTCGTCGCCCTTCTTCACTTTAATCGTGTAGACAGACCCCGCAGTGACAGTATTCACCGCCTCTATGGTGAAGTCGCCATTGTTTCCGGTATTTGCACAACCTGACACCCGGATTGAACGACCAGCCACAAATCCAGAGGGAAGGGAAGCAACAGTAAATAGCCTAGTGCTTGCCGTGATCGAGGTAATGCCCTCGATCATCTCGTCCTCCATGACAGGTACGTTGTCAAAGAACACAGACCGTTCTGGAAAATCAGCGTCTACCGGACCCTCGATCTCCCCTTCGGAGATTAGGTCAACTACGCGAGCAGTTGCCGTAGAAAAAAGTGTATTGGCCTTCTCGGTTGGAGTGTGGCCACCACCTTTATTTCCAAAGACTGGTTTCGGCTGTGTCATTATTTCCTCTGCGCCACTTCCAGGCCACCGCTAATCACGGTTGAGCCAACACGGACTTTTCCGTAGACCAGTGGTACAGGTCCACCCTGCTCAAAACTGTTTACCGGGCCATCAAACAGGAAGGACTTCTTTTCGTCTTTGTCTTTTGGCTTCTGCGACTTACTCAACAACATCGAAATTCCGAGCAGGGTCACGCCCAAAAGAATTGGTCCAAACCCTCCCAAGGCACCTCCTGCCCCAAGGCCAAACAGGCCACCTGGCGCAGCACCTAGTCCGCCACCAAGAAAACCACCAAAAAATCCACCAACTGCTGGAACACCGGCCAGTCCTGCAAAAAGCCCTTTTATTCTACCTGCAACAATCGGTCTAATGTGAATTTCTTCGTGTCCAACAGACATCCATAAGCGTTGCTCCGTCACCAGACGACGACAGCCAGGAGTTTTTTGACCTGGCGCAGTCGTCATCAAGAACATTTGACCCTCCAGTGCCTTTCTGAAACGGCCTGGAAAGTTGACGTCCATTAGACGAATGGCCTGCGCCGGACTCGTCACTGCGATCCTGAACCTATCTCCAAACTCTCGTCTTAGTGATCCATGTAGGACCAACGTCTTCATTTGCATGATGTATGTCTTACATAGTATTCTGCGTAGTTAGCCCAACGACCTGCTGGTTGCTTGCATGACAGTCTTCCGCCCATGTGGTGTAGAATAAGTCCACCACCAACATAAAGGGCCGCGTGGTTCGTGACAGGCGATGCTACTCTGGCCAGAATCACGTCACCTCTCTTTAACTGTGTCTTGTCAATCTGCTCAAAACCACACTCCCTGATTGTGAGCGGATTCAACAAATCCATCCCAAGCCCCCTGGGCTTTGGTAAATACCAATTTTCTTCCCTTGGTAGATTTTTGAGAGTAATTCCAAGCTCTAGTTTATACCAGTCGCGAACTAGACACCAACAGTCTCGAACACCGTCAAGAAAAGTACGACCGATGTAGTTTGGTACTGGTGTGCCATCCCCAAACCACTCGATGTGTGAAGCCTCGTGCTGTGTGCAGGCTATGATTCCCCAAGGAATATCCATTGCCTGTTGGTTGCACATATCTTGTACGCTGGGACTTGTTTTGCCATTTGGATGACTGTGTATTATTGCCTGCACATTATCTTCAAAAATCTCTTCTGTCAAAAATCCTGTTTCTGGTTCACTGTGTATGTTCTTTAGTCGTCGGTAACTGTCCGACACAACGATACCAACAGACTCTCGCGGATACTCTTCGCAGGCATGTTGCCTCGCAGCCTGTTGAATTGAAAGATTATTAAACATCACTCGACCTTGATCCTGCTGACGCCTGGAAATCCAGCAAATGGAAGAATCCTGTCTGTTAGACTGAACCTCAGCTTGCAGTCTGGAATTCGTTTTCCACACTTGTCTTGTGCTGGGTCACTTGTTGCTTGTCCGGTGGCGGTGAAGAATGGACCTTCTGTGTCTTCGACAATGTCAGAGTGTGCAACGATCTTGGCCACGTTTTGATTGGCAAGGCTGCCAGAGAAATTAATCGTTATGCCGCCGTTTTGTAGCGGATTGATTCCAGAATAAGAGATGCTGAAGTTGCCGCCAAGTATTTGAGCAACGAGAGTAGAAAAGTTAGCAGGGCTTTCGTTATATGCAATGGGGTCTGTCACACTTTCGCCCCACTCCAGGCGAAATGTCCCCTGTGTTACGTTTGCTGGAACCGTAATTTTCTGCTGCTCGCTGACCGCAGGGCTGCTGCTTCCTTCCGTCACAACGTCCACTAGGACAGTTGCCTTTGGATGTCCTGCCCACGGACAGCCCATATCTGTCTGATTGTAAACAAACTCAGGTGGATTTGTTCCTGGTACATACTGCCTGTACCGCAACACACAAGCATCCCTGAGTATTTGGCGACCCGGTAGATTTCTACCTTGCTGGTCTACAGCAGCAGACAATTCAAACTCCACAAAGATTCGATTCTGTGACTTCTTTCGCTCCACTAGCCAAATCTCTGGAATGTAGTGCTCATTTGGATCGGCAAGTTCACCATCATCCAGGTAGTGCGAGTAGGTGATCCATCTTGTCAGTTTTGCTCCAACCGGGTCTCCGAACTGATTGATGACCGAGGAAGGAAGTAGAGCAACATTTGAAATTTTCAAACTTGGAGTTGGTAGAGAACCTCGACCACTGACCTCAAACCCATCTGCAACAATTGGAACTGGTGTGTATGTGTTGCCTCTCCATTGAATCGGAGTTACGTCAGGACTTGTAAGTGACGACTCTGTGGTAATCATGGCAACATCTTGATGGCCCCAGGCTGAGATAAACTCAACAGATACTCCACCAAGACGTACAGAGACACCTGTGCAAGTGGTGTTTCCGGCTCCGGCAATAACATCCATTGCTGCCTGAACCTCACCTGCCGTAGCCGACCACGGCAAGGGCGAAGAAGTGTTGCCGTCAAAAGATAACGTAAACGTCCCGGCATTCGCTTCCGGCGACAGAGTCAACAACTGAACTTCATTTGTCTCACTATCCCCCTTAACTGTCTCTTGGACCAACACCTCCCGGTCAAAGACTGCACCGCTTGTCGCTGCCGAGCAAAAATGGTACACAAGGTTGTCTTCAAACATGGTCAGGTCAAGATCAAACAATTCGACCCGACGGCCAGGAACAAGTTTTTGTTTATCCGATGCAATGCTCATGTTGGAGTTGCCCCAAACCACCTGCGAAACTTAGCTGTGATTGTGCGAGACAGCGAATTGATATCGCCCCTAGTGTAGCCGCCGTCCATGACCCACAGTCGAGATGCTGTGTCATTGGGAGCAGTCCAGTAAAATGGGATGTAACCAAGTGTCGCGTCCAAAAAATTCTCTACTGTATCCGCATCGTCATTGTTGATATTTTCCCAAGTAAGACTCCAAGTGTCTCGTTTAGGATTGATCCCTGCACCACTTTGTTGCACATACCCGTCACCAAAGTCCGCACGGAGCGTTTCAAAGCTGGTCTCGCGCCCAGGGGAACTGCGGCTGGCTGGGATATCGTCAGGAAAGGTTGCTGCTGGCATTATCGTCTCACAGTTTCGAGCGTTCCACCTGGACGCATGGCCTTGACAAGCAGTTCTTCAAACTGCTGCTTGATTTTAGTGTCGATTGCCTTGGCTGCTGCGTTTCCCTGCTCCGCACCGTTTGTAGCACCGCCACCGCCCTGGACATTGACGACAATGGTTGGTGCATAGTTGACCGCAGTTGACTTGGTGTCGCCGATCACACCGCCTTGGTTGATATAGTCCAGGACTGGTAGATTTGCCTTCGTTGCTGCTGCGTTCACAATGAACTCACCAGGACTTGTAAGCGTAATCAGGCGGTCAGACGTTGATGTCCCAGGGCCAGTTGTCATGCCGCCTGATGCAAAACCTGTATAAGATTTGGTCATGGCTACAAGTCCGCCCGTGGCGAAGCCTTTACAGCCGCCAGGGCCGCAACTGCCCGATCCGAAGCCGAAACCGAGATTCGTGAATCCGCCCACAGGGCCGCTCGCGCCAATGCCACCACCAGAGAATCCTGCCGCAGTGCCAACCTGTCCGCCGCCAGCAAATGCACCCCCAAAGCCGCCAAACGGCACCCCGAACAGACCCCCGAAGAAGTTCATCAAAGGCTGCATAATCAACATTCGGAACAACAAGCGAGTCAGGTCCGCGATCATGGCGTTCACAAGTGACTTGAAGTCGAACTTACCTGTTTGTGCGAACTGCACAAAGGCATTTTCCAAGTTGCTGAGTGTCGAGCCAATGAACTGCTGCATTAGGTTGCCGGTATCTTGGGCGGCACCGCCAAGGTTGCGCGCCGCATCGGCGGAACGATTAAAGGCAGGTGGGCCGAGTTGGCCTGTTTGTCGTAATTCGTCGTTAAGTGCTTGGCCTGCTGCGGCGGCTGCTCTTTGTTCGTCTGCTAGGCGTTTAGCAGCCTGCGCGGCTAATGCTTGATCTGCTGCACGACCGGCATCTTGAAAGGTTGTTCCCCCAGGCCCACCAAAACGATCTACTAAGCTCTGTAGAGGATTTGCTGGTGGTCCTCCACCACCAATGGTTGGTGGTGTTAGTGGTGTTCCGCCAATTCCTCCAAACAGTGCCTTACCACCAATAGATATTCCTCCAATTCTTGCGATGATCTGCTCGACCATTCCCACGATCTCGGCCAAAACTCTCTTTATCGCGTTCTCGACAAAACCAACCACAGTACCGAGTGCGTCACCGATAAACGCAGCGACCTCAACAACAGACGCCCTGAACGAATTGACGATTCGGTCGATTTCAGACCCAATCCTTTCAAATGTTCCTGCGGTGTTTGCAAGGGTGTTCAACTTTGCTACTGTCTGCTCGACGGCTCTTGGTATTGGGGAGAATGCGTCAACAATTCTGTCCTTCAGACCTTCTGGCACAACAGAATCAATCAGGTCTTGTCCAGACTGTTGAATGTCTGATTTAAGTGTGCCGAGGCTTTGTTTCACACTGGCAGCCAGTTGATTGACGCCTGTGAAGTCTGAGACTGGACGTTGCCCCCCGGTCTCTGCGAAAGGATCGTTTGACACCTGACGTTTGTTCGCCGCTCGCTCTGCCGCGTCAAGCGATGCTTTTTCCAACTCCAATTCCGCTTGGGACTTTTGGACAATCTTTGTTCTTTGTGCCAGTTCTGATTTAAGTTGTAACTCGGCAAGTTTCCTAAACTCCGCGAGCTTGCGACTTTGATCCCCGAATTTTGAAAAGGCAGACTGTAACGAGACCGCTCCGCTTTGTAACGGACTCAGTTTTGAACGAGTCTGCTCTAGTTCTTTGAGTTCTCTCTGCGCATCCTGTTCGAGCAAAAGATTTGTTCTTCTTTGTATCTCTGTTTCTGTAACGCGACCCGTGGCCCTAGCTAGGTTGTCGAGTGCCTGAATTCGTTGTTGTTCCAATTTGATACCTCGGCGTCTTTGTTCCATAAAGTCCAAAGTCGCCATGAGTGGTTCTGCTTGTGCCTTGACACCTTTTAACCACATACCACCTAAGCCGAGAGACGAGGACTTTTCGTCTGACTCATAACCCTGATTCGGCAAGAATTCTGGCGACAGTTGCGACTTTCTGGCTTGTCCGAATGCCTCAGAAAAAACCTCTAGTGGCGTGATACCGCTTCCTAACTTAAACAATTCAACAATCTCACTAGCAGAAAAGGTCTTCAGGCCCACCAACAGTGCTGAGATTGCGTCGTTAAGGGTATAGACTGCGTCCGTAAATGTAAATGTTCCATCCGCAGCAAGCCCCATCTCGTTTCGGAAATAAACTAATGTTCCAGTTAAGGCTCCAACAGAGACTGCCGTAATCCCGAAAGGATTCAGCAACAGCGCGGCACCCAACGCAGCAAGTTTTCCGAGAAGAAGTGGAAGAACGGCGATGGCCAGTCCGGTCAACACTGCCGCTAGGACTTCAACATTTTCAGCCAGGACCAGTATAACATCACTCAGCTTTTGGACCACGCCCGTTGACTTCTCAAATTCGTTCAATAGATTCAGAAAGTTGTTACGGAGCACAGCCAATGATTGTGATGGCCGCAGACCTAATTTAGAGAACTGGCTGTCAATCTGGTTGCCTGCACGGAACATGGCATTCAGCACTGTTTCGATGTCCAAAACAAACTCACCAGCATCAGCCTTCATCCGCCGAAGCTGTGTTCTTGTGACGCCAAGTCCAGGAATCACTTCCGAGGGTTTCAGGTTGGTCGATCTGCGTTCCAACTCTTCTAACTCATCGGCTGTTTTGCCAAACTGTGCAGCGACATTCTCGGCTTTATAGTCCTTGCTTGACTTAATCAGTCCGATCAACTCACCGCGAGTCTTGCCAAGACTCTGTGCGATGATGTCCAGCAACACAGGGTTGTCCTTCGCGATAGCGCGGAATTCGTCACCCTGAATCTTCATAATGCCGACGGACTGTGAAAACTGCAAGTTGGCCTGTGCCGACTCAACAGCGGTCGCACCTGAGAGTCTCAGCGTCTTGTTGAACAAGTCCACGACACGGATGACTTGGTCCTGATTGATACCAAGGTCTTCTTGTGCAGTATTCAACTTCTGGTAGACCTGAACAACATCTTCCAGGTCACTACCTGTGCCATTTGCAACCGTTCGCAACTTCTGGAACGTCTGATTGGTATTCTCCCCCTCCTGGGCAACTGCCTCGATCTTCTGCCGGATGCTTCCAACCTTGTCCAGTTCGTTGAATACTCCTCTGAGCGTGAAGCCGACCCCAAGGCCCAGGAGGACGCGGCGGAAGGTGAGCAGTGCGGATGTGGCCCGATCTGCGGCTGGAGGCACCCGGCTCAACTGGCCGACCCCAACGTCGGCAGAACGATCTACCCGTAATGTCGGTAGTCTGGATTGGTTTCGCTCAAGCCGCTCTCTGGCCTTGAATGCTCGGTCCAGGTCTTTCAGTTCTTTCTCAAGAACCTTTGCCCCGGCCTCGGCATCCTTTTGCCGACGTGCAAATCTTGCAGCGGCAAGTTTTCTCTCGGTCTCGTCGAGTTTGTTCATGGCCGCAATTTGTTTATCGACCCATGCAAACTGCTTTGCCGCGTCTCGTTCAAGAGCGGCCTTTGCGGAAGAGTCACGACGTCCAAGGAACTTGACGCCAAGTGCCTCACTGAGTTCTCCCTTGAGTCGATTCAGCTTGATATTGTCGAAACGTCGTAAAGCAGCAGCAACATTGACAGCTTGTGTGTTTGCTTCGCGAAGGCTGTTTGTCAATGGCTCGGCGGTAAGACTCACCAAACGACTATGGATGTCGCGAAGTATGCCCTCGACCGCTCGAAACCCATTAGTGATGGCTGACAAGGTTTTGTTTCCAAGCTGATCCAGCTTGGCCATCATCTTGTCCAGAGACTGACTTGCTTGAACAGAGGACTTGCCGATGTTATCAAGTGTCCGCATTACTGCGGCTTCACCTTCCTGTGTGAATCGGATAACGACTTCTGAGTCCATTTTGGCATCCTAGAATGGTAGTCCGCCGTCTAAGAAGCTGGCTTCTTCTGCGGCAAAGACATCAATGTCTGGTGCTTTTTCGATCCCTGCGATGATTGACAGCTTTGTAAAGTTTGACGGAGCTTGGTCTGAGCCATTTGCGTCGAGTGCTTGAATGTACTTGTCACCGCTTTTTGGGTCGGTAACGTCATTGGCCAAGAAGATGTCTCCGTCTTTGTACCCGGCCAATGAACGCTTTGCTGCCGCAACGACGGCTGCTCGATTGGCTGTCTCGTTCAGCTTGTTGTAGTCTTTTTCGTTGTCGTACTGGACGTATGGGTCAAGGTCAGCAATGTTTGGTTCACCCACACTTACTTGCCAGTTTGACCGTGCGCGACCTGTCCTTACTGGTGTTCTCCCTGCGATCTCATCAGTAACGGACAAGGCTACATTGACCATCACCCTAGCCGCCCCAAATTGAAATCGACGCTTCATCTCGCCGACCGCAACTGAGGCAAATTGTGCTAGGGTGCTTGCAGACATTACTTGCCTGTTTTCTTCTTAGACTGTTCTGCCACATATTCCAAATAGGCACTGTCCATTTTGCGGATCAGGTACTGAAACTCATAGGATTCGACTTGGTCTAGCTTGAGTTCCTTGACCAACGCCCGAATCGACATGCCCGGTATTGGCCCAACAGACATTCCAAGCTGCCGGTCAGTTGCGAGTTCCTGCCACGCATCAAAGTAGAACTGAAGTCCAGGTTTGAGTTCCGGGCCTTCGTTGAGACGGTCCAGCAACTTTGCTCCATGCCTGCCGCTGGCTTTTTCCCGTAACTCATCTTCCACCTTTGCGTACTTGAGGCGATGGATCAGGAACTCTACAAGTTTTTTGCCTCAACCTCCAAGGCAACTTGTCGAAATGTCGAGGCTTCGTCAGCAAAGCCCTGAATTGCGGTAAACAAGTCTGGAAGTGCTTCCAGCACCTTCTCAATGTTCTCGACCGTGACCGGGAGCAACTCTCCCTCGTCAAGTTCGATCCCGTCCTTCCACTCGTTTCCGACCTTGGTCTGCCATCCCTTGATGATGGTTTTGGCGTAGATTCGACGCATGATGCCGCGTTGAATCTCTGCACTTAACAAGTCCATCGTGCGACGGTAAGGCTTTGTTTCCTGCTCCACCAGTTTGGTGTATTGCAGATTTGTTGCGCAGGTACGAGCAATCTTGACGCGAAAAGTCTCGTCAAATTGATTCCAGACACCTGCGTTCTCCAGTTCGGTATTGGTTCCGAACTTCTTTCGCAAACCCATGATCGTATCTCCCGTGATCGAAGACGTGTGATACAAAAACAGCCACGGCCCGTCTTCTAGGCCGTGGCTGGTTACTCGGCCACTTTTGTCAGTTTGCAGAATCCGGCAGGTAGTCAAAGAACACCATAGAAGCTGTGTGGTTTAGGCTAGAACTCAGTTCCACACCGCTCGACGCATCCGGCTCAAGAGGCAGTTCGACCGGCTCGTCTTTCTTGACACCCAGGAGGGACTTGCCTGCAACCATCTGGACGATGTCGAGGGCAATGCCTTTGTTGTTCTTGACCAACTGAACGTCCAACGTCAGTGCGTCTCCGTTTCGCACTGACGAGCAGACAGAGACATTGGCGAAGTATGCGGTCATTTTGGCCGACACTTCAAAATTGCCGACGCTCATATCGAACGAACCAAGCGTCCCAACCGCCTTGTTCCCCTTGACGTTGTTCTTAATCATCACAGTCAGGTCACTGAGATGCTCGAACAACGGATCGGGGTTGGCGTCTGTGCTTGATGGCACGGACAACTTTACATGCGGAATGTCGCTGCTGGTGTTAAACGCATCCTCTGCCGTCAGTGTCGCGCGGGTTCCGCTCTTAACACCTGTGGCAGCATCTCGTTCTTCCGTGTCTGTGCCCATCAGCTTGACCTTGGCCACGACCTTGTCTGCCGTCGAGATGTCCAGTTCCAGTTCGTCTGGCACACAGCCGACAACGTACTGCGACTGTGTATTGCTGGAACTATCGTCTGGCTGTCCCAGCTTTCGTTCCAGTTGATAGGTTCGACGAACAATGCTTGCGGCTTGCTCGTTCTTCAGGAACCGACCGACATAGATTCGGATGGTCTTGCTTGTGCCAGCATCCGTGACCATGTCCGTGTATGTCTTATCGAACGTAATAGTTGTAGTCGTGACCGAACGGACACGGGCGAAACCATTGTTTGCAGCGGTTGCAAAACTGTAGGCCGCATTGCTGTCGTCACCAATGAAGACCCATTCGCCGGGGAGAAGGCCCAACTGTGTCAGGTCTTTGGAACTGGCCGTGAGCGTTGGGAACGCAGAGCCACTGTTGGTGATGGATGCGTCACCCGATGAAAACTGGAAGCCAACCACTGTGATTTTGTGCGTAGCAGGTGGGCTTGCCTCGGTTGTCAGGCCAGCAGAGACGGTAATTCCGGTCGTACTGGTCAGTGCCGTGACACGACTCAGCACATTGTTGCCGGCATTTGTGAATCCACTCCCAAGGATCAAGTCACCAACACGAATAGCCGATCCTGTGTTGGTCAGAGTCATGGTGTGGGCTGTACCGTCAACCGCCGTGACCGACGTATTTTCGACCTTGCGACGGAAACTGGCGAAGAAGAACCCTTGCAACATGTCGGACAGATTGGTCTGAGTGAAGTCCTGCTCAAACTCAGCCTTGCCGTCCAGGTCGGTCACAACCGCCTTGCGACGTTGACGGTCACTGGTGATTGGCTCACGGGCGACAGTTTTGATGTCACCACCGAAGTCGCCATAGCTGTTCGGTTCCAGGGGATACCACGTCGGGGAACTCACAACCCCAATGCTTGCTTCCTGGGCATAGGCCAACTCGGTCAGGTTGCTGTCAATCTTCTTAACGGCGGTCATGGCGATCTCCCTACTTGATTTCGTCGTACTCGAATTGAATCATTGCATCCGACCTGTACCATAGACCGGAATGCTGAACGTCCCGTGGGGCCATTGGCCGAAATACCACACCAGAACTTGTTGACTTCCCCCGAAGAACGTCATTTGCGAACGTAATAAAGTCCGCCACACCATTTAACCCTCTGCCGGTCGGAGAAAAACGGCTGATGGTTACGATCCCTTTGTTTCGGTATCGACGAAGTCCATTGGCACTACCAATTGTTGTTTGTCGGGCCGAACCGTGTTGCCATTGGACGCGAATCCACGACTTTGGACTGTCGGTTGGTTTGTCTCGGTCATTGCTGTGTTTGGCTTCGACATTTGGCCACTCAACATCTTCTTCAGCATAGTCAGAGGCATCTAACGCTGTCTTGAGCAGCGTCATTGTCTCTCCGAACGCTGTTTTGTAGTCGCTTGGCATTATTGGTGAACTTCGATGACATAGGCAACAACCGTATCACCAGGGGCCAGCTTTACTACTTTGCTGATGTACCAGACCGTATCGCCATCATTGATCTTGTTGAATGGAGACAGGTCAACTGGCACTGAACCGCTGACGATAAAAATGTCTGTTCCTTCTTGTGTGAGCGTTGGCCCTTTACGTTCCTGTTGCTGTCCGCTCACACGTCCTTGTGTCAGTGAGATACCTCGACCAATAAAGGCGGCTTTCGCCTCTACTTTGTGTTTATTGTCCGCTGTGGCGTCGTCCCAAACATCTGGTCCTTCCCACGGCTTGTCTGCATCTGCTGGTGGCCGATCAGTTCTCACAAGTTGAACTGTTCGACCAAACTCTTCAATGAGTTCATCTGCCAAGTCCACAAACTCTTGGTAGTTGAAACTCACTATCCCCTCACAACTTCCAACGAGGATTGACTCACTATCAACTTTGTCAGATACATGTCCGCAGTTGGATATTCAGGCAGAGATTGCCCCGATACAATTCCGCTTTGGCTGAACTGACGAGTTTCACCCGGCTTTGTGTAACGGGTCTCAATCTCCAACGGACCAAGCACCTTTCTCACCGCAGCCACAGAACCGCCTGCCGCCGAAGTGCCGTTTGCGACACCAGACACCATTGATTGACTTGGATTGAGGGATGATGGGTCTGGTGCAAGATTGCCCAGCAACAATGCCCGAAGCGCGTACTCTGCAATTGCTCTCTTGAGGTTCAACGGAACCCCATCAATCGCGTAGTTTTCATCACTCCAAGCATCGTATCGCGGCCACTCTAGTCCTTGGCCATCGCTTCCACGACAACCTCGAAACAACTCTGCAAATCGTTGATCCACATAGTCAGTGGCCCGGATGATACAGGCTTGTTTCAGACCATCACTGCCTTGCCATTTGGTATTTCCACGAATGGTATGGTAGTCATCCACAAATGCTACACTTGCGTAAGCATTTGCGTCTGCCAGGCCAGTTCCATCCTCGACCGTAAACGGCATCTCAGCACCATTTCAAAACCGGAGCGGGCAGGGGGTCAGTCTGGATTTGGCAGCCAAAATTTCTGCCCCCTACCCGGATCACGGGACTTAGTTGCGATGTCCCCGACTGGTCGGACCTTTCAGGACTCCCGCATTCTTTGACGCAACCGTGGCTCGCGGATTGGCCTGAGTCGTCGGTGGCTTGGCTTGGTCGTAGCCGACGTTCGAGACCTGTTTGGTCTTCGCCACAAACTTTTTGGCACGTTTTTCAACATGGGCCATGATGTTCACTCCACACAATGATTGACGCGGTCAGTGCTGGCTGTGGTGATTACTCCCCACGAACAACAGCGCGGGTCAGGTCGGAAGCCACCGCATCAATGGCCTCTCGCGTGACGTTGGGCAGAATACGAGCCACGGCATCGACGGTTGGTGCCCCTTCGGTAGTCCAAAGGTCGTCATCGTCCGGGTCAAGGGACAAAATGGCCGAGCGAATGGGGTCTGTGTTGTTCGCCGGAGCGACATTTACTTGAGACTGTTCGACCACCGGCTGAACAGCGAGATTCACCTTGAGATACTGCAACACTCCCGGAATCTCATTCGGTGGCAACGGACGAGGTTTGTAAACCCCTTCTTCCATAACCAACATCCCGCCGCCTGCAAGGTCACAGACACCGTCAACAAAATTGTACGCGACGTCAGAAGTCGGACTCGACTTCCATTGAAACGTCTTGCCCGCTCGTGGGCCAGTCGCTTGAACTTTCATGGTTCATTTCCCGTGATCTGAAAGGTCTGGTTGAAGAAATGCCCACTGTGGTCAACCAGATAGTCCACAGTGGGCACGGATCATCATGTGCCCACTCACCGATTAGGTAAGCAGCAGCCCCTTGCCAATGGCCAGCCCTTTGTCGGAGAACTGAGCCAAACCGCAATGGAACCGGACACGCCAAATGTGATTGTCCTTGGTCTGGTGGATGCCCACATCGACCACTTCGATGCCTGCCGAGTTCTCGGACGTCAGGCCCGCGATACCGCAGGAACGGCTGCCGTCGTCGAAGTTACCAGCCAACATGGTCGTACAGACGCTAGACGAACCTTGCGTCTGGGTCGTCGGAATCCAGTCATTGGCAATGAGCGGAGTACCTCGATATGCCGGCACCTGTTTGCCATTTGGCAGTGTGTAGGCGTCAGCCGGGTTGGTTCCGCCGAGACCACGCAACAGCGAGAAGTATTTCCGCTTCAACGCTCGGTGCAGTGCGAGCCAGTCCACTTGGCCGTCCTTGTCCGTGACCAAGTCAATCAACTGGTCCATGAACTCGAACGTCAAGCTGGCACCATTCGCACCGGCCTCAATCGTCTGGCCCGCAGAGCACAAGGTCAGCAAGCCCGTGAACTGGTTCGACGAACCCGTGCCGTTGATGAGCATATCCTGGTATTTGCGGCCCACGCTCTTGGCTTTCGACGCGATTTGGGTTGCGGTCTGGTCCACTTCATTGGATCGAGTCGCTTGGATCAAGCTGTTCACTTCCGCATCACCGAGAATCGTGGTGAGAGTGGACGTGACAGTCGTGAACGTCGCAGCAGCATTCGCGGTAATGCTTGTGTCCACCGTTCCGACTTGGACATCGCCCAACACGGTCTCGCGTGTGTACTGAAGGGCGTTGCCACTGATGCCGTCGAACGGCAGCAACTCGAACATTTCTGACACCGTGATGGTATCTTCAATTACACCAGCAATCAACAAGTTCCGAGTCAGTTTGGCCGACTCTGCCAAGGTCACACTAGCCATGTTGTCGTCTCCTTCCAATTAGGTCTTAGTCTGGTAAGCCTGTGTGGAACTACAAAATGGCTCCAAGGCTTTGACAAAAGGGAAAAGAGATGATAGACTGTGACAACCTCGGATCACCCGTCAGTTGCGGCTCAATCCCTCGGATCACCCGTCAGGAGAACCAACCTATCTATCCCAAGCAGGCGAGACAGTAATTCCTGCTTTTTTCAAAGTCAATAGCCCAGGGGGGAATTTTGAAGACTGTCAGCAAGTCCGAACACATGGTCCGTGGCGGTATTTATCGAATCACGAATACTGCAAATGGCAAATGTTACATTGGGTCTGCAATCTGCTTCAAACAGCGAAAAGCGGAACATCTGAAAGGTCTTCGAGCCGGTAATCATCACAGCGTTCGGCTGCAACGAGCCTACAACAAGTACGGTGAGGCGTCCTTCACGTTTACAATCTTGATTATCTGTGCCCCAAAAGACCTTTTGATGTATGAGCAAGTATTTTTAGACCACTTCAAAAGTGCAGTGCCTGGTCTCGGCTACAACATTTGTCCCGTGGCAGGAAATTCAATGGGTCGGCCTGTAACAGATGAGTTTCGGGCTAATATGTCGAAGGCCAAGAAGGGACAAAAATACTCACCAGAGGCAAGGGCCAACATGAACCAAGCCCGAAAAGGCAAAATGAAATATCGTCCGCGATCTAAGGCACACAAAGCCGCCCATTCAGCGGCCCTTACTGGCTACAGGCACACTGACGAAGCCAAAGAAAACATGGCCAACTCCCATCGCGGCAAGAAGCGATCAGAACAGACCAAGGCAAATATGTCCGCCGCACAACTTGGCCACGACGTCTCCGAAGAAACCCGCGCAAAGATCGGCCAAGCCAATCGTGGTCGTAAACTAGCCCCGTTTTCTGCCGAACGCATCGCGAGAATGACCGAGGCCAATCGCCGTAATGCTGAACTTCGAGTGGCTAATGGCACAACAACCAAAGGCCGAAAACTGTCCGAGGAAACAAAGGCCAGAATGTCGGCAGCCAAGGCCAACAAACCAAAGTCCCAAGAGCACAAGGACAAGCTGAGTCAGGCACTAAAAGGTCGCAAACTAGCTCCGTTCTCCCCCGAACGCATCGAACGTATGCGACAGGCTAATATCAAGAATGGCGAAGCTAGGCGACAAAAGAAACTCACGGCTTTTGAGTCCGCGCGTGACCCATTTTCACCTGCCTCTCCGACAAATCCCCCACCTTCTCCAGCGACACCTTTCCCAACACCCGACCAAGCGTCAAACTCTTAGAGAGATTGTCGCCGAGCGGCACGGACACGACCCCACGGGCACCGGGAACAGCAACCTCTCGCAAAGCATCCCGCGAAGCCGTACCCCCTGGGTCTTTCAACTCCGGTGCCCAACAATCCAACAATCGCACATTCATAGCCACCACGGCCTCAACAGTCACAGTATCTCCGTCATGGCAGGACACAATCCGGCAAGGTAGTGTGATTCGAGGCGCAGGCAAAACTGGAACTGCTTCTTCTGCCGGCTCTGGAATTTTGCCGTCGAATGCCCAAGGTGCTGGTGCTGCCAGTCCGATGACTAGACCAAGTACGAGTCCAAAGACATGCTTACGAAATAGTCGAAGGTGCATGGTCGGCCTCCAAATGAGAAATGACGTCCTGAATAGTGTCAGCCCATAACTGCCACTGCTCAGAACGTCTTTGGTTGGATCGAATGAGTTGTTGACGCTTTTGATTGGGACGACGGCCTTGCTGGCGGCGAAGAAAACTATTGACCCGGTCGCTACTTGCCTTCTGTTCCTCCCGGAACGATCTTCCCATCAGTTTCAACTCGTCCATCAGGTTCAGTGGGAGACTCATCTTGAGCGTCCTTGTCGAGAATTGTCTGCGAGTTGTCGATGATGATTGGTAGTGCCTTGTCGAGTTCCGGCTTGGTCTTTGGATCATCGTCAATCAGCGGAATCACGATCATTGAGAGAACCGCCACAATGATGGCAATAACTGCCAGTAGCTTTGCGTTTTTTCCCTTTGCGTTGGCCATTGGAATCGCCTCCTGTTACAAACCACTTAAAGTACCCAATGACGACGCCATTGACCAACAATGACATAATGCCGTCCTTGGGCACATCCGCTCCATTATGGTAAACCAATTTTGAATACCCGATCCCAACGACCCCTGCGGCAAGCAGTATGACAACAAGCTACAACGGATGATTGCGACCGGGTATTCTCATGGTTTGCTCCTAGCCTCGTTGCTGGGCGGCGAGTCCTGCGGCGATCTTCTCTCGCGACGTCATCTGCGTCCCGCCATTATTGGCCGGCACGTTATTTCGTCGTTGATCTTCGCCACGGGTTCCACCGCCACTGCCCTTGTTCGACTTGAAGAGCGGGGCGAACGCAGCGTCCTTTGACATCGTCTCCACGAACTCACTCACTCCCATGTTCTCTCCGCCCTTGACTCGTGAGAACAATGGTTTTGAGTTGGGATTGGAAACATCTCCGTCATAGACGACGACGTTGAACTTCCCGTTCACTTCCTCGACCTTCAGCCGAGACTGAACGTGTGGCATAGCCAGTGAGACCATTCCTTCGTGCTCGGCCAATGCTGCCGTGGCCTGTCCAGTGACCAAGTGCTCATACAGAGCGTTTCGCAATGACGTGATCGTCGCGTCTCGACTGGTGATGTCGCCCTTCATCGACTCGGCAATGGCCTTCTTTGCTTCCTCCGGGTCGAAGTTAGTTTTCTTGGCCAGTGCTTCGGTCAGTTCCTTGATCTTTGCTGGAATGGCCTCGCCCCACTTAGAACGATCCGGGAACAAGGCGGCAACCGGATCGAAGCCGTGTAGGGTGGCTTTCAATTTGCCATGTTCCTCTCGCTCACTTCTCAATGCGCCATTGAGCGAGTTGAAATTGGCCACAGCCGATGCCACAATCGGATTGCCTGTCAGCAATAGGAACTTGCCGTCCTTTGCTTCGTAGTAACATTTGAAGTCGTTGGGAATTTCCGCATCAGTCGCGTATTCCGGTTTGAAGTCGAACATGGTTTCTCCCGTGATCTGAAATGTGAGGAATCTTACTCCCCGGTCTTATCCGGGTTGGGCGGTCCTGACTTTGGGGGGACATGCCCATCAAACATGTCGGCACCTGACTTGGTTCCGGTCGAAGACTTTTGTTTACGCTTCCGTCTCTTGTCTCGACCGATCATTTCTCCAAGTGTCAACGTGTTCCGGTCAATGGCCGCTATCGAGCGGTCGTGAACCTCATGGCAACGGTCATGTGTATCTTGGACCGTTTTCATGATTCTTGCTACGACTCTTTGTTCGTTCTGGTTCACAGTCCGAAGGTATCGTAGGAAGAATATCGTAATCAACAAAGCAGCAAAGACTCCTGGGGCTTGGCTTACAAGTAGCCGCATCAGTTCAGGGTCTTCTGCTTTGACTCCTATTCCAAGTCCTAGCACCGCCAATCCTGTCCCGACAGAAAGCCCAAACTCTCCGAAAGGATGTGTCACGCCTGAACGGGGACGTTCTTCGTCACCTTCATCGTGCTTTGCCATCACCTAGTTCTCCGTTACTTGGTTGACGGTGCCTTTTTCTTTGCGGCAGGCTTCTTTGCCGGGGGCTTCATGGCAGGTTGTGGCTTGGCCGCTGCCTTTTTCATCTCACGTTGCATCTCGTCATCCATTTGTTGCGAAAGTTCTGTCTCGTTCGCTTTGGGGTCAAACAGGTCTGACAAGACACCACGTTGTTGAAGTTCCTTGACGTATTGTGGTCGCGAAATGAGTCCCTTCTCTGCGCTCTGTTCCAAAACCTGCAAACTCTCCGGGCTTCCCTCAGTGAGTCCGAACTTGGTCTGAACATCTACGCGACCACCTTCTTCAATGCCCATCCAATCCGCCATTAGCTGCAAGGCTTGGTCCAAGGCATCGCTGAACCGGATTGCGGTATCTTGAAGTTCACTTGTGGCTTCAGCCGTGTCAAGCGTTCTTGCAGTCGCAGTGACTCGGCCGGGCTGTTTCCGCAAGAACTGTGTGCCAAAAGAGGCAATCCGTTCTTCCAAGCCTTGCGAATGTTCTTTGCCCGCGTTGATTGCAGCCCCGTTATGCTCGACGTACTTTAAGTCGCCGTTCGGGTCGCTAATCTTAATGACCTTGTTTGGCCCAACCACAAGACCCTTAGCATCTAACGTGCCTTTGGCGACCAGTTGGGGGAATCGTGTGACCGTCAAGATGTTGACTTGGTCCGACTCACTTTGCCAATGGGCGATGTTCAGGTCCGCGACATCCTCAATCGGCGGCTTACCTTCCATGAAGGCAGTTCGGTTTGCGTAGAAGGTCACAAGCGGGATGCCGTCAAAATTAAATTCCCACTCGTCGATCTTCACCCAATCCCATTTCTCCGGGCCTTGGCCGTTTGTGCTTGCCTGAATTTGCTGCCACTCAAACAATTCGACGTAACCATCCTTAGTTCCGGCCGGTCCCGCCCAATACGAGCGAATCCGCTCAACCGGAATCTGCTCGTACTTGTTTTCAGGGTTCTCGGTCATCACTGTTTCGCGAATGCGAATATGTGTGATTCGTTCCTGACCTTTGTATGTCTCTCGTCGTGCATCAATGAGACATCTTGGATGTAACAGAACGAAATATGGCCGAAGATTGTCTTCAATGTCGTCGGCAACTGTTCTCGGCTTATCTCCGTCCTTATCCACTCGCGGAAACTCAACGAGTGTATGGGCAAAGGCATATTGAAGCCCGAACTGGAACCACTCACGAGCGAAAACCTGCAAATGGTTCCCGCAAAGGTCCACGTCCGGGAAAAATGCCTGCATTTCTTCGGGGACGTCATCATTGACCCGGATCGGCTCGCTAAACGGCTTCCCGGTCCACGACTTGACCGTTTGTAGCGTGAAATTGGTAAAGACGGACTTGGCCAAGCGTTCCAAGTACGCGCCGTTACTCTCTTCCTGGTGTTGGGGAAGGTAAGCAGTGCGAGCAAGGCGCATTGTCTCTGTGCCACCAAGGCACGAGTCAATCTTATCCCACACGGGGGCCATCGCACACCACGCGGCAGATGGTATCCCAGGCCCAATGTGCATGGCCTCGACGTTCAAATCCGCATTGGCCGCATTAACTGGCGTAGCCACAGCGGTCTGGCCAGACGGATCGTACTTGACCATCTTGACGCGGCTCATAGTCGAAGTCCTTTCGAGGAACGGGCCGGGACAGATTAACGAAAGCCCAGGGGGACGCAAGGGCTACTTCTGTAGTTCTTTGCATACCTGGGCGACATCTTTTGGGATAGTCGGAATCTCTTGAGATTCCTTCCAGGCATCGTAGCCACATCTGGCGCATTCAAAACCAGTATCAGTCCGCCACCACATTCCGGGCAGATGTCCTGTTCGATAAGTGCTTCCCTGTGTTCTTTATGTCGTTGAGTCATTTCCACGATTCCGATGCAATGGTGCCTCTGGCAAACCTCAACATGTATCTTGTCTCGTCCCCAATATGGTCACAGGCATCTTTGGGGCAGTCGTCGGGATTCTTTTCATCTCGTGGCAGAGCCGGAACGAGTCGGATGAAGTTATTACAACGCGGAAAGACAAACAGACCCGGTTCTTCTCTGTAGCCACCTGGGCCGGGTTTCGCCGCCGCAAGGTATTTCCGAAGTTGCTCCCAGCCCTGCATTCGACTCCCTGGGCCTTTGGTCGATCTCAACCACTGGACGCCAGCTAGAAGCATGTCCCGATACACGCTAATAGACTGGTCGGCCTCAGACCCGTTAAAGATTGCCGCGTCGGCTGGTCCTGGTTCGACGCGCCCTCTGATGTTCCAGTCTGACTCTCTTGCGAGGATGCCTTCGGCAATCTTTGTGGCTGGGAGACGCAATCCCTTGTCATCTTCGTCGAGTTGGTTCCCATACCACTCAGCAATCCTGAATAGGTCTCCCCTGATATGGCCATAAGATCGACCATTGAACTCAAACGGCTCTCCATCGCTTTCAGCCCACCAGCCAACCGAGAAAGGGCGGCTTTGTCCGTGGTCATAGGCACGAGTAATTCGCCAGGAACGCGGTATGCGACAGATGGGCATTTTTTGAAGACCGTAGAGGACGTGGTATTGCGGTTCCCACACGTCATCGACAAGTCCCCCGGATACAATGTCCCATGAACCGTTAATCCAGGCGTCGGCTTGAGAGGGATTGGCCGCTGAGGTTCTAATCCTCTGAATATATCCAGGGTCGGCTTCGAGCAGCATCCTGTTTTCAGCAAGGCTACTGTTAATGGCGATTCTTGGCGGTTCAAGTTGTCCATCGGACGATCTCCCATCAACTATGTATTCACCTAGTACCTTGCCTCGTGGAACTGGCAGTCGAAAACGTCGCTTGACTGCATTGAAGCCTACACCATAAGGGTTGGTCGTGGCCCGAATCTTCCTGGGGATGCGAGGATCGGCGGAACGATTACAAGAGAACATGGCCAAGTACCCGTCCAGGTTGGGCCATGTTGTCAATTCTTCCCAGCCGATCCACGGATACGACGAACCGTGGTAGTGGTCATAGTCTTTTTTATCGAGGAAGTGTCGGAAAAGTAGTTGTTCACCGCTTTTCCAAACCCACTTACTTTGTCCTGCATTGTATTTGCACCGATCCCCAAAGATACGAGGGAACCACTTCCTTGACTTCCCAATAATATCGTCCAGTTCAGGGTAGGTCCGGCGAAAGATAATCCCCTTCCACTCAACACCAAACCCCCTTTCACAATGTTGGGCGAAGTCCATGATGAAGGCGTCTGTATTATGTGTTACTGTGTAGTCTCTTGTGATAAACAGTCCGTCCAGGCTATTGATCTTAATGCACACAGTCTCTTCTGGTTCAAGTTTTGTTATCGAGACTATCTCTCGCCACAGATGCTTGTGCATAAATCGTCCAACCTGGGCAACTTTGCGAGAAAGTCTGAACGGTTGGAACTTGTTACCGTGCTGTATGTGTACCAGCCAAGCATCAACAGACTGCTTATACGTCAATGTGGCTTTTCCTCCAAGTGACCAAACTAATGACTGAACATCCTTGGCGAGTTGCACACTGGACGAGCAAAAACAAACACACGATCCGCCTGAAGTTGTCCCATCCGTGTCCATTAGTCCTTGTAATAGGGCTAAACGCTCTTGTCTGTTGGCAACTAGGTACTTTGGTGGAACAGACTTGTGCCTTGCTGTTTTTCCAAAGATTCCTAGTGACTTAAACTTCTCAAAATCCTTATGGTTGCTTTTAACTCGGAAGTTTCTCAGACCATTTCGTGCATCGGGTTTTGTCTCGACCGCTCCCTGACCAAGCCAATACACAGCCAGTTCTTCGTCATCTGTGCAATACCGAATTCCATTTTCATCACTACATGTCCCGTCTCCTAAAAGTAGTCCTAGCCAGTATGGCTGAACTTCCAATTTTCCGGCTGCATCGAATTCTGCGCAAGTCAGTGTTGGGACGTAACACTTTTCTTTTCCTTGTGAGAATTTTTCCCACAGATAGGTCATTGGACACAGCCTGTAGCCTGGACCGCCCCATTGTGTATGGATTGGCCAAATATGCTGATCGTCACAACGCGCCACTGACCCATCGTAGAATGTGATCTCATAGACCGGACGGATGCCTTGTGGGTATTTCCCAACCACCTGTGCCACATCACCATTTGGACAACAGACATCGTCACCAATCCTAAGTGACGCGATGGGTCGCATTCCCGTTGGTGTCAGGACTGGCTCACTAAGCGGCAGTCCCTTGCCTGTACCACGAGGCCCGGTCAGTAGGACTTCCGGGACCATACACTGCATGAAGATTTCCGCACTTCCCGGCTGCGCGGCCCATGCAATCGGCTCACGGGTCAGGCTGTTGATTGGTGTTAGCCTGCCGTCAATATGCTCCCAAAGCACTGTTGCTTTGGCATTCGCACTGTAGCCGAGAATGGACAATCAAAACTCCCAATTTCTCTTACCCATGCTCTTGGCTCGTTCTCGACCGTGCGCGGCCGCAGCCTCGATGGCATATAGCAGGGTTGTTTGCTCCCCTCGACAAACAACACCAGAGATGTGGTGAAGTTCCACAAACCATTTTTCAGGCCCGTTGCACTGGAACAAGGATTTGGTGCAACGGGCCTCTATGGTCTCGATCCATTGGTCAAGGTTCATTTGAGTCCTTTCACTCTCCGAACTTGGGTTCGAGCATTCATTGTGAACTGCTTCCATGTTTCCAATACCATCGTCCGAAGGTCGCGGACGTCCCATTCATCTCCGTACATGTGGTGCTGGTATTCTGCCAGTTCCACAATGGCAAAGTCGAGTTTCACTAGAAACGGTTGAATCCGGCCATCCCACTCGATTCGTTTCTTGGATGTGATGTGCTTTTGCCGTTGGCTTTCCAGTCCCAGGACGATGAAACGACCTTCTGGCGTCTTCGACGGCTCCAAAGTGATCCCTGGGGCGACGGACGTGGACTGTTTGGCCGGTTTTCGTTTGTTGTGCGGCTTAAATGGTTGTTTCATCGCTTCACTGTTCCCTTTCCACTGCACTGTGGGCATGGTTTATTGTGTGGAAGGTCTCCGTTAAGGGTCACTCGGCCTGTTCCATTACAGGTCGGACATGTTTTAATGTCACACACTTTCAGGCTCCTGTTTGGGAAGGGTTGCCAAGTCCCGATCCTGGTTACTTTCCAGCCATTGCTCGACTGGTTGGGCCTCACCAACGGCCAAAACACCCGAATTTGGCCCAATTTGTTGCTGGGCTGCTCCATTCTTGGGCATTTCGCGCAGTTTTCCGTACTTTTCAGGGTGCATCTTGGCCAACCACCATGCCAGAGCCGCCCAATCGAAGTTTCCAGCCGCCTTGATCTTCTCCAAGGCTTCCATTTCAGCTTCCATCATGGCCGCGACGACGTTCTGTACCAACATAAGTATGTTGGCCTCGTCTTCTGACATCATGTGGATAAGGTCTGGTTGGTTCTCCAGAGTTGCAATAAGTTTCTGGCCCATCTCCCACCAGCGTTTCCAGACCTGGGAAGGAATGCCCAGGGAGGCTGCTGCTGTTTCCGGGTAGTGGCCGACGGAGACCAGTAGGTACATCTGCGAAATAAACTCTTCCGTCAGATGCTCCATTGGTGACGACATCACCGCTCGAAACATCACAAGTCCGTCTCGCGGCCTTGGGATCACGCGATTGCTCTTGAGGGCACTGGCCAGTACGTCAAGACCGGGTTTTGTTGCCCGGCCCACGGCCTTCGGTGCATCCTCTTTGTCAACGATCTCAGCCTGGACTGCTGGCATTGTGTCCCTCGCTCGGCTGTGAAGGCTGCCGTTCACAATCCATCAGTTCTGGTATCACGATGATCCGCACATGTTGCTTTTCGGTCATGCTGCGGGGTGTAAATGATAGTTTGAATTGCGAAAGCTCACCCTTCACGGCTGCGTCATTCATTGCTGCCACTATGATGTCAAGCAGTTGTCGCTGAAACTGACTCTCATAGGCAAAAATGATGTCGTCGATTACATTTGCAAACGCTACGGTGATGTCCTCATCAAGCACCTTTAGTGCTAGTGATGGGTCACTCCAGACTCGATTCGCAAAGTGAAGTGCTTGCTCAGATGGCATGGTGCTTATCTACCTATTACTGGTTGGCAGCTATGACCTGCGCAAGTGCAATCAGCAAAGTGCCAGTGGTCATTGCGACAAATTCTGATCCGTCCTTGGCCACAAGCTGAAAATCTATGGACGCCTTGCCCGATTCCATTCCTCGTTTGACCACCACGACCTTTGTTATCGTCAGTCCGCGAATGTCCACATTGTCGCGAGCATAGTTTGGTGCATCTTCCGGGCTTTCTACAATCTCGATTGGCATTACGTTCATGCCTACACCCTTTCAATTGCAAATGCTTCGCCAATGGTGTCGGTTAGCTCTCTACTGTTCCACATCTCCAGTGCAAACAGTGTCCCGTGGTCGATAAAGTCCTGCGTTCCTGGCTGCCACGGACAAAGGCTCAAAACCACCTTGGCCAGTGGTCCTTTTACGAGGCAGGCGTCACAGGCTACCCGAAACCCGATAAAATCCTGGTCGATGTACTCCTGGTCGTCAAAAATCTCATAGTGCAGGAACAGTTTCGCGCAAAAGGGACAGGGCCGAGGCTCGCAACCTTCCAAATCGGCTCGTAATTCGTGGGCCATTAGGTCGGCTCCTGCGGATAAATGGCTCCTGCACTATCGACGGCCACAATCCGCCTCCCCTGGGCCTTCTGCTGCTCAGCCCACGATAGCATTTTCAGCCCGCGACGGAAGATCGCAGTGCTGGTTAAGCCGGTGTTTTCTCGCAGATCGTTAAGCAAGGCTGTTTGGCCTTCCAAAAGATCAATAGTGAAGCGAGACGGTCGTTTTTTCGCAATGGGCTGGTTCATGGTGATTGAATTCTGTATTTATCTTTGATAATCTGCAAGTCACCGGGGGTGTATTTTGGGTCGAAGACGAAAACAGCAACTGAAAATCCATCCTTTCGACGGCGAAGTCTTCAAATTGGGGCTGAAAAATGGCTCGTTCTGTTACCGAATTACCGATTCCTCGCTCCGAACGTGTAATATCCTCACTGGTGACGTGCTCATTGTCCACGAACCAATGTATTATGAGGACGGAACCCTTGTCATCGCTTCAGCAGACAGCCCAAACGCATTTCAACCTGCCCGGTACTACGTCGGTCGCTACATTCAAGTGGGAGAATTGGTTACGGTAAAGCTGCCGTCTGGTCTAACACTGCTTCCGCACTACATTCACGGTGCTGTCACCCATGTCGTCCGGTCGTTTACCTAAAATTCGGCTAGGTCTCAACAGTTCTGCCAAACTTATGGCCGGTCGCTCTGTGTTGGTTCGCCAGCCTTTGCCGGAACCTGGATTTGTCACCATCCAAGAATCTCGCGAAGGGGTCTTCTGTTTTGTGAAACTGCTTTCCGGCCATCGGTTTTTTAGCAGAAGCCCAGGGGGGCGGTCGCTTGCTGCCGCTTGGTTGTGTTACCGCCGATGTCTTGAACAGTGGGCTTCGTCCGTGGAACTATTTGGAAAGGTCCAGGTGGGTCGCCAATACCTGCTCACCAACTCTTACGTCCCCACTGTAGTCCACATAGCCGCCACAGTTATTGCCTCGCCTCGTTGCAAGTTCTACCGTTACCTGCTCATTTCACCAGGAGGATTTCCGTGCCCAAGCCATACATCGCCATCACCTTCGACACCCAGCTTGCCTTTGCCATGCACGACTTGACCGAACCGATTCGGCGATCTTGTCCGTCGCCCTGTGTTGATGCTGGTGTTGTCAGCCCCACGGACCTGCACCTAACCGTCTACTATGGCTTTCACTCCACCACTAGGGTCGCAGACCTACAGGCACACATCAATCGCCGATGGCCAAAGGGTCGCATCCTTCAACTTTGCTTTTCACAATTGGCTTACCACAGTGATGGTGGTTGCAGATACCTGATTCTGTCTGTGGACTCCCCCTCTATTCGGGCGTTGAATCTGATCCTCAGCCAATTTCCTGGGGCATTGCCGTCAGAGTTTCCTGTTTACTCCCCACATGTGACTTTGGCCACTGTGAAGCCTGACTACTTTCTACAATACAACTGCTCCGAGTCTGGTCCGCGTCACCCACTACAGACCGTTATCGAACCAGAAGGACTGTGGTTTGTTGAGCCTTCGCTCGGAAAACCAATAGGACATAAGACATGGACCAGCCTAGAACTGCCGAAGTAACAAGGAACTTTGTTTAATGACCACCAATGAGAAGTTACTGCCCGATTTGCTTATGGAACTTCTGCAACTTGAGACTAAGTATGCCGAAGCCACGGACGTCTCTTTTGACGAAGCCTGCAAGGCTCGTTTGCTCGTCGCAGACTTGAAGAAGTCCATCGTCGCTCACGTTGGTCGTCTTAGTGAGACGCACAGGGTCAACTATCAACACATCCCATCCCTGGGATGTCCGTATTGCGGAGGTGTTGGCGAGACTTCTCTGCTTCATTCACCGGCCGAGGACTCTGTTGTTCGGCCCTGCATCTGTGGCTTTGTAGAGCCACACTACGTCGAGCAGGCTGCTGGCGTCATCAAAGGCATTCGCCTTGGCTATTCATCTGCCGTCATAGACCTACTGAAGAAGGTTCAACCTTTTGTAGCAGGTGGTCCCCTGGACGGAGTGTTGTTGTGGCTTGAGTCTGTTCACAAGCCTTCCACCGAGGTTCCGTGTCATGCCCACATCGAAGATTTGGACACGCACAGGTGTTACTCTATCTGCATCTCGGACCTGTCTTTTGGTCCGCCCTGCGACATCCCACAAACACCAACAGCCGAGTGATTGCTCACTCGGCTGTTGGGTCTCTCATCCGCACACCTCTGGCGGCAGGTGGCTCAATTCCTGCCGCCACCACTGTTGAGGCAATATAAGTTTAGCTTCGGTTTTTCAGGGGTCAAGGCCCAGGGGGTTGGAACATGCGATTTGGTCGTTTTGCTGTCAAGTCCGACTATTTCTTCAACGACACGGAGAAGTTGGCGGCGATCTTTCAGCGGATGGGACTCGTACCTGTTCGTGTGGAGCATCTGTTTGCGGAGAGTATGTTTCAGTACGTTGCCGTCAGCCACATGTTTCGGGAAGTGTCACAAGGGCACTTGCTACCAGAATATCTAGTAGTTATTCATCAAGATGCCACAGACTTTTGGGTTGAGGTTCGAGAGGTTCCTGATGCGTCCGCTGCTCCACGGGTAGCTGGGGAGCGGTACTTGGATGTTTATTGAGGGGGAGCTATGATAGATGAACGCTGGTTGGATTTGATGAATCGTGATGATGCTCAACTGACCCCAGCAGAGATTGCTGAAGGTTGGCATTTCTGCGATGAGTGGGACTACTTGCTTGTGGGGCCGGGGTCTTGCGAAAAGTGTTCGCATTTGGTTGGACGCTCAGGTCCGCCGAAGTGGCTTTATAGTCTAGGCACTTGTTTATTGGTTGTGGTTCTTTATTTTTTGCTGATAGTGGTCGTCCCGGTGGCTATGGGTTGGGTCAAAGTCGGGCGATAGCTATTGAATCTTTGGTCCGGTGGAGTGAGGATTGCTCTTTGGTGCTCCCAGCCTTTGTGGATTCGCTTTTCAAGTCGTTTGTAATTCACTTTGCAGCGAGGGTCGCGAGACCACTGTGTCAGTGACTTAGTCTCGCCGAGACATGTTAAGTACCTTGTTGTTCTTTTGTTGCAGGCATTGTCAGTTATCGTGGACCATTCGCAGTTTTCTGGTGAATAGGGACCGTCATTGTCCTTTCTTCCAATGTCTAAATTTTCGTGGAACCCATTGGCAAGTGACCAGTCGATAAAGGCTTGTGGGCTGTTGCGCCATTCATCTGCTACATAGATACCTCGGCCTCCATACCATTTGTATTCTCGACGAGACTTGTCGTAACATCGACGGATCATGCCTCTTAGTCGTTCATAGATTTTTCTTTCTGTTGGGGACAAGGTTTTTAGGAATTGTCGGTTGCAACAACATGTCTTGAGTTCACCCTCCCATAGTTTAATGTTCTTGACGTTTCTCACTGTGCCGCATTCGCATTGAACCGTGGATTCATATTCTCTGCCATTGACCGCGACGATTACGGTCCATGTGCCAAAAACATCCCCAAGGTTCATTTTTCTTTTTAGTTGTTCGTGGTGGGCAGACATTGTGTTCCTTTGTTCAGTGCTGTTTTGTTTTAGTTGAAATTTTTATAGGTCTTGCAGGGTTAAATTATTTTAGCGGGGGATTGCGATTGGGCGGTAGCCAAATTTTGTTCAGGCTAGGGCGGTTTGAAACGTAACCGTGGCGGACATATCCTGCTGACCATGCCGGGGCGGGGGGTGTACCCGGCCCCCTTCTACCTCCCGCCATTGCCC
>FRDC01000108.1_pt1 | contig 56617 bp, 80 predicted proteins | sample 1106171 | NCBI WGS metagenome assembly FRDC01 (sample SAMEA3930566, study PRJEB13176) | freshwater metagenome | biome: Drinking water system; feature: drinking water; material: water | place: Singapore | collected 2014-12-20 | reverse complement strand
GGGGCAGGGTCAGGAACGGTCGGAGTCAATGCCTCTGGCACGGCCCAGGGGTGCGACGAACAACCGACCATTCAAACTGGTCTATCCCTGCGAGGCGGGAGATTACCCTTGTCAATCGGACGGACTCTCATGGAACTATTGGTTATTGCAAACCGTCAAGAACAACTCGCTTGGTCCGTTTTGTGATACCTCGCTCATTGCCGAAACCGATGGCGATATGTGGCTTGGGTTGCGAGATAACGACCCGACACATAGCACGCCCGCTTGGGCTGGCGGTTCGCCGGTTTGTTCGCTACCCAATAATTTCATTGGGCAAACCAACCTCTCCGAACGGATACGCCCTGGCCGCTGGAACATTATCAGATGGCACTCGCGTTGTACCGGCGGGACCTGCGATTACGAGTCCTGGATTGCCCCGAAGGGCTCTGCCTTTGTCAAGGTGATGGACTGGCGGCACGGCACGACGATTGAGGGCTATGCCTTTACGTGGACCTATACCGGCAGCGGGAGTCATCGGGCTATCTACATGCCCAGCACGCGCCCGCAAGCGGGTTCCAGTGGCGACAATACCTGGATGTATGTAGATGATATGTACATTGCCACCAGCGAAAGTGATTTGCCGAATTACACGGGCACCGGCGGCCTATTCGGGGGTGCCGGCTTTACCGGCTCAGTGAGGATCCAATGAAACACATCTACGCGTTCGTCTGTGCGCTGATCATCCTATCCGTTCTCATCACCAGTAAGCTCATGGCGGCAGAACTCCTCTGGGATATGCCAGTCGCGGGGCCTGTGACGGTCGAACTGGGGCCAACCCCAACTGGCCCCTTCACAACCATTGCCACGATCCCGCAAGGCACGACCCGCTTTCTGCTCACCCCTGGGCAATGGGGGCACTACCGCGTGAGGAACACCGCAGGCCCCAGCAACACGGCCCAGTACGCGATGGATGTCTACAGCGATACGGTGACGAATCGTCTGGCTGCGGTGGAGTCGAGTCTTGCGGCGTTGCGGCTAACACTTCAGGACGTGAGTGCTGCGAACATGCACCAGGATACGCTTCTCATCGAGGCGGTACGGAGGATTGAGGCGCTCGAAGCTCCGGTTCCTCCTCCTCCAACCTTGCCCGTGGTGAACATCACCTCACGGCAGGTCGATCAGGACCGTATTGAAATCACCGGCACGAACTGTGTCTCGTTACGAACGACCGGCACCGGCCTTCGCCGGATTGTGGAGTGTGTGCATTGAAAATCTATATCTGCCCGAAATGCCATGCGTCGATGCCCCATAAAGACGCCTTTCGGCATGCGCAGTATATGTGTCCGAAGAGAAAATAATGACTGAAACACTGGAACAGATGATCGAACGGCACGAAGGCAACAAGCCCACGATCTACATTGACAGTGTGGGCGTGGAAACGGTCGGGATCGGCCATAATCTCCATAAGCCGCTGACCCGTGAAGCGATCCTACATATTCTGCGCGACGATATCGCCGATGCCACCAACGACTGTCTCCATGCGTTCCCGTGGTTTCCCGAACTCAGTCAGCCACGTCAGTGGGCCATGATCGATCTGTGTTTCAACCTGGGCTTGAAGCGTCTACTGGGGTTCCCGAAGTTCCTGAATGCAATGAGCTTGGGGGACTACGAACGAGCGGCCAGGGAGTTACAGGATTCACTCTGGTTCAAGCAGGTCAAGTCACGCGGGCCTGAGATTGTTGGGATGATTCGAGGATCGTCCGAAGCCTAACGGAGGAGAAGGGATGTGGCCCCAAATGGAGAAAACTTTGAAAAGTTCTATAAATGGGCTCTTGCCGGGGCTTGTAGCCTTGTCCTGCTTATCGGCGGGATGGCTGTTGGGTTATGGTCTCGCGCCCTTGACCAACGCCTCGAAGACATGGCGAACAACCAGCATAAGCAGTGGGAAGTCATTAACGAACGGGCTAGTTTACCGCCAAGACTGGGCGAAGTCGAGCGACGAACGGACGACCACGAGCAGAGACTTCGACAAGTAGAGCGCAAGCTGTGGGGGGGAGGACGGTAATGGAGCTAATCACCAAAGGAGTTGACATGAGATTCGTTGCGAGTGCTATTGCAATTTGTCTATTTGCCATCACGACCGCCTGCACGACTACACATGATCTGGGCGACGGGAAGTATCTGGTCCCGCGCACCGTCGAGGAGCGCAGCCTGTTCGGGACCAACATGGGCTTCGCCTGGATCGAGCAATGCGACGGTCAGCCGGATCCAAAACAGCCCGGCATGCTCTACGCCAACTGCCAAGCCGTGACTCACAAAATCCCGATGTCCTCACAGGGACAGGGCGGACAGATCACGAGCGGTCTGCTGAACGCGGCGGGGCTCTGGGGCTTGGGGGCACTCATGCCGGGAGGCAGCGTTACGAACAACGCCAGCGCGGTCGTGAATCAAGCGCCAGGAAAGCCTGGGCATAAATAGGGAGGGCGTCATGAGCGAAGGGAAGGCCCCATCGAAGTTCCATCATCACCCGCATTTCTGGATCTGCCTGATCTTGACGGCCGGGGAGTTCTGGCTGTTCTATTCGATCTTCTATACCAGCATTCCCGAACCGAACCAACGGATCGCGGACATGATGTTTGGCACCTACAGCACGGCCTGGCTGGGCTCCGTAGGGTACTGGTATCAGACCACGTTCGGCAGCAACAACAAGACCAACATGCTCGCGAAGGCAGAACCTATCAAGGATCATCCATGATTCCTGCTGTCCTGGCCGCACAATTCGCCAAGCCGCTCGTCAAGTGGGGGGCGATCATCGGCGGGATTGTCCTGCTGCTTGTAGCCATCTGGTTCCATGGTCGATCAAGCGGGAAGGCCGTTGTTCAGCAAGCCTGGGATGCTGCGATCACCAAGCAGGCCCAGGAGAGTGCCGAGCAGGTTATGGCCGAAGCGCAGATGGCCAACGAAGTCTTGAAGGTTCACGCAGAAGAAAGCCGAGACCTGGCCGCGCACGCCGCGCCAGTGAGGCAGGAGGTCGCTCGTTATGAATCAGCCAAGCCGTGTAATCTGGACGCTGAGTTTGTGCGTTTGTTCGATGCTGTTAGCAGCCTGTCCGAGCCCCGTCAGGACAGTCTGTCCGCCGCCGATCCAGGCTCCCGCGAACCTGAAGAACTATCCTCCCCCGAACTTCAAGCCGCTCCAGTCGTACAAGACACCGAAGGAATCGGCCGGCGAGAAGCCTTGATGGCCTATTACGATGTGGTGGAATACGCGATGTACCTCTACATCACCTATGCGGCTCTGGATCAATTCGACACAGGCCGCTACATCGTGCATCAGACACAACGAGAGAACGAACAGCAATGACGCTCGTCCTGTCCATACTCCTTTCGCTGATCATTGCCGGGCCTGCTTTGGCCCAACAGGTCTTTAACCCTGTCGAAGAATCAGCCGGGGCCGATCGTGCGCCGAACGACGCTACCTATTGGACCGGAGGCCCAAGCGGAGACCTGACGTCCGAGCATGATCTGAGCGGGTTCACGGGATTGGTGCTCAATTCTTCCGGGACTCCATCGGCTTACGGCGGGGCGTCTTGCACGAATCAGGTGTTGCGCCTGCTCAATGCCAGCGGGGCTGGGACCTGTATTACGATCACCTCAGCCTACATCGATTCCTCGATTGTGCCCTCAACCAGGAACGTCAACACGACGGCTCCGCTCTCCGGAGGAGGGGCCCTCTCCGGCGACCTCACCTTGACGACCAGCATGGCGACCAGCCGGCTGATTGGCCGGTTGACGGCTGGGTCTGGGGTGATGGAAGAACTGACCGGGACGCAGGCGACGACGCTGCTGGATGTGTTTACGGATGTCCTGAAAGGCCTGGCTCCGGCTTCCGGTGGTGGCACGACGAACTTCTTACGGGCAGATGGCACTTGGGCGGCTCCCGCGGGAGGAGGATCGCACGCGCTACTGTCCGCGACCCATACCGACACCCTGGCCGATACGGTGGTGCGTGGGGATATTCTCCGCGGCAACGCTACCCGAGCCTGGGCTCGGCTGGCCCTGGGCGGGGCGAATCTCTATCTCAAGTCGAACGGAACCGACCTTCTCTATTCGACACTCGCCGCGGGCGGGGTGGGCTCCTGTACGAACCAGTTTGTGACCGCCCTCAATGCAGATGCGGCACCGACCTGTACGACCGCTACCCTGGCCTCAGCCCAGTTCGCCAATCAGGGGACCACGACGACGGTGTTGCATGGCAACGCAGCCGGCAACCCGAGCTTTGCCAGTGTGACCGGCAGCGACTTTGCGAGCCAGACGGCGAACTTCTTCTTTGCGGCGCCGAACGGAGCTGGAGGCACGCCAACATTCAGGGCGATCGTGGATGACGATGTGCCCAACACCATCACTCTGACCAACCTGACGCAGATCGGCACGCGGCAATTCTCTGACACGACCGGCACGGTCGGCGTCGGACGCGGGGGGACCGGCCAAACGACCATCACGACCAATCAAGTCTATGTGGGCACGGCCCTCGATACGTTGACGGCCAAAACGCTGCCGTCGTGCTCCAATACCACGACCGAGAAGCTGCTCTACAACAACAGTACACAGGAGTTCTCCTGTGGGACCGATCAATCCGTGGCAGGGTCTTCATGGACCACGACAGAGATCGATTTTGGAGTGCGTTCTACTTGGAACAAAGTCGCTACGGTTGTCGATGGTGGGGTCTCCGGGACCAGCAAGATCATTGTGGTGCAGGCCGGGACCGCGGCAACCGGCAAGCAATCTGACGATAACGAGATGGAACAGATCAACTGTAACGGCATCCCTGGCACGGGACAATTCACACTCAACTGTACCGCACAAAGGACGGTGACACATGGGGCGTTTAAGGTTCATTACTTGGTCAATTAGTCTTCTCTTGCTGGCGTTGGCCATACCGGGCCATGCGGCCTTGATCTGCGATGAGACCACGGGCTCACGCTGCGCAACGGTTGATACCAACAAGAATCTGCGTGCGTCGCAGGGAGCGTCAACCAGGACCACCTACATGGCTTCAGTCTCAGGTCAGACGGCAGCAACCGCCCATACCCTGAGCATTGAGTCGGCGGCTGGGACCGGCTTTAAGCTCTCCGGCTTTTGCGTCTCGGTCTCGAACGCAACAGCAGCAAGCTCAATCGCGGTCACCGTAGCCCGTCGAACTACGGCCTCTTCCGGCGGGACGGCTCTGACCAATAACGGGACCGGCACCACGGCGATTACGAGCTTTGATGGGGACTCGTCTTACGGCGGCATCGCTCGTATCGACGGCACACCTGGAACAGCCGGAGCCGTCCTTGACCAGTATCAATTCCAGATCGGCATTATTGCTACCAGTGCAGGGTCATCGCTCCCGTTCTGTGTACAGTATGGGCAGTGGGGCGAGCAGATGCCCACAGTCGCAGCTGGAGTCAACAACGGCCTCTCGATTGCCGTCCCGTCCTTTGGTGCGGGTTCGCAGACCACCAGTATTTCAGCGACGATCATTGCGGAGTAACCATGCTCGAACGCCTCATTAAAATCTTTACCTGGTTCATCCTGGTCCTGGCCTTTGTCGCCATGCCGTTGGCTGCGTTTGCGATCAGCGTCAAGACCGAAACGCTCCAGGACTGTTCATCCTCCTGTAACGGAGACGGCACGATTGTCAATACCTCCTCGTTCACGACCGTCGTGATTCAGGTGTGCTGTACGTTCACTGGAACAGTGACCTTCAAAACGTCCGTCGATAGTGTGAACTTCGACAACCTTGAATGCTTCTCGATCGCCGATCGGACGACCCGGGCGACCAGTGCGACAGCTCGGAGCCAATGGCGCTGCAACATGATCGGGCTCAATAAGCTGAAGGCGGAAATCTCTGGGTATAGTTCTGGGACCATCACCGTAACAGCCGGCCTCGCGTCGGCAGGAGTGTACTGATGACTGACGGGAAAAAAGGATGGGCGATCGGGCTCTCGGTCTTTTTGGCGATGACGGTCCTGACCGGCGCTGTTCTGCAGCAGGTCAACACGACCTCCGTACAAACGCTGTCCAATAAGACCTACGCGAACCCGATCTTTTCAGGGACGGCGACAGGATCGCTGACCGGGCTCTCGCTGGCCAACCCTACATTCTCCGGCACGGCATCTGGATCACTCACGAACCTGACACTGATCACTCCCGTCCTGGGTACGCCTCAGTCCGGCACACTGACGAATGCCACGGGTCTTCCGGTGTCTACTGGGATCAGCGGGCTTGGAGCAGGGGTAGCCACATTCCTCGGGACTCCATCGAGTGCCAACTTCTTTTCAGCGGTCACAGGCGAAACCGGTAGCGGCGCTGTGGTGGGCGGCACGAACCCCACCATTGACGGGCCTACCTTCAGCAACACTCTGGCAGGCACCTACACGATTGGCGGCACGCCGACGCTGGGGGCTGCGCTGGCCGGTGGTGGGAACGATGTCACGGGACTCGATGAGATCGGCCTCAATGATGCCTCGGCCAATGCCACGGCGGCAGGTCGGCTTCGGCGTAATGCAACCGCTCTCACCTGGCACGACGGCACCGCCGCACAAGTCCTGCTTACACAGAACCAAGCCGTCAAGAACCCCATCATCAACGGCAACATGGAAGTCTGGCAGCGCGGGACGGCGTTTAATACGTTATCCGCCACTACGAGGCTCGCTGACCGATGGACATGGACGCACACGGGGGCCGGTGTGGTATCGGTCGCTCGATCAGTAACCGTTCCGACAGTGGCCGGGGCTGGCGTCCTCTTTAATTATTCACTCGCCGTCACCGTCAACACAGCAGACGTGGCGTTGGCCGCATCAGATGTCTATGGCGTAACCACAACCATCGAAGGATACAATTGGCGGCACTTTGCTCAACGTGACTTCACTATCAGCTTTTGGGTCAGGTCCTCGAAGACAGGCATTCATTCGGTGGGCCTGCATAATTCCGGAGGAGACCGCGCTATCACGAAGGAGTACACCGTCAATGCCGCAGATACGTGGGAATATAAGACGCTAACGTTTGCGGCATCTCCGTCTGCTGGAACATGGGACTATACGACGGGGATCGGAGTGATGCTGTGGTTCGGGCTGGCCAGCGGAACCGACCGCACAACCAGCACGCTCAATTCGTGGACCTCGACGAACGACATTATGTCCACCAATCAAGTGAACGTCTTGGACGCGATTAACAACGTGTTTCGTATTACCGGCGTCAAGCTGGAACTCGGCAGCATCGCCACGCCGATTCAGTTCGTGCCGTTTGAGGAGGAGCTGCTGCGGTGCATGCGGTACTACCAGAAGTCGTTTCTGTATGCGACGACTCCAGCGCAAGCTGCCGGAACAGGGGGAACCCAAGAGGTTGCTTCCCCATATACTGGAACAACTCCATTCTCCATTCCTGTCCATTTTTCAGTTCCATTTAGGTTTGCGCCTATTGTCGTGACTTACAATCCTGTCAATTCAAACTCACTTGCCTATAATGTTCAAGACAACACAGATTCAGCCGGTGTATCAGTTAATAGGAGTCCTCAACGAATGACTATCTATGTAACGCCAAATGCTGCCAATACAATTGGTGATGTTTGGTATATCAACTGGGTTGCTGAATTGGAACTCTAAAATGCCCAACCGGACTGCACGGCAATTAGATCGAGGCCGATATTGGGCGAGGCCATCCCTGCATTGGAGAGGTGCTGATATTCGACCCCGACACGAAAGGCCCGATAGCCAGCCAGTAGACCCAGCGCAAGCTGGAACTGGGTTTGTGTGGGGAGTTCGTAGACGGGCTGCATGGCATGGGACATCCCCGCTTTTGGTTGGACGGTCAACGACCAGTCTGCGACACGCCATTGCCAGCCGTATTGGGCAACGAGACCGGCAAGACCGGATGCCGACACGTTTGCGGATGCGCCCAGCCCTGTCTCGCAGGTCTGGACTTCGAGCATGGGGGCATCGAAGGTAGCGGTTTTATGCCAGGACGTTTGGACGGTGAGCAGATAGCTGAGTAACACCACGGGCGCAAGACACATGGGCGAAAGGAGTACCGCACTCATGGGTAAAAAATCAAGACCTGGTGAGAGGCGGAAATACTGATGGCACTCGAAGACCTCACGACCGGCCAAGACCTCATGTATTACGTGCTTGGGTTCGGCTCGCAGTCTCAATCTGCGACCGACGACTACGCCTCACACGTCAAGGCCGCGCTTCGGCAGAACTATTGGGAGACGCTTGAGTTGGAACCCTGGCTCTTTGCCTTGAGTCCAACCCCTGGCACGATCTCGACGTTGGCCAAACAGGCGGTTGTGGTCTCCAGCATTTCGACCAATCAAGTGACGCTCTCCGCGTCGATCGCGACCTCGATGGCCGGCAGGAAGTTCTATCTCGATAGCCTCCAGGTCATCTACCGGATCACGGCCCATACGGCCGGAACCGCCATTCTCACGCTCGATGCCAATTGGGCAGAAGGAACCACGAGCGGGCCAGGGAAGATCTTTGAGGATGAATACAGCCTGGCCTCTGATTGCATGGTGCTCTGGGGACCGATGACGCTTCGCGGCAATGCCGAGCATGAAATCGAAGTGGTCAACGGGAAGCAGTTCAAGGCCAAGCACAACGATGGGGGGTGGCCCGTCACGGGCCCTCCGGATGTCGCCACACAGATTCGATACAGCTCAACCGGGCTCCCGCGTGTGCAGTTGGCGCCGGTCACGAGTACGCCGATGGTCTTGGAGTACGAGTACACGCGCTTTCACAATCTGGATTTCTCTGGCGGGGGAGCAGGCGATACGCCGGTGTTGCCGTTGCAAGATCGATGGATGCTCGCCGAGCGGTCCCTCTGGACGCTCTGGCGCAACAAGAATAGTGAGCTCGCCGCCTCAGCCTGGAACCGTGCTGAGGATCACTTGAGCATCATGCGGAACCGGTATCTGTCGAGAGATTCGCGGCCTCGATCCTGGGTCCGCTTCCGGAACAACCTGGGGGGCTGATGAACTGGAACCCGATCGAGATTCCTGCTGGGCGTGACGGGATCACCAGGGTCAAGAACGCGACCCTGCTCCGTGCGTCACAACTGGCCTATGCCGACAACATCACGGCGGAACGCCTCGCCTTTGAGAAGATGCCGGGCGCGTCGAAGGTCAATACGGTTGCGCTGTCCGGTGATGTGCTCGGACACTGGGACTGGATCTACGGTAATCCTGCGACGCAAGAACTGGTGGCCTATGTTGATGATGGGGCGACGGCTTCGCTCGTGACGGTCAATGGCTCGGGCGTCGTGGCCACGCTCAAGAGCGGCCTCACCACCGGAGGGTTTCCCTGGTTCGAGGAAGGCTGGACCGGTTCCCAGCGCGTGCTCTATATTTTCAACGGACTCAATACCCCGCAGGTCTACACGGGCGGGGGCGTGCCCTCGACGGACATCGCGAACCCCTCAGCCGACTGGGCCGTCAACAAGCCAGCCGCAGCAGGACAGACCCGTACCCGCATGGTGGCCTGGGGGAATAGCAATTTCTCGCACAGCCTCTACTTGACCGTGCCGGGCGCACACAGCAACTACACGGGTGGGGAGAGTGCCGTCGAGCGCATTTTCCCGGGCGAAGGACAGAAGATCACGGCGGGGAAGTTTCACAAACAACGGTTCTACATCGGGAAGTATCCGCTCGGCATCTACTACCTCGACGACTCTGATATCAGCGTTGCCAATTGGAGCCGCGACCGCGTGACCAACAGCATCGGCACGGCGGGACCTGGGTGCATGCTGGATATCGGCGATGATCTGATCATCTTCGGGACCGATGGCTATTTCTATGCCCTGTCACAAATCAGAACGCAGGGGCAAGTCTCCATCCCTCCGTTCCTGGCTCAAGAGACGTCTGAATTCATCAAGGAGAAAGTCAACCTGGCCTATCTCCACAAGGTGCGATCGATCTGGTTTGGGCACAAGCGACAAGCCTGGTTTGCCGTCCCGAGCACGAACTCGACGGAGTGCGACGCCATCATCATCTTCGACCTGATGGAGCCGGAGAACCCGAAATTGCTCTATTCGACCAGGGATGTCTGTACATCCCTGACGCTGCGCCGAGCCAGTGTGACGGCCGTGCAAAATCCGTCATTCGGCGATACCGATGGCTTCATCTGGCAAGGGGATCAATCGGCCCGCAATAAGGGCGGCGCGGCCTACACGGCACAGTATGAAACGGTGCCAGTTCCGCTGATGCCGGGGGCGTTAACTCGTGGTAATCTGGAACAATTGCATGTCGTGATGCAGCCGCAGGGCAACTGGGATTTGACGCTCGAAGTCTTGCGCGATGGGGTGTCCAGTCAAACGGTGGCCTATTCGATGCAAACCCCTGGTGCCGCAGCTGGTACGATCTCGCTGGATAGTGATGTCTTGGCCGGTCAGACCATCGCGAACGTCCGACACCGGATCTATGGGGATTGCCGGTACGTGAAATTGATCGGGCAGAACGACAACGCCGACGAGAACTTTGCCGTCATGTCCCATATCGTCGAGTTCAGCAAGGGGAACGATCGATGATTCTAGACCGTCCCGATCCACTGACCGGGCTCCCGCAAGTCAAGGAAGATCGTGGTCGACGACTCTGGCGAGCGATCGCGAAAGATCGAGCCAAGGCCGCGATTGCACTGGATGATCTTCCTGAAGGCACGCCCTGGTATCCGCGGCATCATGAATGGGACGGGAAGATCTTGACCCGTGTTCGGTGCTGGAAGTGCGGACGAGACTTGAAGGGCTGGCGAGCGATGTTGGACCCACACAAGATCGGGTTCAACAAAGAGGGTAAACCCATCACCTATTCTGAAGCCAACTTGGTGCAGATTGCCGGAAAGCCGGCTGTTGCGTTTCTCCCGCTCCCGCATGCGACATCGACGCCGATCGGAGTTCGCTGGCCGAAGCTCGATCAAACGGTTGTGTTTCAGGCGCAACATTGCCTCGATTGTCACATCGACGGTGACGACCTCGATGCCGTTGTCACCTGTTTTCTGGCTGGGACGGATGCGATTCTCTGGAATGCCTGGAACCATAAGAGCGGGAGTACGGTCACACCAGACCGGTGGGCCACCTATCTCTATCGATGGTCGGATGTGGAGCCGATCAGCGTGATGAAACCGGAGGACGCGATGTCACATAATCGAGTTCCTGCTCCTGGCGAGTTGATTACCGCCGCACAATACATCATCGATGTCGATACTGCACAACGATCCGCCGTGCCATCTGGGGCGGTGATGGAATACGAAGGTCAGGAGGCCCCAGCCGGGTGGATGCTGCACCCGACGAAAGAGGGAAGGATTGTGAAATTGTGAGCGAGCAACCGGAATTCTATCTGCCCTGGCGGCAAGAGTGGCGGCAGTTTACGGCCGAGAAGCACATCTTCAACACGGGCGTCTGGATGGAAATTGACGCCGTGAAGGATGTGGCCGGGAAGCCGAAGGCCTCGCATGAACTGTTTGAAGATTGGCAGAAGCTCACCTGGCTCTGCTGGCATGATGGGTTGGTGGGATGGTTCTGTGCTGTCGAGAAGGACAATCCCAGGATGGAGCGTATCCTAAAGGCCTGGGGCGGAAAGGTCTTTCAGGAAGACGAGACGTTCCGGTACTACTTCCGCCATACGGTGGAAATGCCTGAAGTGATCGACTTCAAAGAGTTTCATCGTCGCGTGAATCAGGTAGAGGAGGCGGTATGTCCATCGTAACCATCGGGCGCTGGCTCTGGGATTCTGAGACGGGCGAATTCTTTGAACCGATGGTCGGCGCCAAGGGCAGCGTCAGCACCCCGCCGCCAACGCCTGAAGAGACGGCCCTGCAGAAGAAACAACTCGAACTCCTCAACGCGCAACAACTCTATGCCGCCCAGCAGGCTAAAGACCAAGAGGCGCTGGCTCCATTCCTCTATGCCCAGATGGGGCTCAAGCGCACGGCAGACCCGACACGCGACACCCAAATCACCGATCTCACGACCAAGCTCCAGGCCGCGCAAGCGGAATACGCGAAACTGCCCAAAGATCAAGACTGGAGGATTGTTGGCTACGAGCAGAGATCCGATGGAGGACGCGGGACGGCCGAATATCCCGTGTATGCGCCGGCCATTCGCGACCCGCGGACAGCTGCCAAGCAAGCAGAGATTCAATCGCTGAGTGCGCAACTGAAGGAGATTCAGAATTCTCCGATCAACTATACGTATACCAAGATGACGCCGGAAGAACTCCGGGCGCAGATGTCTCCGGAAGAGCAGCAGTCCGCAGATATTCGCATGCTGGCCAACGAACGGACCAAGAAAGCCCTGGAGGGCAATCTGGACGTGGACCCGTCCGTCGAAGCCGATATTCAACGCGGACAAGACCAACTCCGTCAACAGCTGTTGCAGAAATTGGGGCCCGGCGCCGAAGGGTCGGACTCCTGGAATCGTGCCATGGCAGAGTTTGACCGCAATATGAACGCGCTCCGGTATAGTGTCCGGTATGGCGAAATGACGAGCGCCGACGCCATTGCGACCAATCGGATCAATCAGAATATGCAACGGCAAGAGCAGGCGCTTTGGAACATCAAACAGTCCACAAGCCCGTATACGGTGTCGGCTGGCATGCTGTCCGGGTCGAACCAGGGCATGGAAAGCGCCCTCACGCGATTCTACAATATGCGGATGGGGGAAGCAGGGATTCGCGCACAGAATGCGGCCAGTCGAGGGGCTGAGACGGGCGGGTATATCAATGCTGGGGTCGGAGTCCTTGGAGCCGCAGGTGCGGCATACGGGGCATATGCTGGAGGTGCTGCGCTGCTCGCTATCTAACTATGAGAACATTTGCCGAAAAAGAAACGGAGGCCCTGAACCTGATCGGCGCCCAGATGGCGACGGCCAAGAATCCGATTGTCTTGTGTTCGTTCGGGAAGGACTCGATTGCCCTGTTGCATTTGTGTTTACGGTTCAGAAAAGTACCGGTGTTGTTCTTCCGGTTCTCCAAGTTTCACGAAAAGCATCAGCACGCGATGGACGTGATGAAACAATGGGATCTCGAAGCCTACGATATGTGGCCCGAAGTGATCTACGAGTATCAACACGGGGAGTTCTTCGAGGTGCTGCATGGGTACAAAACCGGGCTGCTTGCGAACATCTATCTATTTTCAGGGATTCGCAAACGGGAGGAGGGCGAGACGCGCTACCTCTGTGCCGTGGAAGATCTGTTGGCCCGGCCGCGCTCCTTCGTCAACACCTATCCGTGGGATGTGACGTTTCACGGACACAAAGGCACGGATGATCCTGAGATCGGCAAGGCCGGAGCGATCACGCAACCCGTGAGTCAGCTTGGCGATACAACCGTGGCCGTGCCGTTTACCGACTGGACCGATGAGGACATTTGGACCTATATCAGGAAGTACGATCTGCCCTATGACCGTCAGCGGTATGCCGGCGATGAAACAACGTCTCCGGATAAGTACCCGACCTGCTATCGCTGTCTCGATACGCAACTCATCGGACAGACCGTTGAGTGTCCAAAGTATGAGCGACCGATTCAGAACATTGCCAGGACGGAGGCACAGCATGACGCCTTTCGAAAGGAATTGGTCGGGCAACTCCAGTATTGTGAGGTGATCGGTGAGCCGCGACGTACTCCAAATGTTGCCCATCTCTGAGGTGCAGAGAACTGGGGAATGTAATCGCTTCTGCGGGCGCTGCTGCTCTGTCTCCCTCTGGGAGAAGCATCCGCTCTACAGCGAATTGCTCAAGCCGCTGTTTGATGAACTGGGGCGCAATGAGCGGGGCGACTGTTTGAATCTTGATTGGAAGCACGGGATGGCGCACTGTGCGATTTACGAGAGCCGCCCGGAGATCTGCCGGACGTTCCCGAATCATCCGTTGTCGGTTGAGTTGATCCCGGAGTGTACGTTTCGGTTTTACCAGAAGGAGGAGGCATCATGCCAGGAACTTACGGCGAAGGACTAGCCAGTGGGATCAACAGCGGAATACAGAACCTTTTACAGGGTATCAATACTGGGGCGAATGCGTACCTTGGATTGAAGCGCCAGAAGGTCTACGAAGATTATGCCGAGATGGAAAAGCGCAAGCAGGCCATGGCCGAAGGGGCGCTTCAAGCCCAACAGGCTGATGTGATGCCGGTCTCCGGAAGGGCCACGTCGACACCGGCCGCGCCCGCGAGTCTCGTTGGGAAGTACGCAGGGAATGACCCAATGGCAGGACCGACCGTGATGGGCGAAGCAGGCCCGTCTGTTCCGAAGTGGAATGCCATGGGCGAAGTGGGCGCCGATGCCCTGGTGCCTCGTGCTGCCGCTCAAACCATGCCCAATCCTGGCGCACCAGCCACGCAACCAGGCTCTCCCGCGCAGCCAGGAGCGGAAGACCTGTCGATTGACGACTTGCGCAATCTGGTATTCGAGCAGGAGAAGAAGTCCCGGCAAGACGCCTTGCTCAATGCAACCGATACCGATATGCTCCAGAAGGCCTATCACTATCAGGCCCAGATGAATCTCCAGAAGCCGTATCTCGATCAGTGGGCGAAGGCCTTGAATGAAGTCCGGGCGAACCCGCAGACGCCCGATAAGTGGCGCAGCGTGATGGTGTTGACCGGGAAGGAAGATCCCAACGAGGCCCTGGCATTGGCGACGAATGAGTATGCGAAGCTCCGGCAGCAGTATGATTCCTTTGCCGGTAATTTCACTCCGCTCAACGAGCATCTGTCATCGAGGGGCATCACTCCGGATATGTACGGCGACGAGGCGAAGTTCATCGAATTTCTCAATCAAATGAAGTTCAAGCCGCATACACCAGGAAAGACCAAGGCGCCCGGCGCAGGAGTCCTGAGTCGACAGCCACCGATGCCACGACGGTAACGGGAGGATCTATGCCTGTCCGTCGACCTAAAGGATTGACCCCAACGCCTGACCCGTCCTCGCCCTATGCGGACCTCGACGAATGGTTGAGTGTGCCGTTGTCCGAGCGCAACCGGATGGCCGAAGAACTGCAGTTCGGCAAACTCCCGGGGGATGATGAGCGCGTCAACGAGCTCATGTCGGCGCCCGGCACGGAGGTGGAGCGGATCCGCACGGAACGCTCGAAATTCTTGAGCGACAACCCAGACTTTACCGGCCAGAACAAAGAGTTTGGATTCACCGAGAAATACCTGAAGCCGATCGGGAAGGGCGTCCTCGATGCCGTCCCTGGCGTCGGTTCCAATCTCTTTCCCCGTCCGCTGGATGCCACGCCTATTCCGGACCTCGGCGAGCTGTTGTTGGGACATCCGAAACCCTCGGTCAGTGAGCCACCGAAGCCACAGACCCCACAGCTGCCTCGCGGGAAGTCCGCCGATCTTCCTTCGCCTGAGATCGCTCCGCTGGAGGTTCCGCCTGTTACGGTGACGGGCGAGCGTCCGGCGAAGCCTGGCCGCTTCCAAGTGGAAGAAGGCGAGATCATCGATACGATCAACCGGCAGATCATTTCCCGTGAGGCCTTCGACAAGCTGGCCAGACCAGAAGAGAAGGCCGATATCGACACACTGCTCCAGGCCGGAGAGATGGCCGGAGACGACTACGACTACGACGCAGCGAAAGCAGCCGGCATTCAAGGCCCTGACGCCAATGGACACTGGCCGTCCAAGTTCAAGGCCGACCATCACCCGAACCGGTTCATTCCGTCAGAGCTCGGCATCTACGATTCCAAGCATGATCGGATTGTCTCGCAGCAGGAATTCGAACAGGTGGCGACACCTGACCAACAAGCGACCTTCTTAGAGCATGAGGTATTGCCCAAGGCGGAAGTCCAGGGCTACCTCGACAGTGCGGCGAAAGAGCAGGCCCGTCTTTCCGGTCAATCACGAGTCCCGACGCTGGCGCCGCCCTCCATGCCGCCAGACTTGACGGCCTTCCCTGGCATGGCCGGGTTTGACGAGAAGATCCGTGCGGCCGAAGCCCAACAGCAACAGACCGGTCTGCCTCCTGATCCGCTGGCGCGATACGACAGCTTTCAGCCGTTGTCGCTCGGGCAGGCCTTCGAAGAAGCCGGAAAGAGCTTTGCCCGCGGGACCGGACAGACCAGCGGGTTGGTCCTCAAGGGGGTCGGACTCTTCGCCAAAGAACTCGATACGGTCTTTGGCATCGATAAGAAACCGGACGACTACGCCACATACAAACTGGGAGACAAGATCGGCAAATGGGCCACGACGACCTTTAAGGGCCGGCCGGATCTGCAGTCGAATTTCCTGTTGACGACATTGTTCGAAGGAGCGGGATCCAGTATTCCGTTCTTGGCCATGGGTGCAGCCGGGTCCGCAGTAGGGGCCGGAGCGGGTGCCACGGCCGCAACAACTGGCGCCTTGGCCGGTGGGGCTGGATTGGTTGAGCGAGCCCCGCAAGGCACAACAGACGCGCAACGCCGTATGGGTCTCCTACTCGGTGCAGCCCTGGGATCTACGGAAGGTATTCCGATCGCCGATCTGTTTCAACGCATGAATACCGCGACAGGTGGCAACCTGGCACACGCGGCCAAGGTGGGCACCATCCAGGCTATTGAAGAAGCGGTACAGGAAGGCGTTCAACAGCTGGGCGAAAATGCGGTGGTCAAGTATCTCTACGGGGTGGCCAATCAATCGCTGACCGAGGGGGCCATTGAAGGCATGGGCGCCGGGGGGATCGTGGGATTCCTGACCGGGTTCATGCTGTCCGGCAAGGTCCGTATGCCGGTCGTGCGCCAGAAGGGCGATGAAGACGACGAGAAGAACCAAGGCGCCATGCCGCCCGACCTCGGCCCGCTGCCTGCCGCCGCACCCAAAGAAGGACAATCGAAGATCCGCAGGAAGATCGAGGAAGAAGTCCAGCGGTTGGCCGATCAGTTCCCACCGACCCTGGACGTCCAGAAAGGGAAGCAGCCCAAGCTCTACAAGTCGGCGCGCTCAAATGCGCCCATTTCGACCGTTGATCCGACGCAACCGATTGTGCCTCAAGAAGAAATCGGCGCGCGCCAATCTCCACCAGTCCAGGCTCCTGCTCCCATGCTAGATCCCCCTTCGCCAGTTGTGCCGAAGGCTGAGACTCCAAAGATTATCGATTTGTCAGGGATGGGACCGGCCATTTCCAACAATATGTATTCGTCCATGTTCGAGAAGGTGCAGAATGGTGAAACGAAGGAAGCCGGTCAGGAGTCTGTCTACCTTCAGGCTGCGAAACCAGTGCAGGAAGCTGGTGGGTTCACAGGTCTCGATGATTTCAAGGTCTTCGTACAAGCTGTCAATGGGATTACCTCGTCTGATCTGAAGGGGAAGGAGCGGGACGCAGCAATCCGTGAGGTAATCCAGGCATGGATGCCTGAACAAAAGGAATCGACCCCTCCCGGTCTCGTCCAAGCCCCCGGTCTCCCGGCTCCTCCCCAACTGGCAACCCCCTCACTGGCCGAGGATGTGCAAGCCGAGCAAGCGCAGAAGATTCAGGCAGAGGTGAAGAAGCAGACTCCTCCTGCATTGGAAGCTCCAGCCGAGCAACCGGTTCAAGCGCAAGGCACAAAAGAACCGTGGGCGATGTCGCTCGATGAGTTCTTGCAGTCCACGCGGTTCTATCGATCGGGCAAATCGAAGAATGCTCAAGTCCCTGGTGGCGAGCGTGTCATCCTCAAGCAAGACTCGACCCCTGGCAACTTCCGTGAAGTCAGTAAAGGCTTTCTGTCTACCGTGCGCAATAACGTCATTGCGAAAGCGATCAAGGAAGGGAAGCCGGTTCCGCCGGAGATTAAATCGGAATACTTCAAGGATTTTGCTAGAACGCAGGAGGTCGGTACTGAGAATGGGAATATCCGCCGACAATCCCCAGGTCTTACGCTGGAAGAAAGCCGGAAGAAGGCAGAACAGATCGTTGATGAGAAGATTGCTTCAGGTCAGTTGGTCTTCAATCCGTCAGCCCGAGTACCGAAGCAGTTCAACCCTGGAGAATATGTCACGCAGCCGGCCTATGAAGAAAAGAAGCAGGAGGCTCCTCCATCCCTAGAGCCACCGAAGCAAGAACCGAAAGTCACGATTCGAGAAGCCGCGATTACACCGACTCGCGGAGGCCTGAAGGTTACGCCACTGGAGACAACGGAGTATCCGAAGCCGAATACCCCTCAGAAAGCCCTCAAGAAGGCCGTCGATGATGCTATTTCGGCTGGTTCGCCGGTCATCGAAGAGCAGCGTCCGCCGTCGTTGGAGCCGCCATCTGCGAAGAAGGCTACGGGCGATCTCCCTATCGATCTCGCACGAGTCAAGGAAGTATCGCAAAAACTTGGCAAGTCTGGCGGACAAGATGGTCGCGGGCACGCAACGTCGATTGCCGATGCACTACGAATCATGCAGGAAGGGGACGCGCAAGCAGGGATTGAAAAGCTTCGTCGTATCGAGAATGAAATATACCGTCAATTCCCAGAACTCTCGCAGGCTCTCGGGGAAGCGATCGATGGTCCAGCGAAGACGGTAGCCACTCCATCGCTGACTGAGCCCATCACAGAATCTCCAACACGTGAAACGGCTCCATCTCTTGAGCCGGTCACAAAAGAACGAGCCGCACAAGCGGTGTCCGGGTGGGTCGCGGACAGGCTTCGTGCAGGCGACAGCATCACGACCGATCTTCTCTTTGAACAGTACGACACAATGATTGGCGGCACACAGGCCGAAGGAAAGTACACACCGAAGGACGCCTTTGACGCGCTGGAACTGGGGGTGAATAGGTACATTCTTGACCGCGACGTTGAATTGTCGCCGTCCGCTCGCGGGACCGAACAAGCCAGAACGGTTGTCGAGCGTATCCGTCAAGACATTCTCGACAAGCTCCCGTCCCAACAGAATAGGCGCACGGCAGAGCAGGATGAATTCCAACAGTTCTCGACGCCTCCAGACCTGGCCTTTGCGATGAACTGGGCGGCGCACGTCAAGGGCGGCGATGTCTTCCTCGAACCCAGTGCTGGGCTGGGCGGACTGGCCGTATTCGGCAAGAACGCCGGTGCCACCGTTTATGTCAACGAGTATTCTCAGCGGAGAGCGGATCTCCTGAAAACACTCCCCTTCGAACAGGTGTTTACGGAGAATGCCGAGCAACTGAATAATATCCTTCCGGAGAGTGTCCGGCCGACCGTCATCGTCATGAATCCGCCCTTCTCGTCAACGGCAGGCCGGATCGAAGGACAGCGAAAAACGTCCAATGTCTTCTCTCATCTGGAACAAGCCCTTGCACGATTGGAACCGGGCGGACGATTGGTTGCCCTGATCGGCAAAGGCAAGATCTATAAAGACCCGCTTGTGCTGGAACGCTGGCTTTCTGATACCGCAAAAACCCACACCTATCGCGCCAGAATCGGCATCTCGGGGCAGGGCTACAAAAAATATGGCACGACCTATGACAATCAGATCATCGTTTTTGATAAGATGGAGCCAACAGGACAGCCGATCGTGCGGGCTGACGTTGAGAATGTCCTGGACGCGCTTCCTCTCTTGAAGGAGGTCCGCGATGCACGGCCTACAATCCAAGACAAACGCCCATCTGCTCGAACAGGAAGCCAAGCGATTCCTGACCTTGGCGAAGGTGGACGCCGACCCGACGCAATCGTATCTCCTCCAACTCCTCCAATGGGGCTTGACGAGTCACAGCCTCAAACTTCCAGACCAGGATTGGCGAAACCTGATTCAGGCGCACGTCGACCGTCTGATGGCGGGAGACCCGCAGGACGCGCTGAATTATCTTCGCAAGAATCCCAGCGATCCGGAGAGTCCATTCCTTCGCCTGCCGCAGCTCCATCGAGCGATGAGTCCCAAGGAGGCGGCAACCGTGGTGTGCAACGCCCTGGACCTGGCGCTCGCGGAGGATCCGACCGTGGAGGATTACCCCCCGAGCAAATATCGTCGGAGCTAGAATCCGAAGAGGTTGAACCGCGCAAGGCCGGCGATCTCGGCGAATCCATCTATCAAGACTACGTACCCTCGAAGTTCAAGATCAAAGGTGCCCAGCCACATCGTGGGCAACTCCAGGAAAGTGCCGCGCTCTCCGCCGTTGATCCTGCCGATATTTCCTACGTCCCTCGCTTGCCAAAAGCCATGATCGAACGGGGCGACGTGTCGCTCGCGCAGATCGAGGCCATTGCCTATGCCGGACAAGCGCATGAGCAGACGCTTCCGGGCGGGGCTCGACGCGGGTTCTTTCTGGGAGATGGGCCAGGGGTCGGCAAGGGCCGGACCATTGCCGCCATCATCATGGATAACATGAACCAGGGGCGCAAGAAAGCCGCCTGGATTTCGGAGACCGGCAATCTGTACGACTCGGCCGTGCGGGACTGGACGGCATTAGGCGGGAAATCATCGGACCTTGCCGTCATCAATAAAGTGAAGCTCGGCAAGCCGATCCCGCTCAAACAGGGCGTCCTCTTCATGACCTACAGCACATTGGGGAGCGGCATCGAAGTCACGCGCAGCGGGGCAATGCGGGCCAAGCAGGTCAAAGGCGGCACGCCGGAGCAGCGCGTCAAGACCCGGTTAGATCAATTGACCGACTGGCTGGGAGCCGACTTTGACGGAGTGATTGTATTCGACGAAGCCCACAACATGCAGAATGCTCTCGCGGAAGAAGGCACGATGGGAACGACGCAACCGGCCGCTCGCGCTCTGGCCGGCGTCGAACTGCAGAAGCGATTTCCCAATGCTCGATTTGTGTACTCGTCGGCCACCGGTGCGACCAAACTCTCGGCCCTGGCCTATGCAGAGCGGTTGGGACTGTGGGGGAAAGGATCAGCCTTTCCAAAGAAGCAGGACTTTTTAACGGAGATCGGCAATGCCGGCCTGGGGGCACTGGAGATTGTGGCCCAGAATATCAAGGCGCAAGGCTCTTATATCTCGCGCAATCTGTCCTACGATGGCGTCGACTACGACAAGATCGAGCATGAACTGACACCGGAACAGCAGGACATCTACAACGAGCTGGGTCGGGCCTGGCAGTTGGTGTTAGGGAATATCCGTCAAGCCCTCGAACTCTCCGGCGTCACAGAAGAAAAGAACGGGCAGACGAAGACGAAAAACGGTCGCGCTAAAGCGGCGATCATGGGGCGATTCTGGGGGACGCAACTCCGATTCTATAACCAAGTCCTGAACGCGATGCAAATGCCGTCCGTCATCAAGGACATGGAGAAGCGGCTAGAGGCTGGGGATGCCATTGTTGTGCAACTCACCAACACCGATGAGGCGGCGCTTCAGCGTGAACTGCAAAAGGTCGATGCGGGCGATCTTGATTTGGGCGCGATCGACCTGACACCACGGCAAGATCTCATGACGTTTGTAAAGAACGCCTTCCCGGTTACACAGTTCGAGGATTATCGGGACGAAGACGGCAACGTCAGATCCCGTCCCGTACTGGACAGCCAGGGCAGTCCGGTTGTCAATCGCGAGGCGGTTAAGATGCGCGAAGATCTCCTGGATAAACTCGGGAGTTTGCGCGTCCCTGATAGCCCTATCGACATGATCCTCAAGACATTCGGCCCTGACAATGTGGCTGAGATTACGGGGCGCAAGGAGCGCGTCGTGCGCTACGTGAACAGCTCCGGCGAGCAGGTTGAGGAACGCCAGAAAAACAGGTCGGAAGCCCTTCGGAAAGCGGAGGCCGCAGAGTTCATGGCGGATAAGCGGCGTATTTTGATCTTCAGCGAAAAGGGCGGGACGGGCGAAAGCTACCATGCGGACCTGAGCAAAAAGAATCAACGGGTTCGCAGTCATTATCTGGTACAGGCGGGTTGGCGAGCCGACAAGGCCGTGCAGGGGTTAGGGCGCACCCATCGGACCAACCAGAAGCAACCGCCTCGCTATGTCCTGACCATGACCAACATCAACGGACACAAGCGGTTCCTGTCAACGATTGCACGTCGGCTGGATCAGTTGGGTGCCCTGACGAAAGGACAGCGGCAGGCCGGAAGCTCTGGCCTGTTGGATGCTAAGGACAACCTGGAGAACGAATACGCAACGGCGGCAATCCGGCAGCTCTACAAAGATGTCATCAACCGAGTAGTGCCGGACGTGTCGCTCGACATGATCACGAGCAAGGTCGGGCTTGATAAAGTCATCGATGCTCGATCTGGTGCCTTCAATGAGGGGGGGGTGCCGGATGTCCCGCAATTCCTCAACCGTCTCTTGACGCTGGAACTTCATGAACAGAACCTTGTCTTCGATGAATTTAAGCGTCGAATGGACCAGTTCATTGAAGTGGCCGCGGCTAAGGAGTTGCTCGACGTTGGAATGCAGACCTTCCGGGCTGCTGGAGGAGTCAAGGAACTCCGCAACGAAGCGGTCTACACCGACCCAACGACCGGTGCCACCACCAAGCTGATCGATTTTGAGGCGACACACCTGACGCAGTTTGTCCCGGTCGAGACCTTCACCATCTTCGCCAGGAATAACAAGAGCGGAAAGGTGTTCGGGGTTCGCGATCTGGGGAACCGCACAGATAAAGACGGGGCCGTGACCCATGTGTTCAGACTCTCCTCTCATATCGCCGGGAAGTATCGGTATATTCCCGAAGAGCAGTACAAGGAACTGTACTCCGTCGTGAATGCAGCGGACGCGAGGAAAGCCTGGGAGCAACAGACCCAGGAGGAGAAGCCGACACATACCGAGCAGCTGTCACTTGTGACCGGCTCGCTTTTGAATGTGTGGAAGCGTCTGCCCGGACTCTTTAAGCATATCGTGCGCCTCAAGACGACTGACGGCGCGGTGCATATCGGAGTCCAATTGACGCCGGACGCGGCCGATCAGTTCCGGGTGAATCTCGGGGTACAGGCTGCGAGGAGCCTCCCGAAACTCTCTCCTGGTGGGTATGCCGACGAAGTGATGGACAAGGGCTCCACGCTCGAACTGGCGAACGGCTGGACCGTGAAGCGTACTCGCGTAGCCGGGGAAGCTCGCATGGAATTGTCCGGGGATAACCTCTACGGATCACGAGAGGCCCTGGAGAAGGCGGGCGTCTTCTCTGAGCGGATCAACTTTGCAACACGGTACTTCCTCCCGACTGGGCAGAGCGCAGGCACCACATTGAGCAATGTGCTGAAGCTGCATCCTGTTGTGAAGATGCTGCGGGCGTCAGACCGTGGCCAGCAAGCCGCTGGTGGTCAGCCGAGTTTTGAGCGGAGGACTGCGCCGCGTCCTGATCGTATCACAGACGCTCCCACCTACCCCGATTTTGCGAAGGCCCTCGCTATGGCTCGACCGATCGGGGGCGAGAATGCGCTGCGGTTGTCTGACTCCTCCCGGCAATATCCGATTGGATTGATCCAGGACTTAGCCAAGCAAGCGCATGTGCATCGCTTGGTGAAGGCGACCGAGGACGCCTACCAGACGATCCGCACAGCATTGGCGAAAACAGATGCCGCCTTTACGGATGTGGTCTTTTCGGGGTTCAGCCCAGACGATTATTATGCGGGGGTGAATCTTCGCGGGGCCAGTCTGTTCAAGGGGCAATCCAAGGACGTGATCCTCGTTAACCCCTGGGCCATGGCCTGGCGGGTGAATGACGCGATCCAGGACGAGCAGATTGGAGACACTGATGCCGATACCTATTTCGCCTCACACATGATCGATACGCTCATGCACGAACTGACGCACCAACAGGTGCGCACCACGCATGAGGATGACCGGGCGCAACGGTTCGAGCAGCAACTCGATCAGAACTATGATAGGATCGGACTCGACACGCTCATGCGCGTGACGGATCAGTTTAGAGCCGCGCTCAAGGAGAAGGATCATGGCTATACCAGATTTGTCAGCGACCTCGACAAGCTCACCCCGTTTTGGCGCACAAGCACAAGGCTACCTCTCGAAGCTAGCCGCTTGCATGCAGCAGACCGTGGAACCGGAGACCGTGCGAATGTGGCTGGGGAAGGCACAGCGGGACGGACTGGACCCCCAGACCTTGTACCAGGCCGCGGTGAAGACCAGACTCCCGCAATGGGCACCCGCCCCGCCTTTCAGCGACGTGAGTCCGGAGGAGAGCGATCAGCCCCTCCCCAGTATCTCGCCGAAGCCCAACGCTACCGCGAACAGCGAGCCGCTGAAGACGTAGGCTTCTCCTCGTCAGACCCCGACATCGAGGCGCGGGTGCGTGCGGCCAAGCAAGGCCTCCAGCCGGACTCCCTGAAGAGCCGGCTCACGGAACATGCCGCGCATGTCTGGCGCCTGATCTCCCGCGAGTATGAGAACCTGCCGGACACAGGACAGTTCTCTCAGCTCCGGACGGATCTGCTCCGGCTCCAGAAGTACAAGGGCATTGCGGCCGACAAGATCGAGCGCGACCTGGCCTCGATCGTGAAACCCCTCAACCGGAAGCAATACGACCAGCTCGAATGGAAGGCCCTGCTCTCCGACCTCAAACGCGAAGCCGACCAGGACAGAGCGTTACCGTTTGGGTACACGCCTGAGAAGGTCCAGGACGACCTCGATCGGCTCAACGCGACCATGGAGTCGGACCCCCTCGTCAACGACGCCTGGAACAAGAGACAGGCCCTCTGGGACCGGCTCAAAACGGACTATCAGAAAGCCATGGACGCGATCGGCTTCGATACGTCCAAGAAGCTGACCAAGGAAGACTACTTCCGGCATCAGGTCTTGGAGTATTCCAGGGAGCGGACGCTTAAAGGAACAGGCTCCAGAGTCCGGACCCCGACCGGCCGAGGCTTCCTCAAGGCTCGGCAAGGTTCAGGATTGGACATCAACGCGAACTACGTCCAGGCTGAGTTCGAAGTCATGGCCCAGATGGTCTATGACACCCAGCTCGCCAAGGTGATCAAGCACGTTGACCGAGACCTGAACATTCGCCGGCAGTTGACCCAGGAAGCCAAGAAACAGAACAAGCAGGCCATTGACTCCATGATCTTTGCCGGGGGAGAACGCGGCGCCCTGATCGAAGCGGCCATGAAAGACTTTTCGAAGCGGATCGGCATGCACATGAGCATGATCCGCGGTGCCTTGAACCTCGATAAGAGCGACACCCTGACACTCGAGCAGATCCAGGGGATGGCGAACGATCCTGAAAGCCCGGCCAATCTCTCGGCGCGAGGCGTCTTTAAGGCGATCGGGGAGAGAAAGGCTTTTATCAAGGAAGTTCTCGGAAATAGATTCGTCAACGCAGAAGACTTGATACCTGAGACTCATGAGCTATGGCCCCCAAGAGAGGGCAGCATTTTCTACATGGCCGATTCGATCCCGGCCCAAATGGCGAAGGCCCTACAGGAGGGCATGCTAGAAGAGGTTGGACTCAAGGCTGAACATTTACAGAAAATACTCGCAATGGGTGGGAAGCGAGAGCACTACATTATCCCGAAAGAAGCAAAGGCCACCCTCGATGATCTGTCGCACAAGGAACATAGCTTCTTTGTCGAAATGAACCGGAGCTTCCTCCGGTACTGGAAACAACTGATGCTGGTCTCCCCGCGCCGTGTCATTCGCTACAACCTTCGCAACTTGACCGGCGATGTGGACGCCACTTTTGTCGGGAATCCAAGCGCCTTCGCCAAGTACAAACAATCGGCCGTAGAATTGATTCCGGTGATCTTTAAGGACAAGCCCTTGACCGGCGAAGCCAAGGAATGGGCTGAACGTGGTGGATATGGGTCAACCCTGCAAATGCAGGAGTTGGGGGATATCAACGACCTAAAAGCCTTTGCCGTGACACTGGATCGGGAAGCCAAAGGCGGATGGCTCAAGATGCCGGCCGCAACCTGGAATGCCTACTGGAAGGCTGCACGGCTGTCGACGGACTATCGAGAGGCGATCGGACGGTATGCGGCCTACCTCTCGTTCCTGGAGCAGATGCAGAAGAACCCCAACGGAAGGCCGGATAGCTTCGGTGCCTCCAAGCCTGAGACGGTGATGGCTCTTCAGGATGTCCGTGACCGTGCGTTCAAGCTGTCGAACGAACTATTGGGTGCCTACGATCGTGTGAGCGTGGCCGGGCAAACGCTGCGGTCGTTCTGGTATCCGTTCTGGTCCTGGCAGGAGGTCAACGCGACGCGGTACTACCAGATGGCGAAGAACGCCTTCGACGGACAGGACGCGGGCACGCTGGCGCGAGGGGCCGTGATCGGCACCAAGAAGGGTGCGGCCTTCCTGATCAAGATGACCGCGGCCTGGGCGATGCTCCAAGCCTGGAACTATCTGATGTTCGGCGATGACGAGGATGAACTGCGGGAGACCAACCCAACCGTAGCCAACCGGCCACATATCCTCTTTGGCCGAGACGACAATGGGAAGATTCAATACCTGGCCGGCGTCGGGGCGCTCGGTGATCTGTTGGCCTGGTTCGGACTCGATGAATTCCCCGGCCTGGTCGGCGACGTGATGCACGATCGATTGACACTCGGCGAAGCCTTCACGCGCACGGTCAAGGCGGCGCCGAATAAGATCTGGCAGGGTATTACGCCGACTGTGAAGCTGCCGGTTGAACTAGCCTTCCGGCAGAGCACCTATCCGAGCGTGTTCCAACCGCGGCCGATTCAGGATCGGCTGGATTACCTGGGGAATCAGACGACCTTCGGGCCTGAGATCCGGGCCTTGCGCGACAAGCCGGATAAACCCATCTACGGCGGGGAAGATCTGACCGGCCTGGTAGTCCAGCGGACAGACCCCAAGAGCGCAGCCTATGGCACCTGGATGGGGATTGAGCGGAAGTATCTGGAGCGCATGGGCAAGGAATCAAGCGCGGTCTACTGGCGCTCTCCCCGAGGCGAAGCACTCTCGAATTGGGCCAGGGCCCTCAAGGAACAGGACGAGGACGCGCTCGCCACCTGGAAGGCAGAATACGAACGATTGGAGCGCGAGAAGCTCGGGAAATCCTTCAGTCAGGCGAAGATGTATGCGGACATGGAACGGTCGCTTCGGGCGAAGGCGCCATTGGCCGGGGTGTCCAAAGCAGAACGGGATGCAATCGTCGAACAGCTCGACTCACAAGAACGGCGGACACTCCGGAAGGCTGAAGCATACTATCGCGACACAATGCTGCAAGTGCTGCCAGCCTCTCGCCGGTCAACCTTCGAGCGCAAGCTCCAGGGTCAGGGCCGGCTGCAGAAGCCTCAGTTGGTGCCATCGTTGGAACCGTAATCCACAATACGATATTGTTCAATCGTCCCGATGTACTGATTCCATGTGACCACTCGTCCGCACCAACGACATTGTGTACGATGCCTGTCATAGTATCTGAACGGCAGGAAACAAGGCTCGGTGGTGGAATAGCCTTTCGGCTGACACTTCAGCCTCCGGCCTCTCCCTGGTAATCTCCACTTGCCTTTACCTGGCGTAGCCATAGGGGCTCCCTTCCCTGAAGGCTGGCGGCACGCTCTGCTCTCGAATGAACTGCTCTCTCCATCGGTCGGTTTCCCGTAACTGCTCATGCATCTGCTGTCTCCATCGATCCTCTTGCCGGGTCGGCTCGTAGTGCGGCGCCGAAGTCATCGGCACCCAGAGCCCCCCTCCTGGGATCGCTCCTGCTCCTGCTTCTGGAATATGCAACATGGGGCGTGGCCCCTCCGGCGTAAGCAGGAGGGCATCTTGCGCGAAGGCCCATGGAACCATCACCAGGACGGCGACCGCAAGCAGGATCAGGACCGTCAGGATAATTGAGGCCCAGCCTTCTCGATATTTCCACTGTGTCATAGTGCCCTCCATTCTGTGGATGATTGTAGCATAAAATAAATGTCAAGGCATGTCAAGATTTTCCTTGACAAGTCTTGGGAGCGGCGGTATAGTCCGCCATGAAAGGAGGGCACTATGAAGAAAACAGCGACGACACGTAAGCGGAATCCGTTGTATGTGGAGTTGGATCGCGCCTTGCTCGATTCGCTCAAACGCACAGCCAGTGCGGAAGGGCGGACGCTCAAGAGCGTGGTGGAGCGGACGATTCGCAAGGGGCTCCAGAAATAAGAAAGGACGGTGAGCATGTACCCAGTCGAGGAACATGAGCGGGCGATAGCGGAAGACGCGGGCACGCGAGGGATCGCCGAGGGTATGGTTGCGGCGGCATTTGCCACGCTGGCATTTGCGATGGTCATGACTGCGTTGGTCGTGGGTGGGATTGTACTCGTAATCATCTTCGCGTTGGTGCCGGCATGAAGCAGGTTGGGGTGGTCGTCGTGCTGCTGGCCTATCTCGCCTTTTTCATCGGCGCAGTCAATGTCGTGCTGGATTGGTGGCATGATCGGGAGCGGAGACGGATGGGGCTGGGGTGCTGGCTGTTTCAGATCGGAGTCATCCGCAAACCGTAGGGAGGGTGAAATGATGATCGATTTCCCAACGGGCGTCTTGTTCCTGACCAACAAAAGCGGGGATTTTATCGCGAATGAATCTCGCGTCTGTTGCGTCTGCAAGGAGCGGACAAAGTGGTTTCGGAACGAAAACGGGAGCAGCAAGTGTATCACCTGTGCGGGCGGTGAGCGTAGCAAGAAAGGAGAATCGACATAATGGGCACTCGGCATCTCACGATGATCTATGCAAATGGTGCGTATCGAGTCTCGCAGTACGGACAATGGGACGGCTACCCAGATGGTCAAGGGCTTACAATCTTGACGAGTCTGCGCGGGTTAGATCTTTCGACATTGAGAGAACGTGCATTGGCCGTGATCCCTTTGACCAAGGAAGAGATGGAGTCCGATTGGGAAGATTACAAGAAACTGTTTGGGGATACCGTTGAATCGTCGGACCTGTACTTTAAGAAATACCCGGAACGTAGTCGAGACATGGGCGGCGATATCGTTGCATTCGTCGGGACACAGCCTGCGCCGGTACGCCTGAAAATAAACGTCGCGTTTGCTGCCGATTCACTCTTTTGTGAATGGGCTTATGTGATTGATTGTGACCGCAATACATTCGAGGTGTTCAAGGGTTTCAACAAAACGCCACTGGACCAGTCTGAGCGATTTGCTTCACTCCCGCTTCAGCCTGACCACGGCGAGTACTACCAGGTAAAACACGTCGCCTCATGGCCGCTGCAAAATCTCCCTTCTGACAGCGACTTCTTGCAGGCGTTCAAGACTGACGATACACCAGAAAATTGAGCGATTGAAATGCATCTCTTGTGCGGGCGAGAAGAAAGGAGAACCTGTCGGTTCTGTGGCGAACATGCGAGCCGCACGCCGATCGGGGATGTGTGCGCGAGGTGTCTGGAATCGTATACCAGGGAGGATGAGATGAATGATCTAGCGACAGAGGTTGATCCTGAAGATTATGTAAAGTGCCAACGGTGCGGTAGGGCTAGGTTCGAACATCACTATGGCCCAGACGGTCCTGGATCTGGGTTTGTCTTTACATCGAAGGCCCTGTATTGCCCATCCACTAACGAACTCCCTACATTTCTTCCTGTCGGAGTGAGTGCCTACGACAAAGTGATGGCCAAGGGTGAGCCGACATTCACATTGAGGGCCCAGGATATTACGTCGCATTTGGTCGTCGAGGCGTGGGTCGCCATTCAACAGACCGTGCGAGAGGCCATGAACGACGGCGCGACGTTAGTTGAGGTGGTGGAGAATGCACGGTTGCTCCATCGTATCCCGCGCATGCTCTACCAGGATACGACGCTGACCGAGAAAGAGAAGGGGGCCTTGGAGATTGCCAGGGAGATGATGCGGTGGCCGACGAGGAAGCAGGCAGATTAGGCGGTTCGCGGCCTGTGCTCCCGTTGGGAGCCGAATCGGCGAGGCGTTTGGGAGACGCGCTATGGAGCGGGGTCGGTGGGGGAACCCGACAAGGCCGGCCCCGCGACATGGTAGACGAGAATAACGAGAGGGAATGATGAGCACAGAACAAGTGGAAGATTGGTCGAGCTGTGAAATTACCGACGCAGAACCCACGCTAGACATTGACGAGGCCAAGCTGTTGAAGATGGCGCCGGAGAGCCGAGACAAAGAGATTGTCTCATATCGCCAGAAGGTCGCAGCCTTAGTGCCGACCGATGATGTCACCTTGAAAAGCTGTGGCGTGTTTGTGGAACAGTGCAAGCTCGCAGCGAAGCGGGTCGAGGAGGAGCGGACGGCACTGGTCGCGCCACTTAACAAACAGGTGGACGACATCAACGCCGTCCGGATTCCGGTTCGTGAATTGTTCAAGGAAATGGCGAAGGTCGTCACGGAGAAGTGCAATCGGTTCTTAGAAGACCGACGCCGGAAGGCTGAACTGGAACAGCAGCGGATCAACGCAGAGGCGGCGGCGAAACAGGCCGAACTGGACCGGAAATCGGAAGAGGCTCGGGCGAAGGCAGCGGACGCTTTAGCTGCGGGCAACGTCACCGAGGCGATCAAGCTGGACAGCAAGGCCGATCAGTTGGCCCAGAAGGCGGCTGAGGTAGTCCCGGAACAGGCCGCGCTTCCATCCTCACGGGTGGAATTGGACGATACGACGGTCTCATTCAAAGGGCCGAAGAAGATATGGAGCTTGACCGGCTGGGACAAGAAGAAGCCGCTGCCGGTGTTGTCGCCAGAATTGAAGGGGTTGGTCGGCGATATCTCGAAGCTGCCTGAAGGGTTGCGCTTCATCCTGCAACATGCCGACCTGAACCCGGTGCGGCTCAATGCCACGTACAAGGGCGGGACCAAGTTCCCGGCACCCTTCACCGAAGTCAACGACTACAGCGGGTCCACGGTCAGATGAAACTGCGCACCCAGCGAGGCGAACGCTATGAATACGTGGAGGAGGAGAGGGGGCTGTCCCTCTTCTCCGTCACGCAGATCCGCAAGGTGGCCTACGATACCTACGCCGGCATTCCCGAGGATGTCCTGGAACCGGCGCGGGTGCGGGGGACGCGGCTCCATCGGCGGTTCTTCTTTGCGATGGCCTCGCTGGGGGGGCATTGTGAATACCCGAAGATCCTGAACGGGATCGAGGGGTACTGCGCGTCGATGGATCGATGGATTCAGAGGCGAAAGCCGAGGGTGCATAGGCTGGAGTTCTCTTCGCTGAATATGCGGTACGGGTATGCGGGGACGTTCGACGCAGCGGTGTGGCTCATGATCACGAGAGTAAGCAGAAAACTCTCTGTCGAGAAACTAGTCTTGATGGACCTGAAAACGGGGGCGCCGACGAAAACCGATGCGATGCAGTTGGTGGCCTATGACCACATGGAAGGGTGCAAGTCGGATGAACTGATGGATCTCTACCTCGATGCCGATGGGAGGGACGCGAAAGAGGTCTTTGTGTCTCAGGGGAAGCGGGCGACAGAGTGGGCGGCATTTGTGAACGCTATCAATCTACTGCGATGGAGGACAGCACAATGAGTGACCGGATGAAATTCACGCGAATCAAAGGGGACTATTCGACGGTGCGGCGGTTGCCGCGGCTGGGGAAAATCCGGCTGGGCCTGAAGGCCAAGAATCAGGCTGGCAAGGAATACCCCACGGAGACCGAGTATTTTGTCTGCCCGGATGAAGTTGAAGCGGTCTACGGAGAGGAGCCGATCGAACTCGACGTCATGCTGCCGAGCGACAATCCGGAAGAGGTCTTTGTCCAGAAGTATGCCATGTACGGCGCGGGGGCTGGGCTCAAGTGTCATGGGGATGGTGAGCAGGCCGAGCGGTATAACGAGCAAACGAAACAGTGGGACGTGATGGCCTGCCCCTGTCCGTTCCTGAAGACGGACTCCAATCCGAAGGGCACCTGTACGCCTCAGTCTCACTTGATGGTGATGCTCCCCAAGGTGTCGATGGGCGGGTGCTATCAGATTACGACGCGCTCGTTTCATGCCACGGTCGGGATCAATTCCTCGCTGGATTTGATCCGAGCCTTGGCCGGGCGGATTGCCCTGGTGCCCTTGAAGCTGCGGCGGGTGCCGACCGCAACCCAGAAGGACGGGAAGAAGGCGACGCACTACATCCTGAATCTGATCCTCGATGCCTCGCTCCCACAGATTGCGGAGCTGCGGCAGAACCCTGAGCACCTGTTGATCCCGGCTCGCTATCAGATCGAGGGTCCACAGGATATCAACCCCGCGTCTGATCCTGTGGATATCGAGGTGCAGGACCACACGGAGATCGATGCGGCTGAATTGGCCGATATGTCCGATGAGAAGATGGAGGACTTACGCCGGAAGATGGACGGAGGGTTTGGTAGCAAGGCGCAGCCGGCGAAGTCAGAGGAGAAGGCTTTTGAGAAGACCCCAGAGAAACCGAAGGAAGCCCCAGCAAACGATATCCGCGGGAACCAGCGTGAGTTACAACCGGGGGAGTGGGATCTGATCGTCGATGCGATCGACAATAACCCGGACCTGCGTGACATCAAAGAGAAGGTCAAGACCGGTATGAAGATTAAATCTTTGAACCTTATCCCTGCGGGCCAGCATGAATTCTTGCGCCGGTTCCGGGAGATGGCTGAGACGGCCGGCTATGCGAGGCAAGTGCGGGCCATTCTCGGCTGATCAGAACATCAGGCGAGTCCCCGCGGCCTGGTACTGCCGTTGTGGCAGGCGAATTGGCGGGGGGTGTGAACGATGTGGCTGTATTGCCGGGTGCTGCGGCATCCGGCAATATGGTAGGGAGTCCGATGAGAAACCCAGACGAGTGGTATCCAGCCAACCCGGCAGGCCGTGCGCCCGGTGAGTTTCCGAAGCACACCAAGGATCGACTACGCACAGTGGGCAAGCACGTCAGTCGGGCTCTGCAAGCGAAGAACGGGCTCAAGCGGTTGGAGGATTTGGGGTTGTTGAAGAAGAAACCATAACCAAGGAGGAACCGTGAACCAGGAAGATCCGCGAGACAATGCCGGCAATGTTGATCAGATGGTGGACTTCGAATATGTCGATCGGCCATTGCCGGTCCCGTTGACCGACCGGGAACGCCTCGAACTCGGGGAAGAGATGGCGGCGGCACAACAGAAAGCCGAGCAGGCCGAGCGAGACAAAAAGGCCGCGGACGATGAATACAAGGGCGTCATCGAGGGGGCGTATGCGGATGTCTCGCAGTTGTCCTCTCGCTTGCGGCATGGGAAGAAGACGATTCCTGTGCAGTGCCAAGTCCGTCGAGACTACCGAACCGGACACATTCGCGTGGTACGGATGGATGACGGCTCGGAGATCGAAAGCCGTCCGATGACCTCACAGGAACGGCAGATGGGCATGCAGTTCCCGAAGGAATAGCCATGATTGCCTTCTTTGTCTCCGGTCTCCCACAAACGAAGGGCAGCACGAAGGGGTTTGTCGGTCAGTCCAAAAAGACCGGCAAACTCCGGGCCTTCATCGTCAACGACAACACGAAGAACAAGGGATGGGCTGCGGTGGTGGCGTGGGAGGCCAAGCGGCATGGGCCGCGTGAACCCCTGTCAGGGCCGGTGGATGTGCAGCTCACCTTTTATTTGAAGAAGCCGAAGGAGCCCAAGCATCCGGAGTATCCCATCACCCCACCAGACCTCGATAAACTGACGCGCTCGATCAAGGACGCGCTGAAACAGGGCGGGATCTATCAGGATGATGCCCAGGTGTGCGCGACGACCTGCCGCAAGCTCTATGCGTCCACCTGTGAACCTGGGGTGTATATCGTCGTAAGGGAGATGACGACATGAAGGACGATCAGATTCAAGTGATAACCGACAAGGGCACTACGTTCACGGTAACGGAGGATAACCGATCGGAGTGCCGGTCCTGCGGCGAACCGATCATTTGGTGCATCACGGCCAGCGGGAAGAAGATGCCGGTTGATGAACCCGAGGATGATGCGCCGACCACTTCTCATTTTGCAACCTGTCCCGAGGCGGATACATGGAGGAAGAAGTGACGTGTGACGTTATCCAGGGTGATTGCGTGGCCGTCTTGCGCGAGCGGTTTACCGATGAAAGCGTGCAGTGCTGTGTGACCTCGCCGCCGTATTGGGGCCTGCGGGATTATGGGGTTGCAGGGCAGCTAGGGCTAGAAAAGACGCCGGAGGAGTACGTGGCGAAGATGGTGGAGGTCTTTCGAGAGGTGAAGCCGGTGCTCAAGGCAGACGGAACGCTCTGGCTGAATTTGGGAGACTCCTACGCGACAGGCACGACGGCCGGACGTCAGATTGGAACCCTCGACTTCGGGCAAGGGACAATGAAGGCGAGGCAAGTCGATCGATGTGGGACACCTGACGGACTTAAAACTAAAGACCTCTGCGGCATCCCCTGGCGTGTGGCCTTCGCGCTGCAAGCCGACGGCTGGTATCTCCGCAGCGACATCATCTGGCACAAGCCCAACCCGATGCCGGAGAGTGTCACGGATCGGCCCACCAAGTCGCATGAATACCTGTTCCTATTTGCCAAAGGGCAATGGGTGTCGCGTATCGTTAAGTTTGCGAACGTCTGCAACGAGCGATTTCATCTCGGCCAACACATCAGCGCGGAGAAAACGACTATTGGGGAACCCTTTACGAAGTTCTGTATTGCGCTTTCGTCCGCGCTTTTTGATGCTTCTCAGTCGCAGTACAATTTCAGCCTGCCTCCGTTTTATTCTGAGATATGGGAACAAGGCTCTCAAGGCTTTAACGGCCAGAACGTTTGTGACCATCCAGGCATATGGACGCTTGCGAGCATCAGTGCGAGATTTCTCTCTGCGAATACGACCACCAAAGAATTTATTGAGCAACTCAACAGCTTCAGGCTCAACCTGGGAACAGGCCAACATTTCTTGAAAGGCTGGATTCATGCCCTTCCGCTCCCTCCATCTATCCACAGCGATGCTAATGGAACCATCACCGTCCACGATTCCGGCGAGATATGCGAGTTCGAGTTTTGTCATGACCGAATAGTACTTAAATCACCAACTACTTGCAAGTACTACTACGATGCTGACGCGATTCGGGAGGACGTGACCAGCATCGACAAACGCGCCGGCAGAAACAGCCAATGCCTAGTAGATCGATCGCCTAACCCGAGAAAAGGCATGAGGTCGAGTGATCCTGAGAGATTCGGCCTCACTAGGGGCAAGACGAATGAATCCTGCTCCCATCCGCTCGGCCGCAACAAACGCTCCGTCTGGACCGTCGCCACACAACCCTATGCTGAAGCGCACTTTGCCACGTTCCCGCCAAAGCTGATTGAGCCGTGCATCTTGGCAGGCTGTCCGAGTGGGGGACTGGTCCTTGATCCGTTTGCCGGCAGTGGGACGACGCTCGCAGTTGCACAACAGCTCGGCCGCAGAGCGATCGGGATAGAACTCAATCCAGAATACATTGCGCTGATACACAACCGGATCAAGCAGAAAGCGTTACCGCTATGACCCAATTAACCCTCACCGGCGAACTCCTCAAGCAAGCAGGCCTCGACCAGGTGACGGCGAGTAACGAAACCTTTGTCGAGTCCATGCGGCAGATTGCCCGGGGGATGTCGATACTCAAGGGGCAAGTCTGTACGGATGATCTTCGGGAAGCGGCTGAGAAGGCAGGGCTGAAGCCGACACACTGCAACGCCTGGGGCGGGATCTTTCGGGGGCCGGGCTGGGTGGTGATCGGCAGAAAGTACAGCACCTACCCCTCGACGCATGGGAGAGAAATAAGAATATGGAAATGGGAGGATGGGCATGAGAAAGGTTGAGCGACAATTACGGATGCGGTTGAAGGATGCTGAGAAACGGCTAGAGGAGACGCGCCAGGAGTTATCAGAGGAGCGCGAAAAGTTTCGCGAACACTTCACTACTCGTTTCCGATGGTGGATTGAGTTGGTTGGCAAAGGGCAGAGCCCTAGCGCAGCTTGGCTTATTGAAGCCGATGCGAAGTTTTTAACGCGAGTCAAGCCGTGGTGTTGGTAAGGGAGGATGGTGAACGATGACCAAGCTCACCAAAAGCCAACAGGCCGCAGTGGTGAATCTGTTCCGGCTCGGAACGTCGATCGCCGACATCGCCCTGAGCTACGGGGTGCCGGCCGACAAGATCGAGGGTATCATTCGGAAGGCCATGCCGGGACAGGTGGAGGCGTTCAAGCCATGAGAAATATGTCGTTCAGTCTCACAACTCCACAGATCAGACGACGAGAAAAGACCGTCACGAGACGCCTGGGCTGGCACTTTCTGAAGCGAGGCGAGATGGTTTGGGCCGTTGAGAAGGGGATGGGGCTGAAGAAGGGTGAGAAGATTGTCCGGCTTGTCATCGTGATCATTAAGGATATCAGAAGCGAACCGCTCCAAAGAATGATTGACGATCCCGCTTACGGCCAAGCTGAGGCAATTCTTGAGGGCTTCCCGAACATGACCGGCGCTCAATTTGTCGAGATGTTTTGCGAGCACAACAAGGTGAGCCCGGACTATGGGGTGAACCGTATTCAATTTGATTACGCGGAGGCGTGAGGCGCAGAGAAAGGAGGCGGTATGAACACAATTTTGGTGCTGCTCGTAGTGCTGTGGGCGGGGGTGGGATGGGCGGGCGGTGGCGGGAGTGGAGGTTTTTCTCCATCTGCGACCTGCGTCGAGATAGGCCCTGGCGAAACCAAAGGACATCCGTGTACAGCGCGTGAACGCTTCGACAAGGGAGACGGGTTAATCTCCTTACCTATCTGCGTTGATGTGTGGGGGAACACCGTTCCCTGCACCACAGCGGAGCACAATACAATCAAGACAATCAAGGCCGAGCATCGAACGGTCGAGTGCTTTGACCAGATGGAAGCGGCGATGCGGGCGATGGATCACTACATCCCACCATTTGTCGATCCCGTTGAGCGCAGGAGAAACAAGAATAGCCCGATCATGTTTGATGATTTGCTGTGCCGCAATTGCTACAGCGGGGACCCATTCATTGATACGCGCTCTATCGAAGAACGGCTGGCTGACGACCGAAGAAAATACGAACGTGAGCAAGAAGAACGCGGTCGGCAAATCGCACAGGACGCACAGGAGCGATGGGCATATCAGCAATGGACCGAGGCGAAAGCCTGCTGGAGGAAGCCGTGACCTACCGCTCCAAAACGCTTATACGGGCCGCAGAGGGCCGATCGTGAACGCGAAGGCATGGAAAGCGAAAGTCGCCGCGATCGGGTGTATTCTCTGCCGACATCACGGGCACGATGGGACGCCGGCCAATCTCCACCATATCCGAGAAGGGCAAGGCATGAGTCAACGGGCAAGCGACTGGCTTGTTGTTCCGCTCTGCAAGGAGCATCATCAGGGGAAAACCGGGGTGCATGGTGGACAGTTCTATCATTTTCATAAGCTCGACGAGTTAGACCTGCTGGCGATGACCTTGGAGGCTATTCATGATGAGCGCCGTCAATGAACTCCATATTTTTGTCTCACGATACTGGGAGTCTCCCTAGTTTGTGATGCAGAAACCACTTGACATGGGACTAGGGTGTTGGTATACAACTCGCACAATTTAACCGTGAAGGTTAGCACGGTAGACGTTCCGGCAACCGCGCAAGCGGAAGCCGCGACATGAAGCGCCTCTCGTTGGGACTAACCTACCAGCGAGGGGCGTTCTTCATTTTGAGGTCATGATGCCTGTTCCGAAACGGTACTTCCATTGCAGCCAGGAAATCAATAACGACGCCGAGCTGTGGGAGTTTACGAATCAGTTTGGCGACCGCGCCATGCGGACATGGCTCCAGATTTTGGTCTTTCTGGACCGATCCGAGAACCAGTGGCGACTGAGTGGCGACTGGTTGGGGACTCTCTCGCGGATGGTCCGCCAGTCATCCGCCAACTGTTCGCGGCAGGTTGCGTGGCTACTCGCGAAACATTGGCTAGTCGCTCACGAATCATCGCCGGATGGTTCGCCACTCATCCTGAAGTCAGTGAACTGGGCGAAATATAACAGAACACGGGAACACAAAGGGAGCAAGCTAACTCCCGATATGGGAACACAAAAGGAGCGGGTAGACACCCCCTCCTATCCTACTCCTACTCCTACTCCTACTCCTACTCCGAATATTAAGATTAAGAAAGAAGAAGAGAAGAAGCCCTTGCGGGCCACCGTCGTGAGTGATGATTTCTTTTTTGAACTGAAGAAGAACCCGGCCTATGCCCACATCGACATGGATCGAGAGAACGGCAAGATGGATGCGTGGCTCGCCTTGCCGGCCAACCGGAGCAGGATCAAGACTCGTCGGTTTGTCTTGAACTGGCTGAACAAGATTGAGGTGCCGTTGAACGGATCGGCGCCACAGGAAACAGCCCTGGAAAAGTTTCTACGGAGGGGATAATGCAGAAACGGATGACGAAAGCTGAATTTGGTGTGGGATGGATGCTGTTGACGGCGCAGCCTTGGGGCCGTTCCTACCGTGGGGCAACCGCTGAGGCTTCTATCCAGCTGGAGCTGTACTACCGGCATGTCGATAAGGCGAACCCGGTCGTGTGGCAGGCCGTGTGTGAGCAGGCTGCGCAAGGCGACCACTGGCCCAGCCTGAGCGAACTGAAGCAATCCCTGGTCAATAACGGGGGGTATGCGAGGCCGGAGCAGTTGGTGATTACGTCCAGGTTCAGCTTTCAGGAGGCCCCCTGGCCACTCAAGGCCTGCTGGACGTACCAACGTGATAAGGAGTGCTCGTTCAAGGATGCGGCCTTAGCGGTCTTGCCGGTCTGGATGAAGGATAATGCCCAGCATGAGGATTATATAAACGCCGCGCAGTTGTTGGAGAAGGCCAAGAACAACTTTGGCATCACGGCTCCGGCAGGCAATCTCAGGACGCCGCTGTAGGTGCTGGCGCTGCTGACCAGGATCGTGAGGGGGATATGATGGACAGCACTGTTGAGTACACGATTGATGGGTTACTCGATTTGCTCAATAAGGAGCGTGGCGAGAATACGGTCTTGCGACAAGAGCGTGATGCGTGGAAAAAAGATGCACAGTGGGCGGCGATGATTATCTCTCATGCGCGATTACATTTCACCACCTATACGTGTGACCGCGTGACAAGGATCTGTAACGGCGAGCTTCCATGGGAGCGCAAGAGTGGGAGTTGTCTCTAGGGGGGTGTGTAATGGAGTTCAAATATCAGCTTGGGGATAGGGTGGCGGTTGGGGTTGTGCTTGATGCTGTTTTGCGCGAGATCGCGACAGTCCTAAATCACACGTCACGTCTCGACACCATGCGTATCGTTGAGCGGATCAGCTACGAGTGTGTAGGTGGGACCCAGTTATTCTACCATTGCGAAGCGTGGGACGGCACCACGAAACGATACTCTGAAGGGAGCCTAGTGCCAGCCGAAGAGGCGTGGGAACAATGGGTTACTGCCGTGAATGCGAGGGACGAGAAGAAAGAAAAGCCATGACACAGCGGAAGACGTTGGGGGAGCGGGTATTTAAGAGGTCTGGCGGTGTGCTATCCGCAGAAGAAGCTGCGGGGAACGTCCGCGCCGAACTGGAGCGGGTGGCGCGGAGCGATGCTACATAACCTGCTTGCGGAATTGGAGGGTCTAGAATGACACCTTATGAAATAGCATCCGCATCACGAGGCAGATCGGTGCGGAGTTGGAGCGGGAATTCACGGCAGGACGAATGATCAGGTGGACACATGGCGACTATGACAGAATGGGCGAAGTTCTGTGCGTATCACCGCATGCTGAGCGGATCAAAGTGCGAGGGCTGGGTGGAAGGGAATACTGGATTGATATGAGCCGAGAATGTGCAGTGGAACACGCCGAAATGTACGCCGACTGGCAACACGCCGAGCGGAAGGAGCGAGCATGAGTGTGTACGAGCCATCCATTGTGGTGATGAAAGGCGGGTACGTGCTGGGATCAATCGACGATGCCGTCCAGCGAAACGCGGAGCAATGGTTTGCCGATCCGCCGCAATTGTTCATGGAAAAGGGCACGTACCGGTTCTGTGAAGAGATCCAGCGTGTCAAGCGGAAGGAGCGATCATGATGGAATTGAAATTGTGTCAGAACTGTAAGTGGTCAAAGCCTGAACCTCATTCGGAGTGGAGCAACCGTTGTTTCCATCCTGGCGTGAACGCCAAGGATTATCACGCCCTGTTGAAATGGATATTGGCGTTGCTTGGCGTTTGGTTTTTAATCATGGTTGTTGTTGGTTTTACCGCGATGACATACGAAGTAGTAAGGAGGGCATTGCAATGACCGACACACGGCAGGACCAGCGGCGGTTAGAAATAGCAAGAGCATGGCTGCGCGGCCAGGGGCTAGGCTGGATGGTAGGTACAGATGTTGAGACTAGCTTGGTCCATCTCCTCACATCCAGGGAAGCGGCGGTGCTGGAGGAGGTGCGAACAGCCTATCTCAGATGGCTGGATACCCGTGTGCCACAAGCAGGCAACGACCAACCGCCGATACAGTTTGAAGATTGGCTGCTAGATCAAGCCCAGGAGCGTCGATCATGACCAGTTGGCGCAATCGGCAGTGGTGGCGGGCGGAACTGTGGATGGCGCTGGTCCTGGTCCTGGCGATGCTGGGCGGGCTGGCGGCGTGTTGGCTGGCGGTGCGATGATTTTCGATTTGTTGTCATGGAGCGTATAACGTAGGGCATCCGCATGAAAATCACGCCTAAAGTCGAGAAGTTCTGCCAGGGGATTGTGGCCGGCCTTTCTCAGGCCGATGCCTACCGCAGTGCGTACAATGTGACAAATATGAAAGCGAAGTCGATTCATGAGAACGCCTCTCGGCTGATGGCAGACGCCAAGGTTAAAGCAAGGATTCAAGAATTGATGGCGCCAGTCGTGGCGAAAGTGCAGGTGACGAAAGATCAATGGATCGACAAGATGCAGTCGTTCTTTCATGCCGATGTGCGGAAGATGTTCACGGGGCCTGGCGATCTGATCGAGATTCACGAGTTGGGCGATCATGAAGCCGTGATGGTCAAAGGCTTTGAGTTGGTCGAGAACTTCGAGAAGGTCGGCAACAAGGCCGAACACGTCGGTTATACGAAGAAGGTCAAGCTCGAGTCGAAGCTGAAGGCCATGCTGGAGTTGGGGAAGGTGATGGGCTGGTATCAGGAAGCGCAGAAGCTTCCTCCCGCGAAAGGCCTCGTGATCGTGATTCAACGCGACGCGCCGGCCGTCACGCAGACGAAAACGATCGATGTCACGCCGAAGAACATTAAGCCGACCGGGACCACGCAGCACAAGCCGGTGCCGGTCAGAATCGAGAGGGGGTAGCCATGGTGTCGGTCATGGATTCCAGTGGGTGTCAGGTGTTTTTTCGCTATGAGGATGTAGTGCTCGTGCGGATCTCGGGCGAGCTGGCGCGTATCCAGCTGACAGGACCAGACTTCTCGTACTCCATCGACACCACAACCGCCGAGTGGACGAAAGTGATGCTCGGCCAGCACATAAAGGTAAACATACAACGGTAGCCCTATGGCCTGGACAATCCGCAACCCACAAAGGAGACGCACGATGAGCAATCCAGCAGTCAAGCAAGTCCCGATGGCGACGATGATCCCCGCGCATGAAGAGCCGATCATTACCGTGCAGGTCGTGGGCTGTAAGAGCGGGGCGATCTATGTCGGCCATGGTGCCGGCCAAGAACAGGCCGCGCACAATCTCCTCTTGGGAGGGGTCGGCACGCTGTACGCCGCACAAGCGAATCGGCTGGCCGAGCATGAGCAAGCGGTGATTGTGCCGGCTGGGAATGCGCTCTTGAGCGATTCTGCGCTGCGCACGATTCTCGGGGGCAAGCGGGATAGCTGATGGACAAGATCCTCCTGATTGACGGTGAGAAAGGTTGGTGAAGTCATGCCGCTGTGTATCGTTGAGAAAAATGGGCGAAGTGCTCCGGTTATCATCTGCGACGTATGCCTTGAGCCAATCACAGATGCGAGGGATGGCAACTACGAGTGGATATCAAGGACTCCTGGTAAGTCCCATGTCCCTTGCCCATTGTCATTCACCCACAAGAAGTGCAGCGATGAGTTCGAGCGGAAGAACCTGGATCTTATCCGCCAGGACGCATTAGGGAGCATCTCCAACATGGAATTATTGTGTCTTCCCATCTATCTTGGGAATAATCTTAACATCGATTGGAAGAAGGCAGAGCAGATCGCCGTTGACATGAGCGAATTGATTGGTTGAAGTGATGGATAAAATTCTGATCATTGACGGTGAGCCGTTCAATGTGTCGGAGCTGGGCCGAGACATGGACCGGCGTATTGTCCGGGCCTTTCGTGGGGCGCAGATGGCCGATCAAGTGATTTTCTACGACGAGGTTGGGACCGTCTCACGTGAGATGTGGAGAAAGCTGATTGATCCTACTCCCAGGCCTGGCAACCGGCATGAGCGGCGGAAGCAGGCGAAGATGGAGCGGAGAAGCGCATGAGCGTCTATGAGCCGTCGATTGTAGTGATTCAGAACGGATACGTGATGTGCCGTGGCATTTCTCATCCAGGAGTATCAGCCCAATCATGGTCGGAACCTGCAGAGGTCTTTCAGGTGAAGGGCGCGATGCGGTTCTACGATGAAATCCAACGGGTCAAACAAGATGGGCAAGCTCGTTGACCTCAAATCAGCGCGGCTCCGACGCTGGGAGAAGAAGCAAGCGCCCTACGGGTTCAAGCCGGTGGCTGATGAGCAACTAGTCTGGAAGTGTTCCTGCGGCTGCTGGCAGTACGAACTCCGACCGGTCGGGGTGTTCTGTGTGAGTTGCGGGTCGAAACAAAGCGTCTCGATTAAGGTGTGATGGATGACCGACGCTGTGCTCACCCCCTCAACCGATCAAACCGTTCTCACCCTCAAGCTGTCTGAAACCCAATTCAATTTCTCCGAAGATGACTCCCGTATTGTCTGGCTCGAAGGGCCTAGCGGGGAAGGGAAGACCTTTTCCGCCATTGCCGCGATCGTCCGGCATCGTGAGCGCATGGTGCAATACTTTGAGCGCGTGGCCCCGAATCTCCCTGTCCGTCCCATGTCTGTCGCGATCATTCGAGACACCCACGTCAACATCAAAACCAACACCATGAAGTCGATCCAGCGGGCGTTCCCTGGCCTCTTCTCGTTCAAGGACGACGCCAAGAAGATGTTCCAGGCCGGCTGCGACATCGCCGATCTCAACGCTTGGTACGAGAAGCCGGAGAATGATCCGCCCTCCTGGATCGATGCCTCGCTCTTCGGCATGGACGAACTCAAGAGCCTTGATCGGATTCAGGGCGGTGAATACGACCTGATCTGGATTGAGGAGCCTGCGCCGATTCTCTCCAACGGCAACAACGGCATTCGGGAAGAGGTCTATCTGGTCTGTGCGGCACGCACGCGCTCCACCAAGAACCCTGACGATCCGAACGACCAAGGCATCCCGAAGCGGTTGCAAATCACCATGAACCCGGCCGATGAAGAACACTGGACCTCTCGCCAACAGGACGATCCGATCATTGACTCCTTCGCGATCTACCGAATCAAGCCGGGCGAAAACCGGTTCCTGTCTGACCTCGACCGGCAGATGACGGCCAAGATCTTCGAGGGACGGGCTGACCTGAAGGCGCGGTTTGTGGAAGGTAAGCGGGCCAAGGTGTACGACGGGGTGGCGGTCACACCGGAGTTCAACGAGTCCCTGCATGTCGCCAAGGAATGGATTCTTCCGGATCCAGCCTACGAAGTCCTGCGGTTCTGGGACGGCGGACTCAACCCGGCCTGTGTCCTGGCGCAAATCACCCCGAGCGGGCGGCTGATGTTCTTGGATTCGATTCTCGGTCAGAACATGGGCATGGCGCAGATGATCGAGCACAAGCTCAAGTATGTGCTGGGGCGCCCGCGGTATCAGCGGATCAAGAAATGGCGAGACATCGGCGATCCTGCCTTGGTCACGCGAGAGTCTGCCAACAGCGAGCATTCCGCGTCGAAGGTGATTGAGGACATGCTGAAGACGTCCTTCGAGCCTGGCGTCTCATCCTGGGAGATTCGCCGGGAGGCCTTGAAGTATGTGCTGACGCAACTCCCCAGCGGGGTGCCGATGGTGCAGGTCTCCCCGCGGAACACCGAGGGTGAGAAAACCAACTGGATCAAGACGGGGCTCGCCGGGGGCTACTGCTACAAAGTCACGCCGGACGGCCGCGTGATCAAGGACGTGCCCTTGAAAAACCTCTGGAGTCACCCGTGCGATGCGGTCTCGCATGCCGTGGCGCACATCTGGTTCCGGCCCAAGAAGGAGCAGCCGGCGAAGCTGCCGCGGTCGGTCGTCAACCGGGCGAAAGGGTATGGGGTGGGATGATGAGAATACTTCGTAAGTTAGTAAACATCATGAATCAGCAAAAAGACTATCAGTTAGAGGAGCAGGAAATACTGCGAATTCGCTCTGAAAGACTCGGCAAAAGACGAGGGAGGTTTTATGTTCTGCAAGTCCTGGAGGTGGCAATGACTCGCCTCAAATACACAAAAGAAGGTAGGGAAAGTCTGTTGCGTGAGATGGACGCAATAGATAGAGAGTGGGATGGCTACGCGCCTCCCGCGGAATATCGGAACTGAGAGATTGGTGAAGCTGCAATGCCGATAAGGAAGATTGGTAAAGGCAAAGTCGCGGTCAGTGCGTACGGCCGATCCGTTCCGTATTGCATCAACATCATCATTCCGCCCCCGAGCTGTCAGTGCCGATGGAAAGCCAGGGCGGGACCGTGTTCAAAGGAAGGACTCTTTGACAAGCGCACTGAGCATATATGCTGCAAGCCGAAGGGGCATGCCGGCAGACATGGGTGTTGGTGCGGAAGAAGGAAGGCGCGATGAATGACCTCCTCCGCACAGCCAAAGCCATTCTCGACCGGGCTGAGATCCATGAACTCTGCCAGGCCTGTTGGCAAACTGTGCCGATCGACGGCGACCATCAGTGCGATCCAGTGGAGCGAGCACAGGCAATCGTCAGAGCAACCGGGTTCACGTTCGTCGACCATCGAAAACGGGCACGGGGGTATGGGGTGATGTGATGCAGATGATTATGTGTCATACGTGCGGGAAGCGATTCGCCATTGACCAGTCTGCAAACATTCCCGTTGAAGACTCGCTCTATTATCACATTGTGGCCGAGGGGCACGACGAGTATGAGGTGAGAGGCTGGGTGCCGGATCAGACCATCTACTACGCGGAGTCTCAGTGATATGAGCTGTCTCAAGTGTCAGGGGCTTTTGATTGCCTGTCCGGACCGAGGCATGGAGGACGCCTGTTACTGTATCAATTGCTCGGCACGCTGGAAGGTCGAGCCGGATGGACGGGTGGTGAAGTTCGACCCAGAACCGAAGCGGGAGCGACGCAGCCCACAATCGTTTCTGGTGACGTTGCGGGACCAGATCGGCAGCATGGGCGGCGACCATCGCGCCCGTAAGCGCGTCTATATGCGGCTCTATATGCGGCATCGGAGGAATCAGCAAGCATGTCTGGACTCGTAATCCCTGAGACGGTTGTGCAACAGCTGTGGGCAATCACGCAGGCCGAATATCCGCGAGAGGCCTGCGGATTTCTGATCGGAGATGAACAGGGCTATTTCGGGATGCGTCAACTTCGCAACTACGCGCCAGACCCAACCCAAGAGTTCTGGATGAATCCGTTGGACGTGGAGCAGTACGTGAAGCTCTACCTCCATGTGGCGACCTGGCATTCACACCCGAACGGGCTCTGGAACCTGAGCGCCCTTGATCGACAACTGATGATCAAGTCACAGCTGCCCATGGCGGTTGTGGCGCCGAAGCCCTATCCGGCTGTCGCGCTGTACGGTTTCAAGGATGGGCAGATCGTCATGTCTCAACGCTACAAGGTGGAACTAATCAAGGAGGCGCAACATGAGCTACGACATTCGGATTGATGGTGATGGTAGATTTGGCTTAGATTTCAGAATGGCGATTTTCCTGACGAATTATGAAGGAACGATCGCACAAGTCGCTAAGCCTATCGCACTGGAATTTGTCGAGGTCAAACGCAACATGTGTATTGTTCCAACTCTGACTCTGCCGGGAGCGGAAGGGTATGATTTCATGCAGGCATTGGCCAACTGCTGCGATAAAGCCAACATTAAGCCACCAGAACCGCATAGACTTGAGGGTGAGATTGCAGCTACTAAGCGACACCTTGAAGACCTTCGCATGCTCTTGAAACTGAGGAAACCATGAAAACCTATCCAACCTATCCACAACCGATCATCCAACAAGCGAACGGCCTGAACTGGTATCTCGAGGTCACGCCGGGCGGAACACTGCGAGCCGGTGGCACGACGACCGATCCGCCGACGCCGTTGGCTCGGCTCAAGCTGGTGGATCCAACCGGCCAAGCGGCCTATCGGATTGGACTCGATGGCAGCACGCCTCCGCTGGTGACGGCGACCGCGCTCACGCCGGCCTCGTCGGCCACGCACCAAGACTTACCCGTGTGGGGCATCAATGGCCGGGAATGGAATCTCCGCGTCACCTCGGCAGGGTCCATCACGATCAACGCGATCTCAACTGATTGGCCGATGGCGCAACAGCCACGGATCCTTGATACAGACGGGAAGCTCTGGCAGCTCAATGTCACGGATGCCGGCATCATGGAGACCGATGGACCGACCGTCTTGCCGATCATGCAGAGCACGGGCCTGGTGAAACTGCGCGCCGACGATGATAGCGGCTCGTTCCAGGTCACGGTGGATACGGCCGGCATTCTCTATGTCGAGGGCCCGAACGATGTGAACGACGCCCAGCACTACGAAACGCTGTTGATCTCCCCGACTGGTTTCCGCTTTCCGTTGTCGGTGGATGCGGCAGGCCTGCTGTCCATCGATGCGTCGATGCAGGAGATTGACGCGCAAGATCAATGGCCGCTGGTACTGCAATGGCGAACGGGGGTGTTGTACGTGGTGGATTCCCGGTTCCGGGCACCGGTCCCGAGAGAGTCCGGGCGAGGGTATGGGAGGAGGGGGGCATGAAAATTGGAGGACATATGCTGAGGATAAAACTTCTACGGATGTCATATGTGCTTTCGCAATGGGAGTTGTCGAAAGCTATTGGAGTTAGTCAAGGACAGTATTCCATGATCGAACGTGGCCTGATTAAGCCTACTGACGAACAGAGGGACAAATTAGCTGAAATACTCCACGCATCAGCTTCGACGCTATTTCGAAAGGCTGTTCCAAGAAGAAGTTAACAGCCTTGTGGTATAAGTCAGCATGGCGAATGTACGTCCGGTCCTGGGTCGTCATGTCTGGATGCGAGCCACGTTGTTCCGTGGTCCCGAGAAAGTCCCCGGCATTCTCTGCCGCAATTGTCGAGCGTACCGTTATGGCGAAGACCCTGATCGTCCGGTTACTGGCTGCATCTCTGATATCGACGTGGCGAAAGTGGGTGACACGCGGCTCGGCGATTATCGCGAGCAAGAGATGCGCCGACGCAAAGCACAGGACGATGCTGAATCGGCTCTGGACCGTGACGACAGACTGCCAACCGCCTTCGAACAACACCTCGAACGACTCCTTGAAAAGGAATTAGGCTGATGGGCCTGGGACTCGAAACCCCTGATATCGATGCCCTGCTGCAGCAATTGGCTGGCCTCTCTCCCGGCGATCTCCAGGAAGTCTTGGCCGAAGAGCAAGGCGAGTCAGACAAAATCCCTGATGGCCACTTGGTCAAGTACATCGAAGCCTGCCTCACCGAATCCTTCAAAGAATCAGAAGAGCGTCGCTCAAAAGACGAAAAGCTGTGGGAAGCGCACGAGAGCGAAGCCAAAGAGATGAACGACAAGGAGGACTGGCAAAGCCGGATCGTCCTCAACAAGCCGTTCACCACCTCCATTCAGGCGAAATCGCTGGTGCGGCGCGGCCTCCTCGATAAGAACAACTACTTCGGGCTTGATACGACCAGCTCCATGGATCAAGAGTCCAAGCTCATCGCCGAGTTCTGGGAGAAAGACCTCCGCTACTGGCTCAATACCGACGATGCGTTCCTGCCGGATCTCTTCGCCGATTCCATCGAAATGGGCTTCGCCATAGGCCAGTCGATGGCGACGAAGGTAGGTTGGGAGACTGACGAAGACGGCATCTCGAAGCTCACGCTCCACAACTTTCCGATCTGGCATACGTTCCCCGACCCTGACCGGAAACCACGCAAGCCCTGGTCCGGGCTCTACAACATCCATGAGGAATGGGTTGACTTCCATGTGTTGCGTGACAAAGAACTGCAAGGGCACTACCGGAACATCGAACAAGTGAAAGTCGGCCGCGCCAATCGTGAAGCGGGCGGCTACCGCATTCAAGACCCCGACAAGAACCGGGCGACCCGCAAGACCTATCAGCGCAATCCCTACCGCAATGCGGTGTTAGTCCAGGAATTCTGGGGCACGCTGCTGGATGAAAACGGCGATGTGGCCATGCGGAACTGTACGTTCACGGTGGCGAATGGCGTGGTGATCCGGGCCGCACGACAGAATCCGTACCGGCGCCTCCGGTGGCCGTGGCTTGATTTCTCCCCGATCCCGCACGTCATGAACGACCACGGCTACGGCATCTATGAATCGACGCTGGCCCTGTGGAAGTTTCAGAACAACCTCTTGAATCTCTACATCGACAATGAGAACTGGCGGATCAACAATATGTTCGAGATCGATCGCGCCAAGCTCGAGAATCCCGACGACATCGAAGCCTACCCGCTCAAGCTGTGGCTCAAGAAGCGCGGCGTTGAGGGCCGTGTCATTGAGCCCGTCTTGAAGGGCGAGAACAATCTGGCCGACATCGAGTTCATGTGGAGCCTCGTCCAGAACCAGTGGGAGAACGGGACGTTTATTACCGAAATGCTCAAGGGCGATGCGGGCGGGAAGCGGGACAAGACCGCTACGGAAATCACGTTGAAGCTCCAACAGTCGATCGGTGTCTTTGACTCGATCGGCAAGGACTGCGAGCGCGGTGTCGAGCAACTGATCTGGGCCGTCAAGGAAGTCCTGACGACCTTCCAGGATGATTTCGACCGGCCAGGCTTCCGGGACATCTTCCAAGGAGATCCCGTGTGGGAGGCGATGGTGCAGGCCGGCGAGCTGGAACCACAGGCCCGTATCGATGCGCTGGATTTGGATTGTAAAGTCCGCGTGCGTGGTGTCTCGCGGCTCTTCCGGCAGAGCGACGAAATCAACCGGATGAAGGAGCTGTTTGCGCTCGCGGGTTCCATCCCAACGATGGGCCAATACCTCAACCCCTATCAGAGTATCAAGAAGTTCTCCGATGAACTGAACCAGGAAGATTTGATTCTGTCTGAGGCTGAAGTGCAGCAACGGCAGCAAGCTGAACAGCAGATGGCCATTCAAGAGTCCATTGGCGCTGCCCTGCAAGCGGCCGATGGGCAAACTCCAGAGCAAGGCCAAGACACGCCCGCGCAAGCCTCACAATCTGTTCCAGCCATGGCATAAGGAGATCTATGAACAACGCACAGACCGTTGTGAACCAGGCAAGCCAGCAGACCTCGGTAATCGCCGAAGGGGCTGGACTCAACCTCGCATTCAAGAGCGAGCCCGGTCAGGTGATTCTGGCGTCGATCCTCGATCGCTTTGCCGACAAGCTCGAGCGGTTGATCGTGGATGATCTCAGCGAAGCCCAGGCCATCCAGCTCTGGTACGAACTGCGCGGGACCGTTTCGCTGTGCGACGATTTGGGCGATGCAATCCGGCAGGCCACGCACCTTGTGGCGAAAACCACCATTCAGGACAAGCTCCGTCAGCAACGGAGGGGAGGGGGAGTATGAAACGTCGAGAGCACGATGAACGCGCCGACCATTGCGGCGACAAGGGTTCGAACTACGGCATGGGCAAGATGAAGCAGACTCCGGAAGGCTTCTCTGATTCGGAGATCAAGTCGGGACACAAGAAGATGGGCAAGCCGGCCATGACAGACGGCGGGCGCGTCAAGAAGTAAACAAGTTAACACGATTCGTGTATTCTGAACGTGCATGAAGATTCCGCAGCAGGTCGAACAGGATTTGATGAAATTTCTGGAGTCGGGACAATCCGGCTCCATCACCTTTCACTCGGACGGCCGGACGCTCCGGCAGGCGGAAGTGAAACTCATCAGGAGGTATGACGGTGGCACAGAAAAAGAAAGCAAAGAAGCCCGTTAAGAAGACCGGCTACTAAACTCGTCTCGGCTATCTGAACGCACAGACGCCGTGTTGGGTGTTTCCACGTGGAACATCTGGCACGGCGTTTTTTATTGGCCGCACGGCCGGAAAGTGAGCCCGCTATGTTGCCGAAACACATGGAACCCGATGCCGATGCGATGGGCGGACTATCCGACATGGATGCCGACGACCGCGGCGGGGCCCGTATGGAAGGCGGCTTTGGCGAAGGGGCCCAGCCGGGCGGATCAGGAGCGGAACTCAAGGACGGCTATCAACGACTCGCCACGTTCCCACTGACCGGGGAATTTTGGACGAAGCAACCGAAACACGGTCAGGCATAACACAAGCGATCGCGCTGGACCCGGTTCACTCCGGCCTCTCCATGCAGCGGTCAGAAAGGCAGTTATGAACCACAAAGGAACCGCCTCTCCAGCCTTCACGCTGGACCGGGACCTGTTTTGGATTGGCGCCGCCCCCAAGGACTCCGATACGGACCTCTCCGAGGATGGCGACGAGCGGATGTCTGATCAAGTCGTCAACGATCAGCGCGGGCTGAAGGACAAGGACGACGAGCAGGACGATCTGGACGAGCTCGACGAGACCACGGAGGAGCTCGACGACGACACCAAAGGCGAGGACAAGGACGAACGAGACGAGGACCTGGACGAAGAGGAAGAGACCTATCGGAAACGGTTTGCCGATACCAAGGCCGATCGTGACGACAAGGCTCGGCAGCTTCGGGAGGCCATGGTCGAGAACGCCCGACTCAAAGCGTTGGTGTCCACCTCGAGCGATATCAACGAAGAGCAGTTGGCTCAGGAAATCCAGGAAGGCATCTACAAGGAAGTCACGCAGATCACCGAAACCGATCCAGCCAAGGCTCGCAAGGCGGCGTATGACGTGGTGGGCAAGCACATTGCCAAAGCCACGAAGAAAGCCGTCGACCTAGCACTGTCCAAGGTCACAGCGCGGGAGCAGCAACAGGAGCAGCTGACGACCGAGCAATCCAAGCAGATGGAAGTGGCGAAGAAGCGGGCCCGGATCGCTATGAAGGAACTCAAGCTCGATCCAGACAAGCATTATCCCATGTTCGAGCAGGAAGTCACGCGCCAGATGGAGCGTGATCCGGAGTGGTTCCAGGCGATTCCAGCATCCGAGCACTATGTCCGGATTGCCACCAGGGTCAAGCATCGCCTCGACAAGATCAGGAAAGAACGGGAAGAACATCAGCGCGAAGCGGGCGGACAGATTTCCGCCAGTTCTCGCGTTAACGGGCGTTCGCCCAAGCCGAAAGACGAAGGAGATGACGAGGGCGATACGCTCTCGACGGCGATCTCGACCTTAGCGAGACGCAACCAGGCCCGGGGGGCTCGCGCCTTCCAGTTGGCCCATCTTCAGCGTCGGTAAGGAAGCGGACGCCATTTCGATAAGGAGGGTTGGTCATGAAATGGATTCCAGATATGCCGAGTGGCGTCCTGCGTAACCGGGCGCTGTCACGAAAGCTGCGGTACGCGAGTATCGCTGAAACCAAGGGCATGCAGTTTGTGAAGCCGGTCGATGGGTTTGGCCGGCACCAGGGCGAAACCGTCACGATTCCGAGGGTGCGCAATATCTCGGAGCCGACCAGCGCGGTGCTGGGCCGGAACCAGCGCATTCCGGTCGACCGGATCACCCTCAGCACGACCTCGATCACGGTCTCGAAGTTCGGCCGCGCCGTCGAGTACGACGAGGAAACCGAGCTCTTGAGCGTGTTCGATCCAAAGGACTACGTGCAGCGGTCGCTCATCAAGGTGATGAAGCTGACGCTCGATACCGTGGTCTTTACGGCGTTCAAGAACTCTCAGATCAAGTGGTCGCCGACCAGCGCGAACACCTCCAGCATCGCCACCAACGGCACAGCCGGCGTGGCCACAGCGAACTACAACGTGTGGCATGCCAAGCAGATCCGGGACTACATGGCCTCGACGATCCATTGCGAGCCCTACGAAGGGGACGATTACATCGGCCTTTTCGCAACCAAGGCGCTCCGGGGCGTCAAGGACGATGCCGAGTTTTCGGACTGGCGCCGGTATATCCAGCCGGAAATGGCCTTCTACCGCGGCGAAGCGGGGATGGTCGAGCACATCCGGCACGTCGAAGTCACGCACACCAACGCATTGTCGAATACCAAAGGGACCGGCAGCGTGTTGGGTGAGGGGTTGGTCTTCGGTGAGGAGCCCGTGCTCATGGCCGAAGTCCTGACGCCTGAATTGCGGGCGGCAATCCCCGGCAACTTCGGGTTGGAGCGGTCCATCGCCTGGTTCGGCCTCTTGGCCTTCGGCGAGGTCTGGGACACCAGCAACGACGGAGAAGCCAAGATCATCCACATCACCGGGTAAGTCCTGGTGACGACGTGTATTCACAGGGATGGGCCCCACAACAGGCCCATCCTTTCAACAGAAGGAGACCGATCATGAATCTACTCATCCCGAGCGCATCCAAAATCGGATCGCTCAACAAGCTGTGGGCCTACATCAAGAAGACCCCGCTGGCGCAGTTCATTGCCCATCGAAGCCAGGTGGTCCCTGCGGCCTACCTGCTCCAGGGCGACAAGTCCTATGCCGAGTTCTGTGCCAGCAGCCTCTTTGCCGAGCCGCTGCGTGGCGCGGGATCTGGCTGGGAAAGCCGCATGGCACTCCCGATGGAACCGGGGGCCACATCTCCCCTGGTCACAACCGGCGCCAATACGATCAATTTCCAAGTGCCGGATTGGTGTCAGGTGATGGACATTCGCTTTGCCTGGCAAGTCGCCGGCACCGTTACCGCGCTGGTGATGGACTTCGACAAATATTCGTCCCCCACGGGGGTTGGAACCGTGGTCGATAAGCTGGATGGCACCAATGGCGTCCTGACGGCGCCGAGCGTGGCCAGTCAGGCAATCGGCAATGTCCTCTACAAGGACATCGCGAATACGCTCTACATCGCCCTGGATCCAGGGAACTCAGTCCAGGCGATCGTGACCACGACAACCACGGCAGGGTCCGGCGTCCCGTCCGTGATCGTGATTCCGAGGGCGGAAGTCGCGGCCAATTTGGCCACGATGATCGCCAGCAGCTAACCTGTAACCGTCTGATGCAGATGGGCGGTCGGGATCACCTCCCGGCCGCGCCCGCACAGAACAGAAGGAGAACCACACCATGGGTTTTACCGTTCGAGATAAATACATTTGGCAGCAGTTCATGGACGAAAAGCACTCAGGCTTGGGGAATCTGATCCCTGGCCTTCCGCATTTCGTCTATCCGGGCACTGCAGCCACCCACCTGTCATTCATTCGAGACCGACATAAACGGGCCTATGCCACCGTCGCCGCCGCGCTGGCCGATTGTGTGGACGGACGCGGCGACGCGATTGTCCTGATGCCGGGAACCCATACGGTGTCCTCGGCCTCTCTGGCCATGAGCAAGGCGGGCGTGTCGATCTATGGGCCGGAAGCCTGGATGGAACGCAATATGCCCCACATGCGGTCCTCGGCAGTCCTGACGACCGACATTGCGGCCGATCAGATCATGAACGTGACCGCGGCAGATTGCGCGATCGTGGGCGTGACCGTGACCCCGATCACAGCCGCAGCCGGGATTGACGTTTCAGCTGCAGCCAATCGGTTCACCATGAAGGACTGCTTTATCGACATGGCGACCCCAGCCGTCAACGTGGCCACGGTCGGCTTGTCGGTACTTGGTGCAGCCTCGAACGTGCTGATCGATGGGTGCGCGTTCGAGTCGGATGGTGCTCAGGGCAACGCGATTGTCGCGACCGCCTTGGTCAACAGCCTGATTCGAGGATGCTTGCTCTACAACACGGCCGGCACCTGGGCGTCGGCGGTCTTGTGCGGAGCAGCCACCACAGGTCTCTGGTTCCGCGGCAATCTCTTCGATTGCTATGGAACAGCCCTGACCGTGGGCATCAACGGAACCGGCGCAACGATTGCCAACGGCGTCAAGTGCGAAGGCAATCGGTTCGGTTCGCTCGTCACAGTCGGGATCGACAACTTCGATGCCGGCGAGTGCGCGATCAGCGAGAACTACGACTTCGGTGTTGGCGCAGCCGATGGCGGCGTCTTAATTACCGCGATTACATGATGATCTACTCCCGTAAGGATAAGTCTTTTTGCGCTTGGGCCGCAGGCCTGTTTGAAGGAGAGGGCTGCGTGTTTGTCGAGCGCAAAAAGGCTGTCCTGCGAGACGGCCGCAAGCGAGACTATTGGGTTTACTCAATGAGACTCGATATTGCGAATACAGACATCAGAATGCTGGATGCTATCAAGGCTGGTTTTGGTGGTTCAATCGCGCTTAGTACAAGAAAAAATTCAGCACACAAACCATGCTTCCATTGGCGAATTGCAGGAGTGGGAGCGGCGGACATGCTGCGAGCCATACTTCCGTTCATGGTGGGGAGTAAGAAGCGACAGGCAGAAATTGCAATCGACTTTTCGTATCGGTACTCAGCGCAAGGGTTAGGGGTGAGATCGAAGGTGAAATCCACAGAAGAAAAGGCGGATCAAGATAAAACATATCACATGCTTCAGAATATGAAGCAGGAGCGGATGGAGATGGCTGGTCACGCATGACTAGCTATTCAGAAAGGATTTCCATGCAACTCATCGGCAAAGACACAGTTGTTGAATCATGGGTCGGGAGTGAAGGGCAGATTCTCCACAAGACCACAGCGGGCTTTCAGTTCGGGACGGGCCGGGAGCGGCAGATTGTGACGTCGCTCGAACAGGTCTCGAATTTCCATCCCGACGTGCAAGCGAAGGTTGCCGACTGGTTGGGTGCCAACGGCGTCCGGGAAGCGGAAAAGCATCTCATGGACCGGGAAGTGTCGGAGAAAGCCAGCGAAGCGCCCGGCACGCTCGATGCCATGGCCGCACAGTTGGGACAGGAGACCAAGGCGCAGCTGTTCCACCTGTTGAAGTCCGCCCTCGAAAACAAAGTGGGGGGCATCACCCCTCCGGCGCCAGCCGCCGAAGCGCCGATCGTCGAGGACGAGAACGGGATCAAGCATCGGTTGCCGGATCCTGAATTAGCCAAGCATCCCCGGGTGATTCCGACCGATGGCGGGGTGTTGCTCGACAAGGGCCACGGGCACAAGGAATTCGTGCCGAGCGACGATATGGCCGACGACCTGGATGAAGAGAAGGCCATGATCGCCGCCCAGGAAGGACGCAAGAAGTCGACGAAAAAGCGGTAAGCGGGCAGTCTCGCCACAAAGAAGGGGTAGCGCATGCGACACACCTACGATAGTACCGAGAAGTCCTGGCCCTCGAAGTTTCTGGTCAGCCAATCCGATTCACTGGTACTGCAGGCGAGACCTTCGCCGAGCTACGGGTCTCGGTTTGCGATCGGCGAGTTCAGTGTCCATAACCGATCGGGCGGGTCCGCGGTTCTCGGGATTGGCGGACGATTGCCGGTCAGCCTGTGGACGTTTGGGTCCTGGACGGAAGCCAACTACGCAGCCGGGACCGTCTATGCGGACGATACGACCGATGCCCAGGACGCCGATTCGGGCGACGTCAATCTCGATACGGTCGCTACCAACAACGATGGGTTTGTCATCGGCTGCGATGTCCCGTTCAGTATTGCCTCCCTGCAAATCACGCAAGCCTCGGCCAACGGGACCGTTTGGGCCATGTACTACTCCAAAGAATCAACCGGCACGGGGTTTTCCAGCAACTTCACGCAGATCACCAACCCCTATGTGGCGCCCTCGTTCGGAACAACCGGCGAGCAATTGATCTGGTTTGAACCGCCGACCGATTGGGTCAAGGCCACCTCAGCGACCGCGATCGTGAACCGCCATGGGCTGACCGTCCCCTCTCAATACCTGCTGGTCGTGAAGTCGACGACCGCACCGGATGCCACCAGGGGGCAAATGAGTTTGGCAGTCCTGGGCCGCATGCGCATGACCATGGAAGGCGTTGCGGACAATACGGTGTTGAACAACATCGGAGGCGTCGAGCTGTATCTCCCGCCTCAGTGCGATGCCTTGTGCGCGGCGATCAGTACGGCCAACTCGCAGAATCGAGCCAGTGTGAGCTGGCGTTATTCAGGATAGAGGAGCACCTATGATCACGTACATACTGCGCGTTCTCTGCCTTCTCCTGCTGACCTCCTCGGCCTATGCCCAAAACATCAGTTCTGGGAGCGGGGGCGGATCTTCGCTGACCGTGAAGGAAACGGATAACGTCCCAACTGTTTCGGGTGTGAACACCCTGTCGTTCACCAACGGCACAGTCACGGATAACGGGTCCGGATCGGTCTCGGTCACGATTTCAGGAACGGGCGCTCCAACTGACGCAACGTACATTACGCAGACCTCCAACGCGACCCTGACCAATGAACAAGCCCTTGGCGCCCTGACGTCTGGCTGTTTGGGGGTCACGACAACCAGCGGCGTCGTCAACTCTGCTGTCATCACCGGGACGGCCAATCAGATCACCGTGACCAACGGGAATTGCTTGAGCAACCCCGTCATTTCGATCCCGACCAATCCGACGCTGCCCGGCACGACGACCGGCACATTCTCTGGGAATTTAACCGGAACGGCTTCATCGGCGACACAGGCAACTGCACTGGCGGCAGATCCTACGGATTGCGGGGCAGGGTCAGGAACGGTCGGAGTCAATGCCTCTGGGACGGCTCAGGGCTGT